>WBZT01003328.1_pt1 | contig 10579 bp, 10 predicted proteins | sample 5204241 | NCBI WGS metagenome assembly WBZT01 (sample SAMN12344358, study PRJNA552823) | activated sludge metagenome | biome: Activated sludge suspended growth; feature: Nitrification reactor; material: Wastewater; isolation source: activated sludge from nitrification reactor of wastewater...
GCGATGTCATAGCTCCTCCGCGATGGTCAACGCCCGGAGGACGGCCGCGGCCTTGCTCTGGCACTCCTCGTCTTCAGCCGCTGGATCGGAATCGGCGACGATACCCGCCCCTGCCTGAACATGTGCCATCCCGTCACGCAGCAGCGCGGTCCGGATGGCGATGGCCGTGTCCATATCTCCCGCCACGTCGAAGTAGCCGATACAGCCGGCATACAGCCCACGCCGGCTGGTCTCCAACTCGTCGATGATCTCCATCGCCCGCGGTTTCGGCGCCCCCGACAGCGTTCCAGCGGGGAACGTCGCAGCCAGCAGGTCGTACGCCGAAGCGCCCTGCTGCAGCCGTCCGACGACGGTCGACACGATGTGATGCACATGGGAATACTGCTCGACCTGCATGAACTCAACCACGCTTACGGTGCCCGGTTTGCAGACACGGCCCAGGTCGTTGCGTCCAAGGTCCACGAGCATGAGGTGTTCGGCGCGCTCCTTCGGGTCGGCCAGCAGGTCCGCCACAAGCTCGGCGTCCTCGTCCGGCGTGGTTCCCCGCGGCCGGGTACCGGCGATCGGGTGCAGCATCGCTTCATCCCCGGTCAACTTCACCAGCGCCTCGGGGCTCGAACCGACGATGCTGAATCCGGGCGATTCCATGGAATCGCTGCCGGGGATGTTCAGCAGGTACATGTATGGGCTCGGATTGGTCATCCGCAGGGCCCGGTAGACCGACAACGGGCTGGCAGAACTCGGCCGACTGAACCGTTGCGACAAGACGATCTGGAAGGCGTCCCCGGCCCGGATGTACTCCTTGGCCACCTCGACCTTGGCGCGGTAGTCCGGGTTGACCTCCAGGGTGCGGGAGGGCGCCGCAGGGACCACGGCAGCCGCCGCCCGGACCGGGTCATGCAGGTCAGAAACCATCCGGTCGAGGCGCGCGACGGCGTCCTCGTACGCCTGCTCAACCCGCTCGTCGGTGTTGTCGTAGTTGACGGCGTTGGCCACCAGCCATACGGAACCGTCGACGTGGTCCATCACCGCGAGATCCGTGACGAGCAGCATCGCGAGCTCGGGGACGTTGAGCTCGTCCGGGTTGTCGTCGGGCAACCTCTCCCACCTGCGCACGGCGTCGTAGCCGATGAAGCCGACCAGACCACCGGTCAGCGGAGGCAGCCCCTCCGGCCGCGGGGTCCGCAGCGACTCGAGCGTGTCCCGCAGCGCCTCAACCGCCAGTCCCGTGGTCGGCAACCCGACCGGCGGGTTCCCCACCCACTGCACCTGGCCGTCCGACTCGGTGAGCATGGCAGCGCTGCGCACCCCGATGAACGAATACCGGCTCCAGGTGTGACCGTTCTCCGCGGACTCCAGCAGAAAGGTCCCCGGATGGTCCTGCGCGAGTTTGCGGAACAGCCCGATCGGGGTCTGGTCGTCGACAAGGAATCTGCGCACCACCGGGATCACCCGGCGGTCAGCGGCCAGCCTGCGGAACTGCTCGGGTGTCGGTGCGGTGATACCGCTCGGGGTGGCACACACGCGGTACACGTCACTCACGACAACTCCACGGTCTGGGTCTGGAAGCAGGAGCGCAGCCCGGTGTGACAGGCGGGCCCGTGCTGGTCGACAAGCAGCAGGATCGCGTCACCGTCGCAGTCGATGCGCAGTTCCTTCACCTGCTGGGTGTTGCCGGAGGTTTCGCCCTTCGTCCAGTACTGCTGACGCGAGCGCGACCAGTAGGTGCCGCGCCCGGTGGCCAGCGTCCTGCGCACCGCCTCCGCGTCCATCCATGCGAGCATCAGCACCTCGCCGGTGTCCCACTGCTGCGCGATGGCGGGCAGCAGCCCGTCCGGACCGAACTGCAGTGCTGCCACGGCCTGCGAAACGTCGCCCATGGGGCCATTGTGCCGCCGCCGTCGCATGCGACCATTCAGGTATGGGGTCACGAGGCGCACGGTGGGCGGCTGCGCTGACCGTGTTGCTGGTCGCCGCGATGGTCGCCGTTGCCTCCGTATGGATGATCCGCAACGCCCCGGACACCTCCGAGGAGGCAGCCGACACGGTGCCGGGGGTGCGTCCGATCGCGACCCTGTCGTTCGCGGACTGCTACGCGATACCCCGCGACGCACGTGGCGACATCATGACCGCCGACGGCGTGTACGTGGTGAGCTGCGATGAGGAACACGACGGCCAGATCCTCGACCAGGTGGATCTGAGCAATCTTGACTGGGCGGGGTCGGTGGCCATGAAGGCATCGGCGCAGAACCAGTGCTCCACGGCGTTCAACACCTACCGGCCGACCTTCGACGAACCCGAAACGCTGATCCCTGGCTACTTCCTGCCGAACGAGAAGCAGTGGGAGAACGGCAATCGGACGATCACGTGCACACTCACGATGGAGGCCCCGTTCACCGGTCCGAGGCTGTGAGGCTTCAAGGCTGATCGGGGTCGGGCTTCCCCCGGCGGGGGACTCGGGGGAAACCCGACGAGTCCACTATCGCACACATGTTCGAATCAGGTCAAGCGCACGGTGATCCCGGCTTCGGCCATCGCCTGCTTGACCTCACCGATCGTCAGTTGGCCGTAGTGGAAGACACTGGCTGCGAGCACGGCATCCGCCCCGGCCTGCACCGCGGGTGCGAAGTCCGCCGCCTTGCCCGCGCCGCCGCTGGCGATGACGGGCACATCCACGGCTTCGCGGACCAGGGCGATGAGTTCGGTGTCGAAGCCCGCCTCGGTGCCGTCGGCGTCCATGCTGTTGAGCAGGATCTCCCCCGCGCCGAGCCGGGCACCGTTCTGCGCCCAGACGATCGCGTCGATCCCCGTGCCCTTGCGTCCGCCGTGGGTGGTGACCTCGAAGCCACTGGTCGCGCCCCGCGCACGCCGGGCATCCACGCTGAGCACCACACACTGACTGCCGAAGCGCCGCGCCGCACGGGTCAACAGATCCGGATCCGCGATCGCGCCGGTGTTGACCCCCACCTTGTCCGCACCCGCGCGCAGCAGTGCGTCGAAGTCGTCGACCTTGCGCACCCCACCGCCCACGGTCAGCGGGATGAATACGGCGTCGGCGGTGCGACGGACCACGTCGATCATGGTCGCGCGGCCGCCGGAACTCGCGGTGATGTCCAGGAAGATGAGTTCGTCGGCGCCCTCGGCGTCGTACCGGGTCGCGAGTTCCACCGGGTCGCCGGCGTCGCGCAGCCCTTCGAAGTTGATGCCCTTGACCACGCGCCCGGCATCGACGTCCAGGCAGGGGATGACCCGCACGGCCAGGCTCATCGCACGGCCGCCAGCGCCTCCGGCAGGGTGAACGCCCCCGCATACAGCGCCTTGCCGACGATCGCGCCCTCCACACCGTCGACGCCGGCGATCGCGGTCAAGTCGGCCAGCGACGACACGCCACCGGATGCCACCACGGGCCGGTCGGTGGCGTTGCAGACGTCGCGCAGCAGGTCGAGGTTGGGCCCGGTCAGCGTCCCGTCCCGACGGACATCGGTCAGCACGTAGCGGGCGCACCCCTCGGTGTCCAGGCGGGCCAGCGTCTCGAACAACTCGCCACCCTCCTGGGTCCAGCCGCGGGCGGCCAGGGTCGTCCCCCGCACGTCGAGCCCGATCGCCACCCGGTCGCCGTGCTCGGCGATGACCTTTGCGCACCACTCCGGCTGCTCGAGGGCGGCGGTGCCGATGTTCACGCGCCGGCAGCTGGTCGCCAGCGCCGAGGCCAGCGACGCGTCGTCGCGAATTCCACCGCTGAGTTCGACGTCGACGTCGAGCGCGGCCACGACCTCTGCCAGCAGTGCCGCGTTGCTCCCCCGGCCGAACGCCGCATCGAGGTCCACCAGGTGGATCCATTGCGCACCCTGTTCCTGCCACGTCAGGGCCGCCGCCAACGGGTCCCCGTAGTCGGTCTCGGTGCCGGCCTCGCCCTGCACCAGGCGCACGGCCTGGCCGTTGGCGACGTCGACGGCGGGGAGCAGTTCCAGGGGCATGAGTCGAGGGTACTTGGGGCCGTCGGGCCGCCCGGGACCCCGCTTCAGTCCCCGACCCCCCGCTTCGTGAGCGGTTGTCCCGTTGGTGAGCGGTTGCACGCGTGCCTTTGCCAACCAGGAGGACAACGTCTAACGAACCGCTTCGGGGGCCACCGCCGGGTCCCGACCAAGCGTCTCCGGCTCAGAGGAAGTCGTACTGCCCAGGTGCCGGCCAATGCCCATTCGAGGCGCGGACCTTGAGCGCGGCGACGATTCGTCCCGTGCGTGCGCGGTCCTGCGGGTATGCCTTCGAACTGATGAAGAGCAAGCCCGCGTGTGTCCGACCCAGAGCAGCCCAGGATGCGTGCAATGGGGCGAAGTCGCGAACGTTGTCGGTCACGACCGCGCGACCCTCGCCAGCCGCCCACTCAAGCACGTCGGCGTCACTCCTCCCGCGCAGGACGGGATCGGCGCTCACCACCAGCACGTCGAGACCTGCGGCGACCAGTTGCTCGGCGATGACCGGAGAGAGCATCTCGTCCAGCACAAGCCGCGTCATGCGTCCAGCAGGTGGCGGGTGCGTTCCGATGCCTGGAGCGCGCGTTCCTCCGCCGCATCCGCGTCCGCGATCTGCCGGTCGATCTCATCGGGGTACTCGCCGTAGTACCCGACAGCCACCTGCAGCGCGGGCAGCGGCAGGTTCGCGTTCTCAGCCACCACCTCCAGGACGAGGTCGGGTCCCAGGGACGGCTCGGCGTCGCGCGCACTGCGCACAGCGCGGATGACCTCCCACACGTCGGGGCCGGACGCCAGACACGCCCGCCGTCCGGCTGGCCCTTCCCGGAACACGACACCGGGATGCGCATCCATCCGGAGGCCCTCCTCGACGAGCAGGGCAGCCGCACTGGAGTTGGTCATCCCCGGATGCCGGGAGGCGTAGGCGGCCAACTTGGTCACGGTTGACACGTCGAATCGCACAGATCGCGGAGAACCCATGACTACAGTGTAGTGGGGTGTAGCGTGCGCGCGGACCACCCGGCACTCCTCCGCCGGCGCTTCGTGAGCGGTCGTCCCGTTCGCACCCCGGACTCCGGGGTCGTTGTTGCGAGGTTGCACGGACACGCCAGCGTGTCGCTGCGACTCTGCCACAAGAGCGGCCCGTCACCCAAGCCCGTCACCCCAGCCCCAGCACCCCCGGGTTCATCAACCCGTCCGGGTCGAGGTGGCTCTTGATCGCGCGCAACAGGTCCATGCCCGACTCCCCGATCTCGGCGGGCAGCCAGGGGGCGTGGTCGCGGCCCACCGAGTGGTGGTGGGTGATCGTGGCGTCGGTGTCCACCAGCGCCTGAGTGGCTGCCATCTTGGCAGCCCGCCACTGCGCGACCGGGTCCTCGGCCAGCGGCGTGATCACCGTGAAGTAGAGGCTCGCGCCGGTCGGGTAGATGTGGGACAGATGGGTGCCGATCAGCGGCTCCCCCAACGCGCCCCGCAAGGCCGCATGCACCGCGTCGTACGTCGCGTCCAACTGCGACCACTCGTTGGCGGTCTCCAGCGTCTCCACGAGGTAGCCGGCGTCGAGCAAGTCGTCACGCAGGTATGGCGCAGCGAAGCGGTTCTTCTCCCACGAGCGCCCCACCCCGGCCCCGAGGCCCACGCCGCCGAACTGACCGAAGACCTTGTGGGCGTGCGCGCGGCGTGCCTTCACCATGTCCGCCGGCCCCTCCCAACCGACGATGGCCAGGCACCCGCCGGCGACCTTGCGCCACGCGGTGTAGCGGTCGAAGGCCTGCTTCGTGAGCCCCGCGATCCCGCTCATCGCGAGATTCACGGCACTCTCGTCGGCGTCGGACAGCCGCATGGCGTCGGCCGGCACCCGATCCTGCGCGAGCTTGCGGAACGCCCGCTTGCCCGCGGCGAAGGAGGGGAACATCAACCCCTCGTACACCCGCTTCTCCGGCAGCGGCCGCACCCGGACAGCCACCTCAGTGATGACACCGAACGACCCCTCACTGCCGAGGAACACCTCCCGCAGGTCCGGACCGGCGGCCGTTCCCGGCGCCCGGCCCAGCTCGAAGTCGGCGCGCGGAGTCGCCACCCGCAGTTTCGTCACGGTGGCGTCGGCGCGGCCGAAGCCGGTGGAGGTCTGCCCGGCAGAGCGGGTGACGACGTAGCCGCCGACCGTGGCCCGCTCCCAGGACTGGGGGATGTGGCCCCATGTGAACCCGCGCGCCTCGAGCCACCGCTCCAACTCCGGGCCGGTGATGCCGGCCTGCACGCGCACCTCCCCGGTCTCCGGGTCCAGGTGCTGCACAGCGTTCATCTCCCAGAAGCCAACACCCACGGTCAGTCGGTCGGTCACGTCCACTCCGTCGACCACCGATGTTCCACCGCCGAACGGCACGACCGCCCACCCCTTGACCCCGGCGAGGTCGAGGATCTGCCGGACCTGGTCGTGGTCGCGCGGCAGCAGCACCGCGTCGACGACCGGCAGCTCCTGCCCCGGCCAGCGGCGGTTGCACAGGTCGATGAACGAGAAGCCACCGGAACAGCGCAGCCGGACGAGATCGTCGGTGTCCCACTCGCACGTCAGCCCGGCAAGGTCCACCTCCGCGATCCGCCCGGCCCTGACCGGCACCGCCGCCATGTCGACGGCCGGACGTGGCTCGACGGCACCCATCCCGCGGTCGGCGAGGAACTCCTGCAGACTCAGGGGTACCCCGTGCCCACCATCGCCCCACCGCTGCACCATCTCCGTCGACAAAGCCATGCGACCTCCAAGTCCGTGATGTTACACTAACACCCATGGTGTCACAGCCGCTCAGCGACGAGGTGAGCAATCGTTTGCTCGACTCCGCGTCCGAACTGATCATCAAAGGCGGGCCCGCGGCGGCCACCGTCTCGGCCATCGCCACCGGTGCCGGCGTTTCCCGGATGACCGTCTACCGCAAGTTCCCGGACCGGCACGCGATCATCGCCGCGCTGTTCAACCGCGAACTCGGCACGATCGTCGCGGAGGCCAGCAGCCTCGAGGCGCCCGACCAGCGCACCCGCATCGTCGAGGCGGTCGCCCTTTCGGTCAACGGGATCAACGACCACCCGTTGATGCAAGCGGTGCTGCGTCACGAGCCGACGGAACTCACCGAATGGATCACCGGCCGGCTCGGCGCCACCCAGCGTCTGGCCCGGTCCGTTCTGCGCGAACTCATCGTGACCGGACAGCCCGGCACGGGCGACGGCAGCGTCCGCGCGGGGAACCCGGACGCCATGTCGCTGACCCTGGTCCTGGTCGCCCAGACCTTCGTCTTCGCCCACCAGATCGGGGGCTCGGACGCCGAGTTGCGTCTGCTCGTGAAGGGATACCTCACATGATCCGCCCCGGAGACCCGAGCAGTCTGCTCAACGCCGGCCGCCGCACGGCCGCCCTGCAGCGCCTCCGGCAGTCTCGGCACACCGAGGTGCTCGTGGTGGGCGGTGGCATCACCGGGGTCGGCGTCGCGCTGGACGCCGCGGCCCGTGGCATGCAGGTGACCCTGGTGGAACGCCACGACCTGGCCCACGGCACTAGCCGCTGGAGCAGCAAACTCATCCACGGCGGACTGCGCTACCTCGCCTCCGGCCACATCGACGTGGCGCTGGAGAGCGCCAAGGAGCGCCACCTGCTCATCACCACGATCGCGCCGCACCTGGTCCGGGCCCTGCCCACACTCATCCCCAACTACGGTGGCCGCGACATCTATATCAGTTACGCGGGCTTGGTCGCCGGGGACATGCTGCGCCGCTTCGCCGGCACCAAGCGCGACACCCTGCCCCGCGCACGCTTCGTCGATGCGGCGACAGCCCTGAATATGGCGCCGGCGTTGCGCACCGAAGGGCTGACGGGTGGCATCGTCGGGTGGGACGGGCAGGTCGAGGACGACGCCCGACTGGTTGTGGCCGTGGCCCGTACCGCCGCCGCCCACGGCGCGGACATCCTCACCCACGTGGACACGACTGAGATCGGTGACGGCCGTGCGACCCTGCGCGACGAGGAGGGCGAGTTCACCGTCGAGTGCGACAACATCATCACCTGCACCGGAGTGTGGACCGAGGAACTCAACCCCGGCATCAAGCTGAGCCCGAGCCGCGGCACCCACCTGGTCGTGCGCTCGGAGCGGCTCGGCCATCCGACCGCCTCCCTGACCGTGGCCATCCCCGAGGAGTTCGGCCGGTTCGTCTTCGCCGTCCCGCAGCCCGACGGCCTGACGTACGTGGGCCTGACCGACATCGGCACCGATTCGCTGCTGCCCGATCCGCCGGAGCCCGACGAGGAGGAGCTCGCCTGGTTGCGGGAGCGGATCTCCGCGGCGTTGGCGGTGCCGCTGCGGGCCGAGGACGTCGTCGGCACCTACAGCGGCCTGCGGCCCCTGGTCAGCGACGAGCACGCCACGACGGCGGACATCTCCCGCAAGCACCTCATCGCCCGGCAGCCCAACGACGTGATCGCGGTGACCGGGGGGAAACTCACCGCCTACCGGAAAATGGCTGAGGACGCCGTCGACCTCATCAGCAGCCGGCCGTGTCCGACCGCCGGGATCGCTTTGGTGGGAGCTCCGGGTGACAGCCGCAGCCGGGACCGGTTGACTAGGCGGTTCGGGTCGGAGGCCGAGCTGTTGCGGGCAGCGATCGAGCGGGATCCGCGTCTCGGGGAGCAACTGGACGGCACGCACGCGCTGGCCGCCGAGGTGATGTGGGCGAGGCAGGCGGAAGGTGCGTTGACGCCCTCGGAGGCCGCCGAATCGCGACTGAGAGTAACCATGGTGGTCTCTGGGCGGGATGCGACGGTGGCTTCGGTGAGCGACGTCTGGGGTCGGGGCTGACCGCGTTCTGCGGTAACGGCGCGGCTGTCAGCGAGATAACGGTTCGGACACGGACTGAAATGCGGGGGGTGGCGCCCCATCTGCCCTATAGTTCGGCCCGCGATTCGCCCGAATGAGGGATACGTGTTCGCCGCCACGCAGCGCTACCATTACATCAGCCTTACAGCCGATGGTGTCTAGATCCATCGGGGGGCGAGGAGGAAGCAGTGACTACTCACGGTCATCCACGACCGGGGCCTGTCACGCCCTGCTATCACTGTTCTGATCCCCTTCAGACTTCATCAACTCACTACGCGCAATGCGGTAACGACGGGAGACAGTGCCATGTTTAGGAAGCTGATCAGTGGGGTGACATCCACCGCAGTAATCGGGGGACTGGTCACTGCCGGAGCCGTGGCAGCAAGCGTCGCTACGGCTGCACCGGCTGCGGCCGAGACGGTGACCATCGGCGCTGTTAGTGCGCAGATGGCCGGTCACACCGGGAAGGCGTCGGGCACGGCGGGCAACGCTGCCAACTGTATCCGGTTCGCTCCACCGGACACCAATGACAACCCGGCCGTGAAGACTGAATGGGTCACCGGCTCGAACGAGGCTGCAGCGGGCCACGGGAAGCCGACCTCAGGGACGTTCGACGGCCAGTGTCCGCCAACTCTCATCAAGACGATCCCAGGCGGACAGAGCGCGGTTGGGATCACGCCGACGGCCGAGCAATCGGCCGACACCGACAACCCGTTCCTGCTTGGCACGATGAGGCACTACAACAACCCCATCAATGTGCAAGAGGACCCAGCGAAGTTCGTGGGCGATTTGAACATCGAGTTCAAGGGCGAGGTGTTCACGTTCCCGTACGAGCTGTACGAGACACCGAACCAGTGCAACGGCAAGGTAGACGATGAGCAGGTCAACTGCTCCGACGACATTCTCACCTTCACCAGCACGCCCACTGGCGAGGTCGACATCCAAGTGGATGGCGTCACCTACGCCTTCTCGCTGGTGGCCAGCGGCTTCACCGGCCCCGACGAAGAAGGCATCTGCCCGGTTTCTCCCGACCCCGCGGCAACGGCGAAGACCAAGTTCATCACGACAGAGGGAAAGATCACAACTGGCTGCCTCTACGGTGAGTTGGCCCAGAAGCGCTCCATCACACTGGTCAAGAAGGTCGAGTGGAACCCGGACGTGACCGGGCCGACCACGATCCCGGACTTCGCGTTCACATCGACCAGTGACCTCGTCGGCTCCCCCTGGAAGACCGACCCGGGCAACCTTAAGCCGGCGAACACCAACCCCGGGACCGCCTCCTACGGCCCTAAGGACTTCCGCGCCGGCGTGGAGACGGTGACCATCACCGAAGGGGCAGACCCGACCAACTGGACGTTCAAGGACGTGCAATGCGTCGCCGACGGCAAGGTACTCACAGCGGCCGACGGTGTGACCCCCAGCGGGCGTACCGTCGAACTGAAGAACGTTCCCGACGCCACAACGCAGGCGGCCGTGCCGATCACCTGCACGTACACCAACACCTATACGCCGCCCGGCATCAATGTCGTGAAGACCGCGAACAAGGCAGAGGTCCATGCCGGCGACTCGGTCATCTACAGCTACGCGGTGACCAACACGGGCTTGTCCCCGTTGAGCAACGTGACGCTGGTCGATGACAAGTGCCAGTCGGTCAGCGGGCCGACCAAGACCGGCGGCGATCAGGACGCCCTGCTGGAGCAAGGCGAGACGTGGACCTACAGCTGCACCAGCACGCTGCAGACCACCACC
>WBZT01003329.1_pt1 | contig 10578 bp, 8 predicted proteins | sample 5204241 | NCBI WGS metagenome assembly WBZT01 (sample SAMN12344358, study PRJNA552823) | activated sludge metagenome | biome: Activated sludge suspended growth; feature: Nitrification reactor; material: Wastewater; isolation source: activated sludge from nitrification reactor of wastewater treatment...
TCGTTGATGGTCGCGTAGGGCGGCGGGTTGGCGACCTCGGGCATCGGATGACGCTCGAATTTGAACGGCGCGGCGAGTTCGGTCAGCTTGTCCGGCGCGAGTTTGGGGTATTGCGCCATGCCGTAGCAGAACGCGACGATGCCCAGCGCCGCAAGCTGCGTGGCGTAACGGCGGAGCACGGTTGGGGGATTGGTTGGCATGTCAGACCTCGTGGAGTTGGGGTTGGGGTTGGAAATGGTTCTGGATGCGGCCGCGCCAGATTTCGTAGGCCGGCAGGTCGGCGTGGGCGGGAAGGTTCCCGAGTGTTGTGTCGCAAAGGCGCGCGGCGTCGAGCGCGGAGAGGTTGCAGAGGATGCGCGTGGCAACGTCGGTGTGCGGCACGAGATTGCCCGCGCGCTGACGGGCTTTGGCCGCGAAGGCGCATCCTTGGGCGAGTTGTGGCGCGAACGGCCCGGCCCGTGCGCGGAGTTGAACTAGTTCATTCGCGCCTGCTCCGCCCGCGTAAGTGGCGGCAAGACCGACACCGCTCCAGAGGTCGGCGTGCCGTCGCGGAGACAGCGTCGCAATCGTGCGCGGGATGGCTTCGACATCGCCGCCGTTCACAAACCAGAGGCAGCGTCCGAAGCCCTGGTCGAACACGCGCGCGGGGTAACCCGTGATGTCGCGCGGATGCGGTTTGCCCGCGAGGTAGGCCGGCCACTTGAAGAACGCCTCGTGAAAACCGTAACCGTCAAACGCCAGCCAGCGCAGCACCGGATCGAATCGTTCACCGGCCCGCGCGAGATTCACCGGCAGGCGTGCCCACGCCCAGCCGACGCCGACGTGAATCATGTAGGCGTGGGCATCACCCGGCCCGCGAAGAAATTCCCGGACGCGGTCGCGCTTCCACGGTGTCAGTATGTCCAGAAGAGCCAGCGCCATTGCTGCACCTTCGTAGGCGAAGCCGCGTTGCTCCGGGGGAGAGCTTTCGAGTTCGCCGCGAAGATTCTGGATGGTGTCCTGTTCCAGTCCGGCGTGATAGCCGGAGGCAAAAGCAACTCCGACCTGTTCAAGGTGCGAGCGGGAAGCAGGGTTTGAACAACGAAAGCCCCTTCGTTCAAAGGTGGTCTCCCGAGGAGACAATCCGAGCAGGCGACGACGAATTGAGCCGCCGAAACTTTTCACGATCAACTTTCTGCGTGCGCAGCCACTGTATGAGAGACAGTTTCTATTATGACAAAGAAAATTATTGCTTGCGAGCGATCTTTTCCGGCCAGCAGCAATACGCTCACGGTCAGTGGCCAATACGGCTGACCGGAAAGCGACCAGCCATTACGTTGTTGTGTGTCGGAAAAATTCTTGCATGGCGGGCTTCACAAATCCTTGACGCAGGTCAAAGTCGGGCGCGGTGGGTGATTTATTCTGGGCAGGAGATCATGTATGCTCCGGTACGAGGTGCGACGAGGTGTTCATCGAGGCCGCGTCTTTCCTGTGCGCAAGCGGGCGACAAGTGCTTCGCCAACTGAAATTCCCCAACCGATATGGCGCCGATCGCTTCCTCGACAGTTCAGTTTCCCCTCCTTATGACGCGAACTCGGAAAACACCATCGGCCCCTCGGTTTCCCGCCATGACATCGGGTAAGAATGCAGCTTACGGGCATCCGCGGGACTACCTGGGCAACCGGCACGTGTACGCCGTGATCTCCCAACGGGCGCGGGGATTGTCACTCGGGATCAACTTGAATCCGGACCAGCACTGCAATTTCGACTGCGTCTATTGCGAGGTGAATCGGGACCGCCCACTGCGGGCGCAGCGGTTGGGCTTGAGGGCCATGACAACTGAGTTGCGGCACTTCCTGCATCTAATCCAGGAGAACCGCCTGCGCGAAATCCGCTGGTTTCGTGATTTGCCGCAGGAATTGTTGGAGCTCAAGGAGGTCGCGTTCAGCGGTGACGGCGAGCCGACCCTGTGCCCGACTTTTTCGAGAGCGGTCCGGGCCGTGGTCCGGCTCCGGACTCAGGGAATTGTCCCTTTCAAGCTCGTCCTGATCACAAATGGCACCGGATTGGATCGTCCGGACGTGCAGGCGGGTCTGGAACACTTCGCTCCCTGGGACGAAGTGTGGGTCAAACTGGATGCCGGGACACCGGCGTACCTGAACCGAATCAACCAAACAAGCGTCAGCCTCGACCAAGTGATCGGTAACATCCTTGCGCTCGGTCGCAAGCGTCCCGTGATCATCCAGAGTCTGTTCCCGTTACTGGATGGCGTTGGGCCGCCGGCGGAAGAAATCGAAGAATACGTGCGACGATTGCAGGAACTACAACAGGGCGGCGCACAAATCTCTCTGATCCAGGTCTATTCGGCGCACCGTCCGCCGCACCGCCCGAACTGCGCGCACCTGTCTTTCAGAACTTTGTCTAGCATTGCGAAGCGGGTCCGGCGTGTTACTGGCTTGAAGGCCGAAGTATTCTAACAGTCGTCACGCGCTGCTCGGAGATGAATCTGAGTTGCGCCGAGACGAACGCCGATGGGCTGTGGCGCGAACTGATGGCCGCGCATCCGGGCTTGGAGCGCTTTCGCAGTTCGGTGCGGCTGGCGAAAGACTCGGAATACGTCGCGCCAGAGGTGCGCTTTGCAGACGCCGACGAAGTGGCGTTGCTTCCGCCGGTGTCGGGTGGCTGAACCCAGGGACGCATGGAAATCCACCATCCAACTGACGACCCCGCGCATCGCGGAACATCTGCCACCGCCGACGGAGGCAATGCTAGGAGCCAGGATGGAACTTCGCGGCTTGGTGCGGGGCGAGGAAAACGACGCTACCATTGCGGCCTTGGAATACGAGGCTTACCAGCCGATGGCAGAGCGTGAGATTCGCCGCCTACTCACCGAGCTTTCGTCCGCGCAGCGTTGTATTGCGGCCCGCCTGATTCATCTCCTCGGCATCCCATCGCGCGGACCCCTTCCAGAACTTTCTCGGACAGGCCGAGGGCGGTAAATGACATGGCGCGAGCATAGCAGGCGGCGGCGGAAAGCGAAGCAAAACTCGGCGGCCGACTTTGGCCCGCTCACTCGCCGAGGTTTCGCCGCAGGAGGGCGCTCAACCTGGCGGGCGAGCGGACGGTGATGATCTTGCCCTTCACCGTCAGCAGTTTTTGCGCGCGGAACTTGGCGAGCGTGCGCGAGAAGGTTTCGCTCACCGTGCCGAGTTCGGCGGCCAGCACGCGCTTGGGCATGGTGAGTTCGATGGGCGCGGGCCGCTCTCCCACCGGCTGCGGGCAGCGTTTGACCAGCCAGTTGGCGAGGCGCGTCTCCACGTCCTTGAGCGTGAGGTCTTCCAGTTGGCCGACGAGCACCCGCAGGTGCGAACTCATCGAGCCTAACATGCGCAGCGCCAGTTCCGGCTGGCGCTTGAGCAGCGCGAGGATGCCGTCCTTCTGCACGAGCAACACCTGCGTCGGTTCGATGGCGCGCGCGTCGGCGGGATAGCCAGCGCGGGTGGCCAGGGCGACCTCGGCGAAGGAATCGCCCGCGCGGAACACGTGGATGATCTGCTCCTTCCCCGCGGCGTTGACCCGATGGACGTTCACCGCGCCGCGTTGCACCACGTAGAAACCGTGCGCCGCATCGCCCTCGTGAAAAAGGTAGTCGCCTTTCTCCAGCGACTTCACGGCGCAGACCGCGGCGATTTGCTCGAGGTCCGGCTGCGGCAGCCCGGTGAAGAGCTGGCAACTGCGCAGCGAGTTGACGATGGCAATGGTCTTGAGTTCGGCGAGCGCCGTGGACATGCCGACTTATTTAGTCGTCCGTGCGCCAAAAGTAAACCAGCCAGTCGGCGCCCTGCCCGCGCTCGACCTTCGAAGCGAAGCCTTCCGCGGCCAGCCGCTCGATCAGCGGCGAGGGCAGGAACGGGGCAACGACGATCAATCCCTCGTTCCCCGCCAGCGCGTGCGCGCGCGCGTGAATTTGCGGGAACGGCTCGACGCCCTTGCGGATCAGGTCGCGCACGTCGAAGCGCTTGAATTGATGTACCGGTGGCATGACGACAAGTTGTCGGAGCGGTGGCCAGATTGCGATTGGTTTTGGAGGGATTCCTTGACTTGAATCAAAGAACACGGCGCCTTTTGTTTCTAGCGTGGCCGCGATGAAACTTCTGTGCCCTTTCTTCCGCAGCGGTGCATTGATCGCGGCAATGATCATCGCTTCCCGCTTCTCGCAGGCCGCCGAATCCTCCGCGAGTTCTGGCCAGCGCCTGTATGAGCAGCACTGTGCCGCCTGTCACGGCGCCAACGGCGACGGCCAAGGCCCGGCCTCCGTGTGGCTCTACCCCAGGCCGCGCAACTTTGGCGCCGGCCAGTTCAAGATCAAGTCCACGCCCGGCCAATCGCTGCCAACCGATGAGGATTTACTCCAATCCATCGCGCGCGGTTTGCCGGGCAGTTCGATGCCGAGTTTTTCCTATCTCACCGATCCGGAGCGACGCGACGTGGCGCAATTCGTGAAGACGCTCACCGCCTACACCAAGGCGGGCCAGCACGTCAATCGCTTCGAGGAAGCCGCCGCCAACGGCACGCTGGGCAAGCCCGTGGAAGTGCCTGCCGAACCCGCCGCCACCGTCCAGGAACTCACGCTGGGCCAGCAGATGTTCAAGAAGATGCAATGCAACTTGTGCCACGGCGAAACCGGCGGGGGTGACGGGCCGCAAGTGCCGACGCTCAAGGACGCCGCCGGTTTGCCGGTGCGACCGCGTGATTTTAACACCGGCCTCTTTCGCGGCGGTCACACCGGGCGCGACTTGTATCTGCGCATCAACAATGGTCTGCCTGGCACGCCGATGATTCCCTACGGCGACGATCAGATGAAACCCGAGGAACGCTGGGCGCTCGTGCATTACATTCAATCGCTGCGCCGCTCGGATGTTTCCGTCAATGACCTGCTCGCGCCGGAGGACAGCGCCATCCGGGTGCTGCGCGTCAAAAAACTTCCCGCGGGCCCGATGGATAATTTCTGGGAATCACTCGATCCCGTGCGCGTGCCGTTGAACCCGCTTTGGCCCGAGCCGAATCAGGTTTATGCCGTGGCCGTTTCCGCCGTGACGGACGGGAAGAAGCTCGCCGTGTTGCTCCAGTGGCGCGATGAGTTGCCGCAGAACACCGCGATTCGCGTGCAGGATTTTCAGGATGGCGCGGCCCTCCAATTTTCGTTGTCGGGCAAATACGGTTTCCTGGGCATGGGCGACAAAGAAAACCCGGTCAATTTGTGGAACTGGAAAGCTGGCTGGCAGGCGGAAGCCGAAGGCGGCGGTGCGCCGGACATGGATTCCGTCTATCAATCCATGCACGTGGACGCTTGGAAGTTCACCAACTACAGCACCGCAGTGAGCGCGGGAAATGTCATCTCGCAGCCGCACAAAACACCGGTGGAGGACGCCAATGCCGCCGGGTTCGGTTCGTTCCGGTCGCAGCCGCTCAAACAACAAAACGTGCAGGGCAAGGGTATCTGGCATGATGGATTCTGGAGCGTAATCTTCGTCCGCGACCTGAAATCCAAGGATGCCGACGACGTGAAGTTTGTGGCAGGCAAGCCTGTGCCGGTCGCGTTTGCCATCTGGAACGGCGAGCAGCACGACCGCAATGGCCGCAAGATGGTCAGCAACTGGTATCAACTCATCCTCGACGACGGCAAGGCCGCGAAACGGTGACACACTCACTCGATGAACTTCACCCGTGATCAACGACTCTCCCTCACCCTGACCCTCTCCCGCTGGGAGAGGGAACAGCGGTTGTCGCGTTCAGTCTTCTCGTCAGCGCATCCGGCAAATCCCGTCGCAGGTTTTGTCGTGGGACGGCGGACGATTCTCCCTCTCCCAGCGGGAGAGGGCCGGGGTGAGGGAGAAAGCAGCGAATTTTCCAAGACCTGATCTTCCCAGAGCAAAGACCGAACTTTCCCATACTATGAACGACAACTCTCTCAACCGCCGCTCTTTCATCAAAGCCAGCGGCCTCGTCGGCGCGGGCATCACCGCCGCGCAATTCCTGCCACTTCGCTTCCTTCAGGCGCAGCCTGCCGAGGATGTGCTCAATCCGCTCGCGCACTACCCGAACCGCGATTGGGAGAAGCTCTACCGCAACCAATACGCCTACGACAACGCCTTCTCCTGGGTTTGCGCGCCCAACGACACGCACAACTGCCGCATCACCGCGCACGTCCGCAACGGCGTCATCGTCCGGCTCGGCGAGCAATACGATGTCCACACTTACACGGATCTCTACGGCAAACACGCGTCGGCGGCGTGGGGCAACCGCCATTGCGCGAAGGGCTACACGTTCCACCGCATTCTTTACGGGCCGTATCGTTTGAAGCATCCCATCGTGCGGCGCGGCTGGAAACGCTGGGCGGATGACGGTTTTCCGACGCTCACACCCGAGGTGAAGGCGAAATACAAATTCGACACGCGCGGCACGGACAAGTTCGAGCGCATCTCGTGGGAGGAGGCATTCAGCTACATCGCCAACGGAATGAAGGCCATCGCCACGCGCTACTCCGGTGACGCGGGCGCGAAGCTGCTCGAATCGCAAGGTTACCCGAAGGAGATGATCGAGGACATGGGCGGCGCGGGCACGCGCACCATCAAGACGCGCGGCGGCATGGGCCTGCTCGGCGTGTTGGGCAAATACGGCATGTATCGCCTCTGCAATTCGCTCGCGCTGCTGGACGTTCATGTGCGCGGCGTCAAGCCGGAGGATGCGAAGGGTGGTCGCGTCTGGTCGAATTATACCTGGCACGGCGATCAAGCGCCCGGCCATCCGTGGGTGCATGGCTTGCAGAATTCGGAGACGGACTTCAACGATCTCCGTAATTCCAAGCTCATCATCATGAACGGCAAAAACCTCGTCGAAAACAAAATGGCCGATGCCCATTGGTTCGTCGAGGCGATGGAACGCGGCTGTAAGATCGTCGTCATCGCGCCGGAATACGGAGCGCCTTCGACCAAGGCGGACTACTGGATTCCGGTGCGTCCGTCCACCGACGCGGCGCTCTGGCTCGGCGTGACGCGGCTGATGATTGACAACAAGTGGTATGACGAGACCTTCGTGAAACAGTTCACGGATTTCCCGTTGCTCGTCCGCACGGATAACGGCAAGCGCCTGCGCGCGGCGGAAGTGTTCCCGAATTACAAGAACGCTCTACCCGCTGACGGTCCGAGCAAGAAGGTGCAGGGCATCACCGACGAACAGCACGAAAAGCTTGGCGATTTCGTGGTGTGGGATGCGAAGTCCAATGCACCCAAGGCCCTCACCCGCGACATGGTCGGCGCGACGCTGGCCAAGAACGGCATTGCCCCAACGCTCGACTGGAAGGGCACAGTCAAACTGGCCGACGGCAGCGAAACGGAAGTCGCCACGTCCTGGAATCTTTATCAGGTTCACCTCAAGGATTACGACCTCGACAGCGTCTCCGAAATCACCAGCGCGCCGAAGGAGCTGATCGAGCGCCTCGCGAAGGACATCGCCACCACCACGCCGACTTCGATTCATCAGGGCGAAGGCATCAATCACTGGTTTCACGCGACCGAGGCTAATCGCGCGGCGTATCTGCCGCTGATGCTCACCGGCAACATCGGCAAGCCCGGCGCGGGTTGCCACGGCTGGGCGGGCAACTACAAGGCGGCGTTGTTCCAGGGTAGCAAGCTCACCGGCCCGGGCTTCAAGGGTTGGATCATGGAAGACCCGTTCGAGCAGAATCTCAATCCCCGGGCGCATGGCCGCGATGTTCACGCGCACGCTTACACGAAGGACGAAGAGCCGGCGTATTGGAATCACGGCGACCGCCCGCTCATCGTCAACACGCCCAAGGAAGGCCGCAAGGTTTTCACCGGCAAGACGCACATGCCGTCACCGACGAAGGCGATCTTCACGACCAACGTCAACCTGATCAACAACGCCAAGTGGGCTTACGGCATGATCAAGAACGTCAACCCGAACGTGGAGTTGATCGTGACGATGGACACGCAGATGACGGCGAGCGTGGAGTATTCCGACTTCGGCCTGCCCGCGAATTCCTGGGTCGAGTTCGAGGATTTGGAAGTCACCGCCAGTTGCTCGAATCCGTTCCTGCAAATCTGGAAGGGCGGCATCAAGCCGCTATACGACTCGAAGGATGACCTTGCCATCCTCGCCGGCATCGCCGCCGCGCTCGGCAAAGTCACGGGCGACAAACGGTTTTACGATCACTTTAAGTTCGAGCACGAGGGCAAACGCAAAATCTATCTCCAACGCCTCCTCGACACCTGCACCACCACGGCGGGCTACCAGGTGGACGACATCATGGCCGGCAAATACGGTCCGCCCGGCGGCGCACTGCTATTGTTCCGCACCTACCCACGCATCCCGTTCTACGAACAGGTGCATGACAATTATCCGTTCCACACCGAGACGGGTCGGCTGAATTCCTACACGGACGATCCGACGGCGCTCTCGTGCGGCGAAAACTTCATCGTGCATCGCGAAGGCCCGGAGGCGACGCCGTATCTGCCGAACGTCATCGTCAGTTCCAACCCGCTCGTGCGCCCGAACGATTACGGCATCCCGCTCGACGCCGAGCATTGGGACGAACGCACCGTGCGCAACGTGAAGATGTCTTGGGCGGACACGAAGAACTCGAAGAATTTCCTCTGGGAAAAAGGCTTTCAGTTCTACTGCCTCACGCCCAAGTCGCGCCACTCGGTTCACTCGTCGTGGGCGAACGTGGACTGGCATCTCATCTGGAACTCGAACTTTGGCGACCCGTATCGCGTGGACAAACGTTTGCCGAACGTGGGCGAGCACCAGATTCACATGAACCCGCAGGCCGCGCGTGACCTCGGCATCGCGGATGGCGACTACGTCTATGTGGACGCGAATCCCGCCGACCGCCCGTATCTCGGCGCGACCCCGAGCGATCCGTTCTACAAGGTCAGCCGGCTCATGCTGCGCCTGACTTACAACACCGCGTATCCCTACAACGTCGTGATGATGAAACACGGCTCGTTCATCGCGACGGAGAAGACCGTGAAAGCGCAACAGACGCGGCCCGACGGTCTGTCGCTCACGGAGGAAGGTTACATCTCGAACTTCCGGTTCGGCTCGCAGCAATCGGTCACGCGCAACTGGCACATGCCGATGCACCAGACCGACACCCTGTTCCACAAATCGAAGGCGTTCATGAGCTTCCTCTTCGGCGGCGAGGCGGACAATCACGCGGTGAACACCGTGCCGAAAGAATGTTTGATCCGCATCACGAAAGCGGAGGACGGCGGTCTCGGTGGCAAAGGCCCGTGGAAACCCGGTTTGAACGGCATGTCACCTGATGCCGAAGGCAAACCGATGAAGAAATACATCGCTGGTGAATTCTCTGGCAAGGGCGAGGGTGGCGGTGGAGCGACGTTTGAGTAAAATGAAACATCCAAGCACCAATCTCCAAGCTCCAGAGAAGTTCCAAGCTCCAAACATCAAGAGCGGGTGGAGCAACGCGCGAGTTTGGAGCTTGGGATTTGGTGTTTCTCTGGAGCTTGGTGCTTGGAATTTGGAGCTTTGAAATTATGCCCAAAGACGAATTCGATTTTGAAGACCCGTTTGAACTGAACGGCATGGCGTTCATGACGCACGAGGACACGACCAACGACATGGCCGAGACGTTCATCGAGGAGTTCCTGCGGATGGGTTACAACCATCAGCAACTGCTCGCGTTGTTCCGCAACCCACATTACATCGGGCCGAACATGGCGTTCGAGAAGCGCGGTGAACCTTTCATCCGCGACCTCATCGCCGATGTCTTCGCGCGCTGGGGCAAGAAAGTGGAGTGGCCCGTAGCGGCAGGCATCCTGCCTGCCGTAGAGCCGGGCTTCCAGCCCGGCGGAACAGGCGTCGCAAGCACCCAGGCCTTGGCAAGTGCGGAAGCCACCATCAATTCGGACGCTGATCCGGGCGGCAAGATGCCGCCCTCCACGGCAGGCAGGATGCCCGCCGCCACTGACCCGACCGGCGCACCCATTCCTGAATACACCGTCTGACCGATGCAACGATTCAACGCTTTAACCCTTTAACGAATTATGAGCAACGTCTTCAACTGGCAACTCGGTCGCGAGATGGAATACCCCTACGAAGCGGCGTATCCCGACCAGCAGTTCGCCTTCGTCTTCAACACCAACCGCTGCATCGGCTGCCAGACCTGCACGATGGCCTGCAAGTCCACGTGGACATTTTCCAAGGGCCAGGAATACATGTGGTGGAACAACGTCGAGACCAAACCCTACGGCGGTTACCCGCATCATTGGGACGTGAAGACCCTCGACCTGCTGGAAAAGGCCAACCCCGGCGGACAGAACTGGGGCGGCGTGGCGAAGGACCTCAAAGCCCCTTACGGCCAGTTCAACGGCAAGACTGTTTTTGAAGCGGCAAAAACCTTCATCGGCCCGGAAGGCGCAAACCGCGCGCTCGGCTATCTGCCCACCGATGACGAATGGGCCGCGCCGAATCGCTACGAGGATCATCCCACGGGCAGCGAGAAGACCAGCAAAGGCCAATACTTCAAGGGCGGCGAACTCTTGCCCGAGCACA
>WBZT01003330.1_pt1 | contig 10573 bp, 9 predicted proteins | sample 5204241 | NCBI WGS metagenome assembly WBZT01 (sample SAMN12344358, study PRJNA552823) | activated sludge metagenome | biome: Activated sludge suspended growth; feature: Nitrification reactor; material: Wastewater; isolation source: activated sludge from nitrification reactor of wastewater treatment...
GATGCCCAATCCGGCCTTGATGCCCTCGCCGGCCTCGATGCCCAATCCGGCCTCGATGCCCAATCCGGCCTTGATGCCCTCGCCGGCCTTGATGCCCCATCCGGCCTCGATGCCCTCGCCGGCCTCGATGCCCAATCCGGCCTTGATGCCCTCGCCGGCCTCGATGCCCCATCCGGCGCGCAACCGTCCGGTTACTGCTGCGCCGTTTTTTATGACCAGGCGGCCGGCAGCGAATAAGTGCTTGCAGTCGGCGATGACCTCCACCTCCAACACAGCCTCGCGGTCGGGTCCGGCGTTGTTCATCAGCCAGTCGGCGTCAGATGGGAGGTCGTCTTCGGCCAGGGCGTTGAGCACGTCCTGATACTCGGCCTCGCCATCTGGGAACCGTCGCAAAAACCACTCATACCCTTTTCTGCAGGCATTCCATGTTCTGATCTGATCCTTTGTTATCTTCATTGCACGTCCTCCAACTCTCTGAGTAGGTTTCCCGCTTGACTGCTGCGGCGATCGTGAAAATCTAAAAGAACATCCAAACGGACATCGCTTGAAAATCTCCAGCTCCTCTTGTCGGTTGCCGTCTCTCCGGCCGTCACGGTTCTTTCGTTTGGTTCCGTTACGCCAGCCGTGCGCCGCTGGTCGCGTATCGGATAGGACGCTGGCGGGCACCCGCAGGCTTGTCCGGACCGTTGAAAATGTGCCTAATCCAGCGCCCTATCCGGTATCGGCTCGCCCAGCAGGCGGCTGGCATGTCAGCAACTCGCCTTGTGTCCGGTCGGGGAGGCGTATTCATGGCACAGCCGCCGGGCCTGGGTGTTCAGGGGGATGCACTGGGGAACCGATGGGGCGTATTACACTCCACGTGTAACTCAATGTCAACTGGCTGTGTAGTTCTTGGCGAAAAAAAACGCCAGAAGGCGGAATTGGGCGCTCGTGGTCTAGGAGTCTTGGCTATTCAAGAGGGAGACATAGCAATCACGGTAAAACTTTTACACGCACTATTGCTACACAACGCGATTTCGTTTAGAATAAACGTCATGTGTAATTCCAAATCAGTGATTGCGGCATTGGGTGGGCCTTCGCGGGTGGCCAAAGAGTACGGATTCTCGGTGCAGCGCGTCTGCAACTGGGGGGTTCGCGGAATCCCTGCGTCGGTCATTCTCGAAAATTCTCGATTCGCCGAGGCTCTGTTGGCGGCCGGCTACAAACGCAAAGGCCTGCGTTAGCCGTACCGATCCCCGCACCCCCGATGAACCGCTTCCGAGCGACCGTTGAACGACGTTCAATCAATGAACAACGTCGCCGGCGCGGCCGGGTCCTTCCCCGACACCAAGACCTGCGGGTCTGCGAAGCGCGAAAAACGGCAAGTGGGTGGAGTGCCAGCATAGTGAACGGGATGTCTTCCTGATGGCCTGGGCCAACCACGACGATGTGCTGGCGCAGCTGCGCGCGATCGGGCTTGTCGTCGATGGCGTGCTCGAACTGGCCCGAGGCGACAAGTCCAGGCGTTGCCTGGTCGAAGGCGAGGGAACAGAGAAGCGCGGATGGTACCGCCTGCACGAATGGCAGATGGAGCCCGGCGTCGTCCTGCTCGTCGGTGCCTTCGGCATCTTCCACGGCGCGAAATCGCAGACCTACAAGGTCGAGCTGACAAAGGCCTGTTCGAACTGCGGGGCCGAGGTTGGCCAGCGAGAGAAGAAGTGCCCTGCCTGCGGCGAGTCGACCTTTGCCAAGCGAGAGATCACCGAAGAGCAGAAAGCCGCCTTCAAGGCGCGCATGGCAGAAGACAAGAAGCGTGCCGCAGAGGAGCGTGGCCGCGAGATTAAGCGGGCTTCGCGCTGGGCGACGGCGGTCTGGCGAGCGAGCGCCGAAGCACTTCCAGGAGGTCACGCATACCTGGTGCGGAAGAAGATCACCGGAACCGGTGGCGCGCGCATCTTTCCCGGCATCGATGGCCTTGTGCTGGAAGGTGCCGAGCAGCATGACTACCGCTACCTCAAGGGATTTGCCGGCAGCCTGGTCGTGCCGCTGTGCGACAGCACGGGCGCTGTGTTCGGCGTGCAGTTCATCGCGGAGAATCCCAATCCAAAGACCGGAAACGACAAGATGTACTGGCCGCCAGGCCTCGAAGCCGGCGGCAAGTACTGGCTGATCGGTGCTTCGCCCCGGCGGTTGTGCCTCGAAGTAGAGGGATTCGCCACCGGCATGTCGCTGTACGAAGCCACGGGCCAGCCGGTGGCGGTCTCCTTCTCCGCTGGCAGCCTGCTCCCGGTCGCCAAGGCCATCAACGCCCGCACCAGCGGACGCGCCAAGATCCTCCTGGCGCACGATGACGACTACCTCCAGAAGTGCCAGGAATGCGGCGTCTACACGCCGGTATCTCCGGCGAACTGCGCGCACTGCGGCAAGCCTCACCGGGCCGAGAACGCCGGCGCCGCCCGAGCGGCCGAAGCCGCCATGGCGCTCGACAACGTCGAGACTTTCGGCCCGGTCTTCGCGCAGGCCAGGCCCTTCGACCGCAAGGGCCCGACCGACTTCAACGACCTGGCCAAGGACGAAGGCCTGCAGATCGTCGCCGCCCAGTTCGAGCGGCGCATCGAGGAACTCGGCTGGCAGCAGATCGCCGCCACCCCGACGCCGGCGACGGTTTTGGCCTGCCGCCCGCCGGGCGGCGCGCAAACCGGGGAGGGGGGTCGCCGTGACGCCGTTTCGGTCATGTGGCTGGACGACGCCGTCGATCGCTTCCTGCCGATCGACGACGGCACGGGCGATTACGTATGGGATCACTGGACGCGCAAAATCGCCAAGCGCTCGCAGATGATCTCCTTGCTTCCGGCCGGCGTCCGCGGTGACGACCTCAAGCGCCACGACGTCTGGAGAAGCCGGGGCGCCGTCTACCTCGACGAGATCGGATTCGACCCTGCAGGAACGGATACCCGTCTCAAGCTCAACACCTGGCGAGGATGGCAGATGCAGCCCAAGGCGGGGTCCTGCGAGCGGCTGCTAGAGCTCCTCGAATACCTCTGCAGCAAAGAGCCGAACGCCAGCGAGCTCTACCGCTGGGTGCTCTGCTGGCTGGCGTGGCCGCTGCAGCACCCCGGCGCCAAGATGCATTCCGCGCTCATCATGCACGGCCCGCAGGGCACCGGCAAAAGCACGTTCTTCCAGGCGATCGCCAAAATCTACGGCGACTACGCCACTGTCCTCAACCAGCGCGGACTCGAAGACAAATTCAACGCCGACTGGTGCGACAGCATGCTGTTCATCCTCGCCGAAGAGGTCGTCAACCGCGCCGAGATGTGGCACATCAAGGGCGAGCTCAAGGAACTGGTCACCGGCGAATGGATACGCGTGAACCCGAAGCACGTCGCCGCCTATCGCCAGAGAAACCACATCAACGTGGCCTATCTCAGCAACGAAAACCAGCCCCTGCCGATCGACAACGACGACCGCCGGCACTGCGTCATCTACACCCCGCCGGAGCTCGGCGAGGCTTACTACGACGAAGTCCACATCGAGATCGAAAACGGCGGCATCCACGCGCTTTACCACCACCTGCTGCACCTCGATCTGACCGGATTTCACCCGCGCAAGCGGCCGCCGATGACCAGCGCAAAGCGCGACCTGATCTACCTCTCCGCGCCCAGCGAAGCGCGGTTCATCGCCGACTGGATCGCCGGCGACACCGACTGGCCGATCTGCCCCTGCCTGTCGACCGACCTCTATACCGCCTATCTCCGGTGGTGCAGAACGCACGGCGAAACCCGTCCTCGACCGGATAACCAATTTCACGGCGCCATCGGCCACATGCCCGGATGGGAAAAGAAGAAGTTCCAGATCTACCGCGACCTCAACAGCGCGGAGACCGTGCCGCGGCCGCTGGTAATTCCGCCGGAAAGCGTGCTGGTCAAGGCCGGCACGGCCAGGCCAGAGGGCAAAAGCATCGTTATCTGGCGGACAGAAAGCGTCTTCAAGTTCTCGAACGCCATTCACGGCGCCGGCAACAGCGACGGATGGTACCAATGACCGCAAATATTCCGGGGTCGAAAGCCAGATTCCGGGTACCCGGAATCTCTGCAAGGCAGACAGGGAAAGGTTTATTCCGGGTATTCCGGGTATTCCGACCCATGGCGCGCGCGTGCACGCCCAATCACGCTCGCGCGCGCGCGTGCGAGCTCCTGCAGAAAAATTCTTTTCCGTGCGCGTATACCCGGAATACCCGGAATACTCAGAATAAACCTTGCGCCGCAAGGGCTGCAGAGATTCTGGGTACCCGGAATAAGAAATACCGACCCGGAATACAGTCATGAGCAAGCCCCTGCGCCTGGCGATGCCCCGTACCGCCGCCTTCATCGATGCCCTGCGCGAGGCCTTCGGCGCGCGCCAGATCGACGCCGCCATCAAAGCCGGCATCGATGGTCAGCCGAGCTTCTGGGCGCGCGAGAACGGCCAGGAAATCGGCACGCGCTGCCCTCCGCCCGGCGCCAGCTTCAGCGCCGACCAATGCCTCGACGCCGCTCGGCCCAAGAAAGCCGCCCCATGAGCGCCCACCTCGTCAAGCAGATCGATTTCGCCGCACTGCTCGGCTGCTCGCGCAGCTACGTCACCAAGCTCAAGGGCGATGGCCGCCTCGTCATGGTCGGCGATCAGGTCGATGTCGAAGCCAGCCGCGCCCGCATCCTCGACACCGCCGACCCCAACCGCGACGACGTCGCCCGCCGCTGGGCCACGCAGCGCGGGCGCCCCATCGCCGTATCCGGCGAACCCGATCCGCTGGGAGCCGCAGAGCAGCCGGAGATCGCTCCAGAAGACGCCCCTCGGCGGGACAGCGCCACCAGCAGCTACGTCGATGCCCGCGCGCGCAAAGAGCAGGCGCAGGCCGACTTGAGCGAGATGGAGCGCGACAAGATGCGTGGCGTCCTCATCGAGCGCGTCGCCGTCGAGGCCGCCATCGAGGACGTCATGACCACCGTCCGCCAGGCGCTCGAGCAGCAGCCGCACCGCGTCGCCCCGATGCTCGTCGGGCAGGACCTCGACTACATCCGGGCAACGCTCAAGCAGGAAACCGCGGCGGTGCTCGGCGAGATGGTTCACAACTTTGCCAAGCGCCTGCTGGTGCTGGCCGGAGAAGAGGAAACCGCATGAAGACCACCACCGCCCCACGCATTGCCGACGATCTCGCCCGCATGGCCTGCGCGCACGCCCCCGGCAAAGGCGAAACCGCCCTGCTGTTCCAGGCCGCCGCACGCATCAACGAGCTCGAAAACCGCCTGCGCGAAACCACCGCCATCGCCCTCTACCTGCGCACCACCTGCGCCGACGTCGCCCGGCTGCTCGCCGGCCAGCAGGTCACCCCGTTCGAAATCGAGCAGGACCTCACCGACCTGGCCAGGGCGAAGGCGGAAGCCGTCTGCCGGGCGACGGCGGCGGCGAAGCTGGAGATTTGACATGCTGCCCGCAACGGTCGTATGCTTCCCGCGCCACGAAAAAAACGTGGCCGGGATTGCAGTCCCGTTGAGGGCGGCGACCAGCCCTCGATAGCACCCTGAACCAGCTCCACCACCTGCAGGCGCTGTTCGAGATCATCGACCACCTGTCGGACGAAGTGCAGTTCGTCAGCCACCTGTCCCTGATCGGCCAGTCCTACGCCGACCGTTGCGCCCTCGTGATGGTGCGCCCCATCGAAGCCATCGACGCAGCGCAAGCCGCGCTGCGCGTTTTGATCCAGGAGAACCACCATGTCTGATCTGGTATGGATGCACCACAACGAGCCGATGACCACGTCCGAGGCCATCGCCGAGGGAACCGGAGTACAGCACAAGAACGTGCTCGAACTGGTCAGGAAGTTCACGAGCGAGTTGCTGGAGTTGGGCGAAGTCGCGTTTCAAACGCGACTTAACCCGCAAGGGAGCCCTACGGAGGTCGTTTTTTTGAACGAACCTCAGGCAACCCTGTTACTCACCTTCATGCGGAATTCCGAAATCGTGGTCCGCTTCAAGGTCGCCCTGGTCAAAGCCTTCTTCGCCATGCGCGACCAATTGCGATCCGGGCAGGGCGGGCCGGCCGTCCTGTCCACCGACCCGGCCCACGTCGCCGACCTCACCGTCTCCGCCTCGCGCACCTTCAACGCCCTGCTGCGCACCTCGCGCGCCGCGGGCCTGTCGCTGCCCAAGGCCCTGCGCCAGGCCAACGCCGGCACGCTGCCCAAGGCCCTGCGCCAGGCCAACGCCGGCACGCTGCGCAAGACCGGCGTCGACATGCTCAAGGAAATCGAAGCCGAAAACCACGTCGCCGGCCTCGAAGCCGAGCACAGCGCGCCGCCGCGGGCGCCGATCGAAATTCCCGAAGACCCGATCGAGATCGCCGTCGTGCAGTGGGCGCAGCACGTCGAACCAGGCACGTACTACCGCATGGAGCAGATCATCCGGGAAACGATCGGCATGGAACCCAAAGACCGCCGATGGGCCAGCATGACCGTCTACGTCGGTCGCGTCCTCAAGCGCATCGGCTTTTCGGTCAAGAACCGCTGGCTTGGCGAGCGCGTGCATCGCTACTGGGAAAGGAAAGCCTGACCATGCTCCCCCCGGCCTCCGCCCTCCTCCTCGCCCTACGGGCTGCCGCCAAGGCCCTGCGCCCGAAGGCTGCCCTGACGGTGTCCGAATGGGCGGAGGCCAATCGCATCCTCGCCGAGGAGGGCAGCGCCGAGCCGGGCAAGTGGAAGAACGCCCGCAACCCGGCGCTGGTCGAGATCATGGATCAGCTCTCGGAAGATTCCCCGGCGCCGCTCGTCGTCTTCCAGAAATGCAGTCAATTCGGTGGCACGGAAGTCGGCAGCAACTGGCTCGGCTACATCATGGATCACGCCAAGGGCCCGACGGCGATCGTCATGCCGACCGAGAAAGCCATCGGCGACTGGATGTCGCAGAAGTTCGACCCGATGGCGGCCAGCACCCCGGCGGTGGCCGCGGTGCTCAAGGGCCGATCGAACAAGGCGAGCGACAACAACGCCCAGCGCAAGAAATTCACCGGCGGCATCCTCTACGCAAAGACCGCCGGCAGCACCACCGAACTCAAGAGCAGCAGCCTGCGCTACGCGCTCGCCGACGAGATCGACGAATACGTGTGGTCGACCACGCAGGGCGACCCGCTCGGCCTGCTGCAGGTGCGCCTGACCGCCTTCCACGATCACAAGCTGTTCGCCGTCAGTTCGCCGACGATGAAGGACGCCAGCCGCATCGAGGAGCTGTTCGAAGGCGGCGATCGCCGCCGCTACCACGTCCCCTGCCCGCACTGCGACGAGCGCCAGCATCTCAAGTGGGCCAACCTGCGCTGGACCAAGAACCCCGCCAACCCGCGCCTCGTCACCGCCGCCTGGTACGTCTGCGAGCACTGCGGTTGCGAGATCCAGGAGCACTACAAAACCGCCCTGCTGGCCGGCGGCCGCTGGATCGCCGAATGCGCCGCGCCGTATCCGTCGTACCACATCAACGCTTTGTATAGCCCGCTCGGCCTGGGCCGCTCGTGGGTGCAGCTCGCGGTCGAATGGATCGAGGCGCAGGGCGACCCGGCCAAGCTGATGCGGTTCATGAACACCCGCCTGGGCGAGACCTGGGCCAACCGTTCGCGCGACATCAGGCCCAACGCGCTCGAATCGCGCGCCGAGCCCTACCCGCTGCGCAGCATCCCGCCCGGCTGCCTGGTGCTGACCGCCGGCGTCGACACGCAGGACGATCGCCTGGAGATCCACCTCGTCGGACACGGCAAGGGAGATCGCACCTGGACGATCGACTATCACGTCCTCTACGGCAACCCGGCCGACGTGGAACTGTGGGACGCGCTCACCGAATACCTGACGCAGCCCCTGAGCAACACCCTCGGTCGCGAGATGAAGATCGAGGCCACTGCCATCGACTCCGGCGGACACCACACGCACGCCGTCTATCAGTACGTCCGCCGGCGCAAGTTGCGCCACGCCATGGCCATCAAGGGAGCCAGCACGCCCGGCCGCCTGATCCTCGGCCGCCCCAGCGCGCAGGACGTGACCTGGAAGGGGACCACGTACAAGAAAGGCGTGCATCTCTACCTGGTCGGCAGCGACACCGCCAAGCACCTGCTCTACGCGCGCCTGCTCGGCGACGCCGACAAGCCGTCGGAAGAACGCAAGGTGCATTTCTCCGACGAACTGCCGAGCGAGTACTACGAGCAACTCGTCGCCGAGACCTTCAACCCGATAAAGAACCAGTGGGTCAAGAAAAAGGCCAAGCGCAACGAGACGCTCGACACCTACGTCTATGCGCTCGCCGCCTCGCATCACCCCGAGCTCTACCTGCACAAGCGCAGCGCCGCCTGGTGGGCCGCGCGCGCCGCGATGCTCGAACCGGCAACCGTCGAGGCCTGCGCCGAAGCGGCCCCGGAACCCGCCGCGGTGGCCACGCCGACGCCCGCGCCGACGGCCCGCAAGCCCGCTGCTCCCCGGCGCCATCCGGGCGGCTTCGCCAACAATTGGTAACCGGAAAACAACAACAATGATCCAGCACATCGACGAGCAACTCGCCCGCTGGGAAGAGTGGCTGCGATCCGGCAAGACTCGCCTCGGCTACCCCGGACAATCCGCGTTCGTCGCCGCCATGCCCGCCGCCGGCGACCAGCAAAACCCGCTGCCGGACGAGGAAGCGCTGCACCTGTGCGCCGCGGTTCGCGCGCTCGACCCCGTCCTGCGCATCACCGTCGAGACCTGCTACCGCACCCTGCGCGGACGCCCGGTGAAAGAGATCGCGCGTGCGCTCGGCTGCTCCCGCCAGACCGTGCACGACCGCATCAGCCGTGCACACGTCCACATCCTGGGTTCGCTGCTCGACCTCGCCGCGGGCATCCCCGTCCCACCGTACCCCGACACCCCAGACACCCCACCGAACCGGAGAACCGCATGCCCGAACGACAACCGCTTACCGCTCCGTCGTGTCTGAGCATTTCTGCTCAAACCTCAACTTCCTGCTTCACAGAGGCCGGTTTCGTCACGGTGCTGCTGTGACCAGAGCCTTCCTCTCCACAGGCTGCGACGGCAGAGCTTGCCGCCTTGTTCCTGATGTTCAGGGCCGCATTGAGATCGCGGTCGAGAACATTTCCGCAGTCGCACACTAGCACGCGGTCGCTCAGCTTCATCGGGTGAATCGTGCCGCACTGCGAGCAGGTCTTGCTGCTCGGGAAGAAGCGGTCGATCACGACGATCCTTGCGCCGGTCATCAAGGCCTTGTACTCAAGCTGTCGGCGGAACTCGGCAAAGCCTGCATCGGCAATGCTGCGTGCCAGATGCCGGTTTGCCAGCATGCCGCGAACATTCAAGTCCTCGATGCCGATGGTGTCGAACCCGGTCACAAGGCGAGTGGTCAGCTTGTGCAGCGCATCCACGCGAACATTCGCAATGCGCTGATGCAACCGTGCGAGCTTGGCTTTCGCTTTTGCCCGGTTGCTGATGCCCTTCTGCTTGCGGCTGAGGCTGCGGGAAAGACGCACCAGCCGCTGATGGGCGGCACGATGCGGCTTGAGCGCCGGCACGACTTCGCCGTTGCTCAGCGTTGCGAGTTCCTTGATGCCGAGATCGACGCCGACGATGCCACGGTCGAGCGGACCAGACAGGCAATCGGTCGTATCGACCAGCAAGGTCACATACCAGCCGTCGGCTTGCCTGCTGACGACAGCCGAGATCACCTGACCGGCGAAGCGCAGCGACTCGCGCATCCGGACGACGCCGCACTTAGGCAGCCTGACGGTCTTGCCATCGACAGCCACGGCATGCTCGCCGGCCTTCTGCGGCCCGTTGTCGGCGCGGAAAGCATCATAAACGCCCTTCTTCTTGAACTTGGGATAGCCCGGCTTGCCGCCCTGCTTCACGCGACGGAAGAAGTTCTGAAAGGCCGTGCCGAGGTTCTTGATTGCCTGTTATGCCTCTTGTTCCAGCGCTCAATGAGCAGGTTCGTCACGTCATCCATCAGCGGGTAAATCAGGCCGCTGGCCGCCCCGCATGCGCTGCTGGTGCATTGCACGCACTGAGCGCCGACGCTCGGCTCGTCCGTCTCGCCTTCGAGCGTGATAATTTCCGCTTCCGCGCCGCAAAACGGGCAGGGCTTCAGCCGGTCGCTGTCGTCAATCAGGTGGTCCATGTCATTCCTCCGTATTTGGCGCCGAGGCATAACCCGTCAATCAACCCGGACAGCTTCGCTGCCGGTTATTTCTGCGTTGTGCGTCAAACCTCGAACGCCGCCGCTGCTGCGAAGCTCACCTTGAAGCCGCTCGCGTTGCGGTGTCCGCCGCCACCGTACTGCTTCGCCACCTCGGATACATCGACGCCCTCGTCGTTCGATCGCAGGCTGAAGACCCGGCCTTCCGGCGTGTCCCAATAGCAGGCGGCAAATGGTCGCCCCTTCGCCAATTCGTGCCCGGCATCGCTGCTCATCGTGTAGGGCAGGTTCGCCACCGGTACGCGGTGGCCGCCGATGACCATTTCCCGCGTCGTCACGCCAAGCAGTTCCCGAATGTCCTTGAAGTGCTTGCACCGCCCGGCGAAAAAAAAGGCTTG
>WBZT01003331.1_pt1 | contig 10573 bp, 8 predicted proteins | sample 5204241 | NCBI WGS metagenome assembly WBZT01 (sample SAMN12344358, study PRJNA552823) | activated sludge metagenome | biome: Activated sludge suspended growth; feature: Nitrification reactor; material: Wastewater; isolation source: activated sludge from nitrification reactor of wastewater treatment...
GAAATCTGAATGTTTCCTGGCTCGCTGCCCTCTTTTCCGTGACAGCGGAAGATGAACGGCAACTGGGAAATCCTGAGGCGATCCTGGAGAAAGGAGGGATGATCTTTTTCGCAGTACTGGAGGACCGCCCCATCGGCACGGTAGCCGTCATTCCTGATAGTCCTTCAAGTGTTGAGGTAGCGAAAATGGGGGTTGAGAAACGGTGTCGCGGCTTAGGTGCCGGCAACGCCTTGTTGGACGCCGCTTTGCGCTGGTCCGTCAGTCGGAACTTTACCACCATCCATCTCGATACCGCGGACCAGTTGGTCGAAGCGATTCGGCTATATGAGCGTGCGGGTTTCCGGCGTAAAGGTGATCATCATGTCCATCCGGTTTTCAAACGAACCACCTTCAGGATGGAATTGGCTCCGGAAGCATTTGAACGATATCGCATCGCTTAATTGGCTTTCAGCATTTTTTCCAATTGGAACAACTCGTCCCGTAAGCGGGCGGCTTCGATGAAGTCCAATTCACGCGCCGCTTTTTCCATGGACTTCCTGGTCTGCCCGATGAGCTTCTTCAATTGCTCCTGGTCCATGTACTGCACGACAGGATCGGCGGCAATCGATGGGGTGGCGAAATCCTCGGTATAGGCGCCGGGCTCTGCTAACTGTCGGCGGTCGGCCACTTTGGTCTGCAGCAATATCGCGTCTTTGGATTTGCGGATCTGCGTCGGGGTGATCCCATGTTCCTCGTTATACCGCAACTGTTTCTCCCGTCGTCGGTTGGTCTCGTCCATCGTCTGCTGCATGCTTTCGGTGATCTTGTCAGCATAGAAGATTACCCGGCCGTTGACATTGCGCGCGGCGCGTCCTGCCGTCTGGGTGAGCGAGCGGTTGCTGCGAAGAAAGCCCTCCTTGTCGGCGTCCAGGACCGCGACGAGGGAGACTTCAGGCAAGTCCAGACCTTCCCGCAACAGGTTAATACCGACGAGTACATCAAAGTTGCCAAGCCGCAGATCGCGGAGCAGTTCCACGCGTTCCAGGGTCTCCACTTCCGAGTGGATATAGCGGCAGTTGATGTTCAGGTTCGTGAGGTACTTGGTGAGTTCCTCGGCCATGCGTTTGGTAAGTGTGGTAACGAGTACCCGGTCGCCGGCTTTGATTGTCCGGTCGATCTCTTCGAGTAAGTCGTCGACCTGATTGATCGCTGGCCGCACTTCAATGACGGGATCGAGCAAACCGGTCGGCCGGATGACCTGTTCCACCAGCACACCTTCGCTTTGCTGCAATTCATATTCAGCCGGGGTGGCACTCACATAGATGACCTGGTTCACCAGGGTTTCAAATTCCTCAAACTTCAGCGGCCGGTTATCCAGCGCGGCTGGTAAGCGGAAACCATACTCGACGAGGTTTTGCTTGCGTGAGCGGTCGCCACCGTACATGGCCCGGATTTGGGGTACCGTTACATGGCTTTCGTCGATCACCAGCAAATAATCTTCCGGAAAATAATCCAGCAGGCAGAAGGGACGCTGCCCGGGATCCCGGCCATCGAAATAACGCGAGTAGTTCTCGATCCCGGAACAATATCCCAGTTCCCGGATCATCTCCAGATCATAGGTGACACGATCTTCCAGACGTTTCGCTTCCAGGTGCTGCCCCAGTGATTTCATGTATTCCACCTGCTTCATCATGTCTTCCTGTATCTGCCAGATGGCCTGCAGTTGACGTTCAGGATTCGTGACAAAGATGTTCGCCGGATAGATGGCAACGGCGTTGTGCTTTTCAAGGGTCTTTCCGTTGATCGGATCGATCGAGGCGATTTCTTCGATCTCATCTCCGAAAAAGTAGAAACGGTAGGCAATGTCACCGTAGGCGATGAAAACATCCACGGTATCGCCGCGAACGCGGAACTTGCCGCGGTCGAAATCGGAGTCGGTTCTGGAATAGAGGGAAGTGACCAGTTTGTGAAGGAACGCGTTACGACTGATCTTCTCTCCCTCTTTGACACGGATCGTATTCGCCTTAAAATCACCGGGGTTTCCGATGCCGTAGATGCAGGAAACCGAACTCACGACCAATACATCCTGTCGACCGGACAAGAGGGAAGTGGTGGTACTCAGCCGTAGCTTCTCGATCTCATCATTGATCGCGAGGTCCTTTTCGATATAGGTATTGGTGCTTGGAATGAATGCCTCGGGCTGGTAATAATCATAATAAGAGACGAAATACTCCACCGCGTTCTCCGGAAAAAACTGTTTGAACTCCCCATACAATTGGGCGGCAAGCGTCTTGTTATGACTCAGGATGATCGTCGGGCGTTGGACCTGTTCGATGACATTTGCAACGGTAAACGTCTTCCCGGATCCGGTCACTCCGAGCAGCGTTTGGGCGTGGTCACCGCGCCGAAGGCCCTCTACCAGTTGCCGAATCGCCTCCGGTTGATCGCCGGTAGGGCGGAATTCTGAAATGATTTTAAAAGACATGGAAGGGACAATCTGCGCTTGAAAGTACGAAACATCGGGAGGCGACCGGATAAAAAAAAGACCGGATCTACCGGTCTTTTTACTTGTACTGACTAAGGATCAGACATAAATCGGTTCGTTCCAGATCTCCCAGGCTTTTTCGGCCTGCAAGCGAAGCATCCGGAATCCGTTATGAATGAAGGCTCCCGATGCTTTTGACTTTTCCAAAAAGCGCGTTTGGGGCGGGTTGTAGATAAGGTCGAAGCACAGATGCTTATGGGTCAGAAACTCGTACGGAATGTTCGGAGCGTCGTTGACGTTCGGATACATGCCAAGGGGAGTGGTGTTGACCACCACCTGGAACGCCTTCATGGTGTTCTGGTTGAGGTCGGCGTAACAATAGTGGAATCGGGATTCCTCGCGTGTTACGAAAAAGTGCTCGATTGCCAATTTACGGAAGACATAGCTGACTGCTTTGGCAGAACCGCCTGTTCCCAGGATGAGAGCACGGCGATGATCCGGACGAAGAATCGGTCGGATGGCGAGTTCAAAGCCCCAGGCGTCTGTATTGAATCCGTGCAATTCGAACTTGCCGTTCTCGAAACGCTGGATCCGGATCGTGTTGACCGCACCGATCCGCTGTGAAATATCATCCAGGTTATCCAACATCGGGATGACATCCTGCTTGTAAGGAATCGTGACGTTCAAACCAACCAGGTCCGGATTGTCTCGAACGATTTTCTTCAGGTCGTAAATGTTATCCGAATCAAAATTCTCATAAACACAATCCGTCCGACCTTCACGTTGGAACTTTTCAGTAAAGAACTTCTTGGAATACGAATGTTCAAGTGGGTGGCCGAACAATCCGAAACGTTTCATGATGGTACTAAGGTTAGGGTTAAGATTAAGGTTCTGGTTCAACAAGCGGTTCAATAGTCGTAGCAGGGGCGAAAACTCAGCATGTCGGAATCGTTCAAGACTTTTATTAATCCACAGGTCGCAGTCCGGGAAGAATAAAAGCGGTTAATGGATAAAACCTTAACAATGACGGTACGTCATTACTCCAGTGATTCTCGATAAGCCGAAGCTCGCAGTAGCTCCACTAATAACTCCGTCACAAATATACACACTCTTAGGCTGTAATTTTCCTATAGAAATCTTAAAAATTTGAGAAATTGCAGAACCGTAGTAGTACTACTACATTCCTTCATCTATGCTACCTGAAGTAGGCGATAAAGTCCGGTTTCTCAATGATCCGATCGAAGGAACGGTACGTCGGCTCTTGCCCAACAGCAGGGCGGAAGTGATTGATTCAGATGGTTTCACCCATATTATCGAACGGCATCAACTTGTCCGGATCGAATTCGGCCTGGATGAGCAATTGACTGTTCCGGCAGCACCAGATTCGATAGCACGGCCGGCGGAAAAGCTAGTGGAGCCCACTCAGGCCGCCCCATCAGCTAAATCCGTTGACACCTGGATCAGGTTCATGGATCAGGATCAGACCGTTTATGTCGCAACCGCACTGACCAGACCCGATGCTCCTCTGGTTTCCGATATTGATATCCGTCTGATCAATAACACGCATTGGACCATCCTCTTCTCGGTTGCACGCAAGATGGCGGACTTACGATCAGGAATTCGTTCCGGAATCCTGCAGTCGAGGAAGGAAGAAAACCTGGGTGTATTCTCCGCGGATGAACTTCACCGAATCTCTGGGTTCGAATTCCAGATCCTTTTCTTCGGCGAGCGGGAGTATGCGTTCCGCCCGCCTATCGTCCGGTCACTCACTATCAGTCCGTCTGATTTTCTGGAACCTTCTTTTCGCGATAAACTTCCCGGTCATCCGGAGACCGTCCTGTTGCACTCGCTCGCAGAGGTAATGCCGAAAGGAGAGGTGGACGTATCACGCTTGTTGGAAAAGTTCAGCAAATCGGAAGCGGAAGCGAAGGAACGGCAGGGCGGAGCAAAGCCGGCACGGGGAAGTAAATTCACCATCCTGTCACGGGAGCGTATCGTCGACTTGCACATAGAGGAATTGATCAAGGATCCTACCGGTATGAGCAACGCGCAAATCATATCCTATCAGCTCAACCATTTCCAAAAGGAACTTGACCGTGCTTTGCTGGACAAATTGCACAAGATCACGTTCATTCACGGTGTGGGAAGCGGCGTACTGCGCAGTTCCATCCGGGAGGAACTGAAAAAGTATCCAGCCATCCGCTTTCAGGATGCGCCGCCTGAACAATTCGGGTATGGCGCCACCGAGGTCGTATTCCAGTGATGAACACCATGGACTTGCAACAGGCTGCCACGGACAAGATTCGCATCATGCGGGGAATCCTGATTGTCGGCTTTTTGCTGACCATCGGCAAGTTCATCGCCTGCTTCCTTACCCATTCCGATGCGGTGCTGACCGATGCTTTGGAATCCATCATCAATGTGATCGCGGCTGCCATCGGTCTGTTGTCCCTGACCGTAGCAGCGCGCCCACGCGACGAGAACCATCCATATGGGCACGGGAAGATCGAGTTCCTATCGGTAGGCTTTGAGGGAGGAGCGATCTTTCTTGCCGGCGCAGTCATGGCTGTCAAGGCGGTATACGGGTTTTTCCATCCGCTCCCGCTGGCCAGGATCGACATCGGCCTGTGGATCACGGCCGCAGCGGCAGGCATCAACGGGTTCATGGGCTGGCTGCTTCTGCGCCATGGCAAACGGTTGCATTCACAAACGCTGGTGGCCGACGGAAAACACCTTCTGTCCGATACCTGGTCATCGGTCATCCTGTTGATCGGACTGGGAGCCATCCGGCTGACCGGATATGCCTGGATCGACCCCGTGCTGGCCTTTTTGCTCGGCTTGTATATTCTCGTAGTCGGTTACCGTTTGCTGCGCGACGCGCTTGCCGGGCTGATGGATGAAGCTGACTTTTATCAGATCAAAGACATCATACATGTGCTGAATTCTCAGCGCCGAGACCAGTGGATCGACATTCACAACCTTCGTGTGGTGAAGTATGGCAGCCAATTGCATATCGACGCTCACCTCACCTTGCCCTGGTATCAGGATCTCCGAAAATCGCACGATGCGGTAAAGGAGTTGGAAGGCATCATCAACGACCGGTTCCGGAACCGGGTGGAGTTCTTCATTCATACCGATCCTTGCCTTCCTGCTTCCTGTCCGATTTGCACCTTGTCCGATTGTCCGGTCAGGCAGGAGCCTTTTCGGGAGCGCCTGGACTGGAATCTCCGCATCCTGTTGAAGAATGAACCACACCGGGGATAATGGCAGCGCGCGATCTGGAAGTATCACCCACCGGCGATGGCAGTTTCACCCTGCGAAGAACCGACCTTGACGAGCCCTACCATTCCGCCAGAGGCGCACTGCAGGAATCGCGTCATGTTTTCATCGATGCGGGTTTGTCCCGCTTGTTTGCGGAACGGAACGACTCAACGCCAGTCGTATTGCTGGAAATGGGGTTGGGTACGGGCCTCAATGCCCTGTTGACGTTCGATTTTTTGAAACGACACCCAGGCAATCTCCAACTGCATTACCATGCGTTGGAGACTCGACCACTCGACTGGCCGGTGATCGATCGATTGAATTATTGCCGCAATGAGCTTGCAGAATACTCCGAGACATTCAAACGATTGCACCATGCGCCCTGGGGCCTACCCGTCGATTTGGACGAACGATTCAAGCTTTGGAAATGGAAAGCCTCGTGGAATGACCCGATCGAACTTCCCCCGATTGACCTGGTCTATTACGATGCCTTCGCCCCGCGCGTACAGCCGGAACTATGGGACGAATCGGCCATGCGGAGGTTGGCCGAACGTCTGCGTCCCGGCGGCAGTATGGTCACATATTGTGCACAGGGCGCATTCAAGCGCGCCTTGAAAGCAGTTGGGCTACAGGTTATCGCGCTTCCGGGTCCTCCGGGTAAGCGTGAAATGATACGCGCGGTAAAAGATATATAAACCTGAATCAGGCAGGTTGCCAGAGCTCGATCTTCCGCCCATCCGGATCCAGCACCCAGGCGAACTTCCCTTGTGGATGCGATTCCGGTTCGCCAACGAGTGTCTCCCCATGATCGTTCAGTTCACGGATGACAACATCGAGGTCGGGAACCCGGAAATTCAACATGAATTGTTGCGCTGAAGGGGCAAAGTAAGCGCTGTCTTCCTTCATGATGGAAAAGACCTGAACCTGTTGCACGGTTCCATGGACGGGATAATTCTTGAACAACGCCATTGTGCCCTGCATCGGCAGTTGGAACATCTCCCGGAACCAGTTACTCAATTGGTCCGGTTGACGACTCTTTAGAAAAACACCTCCGATACCGTCACAAGTCATGCGCGACGAAACAGTCTGTGCTGGTAAATCGCCAAAACCGGACTCGTTCGGTTCCCAAAGTTCTATCTTGTTTCCATCCGGATCGATGACCCAGCCAAAGTGGCCGTATTCGAACGACTGGGTTTGATCGAGAACGGTCGCGCCCTTGGATTGCAGTTGATCCAGTAGCTGAAACAATCCCGTTACGCGGATGTTCAGCATGAAATCTGCCGTGGAAGGAGAGAAGTAATCCGTATCCTGCTGAAACAATCCTAACTCCGTACGGCCGGTCAGCGAGTCGTCAGGAGTCGTCTTCCATAGGAAAGATGCATACAACTGCGTGCCGAACGGAACACCCAGACGGTCTTCCATCCATCGGGCCAGTGATTTCGGATCCCTGGATTTGAAGAAGAAGCCGCCAATGGCAGGGGAGATGACGCCCTGACTCATCAATAGCCGAGGATTTTCAGCATGCTCTTCGCGCTTTGCTCCTTTGCGAACAATCGGGTAACGATCTCTCCGTCCTGATCCCGGTCGATGATGACATGCTTGGGTGCCGGAATGAGACAATGCTGGATGCCGCCGTATCCGCCGATGCTTTCCTGATAAGCGCCGGTATGAAAAAAGCCCATATACAGCGGCTCTTTGTCGTCTTCCCGTATGCGCGGAAGATACACCTGGTTGACGTGGGATTCGTTGTTGTAATAATCGTCACTGTCGCAAGTGATACCGCCGATATTCACCCGGTCGTAATCCCTTTCCCATTGGTTGATCGCCAGCAGGATGAATTTTTGCTTGATGCCCCAGGTGTCGGGCAGGGTAGTGATGAAGGAACTGTCGATCATGTACCACAGTTCACTGTCATTCTGCTGTTTCTTGTCGACGACCGAGTAGAGCGTAGCCCCGCTTTCAGCAACGGTGAAGCTTCCGAACTCCGAATAGATGTTGGGTTCGTCGACGCCCTGAGTCTTGCAGGCCGATTGGATCGATTTGATGATCTGCTCGGCCATGTACTCGTAATCGTACTCAAAGCCCAGGGAATGTCGAATGGGCCATCCGCCACCGATGTCGAGCGAGTCGAGCGTCGGGCAGACTTTTTTCAATTCGCCATAGACATTGACGCACTTGTTCAACTCCGACCAGTAATAGGCGGTATCCTTGATGCCCGTGTTAATGAAGAAGTGCAGCATCTTCAATTGAAAACGCTTGTTCTTCTTGATCGATTTGACGTAGTAATCCTTGATCTCGTCGTACCGGATGCCGAGGCGCGAGGTATAGAATTCGAAATTGGGTTCCTCTTCGGCCGCGATCCGGATTCCGAACTTGACCTTCCTGCGCCCCTTGACCCGTTTCTCGTATTGCTCCAGCTCGTTCATGTTGTCGAGCACGGGAATGACGTTTTCGAATCCGTCGTTGATCAGGTCGCAGATGTACTGAATGTACTGGTCTCGTTTAAAACCATTACAAATGATCGTGATGGACTTATCGAGTTTCTTTGCCGCGTACAACGACCGGATGATCTGGATATCGTAGGCCGAGGAGGTCTCCAGGTGGACCTCGTTCTTTAAAACCTCGTCCAGTACGAAACTGAAATGGCTGCTTTTCGTACAGTAACAGTACGTATACGACCCTTTGTAGTCGGCTTTGGCAATGGCTACGTTGAAAATCCGCTTCGCTTTCTTAATTTGCGATCCGATTTTGGGGAGGTAGGAGATCTTCAACGGAGTCCCGTATTGCTTGATGATCTCCATCAAATCGATGCCGTAGAAGTGTAGCTGGTTGTCGATGACCTCGAATCCTTCCTGGGGGAAGTAGAACGTTTGTTCGATCAGGTCGCGATAGGTGTTTTTCATCGTCCCGTGGATGCTCCGGGTAAGTCGGATTGGTCGTTTTAACGTGAAGTAAGTCTCCCGGATCGCCGGGGGCTTGCGAAAGTAAGTAACTTACATTTCCCTCCTGCGTTGGAGAGTAAATTTTTAGATGCCAGAACCTTATGAAGAAGATCCGGTTCATTGAAGTCAAGTCGGAGATCGCCGCCGGTACCCGGGGAGCCAGCATGGGACCAGATGCCATCAAAGTGGCAGCGCTCGACTACGGAAGTAACCTGTTCAAGAAGATCGATGCGACGGAAGTGCCGAACGAGAACAAACAGTTGTTCGATGCTCCGGGAAGTCCGTACGCGAAGCGTATCAAGGCGGTTTATGCCATGTTGGAACGGGTGGCCAACGCGGTGAAGAATTCCCTCAAGGGTAATGAGTTTCCCATCGTCCTGGCTGGCGACCATTCAACAGCGGCGGGAACGATCTCTGGTATCCGGATGGCTTACCCGAAGCAGCGCCTCGGCGTGATCTGGGTCGACGCCCATGCCGATCTCCATTCACCCTGGACGACCCCGTCCGGCAACATGCACGGCATGCCGTTGGCCGCAGTACTCAACGAGGACAATGCCTCGAATAAGATGAACCGGCCTGATAAGGAGACGCTGGAGTGGTGGAACAAGATCAAGAAATTGGGAAATATTGCACCCAAATTAGACTATAAAGACCTTGTATTCATTGCCTTACGGGACACCGAACCGGAAGAGACCTATCTGCTGAAAAAGCACAAAGTGAAGGTCTTCAGCACAAGTGAAGTGAAGCGCAATGGCGTGGAAAAGATCGCCCGCGACACCCTGGCACACCTGAACCACTGCCACCTGATCTATATCAGCTTTGACGTGGATTCCATGGATTCCTCCATTTCAAAAGGAACCGGGACCCCCGTCCGTAACGGCATTACAGAGAAAGAAGCGGGTAGTTTACTGGTGCGACTTATCCAGAATGAAAAGGTTTGTTGCTTTGAGATCGCCGAAGTCAATCCGACCCTCGATAAAGAAAACCTGATGGCTGAAAACACCTTTGAGATCCTTCAACGGGTGGTCAGCCAGCTCGCCTGATTCCCAGCGTACGATATGTCAATTCAACGATTCCAGGATACCATTCGCCAATCGGTGGTCAATGCCGTTCAAGACCGGTTTGGAAAATCCATCGCCCCTGACCAGGTGGTATTCCAGGAGACCAAGCGGGAGTTTGAAGGGGATATCACCCTGTTGGTATTCCCACTGACCAAGGTTTCCGGCCTGTCACCCGAGCTGACCGCCGAACAGTTGGGAGGTTACCTCGTTGAAAATTCCGGTATCGTCACAGGTTTCAATGTCGTCAAAGGCTTTTTAAACCTGGTCATTGCCGATCGTTTCTGGAACGATTTCTTTCAGGCCATTGCCGCTGATACCCGGCAATTGTTTGATGCAGGGAAGACGGCGCGTCGCCGTTTGATGGTAGAGTATTCTTCGCCGAATACCAATAAACCCCTCCACCTTGGGCACATCCGGAACAACCTGCTCGGCTACTCCGTCGCGGAGATCCTCAAAGCCGCCGGCCATGATGTCACGAAGGTGAACCTCGTCAACGACCGGGGCGTTCACATCTGCAAATCCATGCTGGCCTGGAAAAAGTTCGGTCATGGCGAGACGCCCGAATCGAGTGGGATGAAAGGCGACCACCTGGTTGGCAAGTACTACGTCGTGTACGACAAGAAACTCAAGGAGCAGATCGAGGAAGGCAAGAAAGCCGGTCTTCCGGAAGAAGCGGCCGAGAAACAGGCGCCACTGACCCTTGAAGTCCAGGAGATGTTGCGCCAATGGGAAGCCGGCGATCCGGAGACCATTGCTTTGTGGAAACGGATGAACGGCTGGGTCTACGAAGGCTTTGATGAGACTTACCGGCTCATGGGGGTGGACTTCGACAAAACCTATTACGA
>WBZT01003332.1_pt1 | contig 10573 bp, 6 predicted proteins | sample 5204241 | NCBI WGS metagenome assembly WBZT01 (sample SAMN12344358, study PRJNA552823) | activated sludge metagenome | biome: Activated sludge suspended growth; feature: Nitrification reactor; material: Wastewater; isolation source: activated sludge from nitrification reactor of wastewater treatment...
CGAAGATCTGCAGAACATCTGGGGACGGTTAAGAAGTTTGGCGTTGTGGGGTTATACGGCTGTAGATCTCAGACGATGGAAATGGCTGCGGAGTTGACCGGTGCGGCGAAGTACATGTTTGGATCTGAGCCTACCATGCAGATTCCGAACCACAGTCTGAAAGGTTGGCTGGATGCGCTGTCTGACAAGCCAGAAATGAACGTGGAAGAGTTGAGCGCTGCGATATGGGCACACGGACCAAGTTATCATGAACTTGATCCTCGGCTTGCTGCATGGGGATACGGAGTAAATGCCTGTAGTTTGGTCGATCTCGACGAACTTCCAGAACTGCTGGAAGAGCTAACGCGGATCTCAGACCGGCTACAGTCCAATCGGGCAGATCTTTGCGCTGCGGTCGAAGCGATTCCTTTCGAATCCGCCATAAGATCATCCTCACGTCAGGAGGCATACGTTCATTTTGAAGACAAAGACCTCGGCCATTTCCTAGACAGTCTCCGTCGCTCCTCAATGATTTCAACGGAACTGAAGTCATTGGTAGAGACCGCAGCCTTCAAGTACGACATTGCCATTGAACGCAGACCTGAGCGAGGATCAGGTTTCACTGGTCTATCCGTGTATCTGCCAACTCCGGCAAAGTTGCGGGACAAGACCATTACTTTACGACTGTTGCCCTTGGAAGAATGTGGTGCATTCTACAAAAATGACGGGATGGCGTTTCCAAGGCTCACGCGTTGGGCCGAGCTGATTCAAGAGTTCCTTACCTGTCCCGGCCCTGGCACACTGAAGATCCTGACAACCGACGAAGATATTTCGGAAGAAATGGTAAACGCCTATGAACTGGGTAACAGCAGCGATGATGGTGTTCTGGCAGTCGATATCTATAGCGAATTGGGCGCGGAATCGGACGAGGATTTGTATCAATTTACCGCAATCGCCGGCGAACAGATAGCGGTTCGCGGATTGCCCACGGATACAATTCCAGATTCCATCATAGTTGAGTTGCTGGCCGCTGATGGCAACACCGTGTTGGCCACGGCCCATGGCATTTCCGCCAGCGGCGGCGTTGTGATTGATGGTCACACGATTAATACACAAGACTCGCATTTCATCCGTGTCAGAAACTGCGCCACGTGTACCAACGGCTTTCCTCGAGATTATTTGCTTAGCGTTGCGATAGGCAGCCCGGCTGAATTGGCGCCAAAGCTCTCAACTGATGTCAGTAAGGTTGAGTTCAAGAACCTGGTTGCCAACCATGTTGGCTATCAAGGAGTCGTAGTCAGAAATGCTGGTTTCCGGGATTTGAATATTACCGGGTTGCAGTTGCCAACCAATTCGGCGGTTCGAGCGAAATTTCAAGAAGACGTGCTCCCTTTCGTCCTTGGTCCCGGGGAAGCAACAGTGCTCGACCTTTCATTGGAAGGCACAAATTCGTTCTCTGAGAATTCCACCGTGCGCCTTTTCTCAAACAGTGCTGATGGCGGAAGCGCGGAAATAACAATCGAAGCAAATGTTGTTGAACAACCGAGCATCCAAGGTCTTGAAATAGGCGATGGTTCAATGGCGAGAGGTATTGTCTTGCTACCACGCTCTGGAGGTTACCGACTGGAAGTGTCCACTAATCTAATTCAATGGCACACACTCACAAATGGCAGCACAACCGACTTGGGTATTAAATTCGAAGATACCAGCGGATCCAACCATCAAAGCAGATTCTATCGCGCTGTCTTGGAATAGGCATATTGCTAATCGCTTTTCAGGCTTGGTTTTATTGCGCATAGCACCATAAAACTTGGTTTTTGCCATCCCCCTCCCTATCTTCCCCGACGCCTCCGTGAGGTGCTTATGGATGAAGTCTTAAAACTGTTGCAGGAAAACGCGCTCGAATCGCGCGAGAACATCGCCAAATTGACCGGTTTGCCGCTGGCCGAAGTCAGCCAGCGCATCGCCGATTACGAAAAGTCCGGGGTGATTCGCGGCTATCAGGCGGTGCTCAACGAGGACCAGCTCGATCTCGACAAGGTCACGGCGGTGATCGAGGTGAAGGTCACGCCCGAGCGCGAAGGCGGGTTCAACCACATTGCCGAACGCATCAGCCGTTTTCCGGAAGTCCGCTCCGCCTACCTCATGAGCGGGACCTACGATTTGCTGCTATTCGTCGAAGGCAAGAATCTCCGGCAGGTGGCGTCGTTCGTGAGCGAGCGGCTCTCGCCGTTGGAAGGCGTGCTTTCGACTTCGACTCATTTCATGCTCAAAACCTACAAGCGCCTCGGCGTGTTAATGCACCAGGATTTGCCCGATGAACGCCTCTCCGTCTCTCCGTAATCGCATCAACACGGTCGTGCGCGATATCCCGCGCTCGGGCATTCGCGACTTCTTCGACATCGTTTCGACGATGAAGGACGTGATCAGTCTCGGCATCGGCGAGCCGGATTTTGACACGCCCTGGCACGTCCGCGAATCCACCGTGTTCGCCCTCGAACGCGGCGCGACGCATTACACCAGCAACCTGGGCTACCTCGAACTGCGCAAGGCGCTCGCCAAGTACGTCGGCAAGAATTTCGGCGCCGAATACGATCCCGAGGATGAAATCCTGGTCACTGTTGGCGTCAGCGAGGCGCTCGACATCGCGCTGCGTGCGCTGATCAATCCCGGCGATGAAGTGCTCTACCACGAGCCGTGCTACGTGTCTTATCGCGCCACGATTCTCTTTGCCGGCGGCCAGCCACTCGCCGTTGAGACAAAAGCCGAAAACGGTTTCCGCCTCACGCGCGCCATGCTCGAAGCGAAATGCACGCCGAAGACAAAAGTCCTGATGCTGAATTTTCCGAACAATCCCACGGGCGCGATCATGAGCCGGGAGGATTTGGAGAGCATCGCGAAGTTTGCGGTTGAGCGCGACCTGATCGTCATCACCGATGAGATTTACGCCGAACTGACCTACGACACGCCGCACACGAGCATCGTGAGCATTCCCGGTTTGCGGGATCGCACGATCTTCCTGCATGGCTTCTCGAAGGCGTGGGCGATGACCGGTTATCGCCTCGGCTATGCCTGCGGCCCGGCGGAACTCATCGAAGCGATGATGAAGGTGCATCAATACACGATGCTCTGCGCCTCCTCGCTCGCCCAAAAAGCCGCCATCGAAGCCCTCACGCGACCGGACATTGACGTGGGCGAAATGGTGGCCGAATACCGTCGGCGCCGGAACTTCATCGCCAGTTCGTTCGCGGAGATGGGCCTCGAATGTCACCGGCCCCTCGGTGCGTTCTACGCCTTTCCCAGCGTGGCGAAATTCAAAATTCCAGCGAAGGAGTTTGCGTTGAAATTCCTGGCGGAGGAAAAAGTCGCCGTCGTTCCCGGCACCGCCTTCGGCGAATGTGGCGAGGGCTTCGTCCGCTGCGCCTACGCCACGAGCTTGGACAACATCAAGGAAGCGATGGTACGGCTGAAGCGGTTTGTCGGAAGACTGTGAACGGAGCGCCGGTTTCCGACCCGGCTCGTTTTCAGGTTCATTTGGCGAAACGCGCCGGGTCGGAGACCGGCGCTCCGGCGGCTCAACACCCCGCCGCAATCGCATCCACCTCAATCTCGAACAGCAGATCCTCCCGGCAAATCTCGCAGCCGGTGTTCACCACCGGCATGGCGCGAAGTTCATTCTGCTCCAACCAGCGTTGGAACACCGGCAGGTCCGCGCCGGATTTGAAGTAGGCGGTCGCCCGCGATACGTCGTTGTAGCCCAGGCCGCGCGACGCGAGGATCGCGCCCACCACTTCCATCGTAAGTTCGATTTGCGCCCGCACGTCGCCCGCGTGCGCGGTCTTGCCGCCCGGCTCGATGCTCGCAGTGCCGGACACTAGCAACCGGCGATGGCCGGCCGAACTGATCTCCACCGCGCGGCTGAAGGCGCTGCCGTAGGCGGTCGCGGCACATTGCTTGGGCGACGGCACGAAATGCAGCACGTCGCTGGCAGCCTCGTGCGGCTTGACTGCCCACGCCGCCGCTGTCAGCGCGGCGCCGGTGGGGTTGCGTCCGCGCACGCCGGTGCTGGCGGGCAGGCTGCCGGGCCGCAGTTCACTTCGCTCGAAGAATTCGTTCCGCACCCGGTTGAATTCCCCGTACCAACTCAGGATGTCGTCGAGGAAAAACCAGGTGCGCGCAACGTCTTTCATCGTCATATCAGCCTGGGCCAGGTTGCGCTGGAGGTTCTGCAAGGTTTCGTGGGTTTGCTCTGGCGCCGAGAGTTCCTTGCGCGTCGGGCCGAGGCTGGAGATGACGCAGTGAGTGGCCGCCGCGTCGCGCCAGATTCGCGCGGAAGAGTTCGCGCCAAACGGCAACGCCTGCACTTCCACCCCCGCGACCGCATGGGTTTGGATGCCCGCGAGCGAAGAGCCATCGCAGCCGAGTCCCTCCACCCAGGTCAGTGGCAGGTCGAGCGTGTCAAAAGCCTGGCGCAGCGCGGCCATGGTCGGTTTGCTGGCGGCGATCGAACCAAATGCGATCTGGCGCACGACTGTGGCTTCGAGGGCATTAAGGATTTCGGCGAGCCTTTTCACCAAGGTGGCGGGAGATTCGTTGCGCCGTGGCGTGACGGTGAGGTGAAACTCGGAAACGGGCGTGCCTTGGATGGCGATGAGGTGCGTCCCCTCCCCGTGTTCCCGCGAAAGGCGCGCGTGTCCCCCCTCCTCAACCACCGCTTTCGGTCGGCTCGACTTCCCCGAAGTTTCCATCGGCATGTTCATTCCCTTTCAACTCCTGCGCCGGTGGCTGTTTCACGCCGGCGGCTTCCCAACCGCGATTTACCGCCATTAGAGCGCAAAAAGCATCGCTCGGTTACAGAAATTTCTGCTAATGTGTAACCAGTGAGGAAAAATCGGCGTCGGTAATGAGGTATGCCGATTCCCACGCATGGAATCGGCGGGGGGCATCGTTTATGGGGTGGTCGCTGGCAAATCTATTTGGGCGGACGCGGCGGGGCAAGAAGCCGCGCGGCGTGGGGCAATGGCTGGCGATCCTTTTGCTGGCCGGATGGGGCGCCGCGGCGGAGCCAGCGAAAAATCCTTTCGAGTCTTTCCTTGCGCCCAAGGCCACCTGCCGCATTGACGAACTCGTCTTCGCCAAGCTGGATAAACTCAAAATCACCCCGGCCAATCTTTGCTCCGACGGCGTGTTCGTGCGCCGGGCTTTCCTTGATGTGATCGGCACGTTGCCGACGGCACAGGAAGCGAGCGACTTCATCCTTGGCACGAACGTGAACAAGCGCGGTGTGCTGATTGATCGCTTGCTGGAACGCGACGAATTCGCCGATTACTGGGCGATGAAGTGGAGCGATCTGCTGCGCGTGAAGGCGGAATTCCCCATCAACCTCTGGCCGAATGCGGCGCAAGCGTATCATCGTTGGATTTACGCTTCGATCCGCGACAACAAGCCGTACGACCAGTTCGCGCGCGAACTTCTGACGAGCAATGGCAGCAACTTCCGCGTGCCACCAGTCAACTTCTACCGCGCCATGCAGAATCGCGAGCCGGAGGGCATCGCGCAGACGGTGGCGCTGACCTTTATGGGCGTGCGTGCGGAGAAATGGCCCGCCGAAAAGCTGGCGAGTATGGCGGCATTCTTCAGCAAAGTCGGCACGAAATCCACCGCCGAGTGGAAGGAGGAAATCATCTTCTTCGATCCGGCCAGCACCAACGCCTGTTCAATCGCCCCGACGTTTCCGAATGGCAAACTCGCGAAGCTTTCGCCCGACGCCGATCCGCGCGGAGTTTTCGCCAACTGGCTGATTGACCCCAAGAATCCCTGGTTCACGCGCAACATTGCCAATCGCGCCTGGTCCTGGCTGCTCGGACGCGGAATCATTCACGAGCCGGACGACATCCGCGCGGACAATCCGCCCAGCAATCCGCAACTGCTGGCCTATCTCGAACACGAACTCATCGCGTCGAAGTATGACCTGAAGCAACTGTTCCGGTTAATCCTCAACACCCAAACCTACCAGCTCGCGTGCGTGCCACGCTGCGACCAACCGGAGGCCGCCGCCAATTTCGCGAGCTACCCGCTGCGCCGATTGGAGGCGGAAGTGCTGATTGACTCGCTCAACCGGCTCACGGGCACAACGGAGAAATACTCCAGCGCCATTCCCGAGCCGTACACGTTCATTCCCGAGGAAGTGCGCGCCGCGCAATTGCCCGATGGCAGCATCACCAGCACGTTTCTCGAACTGTTCGGGCGCACGGGACGCGACACGGGCCTGGAATCCGAGCGCAACAACCGGCCCACCGCCGCGCAAGCGTTGCATTTGCTCAACTCCAGCCATGTTCAACGAAAAATCGAGCAGAGCCGCCTCCTACAAACGTTCGCGCAAGCCAAGACCGTTTCGCCCGAGTTGGTCAACGGACTTTACCTTGCGTTGCTGTCGCGCTTCCCGACGGACGCGGAGCGGAAGCTCGTGGCCGCGCAGTTGCAAAGCAAAGGCTACAAGAACCGCGAGGCCGTCCTGGACCTGACTTGGGCCATGTTGAACAGCGCGGAATTTCTTTATCGGCACTAACTCAACCGGCGAGCGACTATGAAGAACGAGGTTGCCTACAGCAATTGGACGGCTGACGAGCTTGTAGTGGCGACGCCTCGTCGCCTCAGTGTGGATGCGACGCCCTCGTCGCAAGCACCGACCGGCGACGGGGCGTCGCCGCCACGCCATTTCATCACCCGCCGTGAAGCCATTCGCATTGGATTTGGCAGCGCCGCTGGCTGGTTGCTGGCGGACAAGCTCGCACTCCCTGTGTTCGCCGCACCGCGCAAAGCCACGGCCAAATCCGTCATCCAAATCTGGATGTGGGGTGGGCCCTGTCATCTGGACACCTTCGATCCCAAACCGGACGCTGGCAACGATTACACCGGTCCGCTTACCAGCCCGATTGCCACCAACGTGGATGGCATCCGCGTGTGCGAACTGCTTCCGTTGCTCGCCAAGCAGGCGGACAAATACTCGCTCCTCCGCAGCCTGAGTCATGGGAACAACGGGCACGAAACCGCCAGCTACATCGTCCAGACTGGACGCGCCTCCGGCGGACGTGATGTTCTTCCCGGCGTCGGCGCGGTGGTATCCTTGCTCAAAGGCTACGAGGCGGGTTATCAGGGCCTGCTGCCACCTTATGTCGTGTTGACGGAATTGCAGGGGCGGTTTTCCGAGGCGGGTTTTCTCGGTTCGCGGTACAAGCCGTTCGCCACCGGCGGCGATCCGGGCGCGGCGCGCTTTGTCGTCGAAGGTGTCATCGCGCCTGGCATCAGCGACGAGCGGCAGAAATCGCGGCGGGAATTGTTGCACCGGCTCAACACGCTCGAACACGCGATGAAGAGCGATGCGAACATCAGCGCGCTGGCGCAATGCGAAAATGAAGCCTACGAAATGATCCTCGGCGATGCGGGCAAGGTGTTCGATCTCTCGCAGGAGAAAGATGAATTGCGCGAGCGTTATGGCCGAAACACCTTCGGGCAATCCTGCCTCATGGCGCGGCGGCTGGTGGAGCGCGGCGTGCCGTACGTGACGATCAACTACAAGGGCTGGGACACGCACAAACAGCATTTCCAGATTATGCGTCGCAAGTTGCCCGAACTGGACAAAGGCCTCGCGACGCTGCTTGACGACCTTTCGCAACACGGTCTGCTAGATTCGACCATCGTCTGGTGCGGCGGGGAATTTGGCCGCACGCCGAAGGTGCAGTGGGAGCCGCCGTGGAATGGGGGACGGAATCACTACGGGAAGTGCTTTTCGGCCTTGATCGGCGGCGGTGGTTTCAAAGGCGGCCACGTCGTCGGCGCGTCCGACAAGCGCGGCGAGGAGGTCACCGAACGACTCGTTCATCCGTGCGACCTCATCGGCAGCATGTATGAACTGCTGGGCATAGATCCCGAGGCAAAACTACCCCACCCGCAAGGCTTGAGCGTGCGCGCGGTGCCCGATCCGGGTCCGGGCGTGAAGACCGGTGGGTTGTTGCGGGAGATTATGGCGTGAAGAAGCTGATGAAGTTTGTGAACATGCTCGCCACGGCCGTTTGCCGGAGCCCGGCGCTCCAGAGGCAACGCAGTCGGCAATCCATTCTTTTCATTTCCTTCATCGTGCTCGCGTGGGCAGCGCCAGCCCAACCCAACTCCCCCCACATCGGTTACGTTTATCCGGCGGGCGGCTGTGTTGGTTCGAACTTTGAATTGAAAGTCGGCGGTCAATTCCTCGAAGGCGTCACCAACGCGTTTGTCACCGGTGACGGCGTGGAAGCGGTCGTCACCGATTTCCACCGACCGATGCCGCAAGGTCAGTTCAACAACCTGCGGGACAAATTGCTGGAGTTGCGCGAGAAACGGCAGGCGGTGCGGAAGGGTGACAGTTCGACGAACACCTGGACGGCGGAGGACGAAAAGGAAATGACGGCCATCCGCGAACGTATCCTGAAGAACCCGCCCAATCGCAACGCCACGCCGGCCATCGCCGACGTCGCAACGCTGCGTCTGACCATCAACACAAACGCCGAACCAGGCGATCGGGAGATTCGTCTCGCCGCGGCACTTGGTTTGTCGAACCCAATGAAGTTCCGCGTCGGCACGTTGCCGGAATTCTCCGCACCGCCCGCTCGCGCGCCGAACGCGGAGGAGGAGCGCCTGCGCCGCCAGTTCAATCTTCCGCCCGCCGAACTGCCGCCGACAAATATCGCGCGTGTGACTCTACCCACTGTCATCAACGGCCAGATCATGCCCGGCGAAGTGGATCGCTACCGTTTCAGCGCGCGATGCGGGCAATCCCTGGTCATTGTCGTGAGCGCGCGTGATTTGATTCCGTACCTGGCCGACGCCGTGCCCGGCTGGTTTCAAGCGACCGTCGCGGTCTTTGATGCCAAGAGCAGGGAACTCGCGTTCGACGACGACTACCGCTTTCAACCGGACCCGGTGCTCCACTTCACCGTGCCGCAGGACGGCGAGTATTTCGTGGAAATCAAGGACAGCATCTATCGCGGGCGGGAGGACTTTGTCTATCGCATCTCCATGGGCGAACTGCCGTTCGTGACGAGCATTTTTCCGCTGGGCGCGCGGGCTGACAAACCGGTACTGGTGGAATTGCTCGGCTGGAATCTGCCGACCAACCAGCTCGCGTTCGAGGGCAAGGGGCCGGGCATCACGGCCCTTGCGGTGCGAAAAGGCAAACTGATTTCCAACCCGGTGCCTTTCGCGGTGGGCGAACTGGCGGAGACCGCCGAGCGTGAGCCGAACAACCTCGCGGGTGAGGCGACGAAACTTACGCTGCCGATCGTGGTGAACGGCCGTATTAACCAGCCCGGGGACACGGATGTTTTTCAGTTCACCGGCAAGGCGGACGAAGAGATCGTTGCCGAGGTCACGGCGCGAAGGTTGAATTCTCCGGTTGATTCGATCCTGAAAATCCTCGATGCCGCCGGCCAGCAACTTGCGCGCAACGACGATCTGGAAGACAAGGCGAGCGGCTTGAACACGCACCACGCGGATTCCTATGTGCGCGTGAAGTTGCCCGCCGACGGCAAATACTTCATCCAACTCGCCGACGTGCAACGGCAGGGCGGGCGGGAGTTCGGTTATCGCCTGCGCGTGAGCATGCCGCAGCCTGACTTCGAGTTGCGCGCCGTGCCAGCTAGTCTAAGCCTGCGCCCCGGTGCAAGCGCCGCCCTCCGCGTGGTCGCGTTGCGCAAAGACGGTTTCACGAGCGAAATCGTCGTCGCGTTGAAGGAAGCGCCCCCCGGTTTCAAGGTGAGCGGCAGTCGTATTCCCGCGGGCACGAATGAAACGAAGCTCACCCTGACCGCGCCGTTTACGCGATCCGCAGAAACTGGCGCGCTCAAGCTGGAAGGCCGTGCGCGGGTGAGCGGGATCGAGATCGTGCGTCCGGTCGTTCCTGCCGAGGATCAGATGCAGGCATTTTTCTACCGCCATCTTGTGCCGGCGCAGGAACTACAGGTGCGCGTAGCCGCCCGTCCGGGATTGGGGCGCAGGTGAACCTGCGGAGTCAGACGGCGGCAATCGTTCAGGTCCTGGCCAGAATTTCCACCGCTTTCAGCGCTGCGGCGTTGCGGTTTTCGATTCCAAGCTTCTCGAAAATGCGCGCTGTGTGGACCTTCACCGTGTTTTCCGCGCAGCCGAGGATCGTGGCGATATCGCCGTTGGATTTACCTTGCGCGATCCACAGCAACACCTCGGCTTCACGCGGCGTGAGTCCAAGGGCTTCGAGCGGTTTCGCGGAATCGAAGTTCGGCGTGAGTTCAACCTTCGCCATTGCCGCTTGTTCTTTTTCATTGTGGCGTTCCAGACGGGCTTTGACCGTGGTCAGCACTTCTTCGGCACTGGCGGGTTTGGTGAGATAATCGTCTGCGCCGAGGTTCATGCCGATGCGCAGATCCTTCTTGTCGCCCTTGGCGGTAAGGAAGATAAATGGGATCGAAACCGTCCTTTCATCGGCGCGTAGTGCTTCGAGCACGCCATAGCCGTCCAGTTTGGGCATCGAGACATCGCAGAGGATGACATCGGGCAGTTCCTCTTTCGCCACGGCAACTCCCAC
>WBZT01003333.1_pt1 | contig 10573 bp, 7 predicted proteins | sample 5204241 | NCBI WGS metagenome assembly WBZT01 (sample SAMN12344358, study PRJNA552823) | activated sludge metagenome | biome: Activated sludge suspended growth; feature: Nitrification reactor; material: Wastewater; isolation source: activated sludge from nitrification reactor of wastewater treatment...
CAAATGGGAAATTGGGTGGCGGCAAAAGCATGCAACACATTTAACCATAGTTAACAGCTACCTGAACAGAGAAGTTCCACCACTTTCTGAGAAGCTACAAAAATACTGGAAAGCGACCACGGGTCAAAACATCGATATCCGACAATCGCATGCCGGTTCGAGCAAGCAGGTTCGCGCTGTCGCTGATGGACTGGAAGCCGATGTCGTGACCATGAACCAGGCATCGGATGTTGATTTTTTGGCGGAAAAGGGCTTGGTTACCAAAGATTACTCTCGCAAATTTCCCGACAACGCTTCCCCTTATACCTCAACGATGGTGTTGATTGTCCGCAAAGGCAATCCCAAGGCACTCAAGGACTGGAGCGACCTGATTAAGCCGGGCGTGCAGATCATCCTGCCGCACCCGAAAAACACCGGCAACGGTCGCTACAGTTATCTGGCCGCCTGGGGATATGCGCTCAAACAGCCCGGTGGAAATCAGCGCAGCGCGCAGGAATTCGTCGGACGTCTATTGAAGAACGCACCCTTGTTCGCCGCTGGCGGTCGTGACGCGACGACCACTTTCATGCAACGGCGGATCGGCGACGTGCTGCTATCGTTTGAATGCGAAGCGGAATTGATCGCCAAGGAATTCGGCAAAGGGGAATTCGAAATCGTTTATCCATCGCAGTCGATTCTCGCTGAATTTCCAGTGGCAATCGTCGACAAGGTCGTCGACAAGAAAGGTACGCGCAAGCTGGCACAGGCTTATCTCGACCATCTCTGGTCATCGGCCGGGCAGGAAAATGCCGCGCAGAACTATTTGCGGCCACGGGATCCGGCATTGCTCAAAAAATATGCGGCCCAGTTTCCTGCGATCCGCACATTTAGTGTCGAGGAACTCTTCGGCGGCTGGAGCAAGGCCTTTCCAGTGCATTTCAAAGACGGCGGCACCTTCGATCAGATTTATCAGCAGAAGTAAAATCCGCGAACAATCGTTCCAGACAACGCTACGCGCTTGATGTTAAAAACATTGAACAGTGAAATCCCAGGCTGTCATCCCCCGATTGTGCTCGCTTTTCCAGAAGAGAGTGCCAAGACCAGACTACTCATTGCCTGAGCATTTTGGCATGGTAAATAGCAATCAACCGGAAGGCAGCGTTCGTGGCAGGATGGCGACATCGAAACCTCGGCAACGGGTATTGCCCGGATTCGGTCTGACACTGGGCTGCACACTGATTTATCTGTCGCTACTGATTCTCTTGCCGCTGTCTTGTCTGGCCTTCAAAGCCAGTCAAGTCAGTCTGGCCGAATTCTGGCAGATCGCCAGCGGCGAGCGGGCGCTCGCATCTTATCGGATCACATTTGGTGCCGCATTGCTGGCGGCAATGATCAATGCATTTTTCGGTCTGATCGTCGCCTGGATTCTGGTTCGCTATTCGTTTCCCGGTCAGCGGGTGATTGACGCGCTGGTCGATTTGCCGTTTGCCTTGCCAACCGCGGTAGCCGGCATCACTTTGGCAACGCTGTATGCCGGTAACGGCTGGATTGGCCGACATCTCGAACCCCTGGGCGTTCAGATCGCTTTCAAACCACTGGGCATCGTTGTTGCGCTGACTTTCATCGGCTTGCCTTTCGTCGTCCGCACCTTGCAGCCAGTCATTGAGGATATTGATGCAGAAGTCGAAGAAGCGGCCGCATCCCTGGGTGCCTCCCGCTGGCAGACCTTCGTTCGGGTGCTATTCCCGGCACTTTTTCCGGCACTATTGACCGGTTTCACGTTGTCTTTTTCGCGTGCCATCGGCGAATACGGTTCAGTGATTTTCATCGCTGGCAACATGCCGCTGGTTTCCGAGATCACGCCTCTGCTGATCATCTCCAAACTCGAACAACACGACGTCGTTGGCGCGACCGCCTTGGCCATGGTCATGCTTTTGATTTCTTTCGTCATGCTGCTGTCGGTCAATGCCTTGCAGTGGTGGGCAAGCAACCGTCACCGGCAAGAGCGAACCGGAACGCGGCAATGACCTATCGTGCGACACGTCGGGCAACCAGCGAACCGCGCTGGTTACGCATACTGCTGTTGAGCATCGGACTGGGTTTTCTGCTTTTTTTTCTCGCCCTGCCGTTACTAGCGGTTTTTGTCGAGGCCTTGGCCAGCGGCTGGTCGACCTATCTGGCAGCGCTGAACGATGGTGAAACGTTGTCGGCAATCAGCCTGACGGTGCTCGTCGCCGTCATCGTTCTGCCATTCAACCTGCTGTTCGGTATCGCTGCCGCGTGGTCCATCGCCCGATTCGAATTCCGTGGCAAAAGTTTGTTGATTACCTTGATCGACCTGCCGTTCGCCGTTTCCCCGGTCGTCGTCGGCCTGGCTTTTCTGCTCGTTTTCGGAGCACAAGGCATCTTCGGACCTTGGTTATCCGCTCATCAGATCAAGGTGGTATTCGCTTTGCCGGCCATGATCCTGGTCACCCTGTTCATCACCTGTCCATTCATCGCTCGAGAACTCATACCGCTGCTGCAGGCGCAAGGCAAAGAAGAAGAGGAAGCCGCCATTTCGCTGGGAGCAACCGCTTGGCAAATGTTTTTCCGGGTCACGTTGCCAAATATAAAATGGGGTCTCCTTTACGGAGTGATCCTGGCCAATGCTCGGGCGATGGGTGAATTCGGTGCCGTATCGGTAGTTTCCGGTCATATTCGTGGTGAGACCAATACTCTGCCGTTGCACGTCGAGATCCTCTATAACGAATACAACGCCGTCGGTGCTTTCGCCGCAGCATCAGTGCTCGCTCTGCTGGCTCTGGTGACCCTGCTTGCCAAAACGATGGTCGAATGGCGCATGCGCCGCGAAAGTCAAATGCTCTCCGCGCAAGATCTGCCGCCCGAAAAACCGAGATGAAATCTTATTTCTCATAGTGCCAATTGAAAGACCATACGTGAGATGAATTGGAATCGGGTCATCTGCTTTCGGGATTTTCAACCCCAATCCGGCATGCCGGTCTGGCGAACGTCTGCGGTCTGATTGGAAAGTTGGCGCATGAGCATTGAAATCCGCCATATCAGCAAACGTTTCGGCGACTTTGTCGCCCTGCGGGACATCAATCTGCACATTCCCACCGGCGAACTGGTCGCTTTGCTCGGACCTTCCGGCTGTGGCAAGACGACTTTATTGCGCATCATTGCCGGCATGGAAAACCCGGATAACGGGCAAGTGTTGTTTTCCGGAGATGAAGCAACCCACTTACCCGCCCGTGAGCGCAAAGTCGGCTTTGTTTTCCAGCACTATGCCCTGTTCAAACATATGTCGGTCCTCGAGAACGTCGCCTTTGGCTTGCGCGTCAAGCCTCGAAATCTACGTCCTGACGAAGCCGAGATCCGTCGCCGCGCCAAAGAATTGCTAAATCTGGTCCAGCTCGACTGGCTCGCCGATCGCTACCCGGCGCAATTGTCGGGTGGACAACGCCAGCGCATCGCTCTGGCTCGTGCGCTGGCCGTTGAACCGCGTGTATTGCTTCTCGATGAGCCTTTCGGCGCGCTGGATACCAAGGTGCGCAAGGAACTGCGCCGCTGGCTGCGTCGGCTGCACGACGAAATGAATATTGCCAGTGTTTTTGTCACCCACGACCAAGAAGAAGCTCTGGAAGTTGCCGATCGGATCGTCGTCATGAATCAGGGACGCATCGAACAGATTGGCTCTCCGGACGAGGTTTATTCCAACCCGGCGTCGCCCTTCGTCTATCAGTTCCTCGGCAATGTCAATGTTTTCCATAGCCGTGTACATGGAGCCTGGGCAGAAGTCGAGCGCGAATCGCTCTCGCCGACCGATAGCAGCGAAGCGATCGCATTCGTACGACCGCACGATATCGAGATTGAACGCCGGCCCGCCGTCGGCAGTCTGGCCGCCATCGTCCAGGAAATACAGATCATCGGCCCGCTGGTACGCGTCGAACTGGCACATGCTTCCGAGCTGATCGAGGTTGAACTCGCGCGCGAACGCGCCGACACCTTGTCGCTCACCATCGGGCAACAGGTCTGGATCAAGACTCGCAAACTGCGAGTCTTCCCGGTCACTCAAGCGGTAATGGAGGAGGAAGGCTCAGGAATCTGATGCAAAACGATCAGGTCGAAAGCGCAGTTTCAACAGTGTGTGAGCGGCATGAACAAAGCGGCAAGCGACTTTGTTTTGTCTGGTAGGATGCGTGTCAATGGATACGCTTACTTTCATTAAATTCGTTGCTTTTCGGCTACGGCTCGTTGCGTTGAGCGTGCTCGCCTTCGTCTGTCTGATCACAACCGTCCATGCGCAGAGTGATGAGGCAGGGATAGTAGTCATCGCGCATCCGGCCACCAGCAAGGAGTCGATCCCGCGCGAATCGTTGCGCGCCATTTTTGGCATGCTGCTGCAGAAATGGCCTGGAGAGACTGCCGTCAAAGTTTTCGTCTTGCGCGACGATGCGCAAGAACATGGGACATTCAGCAAGTCGGTACTGCAAGTCTTTCCACACCAGCTGCGTATGGCCTGGGACCGCCAGGTTTTTTCCGGACAAGGTCAGTACCCCGAACAATTGGGTTCGACACAGGAGATTCTCGCTCGTGTCGCCACAACCCCTGGGGCAATCGGCTATGTCAGGAGTAACGAGGTCAATCAAAATGTACGTGTGCTCAAAATTCGCTAAGCAGATGCTGGTCATCGCGCTGCTTGTCATGGCCGGCTTTTTGCCGCCTGCCGCGCGGGCGATCGACCTGCTCGACGGCGAGATGCAGTTGCACGGCTTTTTCATGCAGAGTCTGGTCAGTACGACCGGCAACAACTTTTTTGGACAAAGCAACAATCAAATCAGCAGCGACTTCAGAGAGTTCGGCGTCAATGCTTCCTGGCGCGTGCAACCAGAACTGCATCTCTCAGCCGAGCTGTTGTCTCACCGGGCCGGCGGGACGGACGATGGCCGTTTGCGACTCGACTACTGGCTGATTGACTGGACCATGCATGCCAGCGAAAGTGGCCGCGGCGGCGTACGTCTAGGCCGCATCAAGGCCGCGTACGGTCTTTACAATACGACGCGTGACGTGCCATTCACCCGCCCGAGCATCATTCTGCCGCAATCGATTTATTTCGAACGAACGCGGAATCTGACGGTTTCTGCAGATGGCGGCGAAATCTACCTCGAACGCTACGGTGAAGGAGCTCTACTCTCAGCCAGTTTCGCGCTTGGCAAACCGCAAGCCGACAGCAGCGCCGCGAAAGTCGCCTTGGTCGGACTGACTCCCAACGGCAAACTGGAATCCGATCTGGCACCCGATTTTCATCTGCGCTATGAAACCGATGGCGGCCAATATCGTCTCGGCTTCACCGCCACCCGACTGAAACTGCATTACCACCCCGGCCCAGGCGACCCGTTGCAAGCCGGCACTTTCGAACTCCGGCCGCTGGTATTTTCTGCCCAATATAACGCTGAGAACTGGAGCCTGACCGGAGAATACGCAAGGCGTAAAACGACGAGCAGTCATTTCGGCCCGGCGTTCTACAATGGTCATGCGGAAGGGGAAAGTTACTATCTCCAGGGTAGCTATCGGATTGCTCCGCGATGGGAAGCATTGCTGCGCTACGACGTTTATTATGCCGACAGAAATGATCGACAGGGTCAGCGCTTTGCGACGGCAACCGGCCTGCCAGGCCATGTTCGTTTTGCCAAGGACTGGACCACCGGAATTCGTTATGACATCACTCCCTCTTTCATGTTGCGCGCTGAAATCCACCGCATTGATGGAACAGGCTTTCTTGCGGCGCAGGACAATCCGAATCCTTTCGAACTGCAGCGCCGCTGGAATCTGTACCTGTTGCTCGCCTCCTACCGCTTCTAATCACTTCCAGGCGGTATTCTTTGATGCTCGATAGGACCGGTCCGCCGAAGCCCTTGGACGGCACACGTTTTTTGAGCTTGAAGTGGAAGGTGCTGCTGACCCTCGGGGTAATCATGCTGTCAGTGAATGGTGCCTTGTCGTGGCAACATTTCAACGACTTGCGTAGCCGCTTCGATACGCAGCGTGCAGCAACCCGCGACCGCCTGGTCAACGAAGCATTGTCTTTGCGCACGGATTTTGGTCGCCATCTGCAGACGCTGGCCAGCATGCTGGCCGCGCTGAATTCGGTTGACGGCGTATTGTTGCAGACCGCTTCCGGACGGGAACTGCTCAGCAAACTGTTCGAAAGTTATTGGTCGGCACTGCAACTCGACATGGGCATCGATTCGTTGCAGGTATATTCCGGCGAAGGACCGCCGATTGGCAGCTGGAGTACTGATCCAAACGCCGTTCGTGATCAGGAAGCTTATGTCCGAAACGTCATTTCTCACGAACGTGCCATTTACTGGACCAGTTGCCGTAAAGGCTGCAGTCAATTCGCGGCAGCACCGGTACTGTCGGCCGGGAAAGCCAGCGGCGCGGTCATTCTGAGCAGCTCGCTTGCCGATCTCGTCGTCTCCTTTAACCGTATTTCCGGCGCTGATCTCGGTGTGCTGGCCGCCGCAGGCCCCGATGAAAAGGAAAATTCGCTGAAAGCGATCGGCTATCAAGTGGTCGGACTCAGCAATACCGAACGCAACCTGCCTTTATTACGCAAGCTGAACGAAATTCCACATTTAGTCAATGGCCGAGCTTGGCTTTCGCTCAATCACCAAGGCAAGGATTACGAACTGTCGTTTCTGGCGCTCAACGATAACGATCCGCAGTCCTCGCCCGCCTTGCTGGTAATCGTCGACGATTTGACGCAAGCCCTGGCCGATATCCGTTCGGCCGTCTGGCGACGTCTGTTTGGTGAATTACTGGCTTCCTTGCTGTCGCTCGTCCTGCTGGGCATTCTCGTGCATGGCCCATTGCAGCGCATGACCAAAGCGGGCCGGGCCATCCCGCTCCTCGGCCGCAGCGCTTTTGCCGAAGCACGCCAGCAAATCGTTCCACGCGCTCGGCGTCTGCTGTCGGATGAAATCGACACGCTCGATGAAGCGGCGATTGCCCTTTCGCACCGGCTTGAAACGCTGGAAAAAGGGGTCGCCGAACACGATTCACAGATGGAATCGGTTCTCAAACGCATCTCTGTCGAACGCGATTTCCGGCAGAATCTGCTCGACACCGCGCAAGTGATCATCCTGACGCAGAACGCCGACGGAAGAATTCTCAGCCTCAACCGCTACGGGCAAATGCTTTTCGGCTGGGGCGCCGATGAGCTGTTAGGCAAACGTTTCTTTGAAGTCATTGGACCGGGGCCGTCTTCACATATCAGCATGCAGCAAGCGTTGCGCGGACTCGCCGGGGGCGGCAATCCGCACATCCAGCTCGAATCGATCCTGATCGGTGCCAGCGGACAATCGTACGAAATCACGTGGAATCACTCGCGCCTCTCCGGTCGCGCCGCTGAAAACTTGGTCATCCTTACGGTCGGCATCGATCATACCGAGCGCAAACGGGCCGAATCGCACGTCAGTTATCTCGCCGAGCACGATCCACTGACCGGCCTGATCAACCGCCAGCATTTCCAGAATCAGTTGCAGCATGCTCTGGTCAACAATCGTTACGCGAAACCGGACGGCGCCCTGCTTTATCTGGATCTTGACGGCTTCAAATACGTCAACGATCTCAGCGGCCATCAGGCCGGCGACGCGCTATTGCGCATAGTCGCCGACGAAGTCGGTCGAGTCGTACAACCCGACGATCTGTTGGGACGTCTCGGTGGTGACGAACTCGGCGTTTATCTACGCGAATGTCACCGCGAGCGGGCGATCGAAGTTGCCGAAGGCATCAACCGGCGTCTGGCGGAAATCAAATTTCCCGGCTTTAGCACCAACCACCGGGTTTCCGCAAGTATCGGCATCGTCGTTTTTTCCGAAACGCGCATGGAAGTCAAAGCTTTGCTGGCCAATGCCGACATCGCCATGTATCAGGCCAAATCTGCTGGCGGCGCCGGCTGGCACATCTATTCCGACGGTGAAGGCGTACAGGAGAAGATGCAGACCCGTCTGTACTGGGAAGAAATGATCAACGATGCCTTGGTCGACAACGGACTGATCGTTTATTACCAGCCGATCCTCGATATACGCACACAACGGGTCAGTCATTACGAAGCGCTGGTCCGCATGCGGACCATGGGTGGGCCGGTGATTCTGCCCGGCATGTTCATGGAGATCGCCGAAGACAGCGGCCTGATCCGTGAAATCGACCGATGCGTCATCCGTCAGGTCTTCAGCAAACTGGCAGGATTGTTAGCCATCGGCAAACACTACAAGTTTTCGATCAACCTTTCCGGCGTGAGCATCAATGACCCGCGGCTGCTGTCTTTCATTCGTGACGAACTGGCACGCCACCCGCTGCTGCCCGCAGCGGTGATATTCGAAATTACCGAAACAGCTGCGGTTTCCGACTTTTCAGCCGCACGAACGTTCATGAATGCCGTCCGTGAACTGGGCTGTGCGTTTGCGCTCGACGATTTCGGCGTCGGCTTTTCGTCCTTCAGCTATGTGAAGCAATTACCGGTCGAGTACGTCAAGATCGATGGGTCGTTTGTGCGTACGCTGGCAGAAAATCCCGATGATCAGGTTTTCGTGCGCGCACTGGCCGAGGTAGCGCGTGGTTTCGGCAAACAGACGGTTGCCGAATTCGTCGAGGACGAGTTGTCACTGGAAATGGTGCGTGAGTTTGGCATCGACTTCGCCCAGGGTTATTTCGTAGGCAAACCGCGGCCTGACGTGGATTGACGGCCCGAACCGGCTCAACCAACCCGGAGCGGAAACGCTTCTCTTCGCCCATAGCCCTGCGCCAAGAGAGAAAACGGCCTCGCACGGTCGGTCATTCGACGCACGGAACTAGCGAGAACGACGGTTAAGCCGTTGATTTCCCCACCGGAGTCCGTTCGAGTCGGGTGATATAATCCGCCACCGGTTTATTCTCATCACTTGCTGACCGACACCCACGCATGGCGCTGTACACCCTCGGCTTCAATCATCTGACAGCGCCACTCGCCGTCCGTGAGCAACTTGCCTTTCAGGCGGAGAACGTACCCGCCGCGCTGGCCGATCTCACTCGGCGGCAACCGGTTCATGAAGCGGCCATCCTGTCCACCTGCAACCGCACGGAAGTGTATGTCAACACGGAGCAACCCGATTCGGCACTGCAATGGCTGGCAGACTATCGTCAACTGCTGCGTCGCGAACTCGAACCCTATCTGTACACCTACCCGGAGCACGATGCCGTTCGCCACGCTTTCCGTGTGGCCAGCGGCCTCGACTCAATGGTGCTCGGTGAACCGCAGATCCTCGGACAGATGAAGGAAGCGGTACGCTGCGCCGAAGAAGCCGGCACGCTTGGCACGACGTTGCACAAACTTTTCCAGTCTTCATTCGCTGTCGCCAAAGAAGTACGCTCAACGACAGCGATCGGTCAACACAGCGTTTCGATGGCCGCTGCCGCCGTGCGACTCGCCGAACGGATCTTCGAACACCTCGCCGACCAGAAAATTCTTTTCATCGGTGCCGGAGAAATGATCGAACTCTGCGCCCGACATTTCGCTGCCCAACAACCGCGGCAGATGGTCATCGCCAACCGGACGCTCGAGCGCGGCGAAGCTTTGGCTGAACGTATCGGCGCACTGGCCATCCGGCTCGAAGAACTCGGCGAACGTCTGGCGCAATTCGATATCGTCGTTTCGTGCACAGCCAGCCCTTTGCCGATTCTCGGCCTGGGTCTGGTGGAAAGAGCAATCAAGGTGCGCCGACATCGACCGATGTTCATGGTCGATCTGGCGGTACCGCGCGATATTGAGATCGAAGTCGGTGAAATGGACGACGTTTTTCTTTACACCATCGACGATCTCGGACAAGTCGTCAAAAGCGGACTTGCGTCGCGCCAGGCGGCGGTGCATGACGCCGAAGCGATCATCAACGAACGTGTGTCCGCCTTTCTGACCTGGCTATCGACCCGCGAGACGGTGCCGACGATCCGCTCCTTGCGCGACGCGGTGGAGCGCATGCGCCGACACGAGATGGAGCATGCCCTCAAACGGTTGGCAAAAGGCGATGATCCGGAACAGGTACTTGATGAATTTTCACATCGCCTGAGCAATAAGTTCCTGCATGCCCCGACGCAGGCCTTGAGCCAGCCCGGTAGCGATCGAGACCTTTTGCCCGCAGTGGTCGAAAGGCTGTTTCGCCTGCATCCCGACAGCCGTCTGGGCAACTGAGTGCGTGACTGACACCGGCGTTGCATTCCATCTCGGCATCGACCCTGCCTCGCGCTCAACCTTTGAACCGATTTCTTCATGAACCAGAGCATTCGCGAAAAACTCGAATCTTTCACTGGACGGCTCACCGAACTCGACCGTATGCTGTCCAGCGCCGAGGTCATTGCCGACCAGAACGAATTCCGCAAACTCTCCTGCGAGCATGCCGAACTGAGTCCGCTGGTCGCGCTCTACCAAACTTGGCAACAAAACGAGGCCGATCTGGCCACGGCCCGTGAGTGGCTCATCGACCCCGAGATGCGCGACTTGGCCGAAGCAGAAATCGAAACGGTCAAAGCACGTCTGCCAGCACTCGAAAACGAG
>WBZT01003334.1_pt1 | contig 10573 bp, 12 predicted proteins | sample 5204241 | NCBI WGS metagenome assembly WBZT01 (sample SAMN12344358, study PRJNA552823) | activated sludge metagenome | biome: Activated sludge suspended growth; feature: Nitrification reactor; material: Wastewater; isolation source: activated sludge from nitrification reactor of wastewater...
CTCCATACGCTTCTTCAAACCGCATCTTCCTGATCTCCTGTAGCAACTCCGTCCGTCTCATCTCGCTCCTCCTCTGGAGCAACATAAACCGGACAGACCCTTTGCTACAAACCCGGACAGGTTACGTGTTCCCTACAGCAGACGACCGGACTGTTGCCGATGCCGCCTGCCACGTGCTACGGTACCGCTTTGACCCGCCTCCGATGAGGATCGCAATGGGTTTCAATCCGGCGTCTCGAGTTCAGGATTACCTGGTGTTCGGCGAGTTCGGGGACGTCAATCCATCGATCACCGACTCCTCCACCTACACATTTCTCAGCCCGGAGAGAATGGCGGAGTTGTTCGAGCACGAGATCGAAGGCTGCTTCCTGTATTCGCGTCACTTCAATCCAACCAACAAGTACCTTGCCAGTGCGCTGGCGCGGATGGAAGATGGCGAAGCCGCGCAAGTCATGGCGTCCGGGATGGGAGCGATCAGCACCACGCTGATGACCCTCTGCAGTGCCGGCGACGAGATCGTCTGCGGCCGCACCATCTATGGCGGCACCTACGCCCTGCTCAAGAATCTGTTGCCACGCTTCGGTGTCAATGCCCGTTTCGTCGACCTTTGCGATCACGATGCGCTGCGTGCCGCCATGACGCCACGCACACGAGTGCTCTACTGCGAATCGCTCAGCAACCCGCTGCTCGAAGTCAGCGACCTGCCGGCGCTAGCCGCCATCGCGCACGAGAACGGGGCACGATTGGTCGTGGACAACACGTTCACGCCGATGATCGTGTCGCCGCTTCGCCATGGTGCCGACGTCGTCGTGCATAGCCTGACCAAGTTCGTCAACGGCACCAGTGACTGTGTTGCCGGCTGCGTCGTGTCGTCGCGCGAGTTCATTGCCCGACTGAACGACATCAATGCGGGTCCGAGCATGCTCCTTGGCCCCGTGCTCGATAGCACGCGCGCAGCGAGCATTCTGAAGAATCTGCACAGTCTGCACATCCGCCTGCGTCAGCATGGCGCGAATGCGCTCTATCTGGCTTCCCGGCTTGAGGGTCTGGGCTACACCGTACACTACCCGGGGCTGGCGAGTCATCCACAGCACGGACTGCTGGGACGTTTGATGAATCCGGGGTATGGTTGGGGGGGAATGTTGACCCTTGATGCCGGCGATCTTGCCACAGCCAACCGCCTGATGACGCTGATGCAACGCGAGCAGGTCGGCTATCTGGCGGTCAGCCTCGGCTACTTCAAGACACTGTTTACCACGCCCGGCCACAGCACTTCATCCGAGATTCCGCTGGAGGAACGCGAGGCAGCAGGTCTGCACGAAGGATTGATCCGCTTTTCGATCGGCCTCGACGAAGACATCGCGGAAACCATGGCGCGCATCGATCGCTGTCTGGTCGAGGCTGGAGCCAGGCCGGTTGGCCGCGCTCGTACCTGAGGTGATTTCTGTTGTCGGGAAAGACGCGAACGCGACTCGCGAACCTCCGGTCGCCCATCTGGCCGACTCCGCGGACGACTGTTGCCATCGGGATCCGCGGTCTGTCTGTGGTCAGCGTGTGGGAACCCTGTAAAATACTGCCCCGGGCCTGTAGCTCAGTCGGTCAGAGCAGAGGACTTAGCGAGGCCAACCTGAGCACTCTCCGGTGCATGGTTGTTCTCATGGGTTGTCCGTCGCCAGATTGCCTCTGGCGGTGGGTAGAACTGGTCAAATTCGGTGGAAGCTAACTTCTTCGGGACAAGCCAATACCGAGCCAAGTCTCCGAGCAGAACGGGGAAAGGTGTAGAGACTAGACGGCCAGCCTGTAACGGGAAGGTATAGTCCAGACCACAAACTCGAAAGGGGCGGCGAAAGTCGTAGTGGCAAGCATAATCCTTTGGTCCAGGGTTCAAGTCCCTGCGGGCCCACCAAACAAGAAGCCCCGGCCGTTCTCGGTCGGGGCTTTTTCTTGGTACTCCCGCGTCCTGGCGCGGGTTCGTGCGGGTTCCTGTGGACTTCGGGGTTTCCCGCGGGCGCCCGGATTTGGCCGTTTTCACTCTCTCCTGGCCATTTTTCTCTCCGGCCTCGCTTCCCTTGGAGACTTGAAGTCCACGAAGGTCCCAATTTACGATTCCTAAAATCAACGTGTTACGCGTGGTCCGATCAGGCGGTTGATTCGTAGCATTGGTAGGCGGTGGAAACAGTAGCTCCATTCCAGCGAACGCAAAATGCTGGAAAGATTGCCGTTGGCGGGCCGTTCCCGGCCACAAACTGCCACACAAGTGAGCGCTTCCAATGACAGTTGTTCTTCGGAGACCAGCCAGTTGTTATGCCCACTTCCATGTCGAAAGCGCCAGTTGTAGGGCCGGGTTGAATGAATTGCGGCGCCAGGCAACGGCTGTCGTAACCACTTCGATTTCTTCTTTCAGTGGCTTCACCAAAACATTTTCTGGTGCAAGACGCTTCAATCCCGATGGAATCAACGCCACGCCCTGACCGCATCCTACGAGTGCAATCTGCGCAGCCACTGAGCGTACATCGTGTAGCACCCTGGGAGAAAATCCATGCGCCTGACAGCCGGCGATGATGCTGTCGAAATACACCGGACTTACTTGGCGCATGAACATCACAAAAGGCTCATCGACAAGCTGGCCAAGTCGAATAGACTGACTGCCAGCCAATCGGTGCTTGGACGGTAAAGCAACTGCCATGCGGTCCTGAGCAAGCAGCTTTGTGGATATATCTGAACCAAGTTCACCCTGAAGCCTTGCAAAAGCAAGATCAAGCTCCCCGGCCTGCAAGGCCGGTATGGCTTCAGCGCTATCGATCTCGCGCACCGATACAGAAACGTCTGGGTGCGCCTGCTTAAATTGATCGACCAAAGGCGGAATTGCGTCAACCAGTGCCGACGAAATGGCGCCTATGGTCAAGGTTCCGCTCTGTCCAGCCGTGGCCTCGCGCACGGTCAGTTCGAGTTGTTCCATTTGTGATGCAAACCGTTGGACGGCGGGCAGGATGGCACGCCCTACCGGGGTGAGTTGCGTTCCCTGCCGTGAGCGTTCAAAGAGCTTGACCTTCAGGGCTTGCTCAAGGACCTGAATCTGTTCCGTCAACGGCGGTTGCGACATGCCCAGTCGCCGGGCTGCTCGGCCGAAGTGTTGCTCCTCAGCCACCGCGAGAAACATCCATAGATGGCGCATGAGACGAAAGTTAATCATGTACAGACACCTTCATATCTATTTCGTATCACAAGCTTACTAAATTTGGAATTTACAGATCATCCGTTTTCAGGAACAGTTGCATTCATTCCATCGAAGGATGCAAACATGACCACTTCCCAAGCACTAAGCCGGTTTTCACAACTCGACACCACGACGGTGTCCGATGCCCTCGACTTTCTCGCCATGCCGGGTGCCACTGTAGGCGTACTACCTCTTTGGAATTGCCCGCGTATCGTGGGCCGTGCCAGTACGGTTCAGCTTGGCCCCAAACGCGAGGCCGCGCCAACCGTGCACCTGATATCGCCCGTCATTGCTGCCATCAACAGTGCCGACCGTGTACTTGTCATTGCAGGTGGCACAGATGGTGTGTCGTGTTGGGGGGATATCTTGGCCAATGCAGCCAGCGTCAAAGGTATTCGGGGCACCGTCATCGACGGTTACGCCCGCGACATTGAAGCCAACGAAGCGCTTGGCTACCCGCTCTATGGCCGTGGCGCCACCATGGTTAGTGCCCGAAACCGGGTCATCCAGGTTGCATCGGGTACGCCGATCGCATTTGGCGGCGTCACGGTGAGTGAAGGGGACTACGTCATCGCAGACCGGTGCGGGACCGTGTTCGTTGCGCAGGAGCGCATTGACGAAGTACTGGATCTCGCAGAGCGCATCCAGCGCCGCCAGGATGGCATGGTGAAAGCCGTACGGTCTGGCCGGTCCGTCGAAGCGGTCATGCACGACAAGGAATTTGAAGCCATTAAGGTGGGACAGACACAATGAACACCACCGATGCAGAATTGGTAGCCCTTTTCGATGGGCTGGATACCCCCGGCGTGTCCGACGCCATGGACAAACTGGGAATTCGAGGCCAGTGCCTGGGAATCTCCCCTCTGGATAACTACGCTCACACCGTTGTCGGTCCAGCTTTCACGGTACGGTACGTTCCTTGTGGTCAACCGGCTGGAACGGTCGGCGACTTCATCGACGACGTGACACCGGGTGATGTGGTGGTCATTGATAACGGAAGCCGCACGGACTGTACGGTGTGGGGCGACATCATGACCCAGTACGCGGGACTGCGTGGGATTGCCGCAACGGTGATTGATGGTGTTTGCCGCGATGTAGCCAAGGCACTGGGTGGTGGCTACCCGATGTTCACGCGGGGACGTTTCATGCGAACAGGCAAGGATCGTGTGGAAGTGGCGGCGGTCAATCAACCTGTTTCCATCGGTACTGCGCGGGTGTGCTCCCGCGACATTGTTGTGGCCGATGCCAACGGTGTGGTCGTGGTCCCCCGCGCTCGTGCCAGAGAGGTTGCCCAGACCGCACGACACATTGAGGATGCGGAATCCCGCATCCGCGAGTTGATCTCCAGCGGCATGACCTTGGGCGATGCCCGCAAGTCCATGGGCTACCACCAACTACAAACGAGATCTTCATGAATACCGAGTTGATGTCGGAACGAGCGCTATCGCTGGGCACATCCACGCTGTATGAGGCTTCGGGGCTCGCCTGTGCGGTTGATCCGGCCATCCGTCCGGTATGGCAGGGGGCTGCTATCGCTGCACTTGTCTATCCCGTGCAATGTGCGCCGGGCGACAACTTGGCTATCCATTTGGCGCTTGAAAGAGCACCCAAAGGTAGTGTGCTCTTGGTTGCCACGGGCGGCTATCTGGCAGGCTACTGGGGTGAAGTGCTAACGGTCGCAGCCGAGGCCGTTGGAATCGTGGGACTCGTGACTGACGGGGGCGTGCGAGACATTGCCGCGCTACAGCGGCGGCGGTTTCCGGTTTTCAGTCGAGGGATCTCCGTTTGCGGCACAGTGAAGGCGACAGCGCCCTCCGTAGGAAAACCCATGCGCTTTAGCGGTGTGCCCGTTCAGCAGGGCGATTGGCTGGTTGCCGACGACGATGGCGTGGTCATCTTGCCCGCCGCCGACATATCTCGAGTAATAGTGGCTGGGGATGCAAGAGCTGCCAAGGAAGCGGCCATGATGGAACAACTGGCCAAGGGCGCCACAACGGTTGAGCTCATGGGTTTACAAGCTTCGAGGGAGCGTGCATGAACGCCAGGCTTCAACGACTCAACGTGCATTTGGCCGCGGCAAAGCCGTCCGCAACCTACAAGATGATTGACCGCGTGGCCGAATTGAGGACGGCCGGACGCAGCATCATTTCCTTGACGGCTGGAGAGCCCGATTTCAACACACCATCTCACGTCAGGCAGGCCGCCATCGCTGCCATCGAGGCTGGCAAGACGCGATACACTCAAGTAGCTGGATTGCGTGAGCTGCGTGAAGCAGTGGCTCGCAAGTTCCAGCGCGAGAACGGGCTGGACGTCACTTGGCAGGACACGATTGTCTGCAGTGGTGGAAAGCAGGTCTTGTACAACGCCTTGGCCGCGACTTTGAACATTGGTGATGAGGTCATCATCCCGGCGCCCTACTGGGTCAGTTACCCCGAAATGGTGCAACTCAGTGGTGCGGCGGCCGTCCTTGTTTCGTGTCGTGAATCTGATGGCTTCAAGCTCACGGCTGATACCCTGGCAAGCGCAATTACGCCTCGCACACGCTGGTTGATCCTGAATTCGCCATCCAATCCAACGGGCGCGGTGTACTCGGCTGCGGAATTGCGGACTTTCGCCGATGTGCTGCTAAGCCATCCGCAAGTGTTGATCCTCTGCGACGACATCTACGAACATTTGATCTATGACGGCGCGCTGTTCCAGACCTTGGCCCAAGTGGAGCCACGCCTGCGTGATCGAACATTGACCATGAATGGCGTGTCCAAGGCCTATGCAATGACCGGATGGCGCATCGGCTTTGGCACGGGGCCTCGATGGCTGTTGCAGGCCATGGAGACCCTGCAAGGTCAGCAGACGTCAGGGGCGTGTTCGATTTCGCAGTACGCTGCGTTGGCGGCTCTCAATGGACCGCAGGATTTTGTGCGGGAGACACGAGCAGTCTTTCAGCGAAGGCGTGACGTAGTGGTGGCAAGCATCAACCGCATCCCAGGCTTGCATTGCTCGCCCCCCGCCGGGGCGTTCTATGCATTCGTGTCCTGTGAATCATTGATTGGCCGCGTCACGGCTGCCGGTTCGCCACTGCAAAGCGATGAAGAGGTCGCCCTGGCGCTGCTCAATGAACAGGGTGTGGGGACTGTTCACGGTAGTGCATTTGGCTTGGGGTCGTATCTGCGTATTGCTTACGCGCTGGACGACGCGTCGCTCCAAAAAGCATGCCGTGCATTGGAGACTTTTGTCAGAGGTTGCGACAGGTAGACGGACATGACGCCTCTTGCATTTTCACGTCGCACATTGCGGATTCATGAAACGGATCTGGATGTGGCTACTTTGCAGCGCGATGGCAATGCCGAGCCCATTGTGTTTCTGCATGGGTTCGGTTCGACCAAGGAAGACTACGCAGATATTTCCTTACACTCCAGATTCGATGACCATCCAGTTCTGGCGTGGGATGCACCCGGCTGCGGGGTGACAGAGTGCTCTCGCTTGGACCGCATATCCATTGGATTGTTGATTGATACGGCCGTGGCCATGGTGGACGCTGCGGGATATGAGCGCTTTCACCTTGTAGGGCACTCGATGGGTGGGCTGACGTCGCTGATGTTGGCAGATCGAATCCCGGAGAGGGTCTTGAGTTTCACGAATATTGAAGGCAACGTCGCCTCCGAGGACTGCTTCTTGAGCCGGCAGATCGATCAATTCCCAGACGATGACTGTGAGCGATTCTTGCAGCGCTTCATCAAGCGGGTACGACAGTCCCCAGCATTCGCCAGCTCGCTATATGCTGCAAGCTTGCCTCATAAAGTGCGGGCCCAAGCAGTGCCTGGCATTTTTCGGTCGATGGTTGACTTGTCTGACAATGGCGACTTGATGCACCGATTTCTGAAGCTGCGTTGCCCAAAGATGTTCATGTACGGTGAGCAGAACCAGCACCTTAGCTATCTGCCGCACCTTGCCCGTCACAGCGTTCGTCTAGCCTGTATCACGCAATGCGGACATTTCCCGATGTATTCCAATCCTCCGGGCATGTGGAATGCGATTGCGAAATTCTTGCAATTCTCGAAGTCACAGGCAATGTCTTTATAGAGCTGTTGCCTTCCGACATTGGGTTTCGAAATAGGCAAGCTGACAGATTTCTTAGGTCGCCTGTTGAGCGGATACCTGTCTTTGAATGAGCTACGTCAACGGCAGCATAGGGCAGTAACGGCCGGTGGACTTCTCATTGTCCTATGTCGGCAAAGGGTCGCTACTGTCCCTTTGGCTGATAGGCGGTTTCCGAACAGCGACGGGCTTTGCGCCCACTTCTACGTACTATTTCAACTCCAGCACCACCGGGCCCGAGACCGGATCGGTGACGCCGAGACCGCCACCCAAATCTTCCAGTGTGTCGCGGAACGAATCGAGCGTGGCGATCATGTTTGGCCGAGCGTTGGCAAGCGAGTCCATGCAGTCCCATTCGGCAATGATGCAGTAGCTTCTCTCGCCGGTCTGCAGCATGTTGACCCGCCTCAGGCCGGGCCAATCGCGTGAGACCTTCCGATGCGCATCCAGGAATTCTTGCTCGCGCCCCGGCTTCACCCGGAAGCGCACGACGTTGAAGGCGGTCATGAGGCTTTCTCCTTGTTATCGGTAGGCGGAATGGGGTGCCATGCGTCGTCGATCGGCGGACCGCAGATCCAGCGTTTCCGCTCTGCGTTGCGCGAGGCGGCCACATTGCATAGACCGAGGGATGGCCCATCAGTTCGTCGATGGGCGGTCGCCTACCGCATTGATCCGCAACCGTTGCTCGTCCCACAACACCGGCGGATTGATCGCCAGAGCAAGCACGGTGACGTGGGGAGGCAAGGTGTCATCCAGAATCGCCGCCACGATATCGGGCGCGAGCGTGGTCAGGTTGAGCAGCCGGCCGACGTAACTGTTGTCGATCTTCTCCCGTGCGGCGAGTGCCTTGATGGATTTCGCTTCGCCGGATTCGAGCATGGCCAGCCAGCGGTGACCTTTGGCCAGTGCCAGTTGCATCGGCGTTGCCGCCTGATCCCACGGTCTTGGGGTTGCCGTTTCGCCGTTCGGCAACGTGACCAGCTTTCTGCCACCGCGTCGTTTGATCCGGATCGGCACCGACAGCGTCAATCTCCCGTCACTGGCTGCGATGACCTCCGGCGCGCCGGCCTTGGCGATCCGAATCCCGTTCATGCCAGGGCCTCCTCGCACCGTTCGGTTTGATCCGAACGCAGTTCCAGTGCCAGTTGCTCGATCCCGTTGGCGCGCAGACGCACTTCCAGGTGGTCGGGCGACACGATTACCTTCTCGACCAGCAGCCGGACGATGCGGGTTTGCTCCGCCGGGAACAGTTGATCCCAGATCGCCTCGATCCGCGTCATCGCCACGGTGACCTTGGCTTCATCCAGCGTCGGATCCAGCTCGATCGCTTCGGTCAGCAAGTCGCCGAGCAACGCCGGAGCGCGCAGAATCGCACGCAAATGATCCAACACGGCGGATTCGAGTTCTGCCGCCGGAAATCGCGGCAGCCCCGAAGCACCGGCGTGCTCCTTCGTATCGCGCATCGGGATGTAATAACGATGGCGCCGCCCGCTCGCCTTCTTGATGCTGTGCCAGGGTGACAAGGCACGCCCATCGTTCCCGAACACGATACCCTTGAGCAGGAACGGCACGGTGGAGCGCGTCGCGCCGCCACGGTTGCGGCAGTGGATCACCAGGATATCGTGCACGCCTTGCCACAACGCTGGATCGACGATCGCCGGGTGAAGGCGGCCCGCCTGCCGGGGATCAAGACGCTCGACGGCTTCGATTGGAGTTGGCCAAAGAAGATCAACCGGGCGCTGCTGCAGCAGGTGTTTCGGCTGGACTTCCTGCCGCAGCACGGCAATGTGATCCTGCTCGGCGGCGTCGGTGTCGGCAAGACGCACCTGGCGATCGCCCTGGCCCATACCGCTTGCCTCCAGGGCAAGACGACGCTCTTCACCAGTGCCGTCGATAACGTCAACGCGCTGGCCGCCGCTCAGGCCACCGGCGGCATCAAGCGCGAGATGGCCCGGCTGCTCAAGCCTTCGCTGCTCGTCGTCGACGAACTCGGCTACCTGCCCATCGACAAGTTCGGCGCCGATGTGCTCTTCCAGGGGATCAGCCAGCGTTATGAGCGCGGCTCGACGGTGATCACCACCAACCGTGCCTTCAAGCACTGGCCGGAGATCTTCCACAACGACCGCACGCTGACTTCGGCATTGCTCGACCGCTTGCTCCACCACGCCGAGTCCATCGTCATCGAGGGCCCCTGCTACCGCATGCGCGATCAGTCCGACGCCTGAACTTCTTCTCGCCAGGAGCCGCCGGCTTCCTGCTTCGCAGGGCCGGCCGCTTGTGTCTCGCTCGCTCACCGTCCCTCGATGCTCAATGCCCAATCAACATCCAGTTTCAAGCCGTCAGATCCGCACCAGTTTCTGGCCGGCGCGGACAGCGCCACACCGAAAACCCGCTACCCAATCGCCTTGGACCCTCCCTCTCCGGCTGCCGCAATGGGCTAACGGAGGAAACCATGTTGAAATGCGCCGCGCATGAAACCAGAGCAGATACGCGATCTTCGAAGGTCGATGAGCTCGACCCAACAGCAAACTGCCGATCTGCTGGGGGTCTCGTTCGTCACGCTCGACCGACGGGAGAACGAGCAGTCCAAGCCGTCGGCGATCGGGCTTTCCAGGCTCAGGGCGCTCGCTTGTGGTGGATCGGGTGTGGGCAACTACAGCCGTAGAAGCGGCGCCGATGTCGATAGCCGCTTCGGTCGAGGAGCATCGGCTGGACTTTTCCCCGGGGACGCAAACGCGCTGCGCGTTCTCTTCGAGGGCGAACGGCTGTCCGACGGGCATCTGTTCGATCCGGCGTTTGCGATCGAGATCGGCGAGATCGATCCGCCGCCGCATCAGCGAATCGCGGTCTACCAGCGTACCCTGCTCCAGCATCGCCTGCGCCTCCTGCTGGCCGATGAGGCGGGTGCCGGCAAGACGATCATGACCGGCCTGGCCTCTACGTCCGCAAGAGCCTGTCGCGCAGGAGGATCCGCCGCGTCCTGGTGGGCAACTGGTACCGCGAACTGCACAAGCTGCTCCAGCTGCAGTTCAGGATCGTGACCGCCGGCGACACCAAGAACGGAAGCCCGTTCGTCGGCGCCGGCAGGGATCTCGTCATTGTTTTTTCCCTTTTGTCCTTGAAGGGCCTTCTACTCTGCGAGTGCGGGCTAACGGGCATGACGGTCCCAGACACCCCCAATAATGAAAGTCATGCCCGTTTCCCTCCCTTGCAGGGCGCATTCCGGCTTGCACGCCGGAATCGCTCGATGGGCACGGAGCA
>WBZT01003337.1_pt1 | contig 10570 bp, 13 predicted proteins | sample 5204241 | NCBI WGS metagenome assembly WBZT01 (sample SAMN12344358, study PRJNA552823) | activated sludge metagenome | biome: Activated sludge suspended growth; feature: Nitrification reactor; material: Wastewater; isolation source: activated sludge from nitrification reactor of wastewater...
AACCCCTGGAAGACGACATTTTCGCCTCTACACAGCCAGCCCAAGGGCCGGAAGTTATCCCGCCTCCCAATACTGCTGTAGGGGCTGTTCGCCCCAAATTGATTAAGGCATTCCACGACAAGGAACTGGCTATCCCGATTGAGGATGTTCGCCAGTGGTTCATGGCGTCGCCGGCAATCACGTCAGTTTCAGGTGGTTGCAAACACAGCGTCAAAGGCAGCCTCGGCAAGTCGTTTGTGTTTCAGATTGACAGCTACAATGTTCGTTTCCTGGCAGTTCCTGGCTCAAACGACAAAGAAGCCAAGATGCTGGTTCGCAACAGTTACGACAAAATCAACCTTGACGACGGCAGCGGTACGCTCAAGGACTACATTGAAAGCCTGAAGGCTCAAGGCTACCCCAAGGCCCATGTCGCTGAATACTGCGACTTGTGGGGTAGGGTGGTGTCCTCAGATAGGTTTGGTGTGACTGACCCCAACGATGACTCGTGGGACGCACGAGTCCAGTTGAGCGCAACCAGCGCCCGGAATTTCAACTACTTCTGCGGAAAACGTGGTAAAGTCGAGGCTTCAGGACTTGTTCCAAAGCTGGAGGCAGTAGAAATCACTGCTGTTGCCCTTGAGGGTAAGAGCGGCGACTACACAAATTTCAACTTCTCAGCGCCAAAACTGTAATTTGCAGCTGTATTGTGCCATATTGCAGATGTGGTCCACTCTGACGAGTGGGAACTTCCGATAGCCTGAAACGACTAGGGTAATCTGCTGAAGTCGACGGGGTGGCCGAAACCACTCCGTGTAATTGAACAGGTGGGGCCACTTGGCGGTGGCCCCACCACCATAAGGGTGAATCATGCGATATATCCTAGCTGACATAGAGACTACCGGACTGAAATCAACAGACAAAATCTGTGAATTGGCTTGGGTTGAAGTCGACAACGATTTCAACACAGTCGGCAGTGGATACAGCTTGATCAACCCTGAAATACCCATCGGCTATGCTGCTAGGGCTGTCAATGGCATCAGTGACGATATGGTCATGGACGCTCCGACCATTGAACAGTACATGGCCGCTGAAAGCCTGCCGTTGTACGGAGAAGACGTAGTGCTGGTCGCTCACAACGCATCCTTCGACTTTCGCTTTCTCAAGTCCTACATGCACAGAGATTCGCAAACCTTATGTACGTTGAAAGCAGCCAGTGTCATTTACCCTGACGCAGACAACCACAAGCAAGCCACACTGGCGGCCATGCTGGGCATTCAAGTGGAGCGTGAAAAGGCTCACTCTGCTGACGGGGACTTGGACGTGCTTCTGCAATTGCTCAAGTGTCTATGTCGTGATGCTGACTGCGGCATTGATCAGTTACTTCACATTCAGAATACTCCGCGGAATGTGACGAAGATTTCTTTCGGGAAGCACAAAGGGGCAAAATTGGTTGATCTTCCAAAGGACTACGTCCATTGGCTGCTCAACAAGTGTGACAACCTAAGTTCTGATTTACGTGCCGCACTGCTTGCATTACAATAAATCCTGCTGTACAATTTCATTTCCAATCAACTTAAGAGGCAAACATCATGGCAACTCAAATCACCAAATTCGCAGACAACGCTGGTAAATTGTTTGACACAGAAGCAGAAGCAGACGCTAGTAACGCTAAGGCGGCCAATCAAGCCGTAGTTGAAGAGTTCGTGAATACCCACTTCCCGACGAAGCCGGAAGCCCCGAAGGGCAACCCGCACGCCGGTACGGCTAAGAAGGCCATCTATCTGTGGCTTGCTAAGCAGGCAGGTCTTACCGTCGAAGCCTAAGCGTAATCTGTGTAGTGACAAGCCCCGGCAAATGTCGGGGCTTTTGCATGATATAGGAGAAGTAATGGACATTGAAACCTACAGAGAACTAGCAATCCGCACTGCACCTAAAGACTCAACTGTTATTTGGACACTGCTTCATGCTTCAGTAGGCATTGGCGGGGAAGGTGGCGAGATTCTAGACCATGTAAAGAAGGTTGCTTTTAATGGTAGAGAGCTGAACTCAAACCACCTTGTGGCTGAAATAGGCGATGTCATGTGGTATATCAACATGATGTTAGTAACTCTCGGAGTGGACTGGAGCACTGTCCTTGAAAAGAACATTGCCAAGCTGGAGACTAGATACCCTGATCTGCGTTATGATCCTAACAGGTCACTTAACCGTGACGTGATCGCAGAAAAGGCGGCGATGGACGCTGTGTAATGGCAGCCGTTGACGATCTCAGAGACGCCCTCTCCTTAGCCCTTAGCTCTTACGCTAAAGGGGGTAAGAGTGGGGGGCGGTTAGCCGCGTTTCGGACCTTGCCAATGACCACTGACAAGGTGTGGAGGGGTATCCCACTGAGCCGGGCTATGTCGCCCCCTGTGCCGTCAGAGGGGGTGGAAACAGAAGCGTTGTTCGATAACTGGTTGTGGCCAGTCAGGTCTGGTGAAGGGGAGGATGCCAATCCGTTGATTGAAGAAGGTTCACATGCTTTGGCTCGATTCGTTATGCAGGGCGAGGACTTTGGGACTCGCACCGCCAGGTTGTTGTTTGCTCTGAGCAATGCCGATGGGGCGCATCTGGTCCACGACAAGCACGCCCTGATGGTGCATCACGGTGATCACTCCTACGGTATAATCGACGGCAAGGTGTTCTCCCGCTTTTGTGATGGGATGTCGATAAAAGTCGATCACGAGAGCCTTCTAAAGGAGTCCAAGGAGGTTAGAGTCCGCACTAGAGAGTTCTGCTACCTGTGGCGAGAAGCATACCTTCGACAAGAGAACTTGGTTGATCCGTTAGTGGCACTCTGGCAGAGTGCCACTATTTTGCAATGGTCAAGACTAGTTACCTCTCTTCGTGGACGAAAAGCTCCAAGCCAGGCACTTATGGACCAGTGGCTATACAAAATAGAGTACGACCAGGAAGACCCCACTTGGAAAATGTACAGGGCGCTGGTTCCACGCTGGATGACCTGTACAGAGTACAACAACGTGTTTGGCCCGACATGTCTCAGAAGTTACAACCCTGATGACAGGGCCAGACAAAACATGATTACCAAACTTTGTGACTGGTATCACAGAAAAACAAAAGGAGTAAAACGATGACTTTGATTGCCCTTACAGGGAAGGCTGGGAGTGGGAAAGACACGGTGGCCAAGTTACTAGCAAAGGGGCCAAAAAGCTACTTTAGGTTGGGCTATCACAGGATGGCCCTCGCAGATCCGCTTAAAGACGCTGCTGCTGCTATTTTTGGACTAAGCCGTGAGAGTATGGACGACCCTTCTCTTAAAGAAGTCCAAGTGGAATATTGGGGGATGTCTCAAAGAGAGATGCTACAACAACTTGGCGATGCAGTGCGAGAGAAATTCGGCGATGACGTGTTCGTTAGACGGTGGGAACTGAGCTACAACGATTTTAGACGATCAAATGTGGTTGTCACCGATTGTCGTAGTGATACTGAAGCTGATCGATTTCGTGAACTAGGTGGGTACATTGTTAAAATAGTGCGTGGCTCTGGCTTGACAGGCCCTACAGGGACTCATTGGAGCGAGCTAGGGCTGGGCACTCCCCCAGACCTCACCATCGACAATACTGGTGACATGGTGCAATTAGAGTCTGAAGTGCAGCGTATCCTCAAGGAGATTAGATGAGTGCGTACCTATACACCGGGAAGTGCCTGGACTATCTGCAAACAATACCTTCAGACTCTATCGATAGTGTTGTTACAGACCCCCCATACGGCCTAAAGTTCATGAACCACGCCTGGGACTATGACGTGCCAACAACAGAGACATGGGTGGAGGCGTTGAGAGTATTAAAGCCGGGTGGTTATCTACTAGCCTTTGCCGGTACTCGAACACAACATAGGATGGCTGTTAGAATTGAGGATGGAGGGTTTGAAATAAGAGATTCAATTATATGGGTGTACGCACAGGGAATGCCCAAATCTGGTGGATTAAAGCCTGCGCATGAGCCTATTATTGTGGCTAGAAAGCCTGGAAAGTCTAGTCTGAATATAGAGTCCTGTAGGACTGACGGAGGCAGATACCCGGCTAACCTCATTCACGACGGTAGCGACGAGGTCAAAGCCCTATTCCCTAATAACAACCCAGGTTGTAAACCTCACAGAGTTAAGGCCAGCGATGAGACTGTTGAAAGGCTACAAGCTAAAGGTTGGGGGTTCTCTGGCTGTGACAAGGTGGCGGGTTATGACGACGGCGACGACCTAAGCGCGGCACGGTTCTTTTACTGTGCCAAAGCCAACAAGAGTGATCGTGGAGGGGGTAACGATCACCCTACTGTAAAACCCACTGAACTTATGCGTTACCTTTGTCGGCTAGTAACCCCTGCTGGAGGTTTAGTGTTGGACCCGTTTATGGGAAGTGGAACTACAGGCAAAGCCGCCCTTCTTGAGGGTTATGACTTCATCGGTATAGAAGATAAGGAAGATTACGTGACGTTGGCCCATCATCGTATAACCGGGGCAGTGTCTAATGGATGAATCTTCAGACATTGAACCACCTAATTTTGCGGATATTGTTGACTCCGCTAACTATTTAGCTGAATTGCATAACAGTTCCTCACTAGCTGCAGCAAGGGCTAAGGCCGCACCAGAGCAGGTTAAACTGCCAGATGGGTCTTGGCCTACTACAGAATGCGTCGATTGTGGCGAAGATATTGAAAAACCTCGTTTAGAAATGGGGAGGGTACGATGCATCTCCTGTCAAACACATAAAGAGAGGAAACAAATTGGACGAAGATAAATCGGGTACTGTGCGCGATACTGCCATTGCGGTAATGCTTGCGCAGTTAGATAATGCGAAACAGACTAACTTACCACGCTGGGTTTTACTAATTCTAGTTATCCCAGTGCTGGTATATGACGTTATTGTAGTAACAGCTAAGTTTGTACTATGGCTGGTGGTGGCTACTGTTATGCTCCAGTTTAGGTTTTTACTGGTTTGGATAGACACTATGTGCATCACCTGTTGGTACTTAAACGCCCTTGTTGAAAGGATGTCACGGAAATGACGATGACTGTAAGCCTTCCAGAAGTGAATTGCATTCACTTTGACAATAAAACGTGCTACCACCACGACGTTCCCAGGCTGTTGTTCATGCGCCCTAAATGCATCCTGAGTTCTGTTGAAGACCCACGAATTGTAAGGCAGTGCAAACTTCAGACAGTTTGGCCACCTGTTCTTTTTGTTCCAGCCTGGGAGTAATACCATGAGACTCCTAATTGATATGAGCAGCCTGCTTTGGCAGTCGCTGCTGGCGTCTAAAGACAACGAATTTGGCGTTGAAGTTGAGCACGAAGGTAGAACGGTCCATGTCAATGGCTGGCAGCATGGCTATGAATGTGCCATTAACCACCTTCTTTCAGTCATGGAAGAATTAGACGTAGTGCCCGTTGATTGCATCTTCGTATGCGAAGGTAAGATGGCCAAGAGTAGGCGCAAGGCTATTTACAATCAATACAAAGAAGGGAGGGACTCAAGGCCCTCACTGGCTTATGAACAGTTCGCAATCTGCCGAGATAAGCTGTGCGAAACCTTTCTGAACATCGGCTCTCAGGTGGTCACTCAGGATGGGGTAGAAGCCGATGACGTTCTGGCCTTTCTCGCTCGCAGATTGAAAGGGGAGATGGTCATCCTGACAACAGACGGCGACATGGCTACGCTGATCAACGAGAACGTGTCTCTGTGGCGCGGTGGGATGCTGACCAAGGCAAACCCCTATGGGAAGTTTTCGACCCGGTACGTGCCCGTCTACAAGGCCCTGTGCGGCGACGGTAACGAGTACAAGGGCGCTGCTGGTTTTGGCCCCAAGGCGTTTGAGGCTTTGCTGGCGTGGGCCGGGGAACCTGGACTGGCTGCTCTGGAGGGCATGATCAAGAGGCGCACATTAGCCGAACTGATTGACGACGTGAAGGAGTTTAAGCCCGCGCAGAAGATACTTGATAGTGCAGAGCACGTTTATCAGAGCTATGAGTGCGCACTGCTGCATGATGAGTGGGTGGATACATTGCGTCAGCCATTGCAGTGGAAAGCGGGCATGGTCAGGGGCAGAGACGTGGTCACGGACAGCAGGCTATACAAGTGGGCACAGACGGTGACGCTAGTTACTGCTGACAATTACGAAAAAGCCATGTCTGTCCTCAAGGAGAACGTTCCTTTAACCCCAGCGTGGGCACTGGACATTGAGACTAGCACCCCTCCTGAGTCAGATGAGTGGTTGCTGGCTAGGGGTACTGAAAGTAAGGTAGATGTATTTGGAAGTAAGTTGACAGGTTTAAGTCTGACCTTTGGCAGCAACAATCAATACACCATGTACTTCAGTGTTGATCATTTCAACACTAACAATGTGACCAGTGAGCAAGTCAGGGATGCTGTTGTGCTCATTCCCCCTGCCTCACCAATTGTCATCCAGAACTTTGCCTTTGAAGGTCCTATCTTGTTCGAGGAGTGGGGTGAGGCGTGGAAAGATAATGGGTGGCATGGTTTCCTTCCGAACGTGATCGACACTAAAGTTCTAGCTAATTACGTTGATGAAAATGTTTCTTCAGGCTTGAAACAAGGTTCTGCCTTGTACCTTGGCTACAAGCAGGCATCTTACGCTGAGGTTACTGGGGGACGTAAGATGAACCAACTTACAGGTGCAGAGGTTTTGAGTTATGGTGCTGATGATACAATCTGCACAGCGGCCCTATTTAATCACTTCAAAATCAGAACAGAACTTGAGAATACATGGGACTTAATCAACGAAATTGAAACCAAGCCTGCATACTTGACGGCCTACGCATTTACCAAGGGAACTAACTTCTCCCTGCAGCGCATGAAAGCATTGGAGGAGTTGGACAAGAAGGAATACGACAACGCATGGAAAGTTGTCCGTGAACACCTGATTCAACATGGCTGGGAAGGTACAGTAACCCCCAACTACACAGAGATGACACCCGCATCTATCAAGGAAGCCTGCCAGATTATCTTGGGCACTGAACTGGTGACAAGAGTAAGGACCCCGTCAAAGCTCGCTAAGTTGGTAGAACAACTTGATCATCCTGATGCACCTTTATTGGCTCAATGCATAGAAGATAACAATCTGAGACAACTCAATGCTCTAGTTGGGTCTAGGTTCTCTGGTGAACCTCAGTTTGATTTAAACAGTCCAAAGCAAATGAAGAACTTGCTGTACAATGTGCTTGGCTTGCCTGTTAGGTTAGTAAACTCTTGCACTCAGAACGAAAGAATAAATAAACCAGATCTAGCTGAGGCTGTGTATAAACACAAAAAACTGGCACATGGCTCAGGTTCTGAGCCGCCACTTACTTCTACTGAGAAGGAGCTATTAAAGGCCAAAGCCACGTGTGACGACACTGCCGTAGACTTCGCCTTGCGTTTTGACATGCCAGATAGTGAAGTGCTGCGCGCTATTCGCACCATGAAGACAGCAGACACCAAAGCCAAGATGTACTATAGACCTTACTCAGAAATTTTGCATTGGAGGGATCGTAAGATTCATGCACAAATTAACCAGTGTGCAACAGTAACAAGGCGTTGGAGTTCATCATCACCAAATTTACAGCAACTTCCAAAAACCAAGGGGGTGGTGTTTAGAGAGTGCTTTACCCCACACAAGAGAGGGGCCGTTATCTGTTCAGTCGACTATAGTGGTCAAGAAATCAGACTCCAGGCTGGACTATCAAGGGACGAAGCGATGTTGTCGTGCTATCTTGGAGACGATCTGAAAGATATGCACAGTATCACAGCAGCCGGTGCCATGAGTGTGGTTTGGTCCTCGGAAGTATATGAGGACATGATGAAAGTAGCTACAGGGAATAACGACTATGATCGATTCTTGTCACTGTTACATCATGAAGATAAGCGTGTGGCCAGTACAGCGAAGAACCTGAGAAATCTAGCTAAGCAGTGCAACTTCGGTAGTGCCTATGGCTGCACTGCCCCTAAGATGCAGGAGCTTATGGTGACTGATTTACCTACGGCATCTGGCATTCTGGAAGCGAAGTTGGCTAAGTTCAGCGGGTTTGAGCAATGGAAATTCACAGTAGAGGAACGGGCCAAGGAATTGGGTTACATAGCCACTGAACTAGGTGGTCGTCGTCATCTTCAAAAGGCGATGACCTCGGAAAACAAGTGGGAGCAATCTTCTGCTGCGCGACAGGCATCTAATTTTAAGATTCAGTCAGCCGGCGCAGAGTTATGCAAAAAGACTTTGACACGGTTATGGGACTCTGGAATTTTCTTCAGATTGGATGCTGTGTTTATTGCTGTCATTCACGACGAAGTTGTTTGGTCTGTGCATCGGAATGATGCGTTTGAGTCAATTCAAACAGTATGGGAAGCAGTATCACAACCATACACAGCGGATTTCCCAGTGCCGTTTTTGGGATCAATCTCTATTGGGTCCACGTTCGGAACACAGATTGAATTAGGAGAGAAACCCAACAGAGAATTGACAGAAGCTACGTTGGATCAACTACTTTCAAGTCAGCACAAGTAGGTACAAGTGCAAAGTAGACGCATGTCAATGATAGAGGTAGCCACCAACATTGTAATAGGGTTGGTGGTTTCCTTTATCAGCCAGATAGCGGTATTTAAACTGTACGACATACATATCTCTGTCACGCAGAATGTAGAGATCACTATCTGGTTTACTGTTATCAGCATTATTCGCAGTTATTTGATCCGCAGGTGGTTTAATTCTATGAAAGGTAACAAATGAAGAAATACTCTATAGAGTGGTGGAAGTCTTTGACAGGTCCGCAAATCGGCAACGAAGCGGAGGCTATGGTCGAAGACGTGTTGAAGAAGTGGAACAGCAAAGTTAAATTCGCATGGGCTAGGCTGCCCGATACAAAGGCCGCTAGAATGAACATTATCCAAGCACAACCGGCTGACTATATCTACCGCTGTGGAAGCTATGCGGGCTTTATCGAAGTCAAGGCCGTCGCACACACTTACAGGCTGCCAAAGGGTAACTTGTCGCAACTGCCCACACTCCATAAATGGGAATTGGCCGGCAGTGATGACGTGCTCCTGGTCTTCCACTACTTAACCAGTGAGTGGCGTGCAGTTGACCCAAGGTTGCTGTCTACTGGTGCCCCCTCGTGGGACTTGAGTGAATTCACACCACACCCAACAGTAGAGGCAGCATTGAATAGTATGAGGTATTTTAAATGAGGCCGTTACTAGCACACACTATAGAAGACACGAGCAAGATCAAGTACCCCGTTCTGGTCAGTCAGAAGTTGGACGGCATTCGATGCCTTATCATTGATGGTGTGGCCATGTATCGTAGTCTTAAACCTATAAAGAACAAGTACATCCAGAGCATTTTGGGTAAGTCAGAATACAACGGGCTGGACGGAGAACTTGTAGTCGGCGAAAAGTGTCACCCGAACTCTCTGGATCACACAACGTCTGGGGCAAATTCAAGAGACGGAGAGCCTGACTTTTGCTACTACTTGTTTGATAAGTGGGATGATGAACGTGGCTTTGCAGATAGGTATGCGTCGCTAATGAAATACGACGGTTGCGAGCGTATTTCGGTAATTCCCCACAAATGGGCTTATAGTGAGACAGACCTACTGTATATTGAGAGGCGCTATTTAGAAGTGGGAGCAGAGGGCATAATAGTTAGAAAGATAGACGGACACTACAAAAACGGAAGGAGCACTGCAAAAGAAGGCTTTTTGGGAAGATGGAAGAGATACCACGAAGAAGAGTTTGATGTGATTGGTTTTGAGGAAAGAATGCACAATGAGAACGAAGCCACAATTAATGAGTTGGGATACACTGAACGATCCTCACACAAGGAGAATAAATCAGGTCGTGGAGACTTAGGGGCAATTGTGCTACGAACAAAAGAAGGGGTGGTATTTAAATGTGGGACAGGGTTTGACGACGAGTTGCGCCGTCACATCTGGTGCAATCAAAGCAATTACATTGATGGTTTAGTTAAGTTGCGGTTTCCACGAATGGGTATCAATGGTGTTCCCATGCAGTCTGTGTTTGTTGGTTTTAGGTCAAGGGAGGATTTATGAGCGATATTAAGTGGGTCACGATCTCGGTAATGATCGGAGTGCTGTGGTGTGATGTAATTGTACTTTGGGTGGCGTACACCAATCCATTAATAGGCGCTGTACTCACTTCTATATTTATTCCACTATCCATTGGTATATTCAAGCTGCTCATCTCTGATTGGAAGAAGTTATGAGCAGTTTATTCAATAATACTCAAGGTGCTGCACATACACCATCCATGATCGACATCTACTTAAAAGATGGGACAGTCATTCACAACCTTGTAGAGGGCTTTGACATGGACGATACATTTACCGTGGGTGTTACTACCAACTACAATAGGCGGTTCGCTGTACCAAACGAAAACATAAAGTATATTTTGGAGGTATAACGGTGCTTGTTATAAACGACCTACACATTGGAGTAAATAGGGCTGGCGGGACTACGCCACAGTCACAGGCTGCATTGCGTGACTATTTGCGTAATGGGCTAGAACAACTCATCAATAATGAGGACC
>WBZT01003338.1_pt1 | contig 10570 bp, 9 predicted proteins | sample 5204241 | NCBI WGS metagenome assembly WBZT01 (sample SAMN12344358, study PRJNA552823) | activated sludge metagenome | biome: Activated sludge suspended growth; feature: Nitrification reactor; material: Wastewater; isolation source: activated sludge from nitrification reactor of wastewater treatment...
AATATTGCGAAGAAGCTAATTGGTTATGTGCCTGAATCCGGAGCCTTATTCCTTTCTCTTACTCCTTTTGATTTCCTTGAATTCACCTGCCGCATGTATGAAGTACCCAAGGATATTTACACACAGTGAATTGGCACATTCATGGAGATGTTCGACCTGAAGAAGGAAACCTATACGCCGATGCATTCATTTTCAAAAGGAATGCGCCAGAAAGTGCTGATAATTGCTTCGCTGATACATGACCCGGAAGTCATTATATGGGATGAACCTCTCAGCGGGATTGATTATGATACTACCATAACTGTACGCAATTTAGTTAAGGAGCTATCTGCCGCAGGCAAAACTTTCTTCTATTCAACTCATCTCATAGAGAGTGTAGATAAGATATGCACGAGGGTGATAATCTTAAAAGGCGGGAAGATACTCCGCGAGTTAAACGCTGAGGAGAACAACCGCGGCCTCATTGAATCAATAATGCAGGGCGGCCAGGGTACGGAAGCCGGTGAAAGTATTCGCGGGTTATATAAAAACTCATGATCAGGTAATAATTGAAACACAATGCGGCAATATCAGCTTTGCTGTTTTTTATCCTCACAGGAATGCTGTTTGCGCAAAACGATTTTACAGATATCCAGACCTTTATTGATTCAAACATCACCCGCAGCTTTGTAAACACTTACTTCGATAACAACAGAAATACGGCAGCGCTTATCTCAAGGGTGAATGTTTACAGGAAAGCGAACCGTTTCAATTTTTTCCTTAAGAATTATTATTCATCAAGCGTTACAAAGCTTAACCGTAACCTGTACAGGGACTTCGATAATATCAAGCTGACGGGCGGATATGATGTTACCGATAAGATAAATGTATCTGTAAACTACCTGGGGCAGTTCTTTTCTGATGATAAAACATTCCAGTTAAAGGGCTCATCATCTAACATGGGGTATGTCAGCGGAATTTATGACGCAGTTCTGAGCGGTTCGCAGGTTTATTCTGTGCTTAACGCCGGCTACAAAGCCGAAAGCCAGTACGATGAATATGGCAGGGGACCAAGTTTATCGGGTGAGTTCTCGATCTATAACCTCAGCTTTGATGATTATATAGTAGATGGAAGGCTGAAACTTGGTTATGAATCGCTGGACCCGAGGAAAAAGAATCTGGTATATACCGGCCTGTTCGTTGAAAAAAGCTTTGAAAATAATGCGGCAAAGAATACATTTGACGGTGTGTTTTCGCGGATCCGTAAAGATTTTTATTTTCCTGCCGATGACCTCTCCAAACAGCAGTTCGGAATAACTAATAACATCGAAAAACGAACAGAAACGATTTTTAAAGCATATGACAGGTTTGATTACTACGCTACAAGCGCACTCTCCTTCTATTTTTCTTTGAACCCGGATTTCCGGCGGATAACCAAACAAAATACTTATATTCCAAGCGCGTCACTTTTGCAGCCCGGAGTTTATGATACCGATATTCAGGACCTGAGCATTAGCTCTGAAGGCGCAATGAACCTTCAGCTTAATAAGCTGGATATGCAGCTTAAGGTTTATTACCGCGAACGTGACGAAAAACATTTTTTAATGAATCCGGAGAGAATTGCGGCGAATTTTGCGAAGGATATTGAAGAAAATGAGGCTGCAAAAAACAACCATTCCCAGTTATTCAAGCTTAACTCAAATTTCTTCTACAACATAAACCTTATGAACAGGGTAGAGTTAACCGGGAGCGCATCAATCCTGAAATACGATACCCAAAGCGATGTGAACTATGATGACCGCGATGAGCTTGGTTACCTGGTTTACCTGGCTCACAGGTTCAATAACCTGCGGGGATTGATCCTGGTAACATCGGTTGATATGAACCTTTACCATACGGTTTACATATACTCTCAGAAAAGCAGCAACAATAACTGGAACAGGGTTCTGAGATTTACAAGCAAATCTTACTTCGAGCCCGGCGAAGGGTTCCGCAATATCGGAACATTCAGTGTTCTCGCAAATTATACAGTGTACGATTTTGAAGACATCATTTCATCTGTGAAAAGCTATTCATTCCGCCAGGTGAACCTGAAAGACAGCATGATAGTTAAGTTCACCAGGCATTTTGGGGCGGATATCTACGGGGAGCTTAAGTATTATGAACGCGGCGAGCTTAACTGGGGAGAGTTTTCGCAGCGCCCGGTGAACTATTATGAGGACAAAATTATTAATTCTGAATTGAATTATTTTTTTAATAAATTTATAACAATTTCCGCAGGTTACAGGTATTTTGAGCAAAAAAGGTTCAATTATATCAATGGAGAGCGCGTCTTTGATAATTTTGTAAGAACTACCGGCCCTTTTGCGTCAATAAAAGTAGCCTGGAAGCGCAATAGCGCTCTTGAACTTCATACGAGCTACGACTATTACCGCTATGGAGATGGCAGCCCCGGAAGCGAAAACGGTAATGTTTATCTGAATGCGAGCTGGAATTTTTAGAAATCACTGTATATGAAAAAGCTGTATCTTGAGATAAATTCCGAAAAGAAGAACATTAAGGATGTTGAAGCGCTCATGCTGAAAGCCAATTCAGATTTCGGCCTGAGCGATGACGAATACAGCAAGATGATGATCGCTGTAACTGAAGTTGCAATGAACGCGATCGTACACGGCAACAAAGAGAATACTTATAAGAAAGTAAAGGTTTATGTTGAGTTTGATTCCTCCTCAATGAAAATAATCATCATGGATGAAGGCGATGGGTTTGAGATCCAAAGGCTGCCAGACCCAACTGATATGGATAACATACTGGACGTTCACGGACGGGGAATATTTATAGCACGGGCAATGGTTGATGAATTCTTTTATACTCATCACGAAGGCCGCGGCTCTGAGTTTGTATTAATTGTAAAAAAGCACATTTGACGCCTGTAACAGCATTTCGGGTAAAATAACTCTTGCAGGAATTCCGAAAAATTTTGAATAATTTCATTTAATAGTTGTGCTAGATGGAACGAACCACTCAATAAATTAGCCTTTAAGTAATTTAAACACGGAATTGTATAAAACTCAGTTAAACCCCTACAAAATATGACTTATATCATTTGTTTTATAGGGGCTTTTTGCTAATTTTGATAGATAATTTTTTGAAAATAATCGGATAACAACAGAAAAGTGGCTATAATAGGTATTCTCAAAGAGCCGGAAGGCGAAAACAGAGTCGTAGCGCTTCCGGAAATAGCAGCACAGTTGGTTAAGATGAATTTTCAGGTCCTTGTGGAAAGCGGAGCAGGCAGCAAAGCTTTTGCAAGTGATGAAGACTACAAAGCGCAGGGCGCAGAAATTGCCGATAAGGCAAAAGTGCTTTCTTCATCAGATATCATCCTAAGAATCAATTCTCTCACAAAAGATGAAATCACAAAACTGAAATCAGGCTCAGTGGCATTTGCCATTTTCCAGCCGTTCTTTAACCCGGAAACAGTAAAGCTGCTTTTGGATCAAAAGGTATCAGGCTTCAGCCTTGAGACCATTCCAAGAACAACACGCGCCCAGTCAATGGATATTTTATCCTCACAGGCAACGGTAGCCGGTTACAAGGCTGTATTGCTTGCGGCATCAAACCTTCCGAAATTCTTCCCGATGTTCATGACTGCTGCCGGAAGCATTACCCCGGCTAAGGTTCTGATACTCGGCGCAGGTGTTGCGGGCCTGCAGGCTATTGCTACATCAAGGAAGCTTGGCGCAGTAGTTGAGGCTTTTGATACCAGAAGCGCGGTTAAGGAAGAAGTTAACTCACTTGGCGCTAAATTCGTAGAAGTTGAAGGCGCGAAAGATGACAAAGCTGCCGGCGGCTACGCTGTTGAGCAGTCGGAGGAATTTAAGGCAAAACAAAGACAGGTCATTCATGACCACGCGGTTAAATCTGATGTGATCATCACAACAGCGCAGATACCGGGCAGAAAAGCTCCTGTGCTTATCACAAAAGAAACCGTTGCGGCAATGAAAAAAGGCGCCGTGATCATTGATCTTGCCGCTTCCACCGGCGGAAACTGCGAACTTTCCAAAAATGAAGAAACAGTTGATGTTGATGGAGTGAAAATAATCGGAAGTTCATTTCTGCCGTCAACAGTTCCTTTTGATGCCAGCAAGATGTTCGGAAAGAACGTACTTACGTTCCTTAAGCTCATCTTAAAAGACGGTGTTATTAACCTTAACTTTGAAGATGACCTTGTGAAAGGAACCTGCATTACTCATAACGGTGAAATAGTTAACGAAAAATTAAAAGAGGTGGTTAAATAATGGAACAGGTACTAGCATTCATAAGTGAGAACATCAGGTTTATTTACCTGCTGATTCTCATGGTTTTTCTCGGGATCGAGGTTATATCTCACGTTCCTTCGGTGCTGCATACACCGCTGATGTCAGGCGCTAATGCCATACATGGTGTGGTTATTGTAGGCGCTATCCTGGTTATGGGAAGGGCAGAACCTGATAATTACCTCGCAATAATTCTCGGTTTCTTTTCAGTAATATTAGGCACATTAAATGTAGTAGGCGGTTTTGTAGTTACAGACCGCATGCTTGAAATGTTTAAGAAGAAGAAGAAATGACATGGAAAAATATATAGTTGATATAATATACTTAATAGGCTCAGTTACCTTCATATTGGGATTAAAAATGCTGAGCCATCCTGACAGCGCCAGAAAGGGAAACCTTATTGCCGCAGCGGGAATGACAATTGCTATTCTGGGGGCTATATTTCTGGAAAAAGGTATCAATAATTATGTATGGATATTTGGCGGAATTTTGATCGGTACCATTGTTGGATGGATCGCTGCAAAAAGAGTAAAAATGACAGCCATGCCGCAGATGGTATCCCTGTTCAACGGAATGGGCGGTGCATGCGCAGCGGTTATCTCTATTGTTGAATATACCAAACACGATTTCGGCCACGGCGGAGCTGCCCTGGTTGCCATCATTATGGCAGGTTTAATAATAGGAACAGTATCATTTACAGGAAGTATGATCGCTTTCGGAAAACTTAACGGCAACATCGGAGATAAGGTTTTCCCGGGGCAAAAATTCATTAACCTTGTAATACTTCTTGCTGCAGTAGGTATTGCAGCTTATCTTTCAACACAGCACCAGGCTGATAACACTTTGCTTCTTGTAACACTTGGCATTGCTATCCTTTATGGTGTAATGTTCGTAATGCCTATCGGCGGCGCCGATATGCCGGTTGTGATCTCACTGCTGAACTCATTTACCGGTGTGGCTGCGGCTTTTGCAGGTTTTGTTTACAACAACCAGGTTATGCTGACAGGCGGTATTCTTGTAGGTTCCGCCGGTACCATCTTAACCATATTGATGTGTAAAGCAATGAACCGCTCGCTCTTTAATGTTATCGCAGGCGCTTTTGGAACTGCAGGCGGAGCAGGCGGCAGCGGTGATAAACAGCAGGGCACAGTGAAGGAAATTTCTGCTACTGATGCCGCTGTACTTCTGGCTTATTCAAAGAAGGTATTTATAGTGCCGGGTTACGGTCTTGCTGTTGCTCAGGCGCAGCATACCTGCCATGAGCTTGAAAAGCTTCTTGAAGAAAAAGGCGTTGAAGTTAAATACGCAATTCACCCCGTTGCAGGCAGAATGCCCGGCCATATGAACGTATTGCTTGCAGAAGCAGATGTGCCGTATGACAAGCTTCTTGAAATGGAAGACGCAAACGGAGAAATGCCGAATACGGATGTTAGTATAATTATCGGCGCGAATGACGTTGTAAATCCTGCCGCAAGGCATGACCAGTCCAGCCCGATATACGGAATGCCTATACTTGATGTTGATAAATCAGCAAACGTGATAATAATGAAGCGCTCTATGGCTGCAGGTTACGCCGGTATTGATAACGAGCTGTTCTACTATCCCAATAACCGCATGTTGTTCGGCGATGCAAAAGCATCACTGCAGAAACTGGTTACGGAAGTAAAGGCTTTGTAAGAAGTTAGTCAGAATCAGGATTTGATATTTAAAAAGGGAGGCTGTTGCCTCCCTTTTTGTTTGATTCAGCCAACGAAACTGTATTTCCTTCTGCGTTTATCGAAAAATGAAAGCTTTTCTATCAGCCACTCTTTGTTTACACAGTTTTCCTTCTCAAGCCTCTTTATTTCAAGTCCTGCTTCATACTTATTGCTGCCGTCTGTAATTGCGATCAGCCTCGCAGCGTACTTCATGTATGTACGGTGGAACATCTTCCTGGAGGCAGGCATCAGTTTGTCACTCTTCAGAAACTGCCGGTATGAATGTATCAGCTCAAGCGCAGCGTTAAATTCCCTGTTTTCGTAATATATCCTCAGCTTCAGGTTGTAAACATCATATTTGAATATGAATTGTGTGATGTTCAGCTTTCCAATTGTTTCAATTGCTTCCCCGCTTCGGCCGGAGGCGAAGTAGTAGAATGCCATTGCATAATTCCTCATGTTATCAACATCAGCGGGCTGAAGGTCATGGGCGAATTTACCGATAACTTTTTTGAGCCATGCAAGATTGTTCATTTTAACTGCATGGAGAACAATTGCTCTATAAAGGTTAGCAGGTATATAAAGTGTTTTATTGTCTTTGTAGTATCCGTTCTCGAGGAATATGAGGTATAGAGAGGTAAGTTCCATGTCAAATTCACTTTTGTGCCTCCCAAGTTTAGCGCCCCTAATACAGCAGTTGATCAGCTTTGAATAATGCATTGAGAGTTCATCATTGCTGAATTTCTGTGTGTATTTGTTTACAAGATCTCTGTAGGCTGCATATAGAGCGAAATTACCCTTGTTTAACAATGCTTCAACCATGGCAATGTAAACCTTGGCTATAAATCCAAATTTGCTGTTTTCCTGAACGAGCCTGAACAATCCGGACTTATGAAAGTCTTTCAAAGTCCGTTTCATCAATTCTTCAGAATCACTTTCGTGGAATCGGCTTTCAATCAGAATGATATTGCTGTAATTGGCTGTAATTTCCAGTATGGCAAATAACAGTATGCTGAGTTCAGAGTTTCTAACATCTTCTATAAGAGTATTTATGATCTTCTGCTTGGAATGTGATTTGAAAATCATGCCAAGATTAACTTTTTCAATAAGCAGATTGTATTGGGCCCAAAAGTATTCGGAATCAACCTTAAATGAAACGAAATCATTCTGTAACAGTTCGTTCAAACATTTGAATGCCTGCCTTGGCAGCCCTCTCTGCCGTAATTCATTTATCCTGTTATACTTGTTTGAGTATTTATCCCGATGTGATTCAATAGTAATAAAGTCCGCAGCGGCTTCATACAGGGAGGAAAGCAGGTCACGCATGGTACCGCCGTTATATTCCAAATCGGGATATACTTCTTTATATAAGGCTTCCTTGGTGCAGTTTACATCAGTATAAAGGGGATGAAATTCCAGCAGCTTTTCCAGTAGTATCCTCAAGGCTTTCCTTGTGTTGAAATATTCTGATCCAAGATACAATGTAAATCTCTTGAGTTCCTTTGGCGAAAATGATCTGAGAATTGCAATTAGATCGTGTTTGTTAAGCGGTTTATTCTTCATAAAACTCCGGCAAATAGTTACTTCAAATAACAACAGATAATCTGATAAAATTGCTTAAAAAATCTCAGAAATCAATGAAATTCCAAATACTCCGTGAATATTTTGACTTCAAATAGTGAATAATTTGCTTTGTTGATTTTTTTGCTTCGACAATAATTGCTTATCCAAATAAAACAGGAGGATAAGCAATGAACTCGATCTTAAGAAGCTTTCGTTCCTTCATTTTCACTTTGACATTTGTTTTGATTATCAGCGGTTTTTATACGCTCCCGGTATTTACAGGAACAAATGAAGCTGCAAAAATTGAATCGACCGTAAACAATATTTGTCCGGATTGCTATATAGTTTATATTTGGATCGATCATGTAAGATGGGCTCAGGTATTTGATGCAGATGGCAAAATGATAAACTGTTATGAAGATCCGGAAGATTAATTTTATTATACCTATTATCACCACCCTCTAGCGCGTGATAGCAAGGAGTGTAAGTGACCCTTCACTTACACTCCCCCTCACGGGAGGAAAGATAGTTTTGCACTATAATATGGCGGTTTAAAATTACCATTCTTATTTTTTTCTGGAGGCTTATAGCCTCCTTTTTTATTGAACTTTTATGGACTTAAAAACGTATATATTGAAATACACTTCTAAACTGGATTTCCTTGTTTATATTTGGCATAAGAATGAACAAAAGTATTTCTATATTATATCTGATCGTTTTGCTGGCTTTAGCCGGCAGGCCGTTAAATTCCCAATGGCAGCAGCTTGCCACCACGGGCAGCATTCCGCATCTCAAAAATTCCTCGGCTATTTATGACCCGCTTGGTAACAGGCTAATACTGTTCGGGGGCAGAACTGCGACCGGCATAACAAACTTAATGTACAGCCTCAACCTTTCCGATAACTCGTGGTCGCTTATTACACCTGCAAGCGGATCTGTGCCTTCGGCAAGGTACACTGCGAATGCATATTATGATATGAATACTAACTCCATGATAATCTGGTCAGGGCAGGGAAATGCCGGCGCACTTTATAACGACGTGTGGGTATTCAGCCTTTCAACAAACCTGTGGAACAGAATATGGCCCGATAGCACTCAAAATGGTGTTCCAATGAGAAGATACGGCACTGCCTCCATGTTTGAACCCGTTTCCGGAAAGATAACTACATTTGCCGGCTTCACATCAATAGGCAGATTTGAAGATACCTGGACTTTTGATGTGAACAGCATGACATGGGCAGATAAAACAAATACACCCCATCCGCCAAAACGCTGCCTTCACGCCGGAGTTTACGCAAATGATCTTGGCAGGTTTGTTATTTACGCAGGCCAGGATGATAACGGCCCCAGGGATGATATCTGGCAGTGCAATCTAAGCAATTACCAGTGGACTAATATTACTCCCACGGTAAAACCCCCGGCAAGATTCTGGAACTCTACGATATATTACTCTGGCGGCAACATCCTCATTTTCGGGGGACTCGCCACATCTGCAATGAATGATATGTGGAAGTTCAGAATGGGAACAAACACCTGGGAACAGATCACAACCACAGGCTCTGCGCCGGGCGCCAGATGGGGTCATGCCGGAATTTACATCGCAGCACAGGACAGGATGATAATTTTTGGCGGCGAGGGTGATTCATTATACAATGATACATGGCAATACAGCAATGTAAGTGTAATAGGAATTGAACCTGTTTCAAACGAGATCCCGAAACAGTTTTTGCTTGGGCAAAATTATCCAAATCCGTTTAACCCTGTTACTAAAATAAGGTTCTCGATTCCCCTCAATTCTCCCGTAGGGGGGAAGCTCGTCAAACTTCATGTATATGATGTATCCGGCAGGCTTATACAAGTTCTTCTCGAAAACAATCTGCAAGCGGGGGAATATGAGATCGAGTTTCATGGTACCTCACTTCCCAGCGGTGTGTATTATTACCGGCTGGAATCCGGCAGCTACAGTGAAACAAGGAAAATGGTGCTGCTGAAATAGCATTTTTCAGAGAGCCATATATTTCTTTATCCGCATTTCCTCGAAGCCGGACTAACTCGCTGCTCTTACTTACAAATTTAATTAATTGATAAGAGTTTATTTTTTAGCTATTTTTGTGGTTTACATTAAATTTAACAATAACTTAACCTTTTCCCCGTAACTAGGGCGGTTTTTAAACATTATGTCCCGCAGAATAGATAAACTAAAAGCTATGTTAACAGAGCTTAACCTTGATGCTCTGTATATTACTCATATTCCCAACATCAGGTACATCAGCGGATTTTCGGGTTCTTCAGCGTTTGTGATAATAACAAAGGAGAAGGACTACTTTTTTACTGACTTCAGATACAAGGAACAGTCAAAACAACAGGTCAAAGGATTCGAAATGTTCGTTAATTTTGCGCCCTCGGTGAAGATCAGTGAAGTGATCAAAAGCTCGGGATACAAAAACATCGGGTTCGAATCAACCCACCTTACAGTATCACAGCTTGATACACTCAAACAATCTTTCCCTGGTGTGAACTTCATTCCCGTGCAGGAGCGAATTGAACGGCTCACCATGGTAAAAACTGATGAAGAGCTTTCTAAGATCAGGAAGGCCTGCGAAATAACGGACCGTGTTTTTGAAAAAATGCTTGAAGTAATAAAGCCCGGCATGGCAGAAAAGGATGTATCGGCAGAAATTTCGTATTGGCATAAAAAATACGGCGCGGATAAAGATTCATTTGATCCTATCGTCGCAAGCGGCTGGAGGGGTGCGCTTCCTCATGGCGTGGCTTCAGATAAGATCATTAATTCCGGAGAAATGGTTACCCTTGATTTCGGATGTATATATGATGGTTTTTGTTCTGACTTAACCCGTACAATTTCAGTCGGCGAACCTTCAAAGGAAATGAAGAAGATATATGATACTGTTCTTAAATCACAGCTTTTGGCTATCAAAGCTGCTAAGGAAGGGGTATCAACCAAAGAAGTGGATAAAGTGGCAAGGGATTTGATAAATGAATCCGGTTACG
>WBZT01003339.1_pt1 | contig 10569 bp, 9 predicted proteins | sample 5204241 | NCBI WGS metagenome assembly WBZT01 (sample SAMN12344358, study PRJNA552823) | activated sludge metagenome | biome: Activated sludge suspended growth; feature: Nitrification reactor; material: Wastewater; isolation source: activated sludge from nitrification reactor of wastewater treatment...
GCGGCCGATGAAAGGCACCGCCGCGCGCGGATTGACCCTGGCCCAGGACCGCGAGCAGATTGGCTGGCTCCACTACTCAGAGAAGAACCGGGCGGAAAACGTAATGATTGTGGACATGATCCGCAATGATTTCGGCCGCATTGCCCGCACCGGCAGCGTCCACGTGCCCACGCTGTTCGCCGTCGAGCGCTACCCGACCCTGCTCCAGATGACCTCGACCGTGCGGGCCGAGACGGACGCGCCGCTGAGCGACGTGCTGGCGGCGGTCTTTCCCTGTGCGTCCATCACCGGCGCGCCGAAGGTGCGAACGATGCAGCTACTGCGCGAACTGGAGAGCGGCCCGCGCGGTATCTATACCGGGGCGATTGGGACGATCTTGCCTGGCCGTCGCGCGCAGTTCAACGTCGCCATCCGCACGACCGTCATTGATCGGCTGCGCGGCGCGGCCACCTACGGCGTCGGCAGCGGCGTCGTCTGGGACTCCGACGCGGCCGATGAGTACGCGGAGTGCTTGCTGAAGGCGCGCGTGCTAAGTGTCGCACCGGACAGCGCGCCCTTCGATCTACTGGAATCGCTGCTCTGGACGCCCGACGCCGGCTACTTCCTGCGCGAACGGCACTTGCGCCGTCTGGCGGAATCAGCGGAGTACTTCGCTTGTCCTATTGACATAAAAACCGTCGAGCGCCAGCTTGACGGGCTGGCCGACGAGCTGGCCGAGCCATCCAAGGTGCGGCTACTCGTCGGGCGCGCCGGGGACACGCGCGTTGAGGCTCGGCCGCTGGCCGAAGGCGCGCCGCCGGAGCCCATTCGCGTCGGGCTGGCCGGCCAACCGGTCTCGTCGGCCGACGTTTTCCTCTACCACAAGACCACCCGCCGCGCCGTCTATGACACCGCGCGCGCCGCGCGACCCGATTGCGACGACGTCATCCTCTTCAACGAACGCGGCGAATTGACTGAATCCAGCGCGGCCAATTTGGTTGTGTTCCTCGACGGCCGCGCCTGGACGCCGCCGGTCAGCGCCGGGCTGCTGGCCGGCACGCTGCGCGCGGAGTTGCTGGCCACGGGCGCCATCGCCGAACGGACGCTGACGGCCGCCGACCTGGCCCGCGCTGAGCACATCGAACTCATCAACTCCGTCCGCGGCCGGCGTCGCGCCGTTCTCGTGGATTGACATAACACGGAGCCGCAGAGCCACTGTGGGTCATCCCGCGCGGATGAGACCCTTCGGCCGTGCGGGCTCGCTCCGGCCCCTATCACGTCAATCGTGGCTTACCATCGGCCAACGGAAGTGGCGCTCGGCGCCGGTCCGCGGCCGGCCAGCCCCGTTCATCCCATTAGGCAGTTGAACAATAGCGCCTTACCCCCCTGAAAAGAGTCTTGGGCGTATGCCCGATGAATCGCCCCACCGAAGCGTCTAAAGTGGGCAGCATGGCTCTTCACGCATCGGGAGGAAATGGAGCAAGTCAGGCTGGGCCGGTCGCCACGGAGCGGGTTGCCGTCATTCGCGCGCTGCCGGGTCTGGGCGATTTTCTATGCGCGGTACCCGCGTGGCGCGCATTGCGCGCGGCCTTTCCCCGCGCCCGCATTGCCCTCGTTGGCCTGCCCACCGCCCGGGAACTGGTCATCCGCTTCGGCCGCTATCTGGACGACTATCTGCCCTTCCCCGGCTTTCCGGGCATCAACGACGCGCCCCTGCAGGTGCATGAGTTCCCCGCCTTCCTGGCTCGCGTCCAGGCTCGCCCGTTCGACCTCGTCGTGCAAATGCACGGGAACGGCTCGACAAGCAACGCCTTCGCCATGTTGCTGGCCGGGCGAACCACCGCCGGGTTCTACGTGCCCGGCAACTACTGCCCCGACCCGGCGCGCTTTCTGGCCTACCCCGAAGACGTGCCGGAAGTATGGCGTCATCTGCGTTTGCTGGAGTTTCTGGGCATCCCCTTGCAAGGCAGCGCCTTAGAGTTCCCCATCGAGAGCGCGGACGAGGCCGAACTGGAAGACCTGATGCAACGCCATCATCTGCGTCCCGGCGGCTACGTCTGTGTTCACCCCGGCGCCAGCCAACTTGAGCGGCGCTGGCCGGCGGCGCAGTTTGCGGCTGTGGCCGACGGATTGTGCCGGCTTGGCTTCCAGGTCGTACTCACGGGCACGGCGGGGGAGTCCGCGCTGACGGCCGCCGTCGCCAGCCAGATGGAACAGACGCCGGTTGATCTGGCGGGCGAGACGTCGCTGGGAGCCGTGGCCGCCTTGCTGCGCGGCGCGCGGCTGCTCGTTGCCAACGACACCGGCGTGTCACACATGGCCGCGGCCGTGCGCGCGCCCAGTCTGGTGCTATTCATCGCGTCCGACCCGGCGCGCTGGGCCCCGCTCGACAATGAGCGCCATCTCGTGAGGGACGGTCGCGCCGGGGGCCTGGCCGCCGGTGACGTTCTGGCCGACGCCACGGCCCTGCTGGCGCGGACGGCCCCGGAGGCGATCTATGCCTGAGAGCGCTTGGGCGCGCAGCCGCCGGCTGCTCGTTGCCTACGTCGGCCCGGTCGACGGCGTGCCCGCGCTTGGCCCGGCTCTAGCGGCCATCCGCGAAGCCGCCCCCCATGCCCGGTTGACGCTTTGGGCATCGCCGGCCTGCTGGCCCCCGGTGGAACTGCTGACTGCCGACCGCCTGCTGCTGGCACCGGTCGAGTGGCCCGAGGCCGAGGGGGTGCGCCAGGTAGTGGCCGCGTTCCAGGACAGCGCATTTGACGCTGCGATCATTCTGACCGAACCGGGTGCGTCGCCTCATCCAGTGGCCTATGCCTGCTATCTGGCGGGCATACCCGTGCGCGCCGGCCAATCCCTCGAGTTCGGCGGCTCGGTTCTGTCGCTGTGGGTGAAATCGCGGCCGGCGGGCAGCCGTGTCGAGCATCACTGGCATCTACTGGAGGGGGCCAACGTCGCGCCGCGCCTTGAAGCCGATGAGCCGGCGCTCGCCACCGGCACGACGCTCCCCGCAGGATCAGGAGAGATGGCATGACCCAATCGTTTACTGTGTTCCCGCACCCGGCAACAGAAACCCGGCCACGCAAGTCGAGCCGCGCCGTCCGGCAGAGCGCGCTAGTTGACCGGGCCTTTGAGACGGCTGTGGACGCCCTGCGCGAGTCCCGGCGGCGGTTGCAGCCGGGCATTCTGGAAGCGGCGCAGGTGATGGTTCGCTGCTTTGCCGCGGGCAACAAGGTGCTGGTTTGCGGCAATGGTGGCAGCGCCGCTGATGCCCAGCACTTCGCCGCCGAACTGGTCGGCCGTTTCAAATCCGCCCAGCGTCCCGCCTTGCCCGTCATTGCCCTGACGGCCGATACCAGCATCCTGACCGCCTGGGCCAACGACGCCGGCTATGAACTGGTCTTCGCGCGTCAGGTGGAAGCGCTGGGGCGGCCCGGCGATTTGCTGGTGGCGATCAGCACCAGCGGGCGCTCGCCCAACGTCATCCGCGCCCTGGACGCGGCCCGCCGCCAGGGGTTGCACGCTGTTACCCTGCTCGGCGGGGATGGGGGCGAGGCCCTGCCGCTGGCCGACACAGCGCTGGTCGTGCCATCGCGCGACTCGCAGCGCGTCCAGGAAATCCAGATGCTGGTCCTGCACACCATCTGCGAACTGATCGAAGACGCCCTGGAGCCATCGCGCGGCGCGCTACTGGTCTAGCGAGAGCGGCGAATTTTTCAAAATCCGTCGCTCGTCGTTGGTAAATTGGAGTTCGCAACTGCGCTGAGGAAATGATGAACGGAACCAACGGGCAAGAGTGGCCGAACAAGGCTGTCTTTCTGGATAAAGACGGCACGCTGATCTATGACGTACCTTACAACGTCGACCCGGCCGAGATTCGGCTGATGCCGGGCGCGCTGCAAGCGCTACGCACCCTGTACGACGCCGGCTTCATGCCGATCATCGTGACTAACCAATCGGGCGTGGCCCGCGGCTATTTCCCGGAGACGGCGCTGGAACGAGTTGAAGAGCACCTGCGCCAGTTGCTAGCCGGCGCGGGCGTGCCGCTCTATGGCTTCTACTACTGCCCCCACCACCCGGAAGGGGAGTTGCCGGAATACACCGGCGAATGCGGCTGCCGCAAGCCGGCTGCGGGCATGCTGGTGCGCGCCGCGGCCGAACACGACATCGACCTTAGCCGCTCGTGGTTCATCGGCGACATTCTTCACGACGTAGAGGCTGGTCGCCGCGCGGGATGTCGCACGGTCCTACTTGATAACGGCGGCGAAACGGAGTGGGTGCTGGCTGGCCCCCATCGTCTGCCCCATCACATCTGCGATACGTTGCTCGAGGCGGCGCAGGTCATCACCGCTCTCGAGTCGGCGCACCTGCCTTCCGAGGTCGCATGGACCGCTTGAACATCCTCATCTGGCACATCCACGGCAGCTATCTGAACGCGCTGGCCCGCATCGACCATAACTGGTACCTGCCGGTGAAAGAAGGCCGGCCGGAGGGCTACGGCGGTCGCGGCCCGACATTCGACCTGCCGGATACCATGCGCGAGGTCCCGGCCAGCGAGGTCCGTCACCTCGATCTCGATCTGGTCATCTTCCAGACGCCGAAGAACTACCTTCAGGACCAATACGAAATCCTGAGCGAGGCGCAGCGGGCGCTGCCGCGCATCTACCTGGAGCACAACACGCCCCGCCCGCACCCGACCGACTCCGTCCATCCGATCAACGATCCCGACATGCTGCTGGTGCATGTCACACAGTTCAACCGGCTGATGTGGGACAACGGCCGCACGCCGACGATGGTTATCGAGCACAGCGTTGCCATTGACCCGGCAGTGCGCTACACGGGCGAACTGTCGCGCGGCATCACCGTGATTAACGGGCTACAGAAGCGGCCGCGCATTGCCGGGTACGACATCTTCCAGCACGCGCGCGAGCTCATCCCGCTCGACGCGGTGGGCATGGAGACGGAAGCATTTGGCGGGCTGGGCGACGTGCCCTATCGCCACCTGCATGGGCTGGTGGCCCGCTACCGCTTCCTGTTCAGCCCCATCCGGTATACCAGCTTGCCGCTGGCAGTCATCGAGGGGCTGGCGATTGGCATGCCAATCATCGCCCTGGCAACGACGGAACTGCCGGCGGTCATCGAGAACGGCCGTCAGGGCTATGTTTCCTGCGACGTCCAGGAGCTGATCGCCCACATGCGCCGGCTGCTTAACGATCCGGCCGAGGCGCGCCACCTGGGTCGAAACGCTCGCCATCTGGCGGAGGAACGCTTCAGCCTGGAGCGCTTTGCCCGCGATTGGAATGAGGCGTTTAGCCGCGTTGGGGCGGGCCGGACGGCGGTCTGGCCCGTGGCGCGGCCCGCCGGCCGCTAGCCGGCGACGAGGAAAGAGATGAAACAACATACGCGAGTTGCTTTTCTGAGCGAACATGCCAGCCCCGTAGCCCTGTTGGGCGGCCAGGATGCCGGCGGCCAGAACGTTTACGTCGATGAAGTGTCGCGTAACCTGGGCGCGCTGGGTTACGCTGTCGATGTGTTCACCCGCTGCGGCCAGCCGGACGCGCCGGAGATCGTGGAGTGGGCGCCTAACGTGCGCGTTATCAACGTCAAGATCGGCCCGCCGCGTTTCCTGTTGAAGGACGACCTGTGGCCGCTCATGCCCCCCTTCCGCGACGCCATCGAGCAGTTCGCCGCCGCCAACCGCCTGCGCTACAGCGTCATCCACGGCAACTTCTGGATGTCGGGCTGGGTGGCTGCTCAGTTGCGCCGCCGCCTGAATGCGCCCGCCGTACAGATTTTCCACGCCATGGGCATGACCAAACGCCGCCACCAGGGCCAGGCCGACACCAGCCCGGACGAGCGCATCGCGATCGAGCGGACCATCGTCCGCCAGGCCGATCGCTTTATCGCCCAGTGCCCGGCCGAGCGCGACGAGCTGGTGCAGAGCTATGGCGCCAAGCCAGAGCGGGTGGCCCTCATTCCGTCGGCGGTCAACACCCAACGATTCCGGCCACTACCGATGGCCGAGGCGCGCACTCTGCTAAACCTGCCGGCGGACGAATTCATCGTCACCTACGTTGGCCGCATGGTGCGGCGCAAGGACGTTCGCAACGTGGTCCGCGCCATCGCCCTGCTGGTTGAGCGGGCGCGCGCGGACACGACGCTGCCGCGAGTGCGCTTTCTCATCGTCGGGGGCGAGAGCGCCGCGCCCGACCGGGAGATCACACCGGAGATCGGCGCGCTGCAAGACCTGGGCGCGGAACTCGGTATCAGCGAGTACCTGGACTTCGCCGGCGCGCGCCCCCCCGATGAGCTTTACCGCTACTACAGCGCCGGCAACGTCGCCGTGACCACACCGTGGTACGAACCGTTCGGTCTGACGCCGCTGGAGGGAATGGCCTGTGGCCGGCCGGTCATCGGCTCGGCCGTCGGCGGCATCACTTTCACCATCCAGGACGGCGTGACCGGCTTTCACGTACCGCCGCGCGACCCGGCGGCGCTGGCCGGCAAACTTTACTTGCTCATGACGGCCGAGCAGTTGCGGCGGCAGATGGGCCAGGCCGCCCGCGCTCGGGTGGAACAAGAGTTCACCTGGCAGACGGTTGGCCTGCGCACAGCCGCGCTCTACCAGTCGCTAATCCAGGAGCGCCGCCTCGAAGTGCCCGCTCGGCCGCGGGCTGTCGTTCCTGCGGCGGGGCCCTATCTGGGAGGTGGGACCGGTGGCGCTGGTTGACGTTCTCATTCCCACCTATAACCGCAAGACGGGGCTGGCGATCGTCCTGGCCGGGCTACTGGGTCAAACCTTTAGTGACTTCGACGTCATCATTTCCGATCAGAGCGATGGGAACGAACGGGCGCTGGACAGCGTGGAGATTCAAACGCTGGTGCGGGCGTTGCGCTGGCATGGCCATCAGGTGCAATTGCACCGCGACCGGCCGCGCCACGGCATGGCCGAACAACGCAACTTCCTGTTCGAGCAGGGCAACGCGCCCTATGCCCACTTCATCGACGATGACGTGGTGCTGGAGCCGCGAGTCATGGAGCGGATGCTGGCCGTGCTCCAGGCGGAAGGCTGCGGCTTTGTCGGCTGCCCGGCGACGGGACTCGATTACCTCCGTGACGTGCGGCCGCAGGAGCAGGACATCGAGCTCTGGGACGGGCCGGTGACGCCGGAGCCCTTCGCGCCGGGCCAACTGCCGTGGAACCGCCACCGGGTGAACAATGCCGCCAACCCGCTACACCTGGAGCAGAAGCTAGCGCCTACCGGTGAAACCGTTCGCTACAAGGTGTGCTGGGTGGGCGGGGCCAACGTGCTGTTCGACCGCCAAAAGCTGCGCCACGTCGGGGGGTTTAGCTGGTGGGATCGACTGCCGCCGGAACACGCGGGCGAGGAAGTGGTGGCGCAATTCTTGCTCATTCGCAAGTACGGCGGCTGTGGCGTCTTGCCGGCCGGCACCTACCACATGGGCCTGCCGACTACCGTACCCGACCGGCAAGACAATGCTGTCCGGCTATTCGGCGAGTTAATCGAGGAGTTTGACGTCCACCCGGGTGAATACGCGGGGTTGGCCAAACAGAACAACGCCTCCGGCCGGGCAACACCGGGCCGGCAACAGCAAGGAGAGACACCGTATGGAAACTATCAATCTGGAAGACAAAGTCGTCCTGGTGACGGGCGGCGGCAGCGGCCTCGGCGAGGCCACGGCGCGGGCGTTCGCGTGCGCGGGAAGTCACGTAGTGGTTGCCGACCTGAACCGCGCCAACGCCGAACGAGTGGCGAAGGCTGTGGAGACTTATGGCGTTCGGGCGATGCCGGTATGCTGTGACGTCAGCGACGAGGCGGCGGTCTTCCGCATCGTCCAGGACACGGTCGAACGATTCGGCCGCCTCGACGTCGTTGTCAACAATGCCGCTGTTGATCACACCGTCTCCATCGATGAGATGAGTGTCGGCCAATGGGACCAGGTCATCGGCGTCAACCTGCGCGGGCCGTTTATGTTTGCCAAGGCCGCGCTGCCGGTTATGCGCGCGCAGAAGTCCGGACACATCGTCAATATCGCCTCGACGGCGGCGACGCGGGCCTGGGCCAATGCCGCGGCTTACCACGCTTCGAAGTGGGGGCTGATCGGCTTCGGCCGCGCGCTGGGTGTGGAAGGGCGGCCGGACAACATCCGCGTGACGACCGTCATCCCGGGTGGCATGCGCACCCACTTCTTCGACCGCTTTGTGGACCAGGGCATCCCGATGCCCGACATGGACAAGCTGCAAGACCCGGCCAACGTGGCCGAGGCCATCGTTTTTGCCGTACGGATGCCCCAGCAGTCGGTCATACAGGAGATGATGGTCACGCCTATTGGCGAAACCAGCTGGCCTTGAGCCCGCGCCGGGCATGGAGCGGCGGTATCCACAGGACGGCCCGAACAGGCGCGAGTGCCTCTGGGCGCTCACGGCGGAGTACAGGTCTTTAGCGAAGGGAGTAACATGCAGCTAGCGGCAACAAGTCACGATACAGTCACGACGGTTGCCCGTGCGCCGCTGCCTATTCGGCTGGGCGCGGGGCTGAGCGCGGCGACAGCGACATACTGCTACGCAATCGTTCGACCATCGGCCGCCGGCGCCAGCCGCGTGGCCAGCGCGGGTGATCCCGCGCTCACCCGTGCCTCGGCTGTGGTGGCGCGATTTGAAAGCCGTGGCTGGTTATCGCAACGCGTCGAGGCCCTTCTGGCGGCCGAGACCGGCAGCGACGAGGCGAGCGTCCTGAGCGCCGCGGCCGTAGCGCTGGCGACGGCGCTGGTCGCCTTCGCCGGGGTAACTCTGACAGCCGACGAGATCATCGAGCTTGTCGCCGACCTCCCAGGCGCGGACCGAAATCTGGCCGCCAGCGCGCTATATGGCGGGTTGAACGTCTCGCCGGCGCGCCAGGCAACGGGGCCGCGTCCGCTCCACCTGCCGGGCAGCGCCGTCGCGGCGCTGGCGTTGCGCCTTCTGCAATTCGAGACGCCGGCGTCGGAACAGCACCTGGCGCCCGTTGACCGGGAAGCGCCCGCCGGATCGCTGGCCCTGGCGCTGGAGCGCGGCGACATGGATGGCTTCGGGCGGCTGCTTGGGACGCGACCTGATAACCCTATAGCCGCGGCATGGTATGACGCAGCGCTGGCCGCGGGCGCGCTAGGCGGGCGGGTAGCCGGGCGCCATCTCCTGCTCTATTGCCCGCTGCGCGCCCAGCGCGCCGTGCGCAGCCGGCTGGGAGCCTGCGGCTTAACGGAACGGCCGGTGGCTCTGACAACGACCGGCGCGACCCTTGTCGGCGTCGCGCCGGCCCCACCTTGGCCGGCGGCCGAGCCCGCCGAGGCCCTCCCCGGTTACTGGCGCGACCTCAGCGCGGCCGTGCTATCGCCACCAGTTGCCTCCCTGTCACGGGCGGCCGAACTTTTGGCCGACTGCTGCGACCGGGGTGGTACTATTTTCGTCGTCGGTAATGGCGGCAGCGCGGCCACGGCTTCGCATATGGCCTGCGACCTGGCGCGCCGCGGCCGATCGGGCGAATGGCCCGGCTTTCGCGTCTTGCCCCTGGCCGACAACGTCTCGCTGATGACGGCTTGGGCCAACGATACCGGCTTCGAGCATGTCTTCGCTGAGCCTCTGGCGGCTTTTGCCCATCCTGGCGACGTTGTCGTCGCCATTGCCGCCCAGGAAGAATCCGGCAGCATCCTGGCGGCAGCCCGCGCTGCGCGCCGCGCCGGCGCAACGACAATCGCCCTGACGGGACGCAACGGTGGATCGATGCAAGCGCTGGCCGACGTGGTCTTGCGCGCGCCGGCCGACCGCCGCGAGCACGTTGAGGATATCCATCTGGCGATGGCCCACAGTGTGTGTCTTGCCGTAGAGGCGCGTCTGGACGCCGGGCGAGTTCCGGCCGCCAGGCAAGCCTGTGCCGCGGGTGGCTGAGGAGATCGAACGCGATGACGCCTGATGATTTGCTCAATTTCATTGCCCGCTTCGCGGGTCTGAGGGTGCTGGTTGTTGGCGACGCCATGCTCGACATCTACCTGGCCGGGCCGAGCGGTCGCCTGTGCCGCGAAGCGCCGGTGCCCATCGTCGACGTGGAAAGCCGGCAGGAGCTTCCGGGCGGCGCCTCGAATACGGCTGTCAATGTCCGCGCGCTGGGCGCTCAGGTCAGCTTCCTCACGGTCGTCGGTGACGACCGGGAGGGACGCGCGCTGCTGAGAGGGCTGGTTGAGCGCGCCGTGGACGTGGGACACGTGCTGCACGATCCGTCTCGCCGCACGCTGGCCAAGCACCGGGTCGTCGCCTCGTCGCAGTTGCTCGTTCGCTTCGACCTGGGAACCACCGAGGCGCTGGGCTCCGACATCGAGCAGGCGCTGGTCAACCGGTTGCGCGCCCTCATCCCGCAACATGACGCGATCATTGTTTCCGACTATGGCTACGGGGTCATGACGCCATCGGTGATCGACACCCTGGCCGAATGCCAGACAGAAATGCCGCGGCTCATCGTCGTTGACGCCAAGAACCTGCAAGCCTATCGCCACGTGGGCGTAACGGCGGTCAAACCCAACTACGGCGAGGCGGTGCGTC
>WBZT01003340.1_pt1 | contig 10569 bp, 6 predicted proteins | sample 5204241 | NCBI WGS metagenome assembly WBZT01 (sample SAMN12344358, study PRJNA552823) | activated sludge metagenome | biome: Activated sludge suspended growth; feature: Nitrification reactor; material: Wastewater; isolation source: activated sludge from nitrification reactor of wastewater treatment...
TACGTATCTTTTTTCAGCGGAGAAACCAGCTACTCCAGTGTCATCCCAATTGTTGGCTAATGGAAACACCTTGAAGTCATCAAAGTATCTGACGTAGTACAGGCTATTACCGGTTGCCTCGACGCGTGAAGCACGAATCAGTCGATGCATAGATGATTCCTGTGTCTTCCAATAGCCTTTAGGGTAGAAGTGTCTACCTTCCCAATTAACCGAGTAACGTGTTCCAGGACTCTGACTAGTAAGATTGTCTATCCTATAGACCCGCCCTGCGTCTATAGGTTTTGAACCCGATTTTTCATCTTTGGAGAGCCGACGAGTGGTTCCATCGTCAAGCCTAAGCGAGTTGTAGGCGGTTCCACCTTCTCCCTCAAGCAATTTAGGCTTCCAATGTTGACGGTACTGTACTTGGCTACGATCCTTTGCATACCATAACAAGTAGTCAGCGACAGACGCCAAGAGATTGTCGGTCTGACCTGAAGTCTTGACGAACGTAATAAGCGAGACAGCATTCTCCTCGCCAAATACCTCATCCAATAATGCATGTACCCGATGTACGTTCTCATCCCCAATTTGGACGAAGATGGAACCACTATCCTTCAATAGATCGCGAGCTACAATGAGGCGATCTCGAAGGTAGGTCAGATAAGAGTGAATTCCTTCGCGCCAAGTGTCGCGGAATGCCTTCACCTGCTCCGGCTCGCGGGTGATGTTGTCGGCGCGGCCGTCCTTCACGTCGCGGCTGGTCGTTGACCACTGGAAGTTGGAGTTGAACTTGATGCCGTAGGGCGGGTCGATGTAGATGCACTGCACCTGGCCGCGCAGCCCTTCGCGCTCGGCCAGGCTGGCCATGACCTGCAAGCTGTCGCCCAATATCAGGCGGTTGGTCCAGTTGGCGTCGTGGCGGTAGAAGTCGGTGCCGGTGGCCCCTTCGGGGACGCCGTTGAAGTCGGCGAACATGTCCAGCTGCACGGGCACATCGGCCTTGGCCCGGGCGCGGCTCTGGCGCAGCAGGTCATCGACCAACACCTTGGGGTGGACCTTCTCCTGAATGTAGAGCGGCGGCGCGGGCACGACCAGATCGCTCCAGTCGAGCAAGTCCTTGCCACGCCAGACGAGTTGGGGGTCGAGGTCGGGGTTGCGCCGTTCGTAGGCGACCTGGATGGGGGTCTTGATGTCGTCGGCGACGACGGACTCGTATTCGGCCGTGGGGATATAGGGGCGGCGCGCCTCGTCGTGGCGGAGGGATTCGATTTGCTTGGGTTGTTTGGCCATCCTGTTCCTCTTAATCGTAATCGCTATCGTTGTCGTAATCGTAATCGAAGAGAGAAGAATCGATTACGATTGCGATTACGAATACGACAACGATCACGAATGCATCGCTATCGTAATCGAAAAGAGAAGAGCGATTGCGACAACGAATACGATTACGATTTCACTTGACTCAGCTTTGTCAGCATCGACACAATACGAACCAACAGTTCCTTCAGCCTGACGTTGTCTTCGGCGGTCAGCGCCTGGCCCACGTGCAACACGTCCTGAATGGCGGCGCACTCCAGTGCCGAGCCGCGAGCGATCTCGAAATAGTGCCGCCGGTCGGCCGGGCCGGACTTGCCGTTGCCCTCGGCGATGTTGAGCGGAATGGATTGCGCCGCACGAAGCCACTGGTCACGGGCGTGGCGCAGGTGGCCGTTGAGTCGCCCGGCCCGCGCATAGACCTGGGCCACGTACTCCAGCGCCGCTCGGTAGACGTCGAGCTTTTCGTGACCGAACATCTTCCGTTTCTCCCAATCGTATTCGTAATCGTTGTCGTAATCGTAATCGATCTTCGCTTTTCGATTACGACAACGATTCTCTACTCGTGATCGTAATCGCTATCGTAGTCGTAATCGTAATCGATCTTTGGATTCGATTACGAACACGACAACGATTACGACAAGAGCGCCGTCACCAACTTATCGAAATCCGCCTCCATCTCATACACGACCGTAAACTCCGCGTGCGCCCAGCGGCCGTAGGCCTTCAGGTTATTGACCCCCGGCACCCACTGTGTGCGCATCGTGTTGGCCTTCTCCTTGGCGTCCTCTTTGCGATAGCCCTTGATCTCGATGACGAGGTTGAGCGGGTCGGGGTGGCCGTCGTCGATCTGGACGATGAAGTCGGGGATATAGGTGCGCTTCACCCCTTTGAACAGGTAGGGCACCTCGAAGCCCATGCCCTGGTTGGCGACGTAGGCACGCACGCGCGGGTGGCGCTCAACCACGCGGCAGAACTCCGCCTCCCAATCGCTGTCGCAGATGACCCAGTTGACGGGGCACTTGCGCGGGTCGGTCTGCCAGCGGGTCGCCTTGGCCGTGGTGAAGTTGACGAAGCGCGATGAGCCGGTGGGGTTGTAGGCGTCGAGGATGGCGACGACCGGCTTGTCGCCCTCGATGGCCTCGGTGATGCCCGCCTTGATGCGCTCGCAGGCCATCTCGGCGATCTCGTAGTAGAGCACCTGGGCCGGATAGGTGCCGCCGGTGCAGCGCAGGTAGCCGCCTTCCAGCCACTGGCGGGTGATGGCCTTGAGCTGGCCGAAGAGGTGCAGCTTCGGCTCCTCGCCCGGGTCGCGGAACTTGGTGTAGAGCAGATAGCTGGTGAGCTTGTAGATGATGGTGGCCGCGCGCACGTCGCGCAGATGCTGGACGGTCAGATCGACGCTCTCGCCGATGATGCCGCTGTTCTCCGTAACCGTCGCGCCGACGAGGTTCGGGTCCAGTTCCAGCACCGAGTCAGCGTTGAAGCGGGCGCTCAGGCGGTCGACAGGCCACTCGACGCGGTAGCCGGTGACGCGGGGGAAGGTGATCTCCAGGTGGTCGCGGTGCGGCCGCACCGCCTGGACGTGGATGGCGCGGTTGGGCTTCTTGGGCGGGGCGACGACAGGTTGGGCGGTGAAGTCGAACGGGATGCCCAGCACGTCGGCGTATTCGACGGTGAACTTGCCGTCTTCGTTCAGCTCATAGGACTGGCGGCGCAGGGCGCGGCCGACGACCTGCTCGCACAGCAGCTGCGTGCCGAAGGCGCGCACGCCCAGGATGTGGGTGACCGTGTTGCAGTCCCAGCCCTCGGTCAGCATGCCGACCGAGACGACGCAGCGGACAGATTCACCCAGCCGCCCCTCCTTGCCGACGGTGTTCATCACCTCGCGCAGCAAGTCCTGGTCGGTGACGTTGTCGGCCGTGGCCCGGTCGCCGCGCTGGCGCAATTCGCGGCGGAAGCGCTCGATCTCGTCCGCGGCCATGTCGCGGAAGTTCTCGTCCAGCGCGTCGCCCGACTCCAGTTGCTCGCTGTCGATGAGCAGCGTCATCGGCCGGGCCAGGCGGTTGCCGTTGGCGTCGTAGTTGCGGAAGAGAGCCAGGCGGCCTTCGTGGTAGATGGTCTGGTCGCCGTCGTCGCGGACGAAACCGCCGATGTAGTCGTAGACGAGCTTGGACGTTGAGGTGTTATTGCAGACGACGATGAAAACGGGCGGCGTGGCGATGCCGGCCTCCTGCCAGAGGTCATAGGTCTTGGTGTAGTGGCCGTAGAGAGCGTCGAGCGCGGTCTGCAATTCGGCCGGCAGCGAGAGCGGGTCGAGCGCGCCGGCTTTTGTGCGCCCCTTCTTGGGCATACGGGTGCGGATGTGCTCCCACAGGTTGCGCAGCTTGGGCATGTCGCCGCCGGGAACGTTGTCGGCCACAGGCACGCGCGGCAGCTTGACAATGCCGCACTCGATGGCGTCGATCAGGGAGAAGTCGCTGACGGTCCAGTGAAAGAGCGTGCCTTCGGCGTAGCCGGAGCCGCGCAGGAAGAAGGGCGTGGCCGAAAGGTCGAGGACGGTCCGCACGCCAACTTTGCGATTGGCCGCCTCAAGGCCGTTGATCCACAACCGGGCGGCCTCATTGTTCTTCTTGGCCTCTTCAAGCTCGTCACCGGCTAACTTGCCTTCTTCGTCCTGGACCTTCTCGCGGTAACAGTGGTGGGCTTCGTCATTGAGGACGAGGATGTGCTTCATGCTCATCAACTCAGGCATGACGCGCTGGAGCATTTGCCCTTCGGTCTCGGTTGTCTCCAGGGCGGGGCCGCGACCCTGCAATAGGTCGCGCGTGCCGGCGGCCAGCTTAAGCGTCTCGCGCAGCTTGAAGGCATGGTAATTAGTGACGACGATCTTGGCCTTGCCCAGTTCGGGCAAGAGGTCGGGCGGGATCAGTTCGCGACTGGCGTAGTAGCTGTCGGGGTCGTTGGGGTAGAGGACGCGCAGCCGGTCGCGGATGGTGATGCCGGGCGTGACGACGAGGAAGCCACGGGTGAAACGTTCGCTATGGGGATGGCGTGCGGCGTTGATCGTCTGCCAGGCGATGATCATGGCCATGACCATCGTCTTGCCCGCACCGGTGGCCAGCTTCAGGGCGACGCGATTGAGTTCCGGGTTGGCCTCGGCATTGGCATCGCGCAGGGTTTCGAGGAGGGCTTGCTCGGCCTTGCCCATTGACGGGGCGACTTCGGTCAGCCAGATGATCGTTTCAACCGCCTCGATCTGACAGAAGAAAGGACGGATGCTCTGGAACGGATGGCTACGCCAGTGCTGCAAGAGTCGCGCGGTCTCTGGCGTCACCCGCCACTTAGCCGGGTCGGAAATGAGTCGCCACTGGTCAACCTGGGCGCGAATGGCATTGACCATCGAGGTCGTGTCATATTGGCGCTCGGCGGTCGTCACGCCGCCAGCGCCGATGGCCAAGGTGGCTTGAGTATAGCCGGTGGTTTTCTTGTCTTTGCGTTTGCGCGGTTTGGGAACCGGGGTAACGAATTTGGCGCTGCGGCGGAACTGGAGGGTTTCCCCGGTCGGTTGGCCATCGTCGTCCAGCTCCCAGTGCCGGTCGGGATAGGCATAGGGAGAGTTGAGGATTGGATGTTTAAAGAACTCATCCGACATGGCGTCAGTGTCCTTCTCGCCCGGGCTGGCCCGACAGGCGAATCGTAAAGAAGGCTATTGATTATGAAAAGGATAGACCTGACAGGTTACGAAAAACCTGTCAGGTCAGAAAGTGCTTACAGGCAACGAATTCCCCGATCGGAACTCAGCTTCAAACCTCTACTCCCCATCCTCCGCCGTCTCCCGCTCCTTCCTCAGCTTGGTGACCAGTTCTTCCTGCAAGTGGCCGGGGACGCGGCCGTATTGCATGAATTTCATGCTGAACAGGCCGCGCCCCTGCGTCATGGAGCGCAGATCGGCGGCATAGTTCAGAATCTCGGCCAGTGGCACTTCGGCGCGAATGACGCTCTTGTTGCCCTGTTGGTCCATGCCCAGCACGCGGGCGCGACGGGTGTTCATGTCGCCCAGGATGTCACCCATGTTGTCGGACGGGACGGTCACTGTGACCTCGTAGATCGGCTCCAGCAGCATCGGCGCAGCCTTCATGACGGCCTGCTTAAAGCCCTCACGGCCGGCGGTCTGGAAGGCGATTTCCTTCGAGTCGACGGGGTGCATCTTGCCGTCATAGATGACGGTGCGGACGCCGACGACCGGGTAGCCGGCCAACACGCCGCCCTCCAGCGCCTGGCGGCAACCCTTCTCCGTGGCGGAAACGAACGGGCCTGAGACCGCGCCGCCGAAGACCTCCGAGGCAAACTCGAAGCCGCGTGTCTCGTCGATTGGCTCGACGCGCAGGGCCACGCGGGCATACTGGCCCGCGCCGCCGGTCTGTTTTTTGTGGGTATAGTCGGCATCGGCCGTCTTGGTGATCGTCTCGCGGTAGGGCACCTTGGGCGTCGTCGTGCGCAGGTGGACGCCGAACTTCGACTGCGCCTTGTGGACGGCGATGTCGAGGTGGGCCATGCCCATACCGGAGAGGATCGTCTCGTGGGTGGCCGGCTCCGTGTGCCAGTGCAGCGTCGGGTCTTCGCCCACCAGCCGGTTGAGCGACTGGCTGAGCTTGGCCGTGTCCGACTGGCTGACGGGGTGGATGGCGACGGAGGCCAGTGGGTCCGGCTGGATAATGGGGTCTGTGAGCAGGATACGGCCGCGGTCGCCCAGGGTATCGTTGGTGCCCGCTTCGCCCAGCTTAACGACAGTGCCGATGTCGCCGGCATGGAGACGCGAGACAGGCTGGGTGTCCTTGCCGCTAGGAATTTGCAGCGTGCCGACGCGCACCTCGCTGTCGTGGGTGGCATCCCAGACGCGCGAGTCCGACTCCAATATACCGCCGAAGACGCGCAGGTAACTTGTCTTGCCGAAGGTGTCCTCGCGGCTCTTGAAGACGAAGGCCACCAACGGCGACGTGTCGCTGACTTCGTACTTGGTCCTCTCGCCCCTGGCGTCGGTGGCGTCAAACGGCCCGATCTCGTTGGGCGCGGGCAACAGAGCGACGCAGGCCTCCAGAAGCGCATCGGCGCCAATGCCCGTCTCGCCGGCGAGGTAGAGAATGGGTACGGTAGCCCCCTTGAGCACGGCTTCCTTCAGGCCGCGGCCGATCTCCTCGGCCGTCAGTTCCTCGCCTTCCAGGTATTTCTCGATGAGCGCGTCTTCACCTTCGGCGGCCGCCTCGACCAGGGCCATGCGCGCCTCTTCCGCGGCGGCGGCCATGGCGGCGGGAATAGGGGCGCGATCGCCGTTCTCGCCCAGGCGCGCTTCCATGTTCAACAAGTCGACGATGCCTGTGAAGCCCGGGCCTTCGCCAATGGGCAGCTGGAGCTGGACGAAGTGGGTGCCCAGGTTGTTGTGGATGCTCTCCAGCACGCGACGGACGCGCACGTTCTCACGGTCCATCTTGTTGACGACAAGCAGGCGCGGGCGCTGGTAAGCATCGGCCGCGGCCCAGACCGCCTCTGTGCCGACCTCGACGCCGGCGACGGCCTCCACGAGCACAACGGCGCTGTCGGCGACCCGCAGGGCGCTGTTGACCTCGCCGATAAAGTCCAGGAAGCCGGGGGTATCCAGCAGGTTGAGTTTGACGTCCTTCCACTCGACAGGCGCTACGGCGGTGGAGATAGAGCTGTTGCGCGAGATCTCTTCCTCCTCGAAGTCCATATGGGCTGTACCGCTAATTACACTGCCCATGCGCGAAATCGCCCCGCTCTTGAACAGCAACCGCTCGACCAGCGTCGTCTTACCGGCGCCATTATGCGAGACAAGGGCAATGTTGCGAATTTGTCCGGTCTGATATTCCTTCATGTGCGACTTAAACCTCTAGCGATCGGTGATGTTACGGTGGGCGCAGGGGGGGAACGGCTCGCTTATCCCCCGGAGAGCCGAGGCTGGGACGCCGCGCTCTCATGCCAATCCACCAGGAAAGGTACGATGCGATGTGCCTAAAGCAACGAGCCGATTTTAGTCGAAACTGACCTGAACCGCAAACGTATAGAATGTAGCGCCGCCCGCATGGAGCGATGCGCAACCGACGGGAGCAGACCATGGTTGAGGATGAACGCGAGGAAACGGCAATGGGCAATGCGCGACGAGGCGGACGATCGTTGTTGTGGCCACTGGGGTTGATCGCCCTGGGCTTCGCCTTCCTGCTGGATAACCTGAACATCGTGCCGCCGCTGGATTGGGCGGCGGCGTGGCGCTATTGGCCCCTGGCGCTGATTTTCACCGGGCTGAATATTGTGGTTGTGCAGGCGCGGCGGCCGTTAGGCACGCTGCTTAGTCTGCTGGTCACGGCGGCCCTGGTCACGTTCGGCTATTTGCTGCTGGGCAACACGCTGTGGCCGTGACGGGCCGGTCGGGCCATTGAAAGCCCAACCGGCCGCGCCGGGCGTAAGTCCGCATCGAAATGATTGCCGCGCCCCTCAGACGGCCGGCTGGACGATGGCCTTGGGCACACGTCGCCGCGCCTGCCAGTAGAGGAAGGCCGCCCCCAGCGCCAGCGAGCCGACAACAAAGGCCACGATAAAGCCCAGCACCGGCACGGCCCGCAACGCCTCGAAGAGCACGACGCCCAGGACAACATAGCCAAACTGCGCGCCTTTGCCCGGCCAACCAGTCTTTGCGCGACCCAACAGCAGGCGGCCGGCCACATACCCCAGCACCAGCCAGGCCACCATATAGGTGAAGAAGAGAAAGGTGAACAGGGCGAAGAGGTAGGCGCTGGCTGTCAAGCCGAGCACGGCGGCCGTGTATTGGCCAAAGGTAACGATGCCGAACAGGATGGCGATCAGCACGATCAGCACCAGGCCTACGATGAGGGCCAGCGGGAAGATCAGCACGTAAATGAGCACGCCCCAGCCGAGAGCGGGCAGCGGCTCGGCGCGCAGCGCGTCGCCGAGGCTGGGCAGCAACCGCGGGGCCAGGACGATCACAATGGCGGCGGTGAGCAGCAAGCCGATGGTCTGACCCAGACGATTGCTGAGCCACTTCGGCAGCCCAAAAGCGCCGCGCGTCGGCTGGGTCGCGGCCGGGGTCGTCTGTCGCGCGTTGACCTGCCCGTCGATCTGGGCCGTCTGGCCAATGACTAACCCGGAAGGCAGAACGACAACATCGACAGGCATGTTGGGCAGCCAGAACTGCTGGGGCATGCCACTGCCGGATGTACTCACCTCGCCGAGCACGTCGCCACCGACGCTACCGTTGATTTGCAGAGCGCTCGTGGCTACGTTGACGTTGCCGCGCACCATGCCATCATGGAGAAGCTGGTAGCCAGCGACGTACAGATCGCGATCGATCTCGCTGTCAGGACGGGTGGTGGCGCTGAAGCCGGCGAAAAGGACGTTGCGATGGATGGCCGCGCCCTCGTCTAGCAGCAGGGAATAGCCTGCGCCGTAGATGCTGCCCTCCACACGGCCGCGCACCTCCAGCGATTGCGCCGCCAGTATGGCGCTGCCCTCAATAGTGCCATTGACGATGACGATCGCGCCCGTGGCCACCAGGTCGCCGGTCACCGTGCCGTTGATCTCGATGTACTGGGCGCTGACGATCAGATCGTCGTCGATTACCTCATCGGCGGCGATGACGACGCGTTCGCCGCCACGGATAGCGGCCGCGTGGACGGGCGGAGCCACCAGACCGACAAGGATCAGCAGCCCCACAAGAATCAGAATCACTTTGCTTCGCATGACGAACCTCCGGCTGAGTGAGAGCGAATCACTCCAGGAAATACTGTACGCCAAAAGCGCCCGGCCGTCATCTTGTGGCTTCGGCAACGGTCTGCCCTGTCGAAAATCGAACAGCGGCAGTCAGAACAGATGTGCTACGATGCAGCCAAAAGTCCATGCCGGAGGCCGATGTTATGTCCGTAACGATTCACTGTGAAGCTGTCACCCGCCGCGGCCGGCCGTGCCGCAACGCCGCCCTGCCCCAGAGCGATCCGCCGCGCTGTGCCCGCCACCGCGCCCAGGGGAGCGACCCGGCCGCGGCCAGACAATTGCCCCTGCCGCTCCACTCTGGGGAAGAACGGGACGGGCCGCAGAGCACCCCGCCCCACCGCGCCCGCCCGCGGGCGGCGACGGCCGACGACACCCGCGCGCCCATACAACCGCCCTTGCCGGGCCTGTTGCCGCAAGGGCTGGACGTGTTAGAGATGAAAGGGCTGGCTCCTGATCTGCAGGGCGAATTGCAGGAGGTGCGTCTGGTCATGTACCGCCTGCTGCTGTTGTGGAACAACACGGCCCAGCCGCTGACTGCGGAGGAGGCGCGCCGGCTGGCGGCGCTGGTGTTCACCGGCGCACGGACGGTAGCGCATCTGCTCAATCAGCAGGCGAGTTCGGGCAGCGACGCCCGGGGCTGGCTGAAGGGCGCGCTGGACCAGTTGGCGGGCGACTATGACCTCGACCTCTAGCCGGGCGTGGCCGGCGATCGAGGAGGCAGGGCTGGCGGCTCGCGTGCTGGGCGATGTCGGCCTCTTCTCGCGCTACGTCATCGGTCTTCAACTGTATGACTACCAGATTGCGCCGCTGCGCGCGGTCGTCGAGTCAGTCCTCAACCGGCGCGGGCGCGAGTTTCTGCTGGTCTTCCCGCGCCAGTCGGGCAAGAACGAGGCTGTGGCCCAGTTACTGGTCTACCTGCTGACCGTCTTGCAGCGCGCGGGGGGCCAGATGGTCTATGGAGCGGTAGGCGACGGCATGGGGCGCGGGATGCGGCGGTTGGAGCAACGCCTTGACACGCCGTGGACGCGCGGCCAGTGGCGGCGCGAGGGACGGCCGGCGCGCTTCGTGCTCGGTCGGGCGGCAGTCGTTTTCATGAGCAGCCACCCGCGCGCGGCCAGCCGCGGCGAGACGGCCGACCACCTGCTGGTCATCGACGAGGCCCAGGACCAGGACGCGGCCCACATCGAATCGGTCTTCACGCCCATGCGCGCCGCCCACAACGCCACGGCTGTCTACCTGGGCACGGTGCGACAGACGACCGACTTCCTGTGGGTCAAGAAGGGCGAGCTGGAAAGCGCCACGGCGGCCGACGGTATCCAGCGCGTCTTTCTGGTAGACCCGGCCACGGTGGCGGCCGAGAACGCCAACTACGGCGCGTTTCTGGCCGAACAGGTGCGGCGCTATGGTCGCCACCATCCCATTGTATCCGCGGAGTACTTTCTGGAGCCGCACGACGGCCGCGGCGGCCTCTTT
>WBZT01003344.1_pt1 | contig 10564 bp, 11 predicted proteins | sample 5204241 | NCBI WGS metagenome assembly WBZT01 (sample SAMN12344358, study PRJNA552823) | activated sludge metagenome | biome: Activated sludge suspended growth; feature: Nitrification reactor; material: Wastewater; isolation source: activated sludge from nitrification reactor of wastewater...
CGAGGCGGGAGAGCTCGTGGTGGAGGAGCGGATCCCGTGAAGCGCAAGCAGCGGCCGACGGCGGCCCGGCGTGAGTCCGCTCCGCCCCCGGGCGCGCGCGCGCCGGGGGAGCCGCCGGAGGGGCCGCCGTGGGACGCGCCGCTCGACCGCGCGTGCGTGGCGTTCGTCGATCTCGAGATGACGGGCCTCGACGTGCGCACGGATCGGGTCATCGAGATCTGCATCGAGCGACGGCGCGGCGGCGCCCTCGAGGACTCCCTCGACTCGCTCGTGCGCCCGGAAGACGGGCGATTCGGCAACGAGCACATCCACGGGATCTCCGTCGTCGATCTCGAGCGCGCGCCGACGTTCACGGAGGTGGCCGAGCGCGTCCGCGGCCTGCTCGAGGGGGCCGTGCTCGTGGCCCACGGCGCTACGTATGACGTGGCCTTCTTGCAAGCGGAGTTCGCGCGGGTCGGAGCGTCGATCGCGCTCCCACACCACCTCGACACGCTCACCCTCTCGAGGCGGGTGTTCGGGTTCAAGAGCCACGCCTTGGGCGCGCTCGCGCAGAGCCTCGGCATCGACGTCGTCCAGTCCCATCGAGCCTCCGCCGATGTCCGGACGCTGCGGAGCATCTTCGAACGTGTCGTCGAGCAGCTCAAACCGCAGACCCTTCGGGATCTCTGGCACGTGAAGGTGGGCAAGCGGATCGCTCGGCCCTCGATCATCGAAGCGCTTCGTGAAGCGCAGGAAGCCGAGCAGCCCGTCGTCGTTCGCTACCGTCCGAGCGGCAAGCCTCCAGTCGACCTCGTGCTGATGGTGACGGCGGTGCAGTGGGAACTCGACCCCCCGCAAGTTCTTGGCTATTTGCTCCCGGGACGCGGGCGTCGAGAGCTCCGCGCCGATCGCATCCTGTCCGTCTCGTCCGCGTGACGAAGAAAGCCGACCCGTGTCGCCGCACCGTCGCTCCAGAACCCTCGCGAACCCCCCCGCTCCGCCCCTCTTCCGTCGCCTCACGGCGCGCGTGGTCGGCGGTTCGCTGCTCGCCGCGCTCGGGAGCGCCGGAGCACCCGCCGCGATGGCCGTGGTCGCTGCGACCTCCTTCTCCGCGGCCTGCACCGACGCGAAGGCCCCGGAGAACGTGCGGTCCAAGGAGGCGGACCGTTGGTTCAAGCGGGCAGAGCGCGACTTCAACGACGTGAAGGTCGAGGACGCCCACGACGCGATCGAGCGCGCCCTCGCGATGGCCCCGAAGGATCCCGAGATCCGCCTGCTGGGCGGGAAGATCGCCCTCGTCCGCCTCGAGTTCGACGAGTCGCTCCGGCTCCTGAACGACCTGCCCGGCACCGAAGCCCACGCTCTCCGCGGAAGGGCGTATTGGTTTCGGGGGCAGGTGTCCCCCGCCGCCGACGAGTTCGAGGCGATGCTCAACGATCCCGACGTGCGGGACGACTGGGCGAAGTCGATCGCGGGCTTGGCGAGGCGAGGCGAGGGGCGGGAGCCGTTCACGATCTCGGGCCAGCCGCGCGCGATCGTGGAGCTCGCGCACACGACCGACGCCGCCCCCTACCTCGTCGTGCCCGTCGAGATCGACGGGGAGGACCGGCTCGCCGTCGTCGCCACCGGCATCCCCAAGATGGTGGTGGACAGCGCTGCGTTCGCGGAGCCGAGCTGGATCTCAATGCGCTTCAAGACCCGAAGGATGGGCGCACCGGACCTGGAGCCGGGTGGGTACCTCGAGGTCAACGACGTGCCGGCGCTGACCCAAGACCTGAGCGGCATCTCCAAGGAAGTGAACGCCCCCATCACCGCCTTGATCGGGGTGAGCGTGCTGCGCCGCCTCAACGCGACGGTCGACTACGGCGGCCATCAGTTCGTCGTTCGGAAGGAAGAGGCTCCGCCGCCCCACTCCGCGACGAAGGTCCCGCTCTACTACGCGAAGGGCGGGGGCATGGTCATGAACACTTCGTTCGGCGCGAACGACGACAGCCGCGCGACCCTCTTCGTCGACAGCATGCAGCGCTTCCCGATCGCGCTCGACGACCGAGGCTGGGTCAAGGCCGGCCTCGTCCCCGCCGACCTCGCGGCCGTGCAGGGCGACACCTCGCAGAAGCTGAAGGGCGGCAACGTCCCCACGTTGAAGCTCGGCGCGTTCCGGATCGATCAGGTGCCGGGGGTGCTCGGGTCGAACATCGCCGATATCGAGCGCACGCTGCGGATCGACGTCGACGGCGTCGTCGGCTCGCCCGTCCTCGCGATGTATCGGATCACCTTCAGCGACGGCGGCCGCGCGATGTACCTCGAGGACGACACGGAGCTGCAGCAGATCCTCCAGACGATGGGCGGAGGCGGCGGACCGGTCGACGTGCCCGGGCCGACCGGCCCGTCACCCAACCCGGGTCCCATCCCCACCGGGCCGATCCCCACCGGTCCGGTCCCGCCCGGCCCCGTCCCGCCCGGCCCCGTTCCGCCCGGTCCGATCCAACCTGGAAACACCAAGTGAACGTCCTCGCCAGAACCGGCAGCGGCCTCGCCGTCTACGCAGGCAGCTTCGACCCTGTCACCCTCGGCCACCTCGATCTGATCGAGCGCGCCGCGAAGCTCTTCGACGAGGTCGTGGTCGCGATCGGCGTGCACCCCACGCGCCATCCGCTCTTCACCTACGAAGAGCGGGTGGGGCTTCTCACCGAGGTCATCAAGCCCATCACCAACGCGCGGGTCGACCGGTTCGACGGTCTCCTCATCCACTACTGCAAGGCGGTCGGGGCGCGCGTCATCGTCCGTGGCCTGCGCGCGGCGACTGACTTCGAGTACGAGCTGCAGATCGCCCACGCGAACGCGGACATGGATCCCTCGGTGGACACCGTGTTCCTCCCCACGCGCGCGAACTACGGCTTCGTTTCGGCCTCGCTCGTCCGCGAGATCGCGAGCCACGGCGGCAACGTCACCCACTACGCGCCCGAGGTCGTGTGTCGGGCGCTGCGCGAGAAGTTCCCCGGAGCGTGAGCGGGCCGGCTCACCCGTAGTGCGCCCACGGCGTGGGCATGAACGTGAGGATGAAGAGCGCGAGGCAGCCGATCGCGACGATCCTCCTCCCGCCGCTCAGCGTCCCTTCGTCGGTGGGCGGGTGGTTGATGCCCGACCGACGGCGCATGAAGCCGAGCAACAAGAACCACACGAGGTAGAACGTCGAGTTGCCGAACGCCTCGCCGAGGTCGCCGTGGTGGAGGGCGGCCGGGATCACGAAGCGGGCGAGGTTGAAGGCGCACACGCCCAAGAGCCCGAGGTGGACCCAGCGCGCGTAGCGGTCTTGAGCTTTGCCGAACAGGGCGTACGCGATGTGGCCGCCGTCCAGCTGGCCTACCGGGATCAGGTTCAGGGCCGTGACGAACAGGCCGGTCCATCCGGCGAACGCGACGGGGCCGAGCTGCACGTCGGAGCCTTCCGGGATGGGACCGAGCACGACGCGCTTGAGGAGGAGGTAGAAGAGGCTCTGTCCTTCTTGGGCGTACGGCAGCGTCAGCACATCGACCGGAGAGCGAGAGAGCCCGAACGCGAGCACGGGCACCGCGACGACGAGGCCGGCGAGCGGTCCCGCCGCTCCGATGTCGAGCAGCGCGTTGCGCGAGCGGATCCGCTCCGGCATGGCGATGACGGCGCCCATCGTGCCGAACGGGTTCAAGAAGGGGAGGGGAATGAAGTACGGGAGCGAAGCGCGCACGCGGTGGATGCGCGCCGCGATGTAGTGACCGAACTCGTGGCAGAGCAGGATCGTGAGCAGCGGAAGCGCGAACGGGTAGCCCTTGGGGAGCGCGCGGAGGACGTCGAGCAGCCCCGTCGCTTCGTTGAGCGCGCCCACATACCCGGCGCCCGCGAACGAGACGGAGATCACCGTCGCGGCGAAGAGGACGGCGTTGGTCCTCCACGCGATCTTTTCGTGCCCGTCGCCCTCGACCTCCGGGTCGGTCGGCGAAAGGGACGCCGGCTCCTGCATGACCTCGGGTCTACCGCCTCCGCGGCCCCTCCGGTAGGGTTTCGGGAGATCGATTGCCCCATCCCATGATGGAAAGAGGTCGCTTCGCGCCTTCGCCGACCGGCTCCCTTCACCTCGGCAGCGTCGCCACCGCGCTCTTCGCGTCCGCGTCGGTAGGCGAAGGCGCGCTCGTTCTCCGGGTGGAGGATCTCGACGGGCCGCGCGTCTTGGCCGGCGCGGAGGCGGCGCAGATGGACGACCTCGCCTGGCTCGGACTCCGCTTCGATGAGGGGCCGCGCGAAGGCGGTCCGAGCGGGCCCTATCGCCAGTCCGAGCGACTCCCGCTCTACGAGGCCGCGCTCGCGGATCTCGCCCGCCGCGGGCTCACGTACTTCTGTGACTGCTCGCGCGCGGAGATCGCGAGAGCGGCGAGCGCGCCCCACGAGGGCGAAGAGGGCCCGCGCTACCCCGGCACGTGCCGTGCGCTCGGCATGAACGAGCGAGCGTTTCGTCGCCCGCCCGCGGTGCGGCTCGCCATCCCCGCCGACGCCGAGGTAACCTTCACCGATTTGCGACACGGTCGAGTCGACGCGAGGCCCGCGGAGGCGGCAGGAGACTTCGTCTTGCGGCGAGGTGACGGCGTGTTCGCGTATCAGCTCGCGGTGGTGGTCGACGACGTCGCGATGGGGATCACCCAAATCGTTCGCGGGGCCGACCTCGCCTCCAGCGCCGGACGACAGGCTCTCCTCGCGACGTTGCTCGGAGCGGAGCCGCGCCCCGTCCTGCACGTGCCGCTCCTCGTCGAGCCCGAGAGCGGAGAGCGCCTCGCGAAGCGCAACGGCCTCCGCACCGTCTCCGATCTGCGCCGGCAGGGGGTCTCGGCGGGGGCGATGCTGGGAGCGCTCGCGCGCGCGTACGGCCACGAGGTCACCGCCTCCGACGACGGCGCGGAGATCATCGCCCGGGTCACGGAGATCTTCGACCCGAGGCGCTTCCCCGCGGGTCGGGTGCCCGCGCCCGCGGTGGAGCGAGGCGGGCGATGAAGGGGCGGTTCGTCCCCGAGTCGATCCTCGGCACCAACTTCGTGGGGCGGTCTCGCTATCGGCTGGAGCAGGTCCTCGCCAGCGACGGCCTCGCCCACGTCTACCTCGCGTCGACGGACACGGGAGACCGCGTCGCGGTGAAGCTCCTTCGACCCGAGCACGAGACGCGAGGTGACGTGGTGGCGCGCTTCGAGCGGGAGGCCCTCGCCGGCTCGAGGATCCAGCACGAGAACGTAATGCGCGTGTTCGAGCCGGTCCAGCGGTCCGGGCCTTACGCCTTCTTCAGCGCCGAGCACCTCGTCGGCGTGGATCTCGCGGACGCGCTCCAATCCCAACGCCGGCTCGGCGTCGCGCGCGCGTTGAAGATCGTGCTCGGCGCGGCCACGGGGCTCTGCGCGGCGCACGCCGCGGGCGTGGTCCACCGAGACGTGAAGCCGGAGAACGTCTTCTTGGTCCACATGCCCGACGGACGCGAGGTGGTGAAGATCGTCGACTTCGGATCGGCCGCGCTCGAGTCGGACCCGAGCCCTTCGCGCGCCCTCCGAATCACGATGACGACGGGGTTCGTGGGGACGCCCGGGTACATGGCCCCCGAGCAGGCCGAGGGGGTCCGCGGCCACCCGACCGCGGATGTCTACAGCCTCGGTGTGGTGCTCTTCGAGCTCTTGGTGGGAAAGGCCCCCTTCACGGGGGCGAGCTGGTCGGAGCTCGTCACGAAGCACGCTCGCGAGCCTGTCGTCGTGCCCGCGTCCGTGCCCCCCGCCCTCCGGGCGATCCTCGAAGGAGCCCTGGAGAAAGATCCGGCTCGGCGGCTCGCGACGATGGCCGACCTCGCGGCGGCGATTCGGGGGATCCCGGAGCTTCAGGGCTGACGGTTGCCACTGCCGCACCGCTCTGCTATTCCGAGCAGGTCTCTCGATCCGTCGCCCGGCGGCACGACCGTACGTGCGGCGATCGGTTCCTTTTTCTCGGCCCACGCGCCCCAAACACGAGGGTCGAACGGGCCCACACAGCTCGACACGAGCAGCTGCCGTTCGGCCCAGCGCGGAATCCGTTGCCCGGAGCACTTCCGTGTAGGCACCGGAGAGGCCAGTTCACGAAGCCTCGAATGAAAGACAGCGACACAGATCCCGACAAGCCCGGGACGGATCGTCCCGAAAGCGCCGCGGGCGCGGAGGCGAAGGAGTCTGTAAAGAAGCGTCGTTCTCGCGCCACGCGCACGACGAAGAGCTCCGCGCCCGAAGGAGAGCCCGCCCCCAAGCGCACCCGTGCCAGGGCGAAGACCGACGGCGACGCCGCCGACCGGCCACCTCGAGAGCCGTCCGGTGGGCGAGCATCCCGCCGCCCGCGCCCCGAGGTCGAGGACGAGCCCCCGCCCAAGTTCTCTCTCTCCGATCTGCCGAAGGCGAAGTCGGCGGGGGAGGCGACGGCCCCCTCCTCCCACGAGGCCTCTTCGGAGACGGGAGGGCGCGGCGATGGTCGACCGGCCCCGCCTCGCTTCGCCGTCTCCCTCGACGAGAACCGGATCGACCCCGACGTGCAGAAGGTCGTGCGGAGGCTCGTGCGCCACGGATACGAGGCCTACCTCGTCGGCGGGTGCGTTCGAGACTTGCTCCTCGACGGTAAGCCGAAGGACTTCGACGTCGCGACGAGCGCGCGGCCCGAGCAAGTGCGTGAGCTGTTTCGCAACTCACGCGTCATTGGGCGCCGCTTCCGCCTCGTCCACGTCCTCTTCCACGGCGGCAAGGTCATCGAGGTCGCGACGTTCCGGCGCAACCCCAACGACGAGTCGGACGACGCCCCGGGAGAGGGGGCACGTCGGATCAGCGATCCACGCGACCAGGGGGATCATTCCCAGCTCCTCATCCGGTCCGACAACGTCTTCGGCGAGGCCCACGAGGACGCTGCGCGCCGAGACTTCACGATCAACGCCCTCTTCTACGACGTCGAAGCAGGGCAGATGCTGGACTGGGTCGGCGGGCTCGACGACATCGCGCGCCGAGTCGTGAACACCATCGGCGAGCCCCACGTGCGCTTCCGGGAAGATCCGGTCCGGATCCTCCGCGCCCTCAAGTTCGCGGGCCGGCTCAACCTGGGCATCGTCCCCGAGGTCTACGACGCGATCGTCGACTGCCGTGACGCCCTCGATCTCGCGGCGCGGCCGCGCGTCGCAGAGGAGGTGATGCGCCTGCTTCGCGGCGGCGGGGCGCGGAGGACGATCTACCTCGCGTGGGAGACGGGGGTCCTCGACGTCCTCCTGCCCGAGCTCGCCGCTCTTCTGTACGACTCCTTCGGCAGCGACGCCGCCGATGGCCCCGGTCATCGCGTGTTCCGCCTGCTCGAGCACATCGATCAGAAGACCCGCGAGAGCGGCCCCCGCGACGACACCGTGCTGTGGACCCTCCTCTTGCTCGAGCCGCTCAAAGAGGCCACCGAAGGCGCGCGCGACCGTGGCGCGGCCGCGGTCGAGTTCCTCGAGCCGCTGCTGGAGCGCCTCGCCATCCCGCGCCGGTTCGCGGACGGCATGCGCCGGATCCTCTCCGTCTTGCCTCGCATCCTTTCTGGCCGGGCGGGGCGCTTCGCGCGGACGGAGCTCTTCGATCTCGCGCTCGAGGTGGCGGAGGCGGACCTCTACGCTCGCGGGCGCCCTCTCGACGTCCTCGAGCCTCTGCGCGTTGGAGGGGTGAAGCCCGCCCCCGACGTGCGCCCGTCTCGCGGGGCACGCGACGACAGACCACGAAGGCCCCTCTCGGTCGACCCGGACCTCGAGGCGGACGGGGCGTCCGTCTCGGCGCGCGCGGGCGCCGCGCGGAGCAGAGACTCGCGAGGTCGCGGAGCGGCGGCCGGTCGGTCTCGTCCGACGCCTCGGCACTGAGCTCGGTCGGTTGAAGCCCGCTGGCCCGTCGGAGGGATGCGGGCTTGCCGCCGCTGTCCGGGTCGCCGTGAACCAGCGTTGACGATCGCGCCTGTGGCCGCGCGCGGAGAGCGTCACGCTCCTGGGTACGGCGGGTGCATCCGGCTCGCCACATGCACAATGCCAGCAGCGCTCGGCTCCTCGCTTCCATCTCGCTCGTGGCGATGAGCTTCTCGACAGGCTGCGTGATCGCGGTCGGTGACGACGACGGTTATCAGTGTGACGGTTACGGCTACTGTTGCGACGCGTACGGCTGTTGGTCGGACGGCGCCGGAACACCCTACGGCGGCTCGCCCTCGACGGGAGGGAGCGCCCAGGGAGGCGCCGCCCAAGGCGGCTCGAGCGAGGGCGGCGCGGGGGCCGGGGGGAGCGCGCCGGGCTGTGACGCGTCCTCGATCGTGTGCGCGTGCGACACCGTCGATGACTGTGGCGGTCCGGCGTCCGGGCTCGCGTGCCTCGACGGGCAGTGCCTCGACGCCTGTAGCTTCGATTATCAATGCGGCGACAGCGCGGTCTGCGCCGATGGTCGCTGCGTCGACGCCTGCGGCCCAACCGCGACGTGTCCGCCCGGCTTCCAGTGTGTCGGGGGTGGATGCCTGCAGGATCCGGGCGCTCCCCAGTGCCTGGTCGCCGAGGACTGCGCGAGCGGGATCTGCGTGAACGGTCTGTGCACCACCGCCTGCGACGACAACAGCGGTTGCCCCGATGGCCAGCTCTGCGACGCCGCCACCGCGTCGTGCTTCGACGACCCGAGCGTCCAACCTGCGTGCGATCCGCAGGCCGATCCCTGCGACGGCTCCGGGCAATCGTGCGCAGACGACGGCTACTGCCACTACGGGTGCTCGACCGTCCAAGACTGCAAGCTCATCGACGCGCGCTACGACGCGTGCGACGCCGGCATCTGCAAGACGTCCACCGAGGTCGACCCCGAGTGCACCTTCGAGAATCCCTGCGTCGACGGGAGCCCCTGCGTGTCGAACTCCTGCGTCACCCCTCAGTGATGCGGGCCGCAGGGCTCGCTGCGCGCGTTGACCCGCGCCGGTCTCGCCGCTAATTCTCCTTCATGGCGCGCTCAAGAAAGGGCTTCGTGGCCGCGGCCGCGCTCGCGGCGGTGACCATCGTTCCGACGCAGACGGGCCACGCCGAGGGGTTCGCCGTCGTCGATCTGCAGGGCGCGGTGACGCAGACGGAAGACGGCATTCGCGCCCAGGCGCAGCTCAAGAAGCTCTTCGACCGGCGCCAGCAGGAGCTCGACGGCAAGCAGACGGTCCTCGCGAAGATGCGCGGGGACATCGAGCGCCAAGCCCGCTTCCTCAGCCGGGAGGCCCTCAATCGCCGCATGGAGATCTGGCAGAAGGAGATGGTCCAGCTCCAGTCCGTCTTCGTCGACGCCAACAAGGAGCTCGACAAGAAGCAGGGCGAGCTGACGGCCCCGATCATCCAGCGGATGATCGCGATCATCACGAAGGTCGCGCGCGAGAAGGGCTACGATCTGGTGATCGACAAGCGGGCCGCCCCCTACGCGCGCCCGGACCTCGACGTCACGGACCGGGTCGTCCAGATGTACAACTCGGGCGACTCGGGCTGATCGTGAGCGAGCAAGAGACCGAGGGAGAGGCGCTCGACATTCAGCGGATCCTCGAGATCCTGCCGCACCGCTTTCCCTTCGTGATGGTGGACCGCGTCACCGAGATCGCGCGCGGCCGCTTCATCCGCGCCCACAAGTGTGTGTCCTTCAACGAGCCATGGTTCCCGGGGCACTTCCCGGGGCGTCCCATCATGCCGGGGGTGCTCATCCTCGAGGCGCTCGCGCAGGCAGGCGGTCTGCTCGCGTTCGCGAGCTCCGCCGACGAGCCGCGCGCTTCGAACGTCATGCTCTTCCTCGGCATCGACAAGGCGCGCTTCCGCAAGATGGTCGTGCCGGGTGATCGCCTCGATCTCCACGTGGAGGTCCTGCACCGTCGCGGCGACGTCTGGAAGCTCAAGGGCGAGGCCCGCGTCGAAGGGCAGCTCGCCGCGCACGCCGAGCTCCTCGCCACGGCGGCCCCGGATCCGAAGCCGCGCCCCCCATCGGAGCCGAGCCGCCCCGCTACCTGAGCGCGTCGTTGCAGTCGGTGGGATCCATCGCGCCCTCCTCGTAGTCGCCCTGGATCCACCCGACGAGACAGCGATCCTCCACCTTGCCCTGGTTCCAGATGCGCCCGCCTTTGTGCTTCTCCGTGAGCCTGGGCTTCCGCACGAGGGTGAGCGACTCCGGGTCCGCCTCACCCGCCTGCACGATCGACATCTTCTCCGGCTCGATGCCGCACACGGCGTAGTAGTTCCGCTCGACCTCCTCCGCCGTCGTCGGGGCGGCGAGGTTGCCGGTGTAGAGCGTGTCGTTGTCGGGATCCTCGGTGTACCGCAGGCCGTACTGCCCGTAGATGCGCATCGGCCGAGCGATGTCGCCGTGGCAGTCGAGCGTCCCGCAGCGCTGCTCGAGGAGCGGCGAGACCTTCGCGAAATCCTCGAGCGGCGGGCAGTTGACGGTGTTGGGGGTGAGGTCCACGCAGCCCTGGACGAAGCCCACCGTGGCGGCGAGGACGGCGAACGCGGCCGCGACCGCTTTGTGGACCGCGCGTGATCGATGGCTCATTGCGCTTCCTCCGTCGC
>WBZT01003346.1_pt1 | contig 10560 bp, 4 predicted proteins | sample 5204241 | NCBI WGS metagenome assembly WBZT01 (sample SAMN12344358, study PRJNA552823) | activated sludge metagenome | biome: Activated sludge suspended growth; feature: Nitrification reactor; material: Wastewater; isolation source: activated sludge from nitrification reactor of wastewater treatment...
ATATTTTGGCGGCACCGGAGCCGATGGGATTCGGCGAGCCGCGTGTCTGTGTGCAGGTGAAATCCGGAGATTCCGCCTTGGACCGCCCTACGCTGGATCAACTCATCGGCGTGATGCAGAACGTCCAGGCCAGTCACGGCCTGTTGGTTTCCTGGGGTGGATTCAAGTCCAGCATCGACAAGGAGGAGGCCATCCAGTTCTTTCGGGTGCGCCTTTGGGACCAGGGCGACCTCATCGACCAAGTGCTCGCGCAATACGACAAGTTGGACGAGGAGATCCGCACGGAGTTGCCTTTGAAGCGGATATGGGTGGTTACCGAGGCGGCGGAGTGATCTCAGTTGTGCAACACCTGCTGACGCTCGTGTTGCGGGATTTAGTTCCGCCCGGCACCAGAAAGCCAAACGAAGCCTTACTCGCACCGGGGTTGGCTCACCTCCATCCCCTTCAAGGGGGGGGCTCTGGTGGGGCAGGTAGACAAATGCCGACATTAGGGACGGCAGTTATCCGACCGAACGCGAGGCGACACGATGTATCGACGCCCGTCGCGTGACCAGCCCGACCAGCCTACGGAAGACAAGGTTCCCAAGACGCTGTGCCTGGAGCTGTTTCCTGAGTGCGGCAGGGGGTGTCGCCCCGGCTTGGAAATCGAGGCCGACGGCAAGCGTTTGCAGTGGAGCGGCATCCGCTTTCCGCCCCGACGCGATCAGGCGACGCCGGCCGATCTTTGGGCACAGCGCAAACCGGCGGTTTCCGCGACCCAGGTCTTGTTCCTATGCTCGGCGGGCGCGAATGATGCGGCCAGTCCAGTCGAGACCCTATTGGCTTGGCTGCCGGCTTCCGACGTGGCATGGGAAGGTTTGCCCCCCTTTTCTCAGCGTGCGCCAAGCTGGGATGAGATGCGTCGCGACCACTTGGCACAGCTGCACACCGGGGATCTTGCAAACTTGCTGCGGGGTCTTCGTATCGCGCCGCCGAAGGGACAGGAGCTGCTTGATCCAGTCCTGATTGAGGCCGTGGCGCAGCGTCTATCACGCGTCTCGGCAGAGGAGAAGCGCTTGATGGGCCGGGGCCTGGTATGCACGCCCTACCGGCTTACGTCGGCACTGGCGGAGATTGCCGCAGCCCATCGCACGCTGCTGGAGCTGGAATCGGACGGGGCTCTAAGCCGCGATGCCCTCGCCAACCTGGCCGTGGCCTTGGAGAGCGGGATCATAGACCAGCGTGATCTCATGGCTCGGTTGCAGCGTCACCCGGAGGACGCCCCCATCCTGTTGCCGTTACTGTCTGTTGAACAGCAGCTCAGGCTTGCCACAGGAGAGGATGCAAACGAGTCCGACAACCTCTTCGCGCTCGGCGTGCTGGCGCTAGATTTGGAGTCTGACGGTAAGTGTATCCATGAGATAGGCATCTACACAGCCGGCGAGGCGGAGTGCCTGTTCGACGATCGAAACGGGGGTCACGGCCGCTTCGCAGAGCTTGGCTCTGCGCTCGAATTCCTGGCACTGACCCTGATTTCGGCTCGGCTGGTCATCGGCCATAACCTCCTCGACTGGGACCTACCGATTCTCAGGCGGCATTTGCCGGGGCTGCCCACGAACCTACCGGTATGGGACACATTGCTGGTGTCGTGGCTCCTGGACCCGATCCGACGCGGCCACGCACTCGGCGGCAGCCATCATGCCGATGAAGATGCGGCGGCAACCTGGAGCCTCTTCTGCGAGCAGGCTGCGGGGCTCAGCCAGGAGACCCTGGCCAGGGTCTTGTCTGGCGAGGCCGAAACGCCACGCGAGATTCTTGCCCTGGCATTGGCCGCGGCGGACGTCAAGCGCATGGTGACACGCGAGCGGCCCGTCTGGCTGGACCCTCCGGCGTTGTTCGCTCGTGGCCAGGGGCGCATCCTACTTGAGAGACCACGCTTGAAAGTCTGCTCTTGGGTTCCTGGTGTCTCGGTGGTTGACGACGCCGATCCAGAGCTAGACATGGAGCGGATGCTGGCCGCCGCCCGGAACCCCCCTGGCGACGACTCCAGCGCACTGATTGTCTCGTTAGGGATTTTCGCATCGGCCTGCCTGGAGACTGGTGTGCAGGTGCGTGAGTCCATGCTGCCCTACTGGCTCCTGGACCCTGACCGCCATCCTGAGGTCGAGCGGGTGTTGCGTGGCTGTCGCCGATCAACAGTCGCCGACCCTGACCGGGTGTTGGTGCTGCCGTTGAACGACGTTGCGTCGGCTGCTGACGGCATTCTGGTGGTGCCCACGGATGCCGAGGCCTTAGTGGTAGCGACCCAAGATGTCGAGCCGCCAGAAGGGCTCGCTCTCGCGGAGCCTGGTCAGCGACCCGCGAGTCGGCTCCTGGAGCACCCTGGACACGGATCCGATAGCACGGAACTCTTGCGCTTCGATGCGACCCGAGCGCGGCTGCCAGAGTCCCACGGAAGCGCCTGGAGCCGAATCGAGGTGCGCACGCTGACGACGTTGGAGCAGGAGCCCCTACGCGAGACACCGCCGGGGCTGCCGCCCGTTGGGCTCTTGGAGGCGGCCGAGGTGTCCTTGCACCCTGGCACGGCGGCACTGCACGCCTACTGGTGCCAACAGTTGGCGCGCTTCCTAACAGCCTGCGCGGAAGATGCGGGTGATGGTATTGCGCTGTTCGTGGTGACCAGTAGTCGCAGCCGGCGGCTCTTGGACCTGCTCGCTGATGCTTTGGCTCAGCTCGGGCATCTGCCCGAAGCACACCGGGACTGGTCTATTGCGCGCTGGCTTCAGGCCGGGATCGTTCAGAAGCGTAGTCGTTTTGCGTGTCTTCTAGAACAGGTGCCGGTCTGGCTCGATGCGGCCGAGACAACATCCGGTACCGAGGTGGCGCTATACCTGGAGGCTATGCCTCTGGATGAATGGTGGTGTGCGACACCTTCGCTATGGGATCGCGAGCGCGTCGAGCCGCCCGAAGCCGAAGCCGAAGCCGAGGCCGAGGCCAGCGACCAGCGCGATCTGGAGGAGGCCGGGCAGGAGGAGATGCCTGACGCTGAGGTGGTGCTGGTTCCCGACAGTGCTGATGGCGGTGATGCCGAGGACTGGGTCGAGGTGTCACCGGCGCGCATCTTGGGTCAGCTCGCGCCGCTGATTCGTACTCACTTTTGTGCCTGGGCCGGGCATCAAGGTCTTGGGCGCTGCGCACGAGTGGTGCTCTTAGATCCGCGTCTCGGCCGCCGCCACGCGAGCTTGATCCGGGGGGCTCGAACAATCCCCACGCGAGAGTTGGACCTCCAGCAGCGTCAGGTGATCGAGACGGCGTTAGATGCGCTGCGCCCCCCAGCTTTCGGCTACACCCCGCCCGATGTGGCGGTCATTGAGGCCTTCGTGCGCGACCGCTGGGGATTCGAGGCCCTCCGCGAGCACCAGCGCACGGCCATTGGTGCATTGGTAGACGGGAGTGACGATGTGCTCGTGGCGCTTCCCACGGGTGAGGGCAAGTCGGTGTTGTTTCAGGCGCCGGCCTTGCATCAGGGTCTGGCCAGCCGTCGCCTGACGCTGGTCATATCGCCGCTGCGGGCACTTATGCGCGATCAGGTGGAGGGACTGCACCGCAGGCCACGGCGTTTTCATCAGTCAGCGGACTACCTCAGCGCCGACCGGCCATGGCACGAAATCGAGGACGTGCTACAGGGCGTGCTTGATGGGCGCGTGCTGCTGCTCTATGTGGCCCCAGAGCGCCTGCGTAGTGAACGGTTCTGCGCCCATCTCACGCGACGCCTCGGCGCTGACGGCCGCTTCGGCTATCTGGTCGTCGATGAGGCCCACTGTCTAAGCCAGTGGGGCTATTCGTTCCGTCCGGACTATTTGTTCGCCCTGGATCGCCTGACGAGCGAGTTTCGCGATCCCGTCGATGCGGACACCACGCCTTTGCTGTTCTTCTCGGCGACCGTTACCAAAGCAACGAGCGCGGAACTGGACCAGTGCCGTCATCACGCCAGCCGCAACCTCCGGCTCGTGCCCGATCGCTCCGTGCACCCGGTACGTTCCCACATCCAGATCGAGACGGAGCCCATACCAGGTTCGCTGCGAGGTCCTCCCGAGGATTGGGTGCTCGACGACCGCTTGGCACGCATTCTTGAGATCATCGCCGAGGGGCGCCGCAACCGGGAGCGCACGGATCAGGTCAGTGCCGTGATTCTGTTCGTGCGCACGCGCAGGCAGGCTGAGCACTTGGCGCGGCTGATCAGCCGCCGGACAGACCGTAAAGAGCAAGTCGATCATTTCCACGCGGGACTCGATGCAGAAAGCCGGAGCGAGGTTTACGAGCGTTACAAGCGTGGCCTGTTGGATGTGCTGGTGTGCACCAAAGCCTTCGGTATGGGTATGGACATCCCGCACATCCACTTCGCCATCCACCTGTCGCCACCGTTGGTGCTCGAGGATTACTTGCAAGAGGTCGGCCGCATCGGTCGCGGACGCGAAGAGCTCGAGCGCGCCGGGCTCGAACGAGTTACGGCTACCCTTCTGCACGGTGATGAAGACTTCGCCTACAACCAGGAATTGGCCCAGCGCGCCCGTATCGGCGTAGACGAGATAAAGGACCTGTGGCGCCAACTCGCGGCACATTCGCGCCCCGCTGAGGACATCGACCTGGCCTTGATGCCGACCACGGGTTTCTCGGCAGTGAGAGCAGGCCCTGAGAGCCGGGAGCGTGAGACGCGCCTTCGCATGTGCCTGTTCTGGCTGGAGTGCTGTAAGCGATTGACCATCGTCGGCCAAGCCCCCGGGCTCTTGCGTGTGCGGCTGATGGCAGCACGTCTCGACGAACTGGTCAATGAGCCGGACCATATAGGCGAGGTGGCCACAGCGCTATCCGGGGTTTGCCGCAATCTTCCGGTGTCGGTGCAACGGGAGCGGCCTGCAGCATCGAAGGCATCCACGCAGACAGAAACCCGCAGTCAGGGCTCGGGCGGGTTGATCGGACGAATCGCGTCGTTTCTCGGCCGCCTCGTAGGCATCAGCCTTGGCCCGGCTCCCGCTCCCGCCCCCCAGACCCAGCTTGAGCCGGCACTGACCTCTACACCAGTTTCGGAGCCCGCGCTGGAGAGCATCATCGACGTGCCGTCGCTGTTCCGTGCAACGACGGTGTCGGGTCCCGACGCCCTACTGTCCACGCTGCGCAAGATCGAGAAACGCGGCGGCCTGGAGATGCTGCATGAGCTGGAGCTCAAGCCCAAGGCTTTGTCGAACGCACCGCCGGGCCAGATCAGGGAGCTGTTCGATAGCCTGCTGGAGGCGGCCGGAGATATCGCGGCAACCTTGACGCGCCGGCCCGATCGACGACTCAAGCTCGATGACATGCCGCTCGCACTTCCAAGTCTGTGCCGCGAGGGGCGGCCGTTGCTGGGCGCCCGACAGCCGGAGCCACCAATGCTGCATCCCTATGCCGCCGAGGATGCCGTGCTTTACCTGCTGCGCGTCTCCATGGTTCGGGTGCTCGAGATCGAAAGTGAGGGAGACAGACCACAGTGGTCCCTCTGGATCGGACCGCGCGACGCCAAGGGCTTGCGTGAAAGGGTTGCAGCGGTGATGCAGCTGGCCCGAGAGGTCTGGTCATTGCTCCGCGGGCCAATCAGTGCAAATGCGCAGAGCGTGCGGTTATCGTCCCTAGTGGATTCCTTCCGCGACCGGGCGTTCAATCGTTACCTGCTCAAGTCGGCCCTGGGATTGCTGTCCAAGCTGCACCTGTGTGCCGTGAGTGATGACCTCTTGGGCATGACCTATGTGCTGGCCTTGACGGACGTTGGCACAGAGCTGAGCGTCGCTGAGGAGGTTGAAAAGAAACTCGATGGCGTCAACCGGATGAGCGAGCTGCGCGCCCATGCCATGGAGATCTATGCCTATCTTGATGTCGACGCGCGCCGAGCCTTCATCGACGGCTATTTCCAGATCGCGCGACCCGAGGACCTGGAGGTTTTCCTGACCGAGCAGATGACGTTTGTCGATGCGCCGTCCTCCGAGCGGATGCAGACCAAGCTCGCCCAGATCCGCAAAGAGGCCATCGAAGAGCGATTCGCTTGCTACCAAGGCGAAGACGCACTGGAGCCACATCAGTGGCGTGCAATCTCGCACCCGCGCGATCAACACCTGCTGGTGTTAGCCGGCCCCGGCGCGGGAAAGACGCGGGTTCTTATCGACCGTATCGTCTATCTGATCGACCGCGCTGGTCTAGCGCCGTCCGCAATCATGGTTCTGGCGTTCAACCGCGCCATCGTTCATGAGATCCGTATCCGCTTACGGGAGACCTTCGATGCCGTCGGCTACGGCGCCATGGTGCGACATGTTCGTGTGCATACCTTCCATGGGCTTGCAGCGCGTCTGTTGCGTCGGGTTGGCGACGGCGACGATCTACTCGGCGAGCTAACAAAGTGGCTCGCAAGCCCAGGCAACGCAGTACAGGCCGCAGACGGGCTACGTGCGATTCTTGTGGACGAGTACCAGGATGTGGACTCCCAGCGCGAGGCCGTCCTATTCAGGCTGCAGGAGGTCAGCGGTGCAAGCCTGTTCGCCATCGGTGACGACGACCAGGACATTCTCGGGTTCACCTATCCGGGTCTCGGACGTGTTGGCTCGCCCGGATGTGAGCGGTTCGAGCGCTTTGGCGCGCACTTCGGCCTGGAAGAACATCAGCACCTGCAGCTGAGAATTAATTTCCGATCTGACAAACGCATCGTTGAGTTCAGCAATAAGTTGATAAAGCGTTATGCAGAAAAGAATCCGAATTATCGACGCCTGAAAACGGAGCCACTAAGTAGTGTCTCCCCGGACGATGGGATTGTTAATTACGATGCCACGCGTGAGAACCTGCTCAATGGGCTAAAGACACTCGTACCTAAGGCGCGAGATGGGGGGCGTTCCATCGCGATCCTTTGCCGGACCAACGACGAGGTCGTCGAGGTTGCCGAGAGCCTGCAAAATGTCGTTGATTCGGTCGAAATTCGCACCAGCGATCCCTATGCCGTGGATCAGCTGCGCCATCACGCGCTATTCCTCGATGCTGTGCGCCAGATAACTAACAACGATTCAAACCCGCTGTTGACGGATCCGCGCATTGATGACCTGTTGGAGCAGTGGCAGCAGTTGGCAATCCCAGAGGCGGCTGACGGATCTCCCTTCGGTGTCCCAAGGGACCTTGTGAACTTAGTGCTGAAACAGAATCGCTTTGCGCGGACACAGGATCTGCTGAACGTCGCCGCCATGAAGTCCGATGAACTGGTGCGCATCCTCAAGCGCGAGCAGACCAAGGGCTGCATCGTCTCGACGATCCACCGCGTCAAGGGGCTGGAGTTCGACGAGGTCGTTTTGCTGCCTTCCACGGCTCCGTTTCCCTTCGGTCATCAGGGCTATCGCCAAGATCTGGCGCGGGCGGCTGCCGAGGAGATACGTCTGTTCTATGTTGGCATGACGCGTGCCAGACACGTGTTGCTGTTTGGATGGCGGGGCGAGCGCGAAAAGGCGTGGTGGGAAAGGAATTACTTCGCCGGTGAGGGCTCCACCGGTCCGGTTCGTCGTGTTCTGGGCGGGCGCTTGGACGAGGTGGATATCAGCTGGGCCGGTCGGTCACAGTCGGGGGAGACTCTTCAGGACGATATCGAGCGGTTGGTGCGGGTTGGTGATCTAATCGAAGTAGAGGACCGCCGCCTATTGGTGCACAAAGTTGCCGGTCGCTGCAGACGGATCGGTGCCTTGAAAAGGGGGATATTGGCCAGTTCGGCAAGCCGTCTGCGTGTCGCAGCGATTTACCGTTATCCACAGGTCCAGGACCCGTCACATCCAGAGTATTGGGAATGGCTCACAGACCAGGTCAGGACCCGCGGCTGGAGCTATGTGGTATTGGTTACAGGGTATCTGAGCACCGTGTGATCGGTTGCTTCGGGTTTGCCACGACCTCAACAGCCGCAGCTAGATTTGCCAGGCCTGCAACTTAGGGATTGCTCAAAGGCGGTGCAACCTCCGTGGCGACTTGGTTACTACAGTTTGCGCGCATACGGGATATGGGTTCGCTCTTGGGCGCGGTCAGGGTCGACTGTACCGCTTGAGGTGCATATCGATATAGTTGTCCTTGTCGCCCTTGTCGTTCCATTTGTAAAAGCACATGATGGCTGGCAGATTCCCGGTTTGTCCCGGCCCTCTGAGTCCACCGAGGCAAGTTGTTGCGGTTGCGGCGCCGAACTCGATAAACGCCTTCAAGACCATGACCGGATCCCCAGGTGTTTATGTAGCCTTTATAGAGGGGTGGCACCACCTTATGCTGCCGAAACCAGAACCTGAAAACGTCTTTGACCAGCACTTGCCAGGTTGGCCCTAGCAATGGCGCGTCTACTGATCAGTTGGATCGGACAAAAGGACCTCAACGCCGTGACCGCCAACGCTGCCGGAGAGGGTCCCTTGCTGACCACTCTGCGCGAAGTTCAACCGGACATCTCCTATCTGCTCTATAACTATTTGCCTGCTCAAGTCTCGCCTTACCTTAAATGGCTCAAGGACCGCTCGCCTGGACAGTTCGATGCTCGCCATGTATCCCTGACCTCCCCAGTTGATTATCGGGAGATCTACCAGGCCAGCGAGGCCCTTTTGAAGGAAATCTGGGTCAAGCATCCGGATGCGCGACGGCAGATCCTAATCAGTCCCGGTACGCCCGCCATGCAGGCGGTATGGATCCTTTTAGGCAAGACGAGTTACCAGGCGGAGTTTCTCCAATCATCCCAGGAGCGGGGGGTCGAATCCGTCGACCTCCCATTTTCTATTTCGGCAGAATTTCTGCCATCAGAAGACGTGAGCGCCGGGGTGCGCCTTCGGGATATGGCGATGGCACCCGTTCCGGAAACGGCGGACTTCGACCGCATCATTACTGCCCACCCGGTCTTACTCAGGCTCAAATGCCGCGCCGCCGCTCTGGCTCGAGTCGACATCCCCGTTCTGCTCCTTGGTGAAACGGGTACCGGTAAGGAATTATTCGCACGCGCCATCCACAACCTTAGCGGGTACAACAAGGCACCTTTCGTGGCCCTGAATTGCGGCGCTATACCTCAGGAACTGATCGATTCGACCTTGTTCGGCCATATACAGGGAGCCTTCACCGGGGCCGTGCGAGCCCAGGCCGGAGTCTTCGAGCAGGCCGGGGGTGGTACGCTGTTCTTGGACGAATTGGGGGAACTGCCCCTCTCGGCTCAAGTCCGCTTGCTGCGGGTCCTTCAAGAAGGGGTTATCCGTCGAGTTGGAGATGAGCGGGAGCGCCCGGTAGATGTCCGCCTCATCGCCGCCACCCATCGGGACCTCCAGGATGCCATTGCCAAACGACGTTTCCGCGAGGACCTTTACTACCGGATCGCCGTGGGCGTGCTGGAACTGCCTCCCCTTCGGGAGCGCCAAGGCGACATCAACCTCCTAATCGCCCGCTTTCTTATAGAAATCCGTGGCCGACTCAAGCTGAACCAAAATCTGCAACTGGCCCCAGCGGCACGCAACAAGCTATTAGCACACACCTGGCCAGGCAATGTGCGGGAACTCTACGCCACCTTGCTCAGGGCCGCCCTCTGGGCGCCGAATGGTAGACTGGAGGAAACCGATATTTTGGAGGCCCTAGCGGTAAGGCCAGACTCGGCGGCGGACGTCATGAGTCGGTCGCTTGGGGAAGGCTTCGTCGTTGATAAGTTGCTAGACGAAGTAGAGGCATACTATTTGCGTCGAGCACTCGATGCAGCTCAGGGGGTGAAGACGAAGGCCGCTAAGTTGCTGGGCCTAGCAAGTCACCAAACACTGACCAAGCGGCTACTTCGTCTCGGGCTGGAAGTGCGCAGCGAATGATCGGCAAGGAATGAATTGGCTACCCGGTAAACACGGGCGAGTGCCAGCTCTGAGCATTCATAGATTACGACGACATCTGGTAAAATCTGGCACTATAGAAGTAACAATAGTTACTTTTCATAGAGGAATATAATCTTAAGCTATTGTAATAACTATATAAATAAATTGGCACAGGAATTGATTTACAAGCATCGACAACCACCGAGGAGACCCGTCGATGCAAACAGATACCCACACTGGCTCCAGCGATCCTGTCGATTCCTTCGTTCTCACCGAGCACGCCCGCCTGCGCATGAGCCAACGGGGCATCCGCCGCAGCGATCTCGCCGAGGTTCTGAACCTGGGATGCTGCCGCCATACGCGCGGCGCCCGCTACTACTTTATCGGGCGCAAGGAGGTCAGTCGCTATGCCCGCCAGGGACTGGACGTTCGCCGTCTGGAGAACCTGCAGGTCCTTCTGGCGCCCAACAGCGACGACGTGATCACCGCCTACCGCAACGCCCGGTTGCCTAGGTGCTAAGCGTAAACGCACACACTTAACCCGCCCACTGCATCCCTAAGGAACACGAGCCATGGCCATGAAAGACTTCGCCGTGACAAAGCCCAGGCCACTCCCCGTCATCATCCTCGCCGACATCAGCGGCAGCATGGGGGTCGATGGCAAGATTGGAGCCCTGAACCAGTCCCTGCGGGACATGGTAAAAAGCTTTGCCAAGGA
>WBZT01003347.1_pt1 | contig 10558 bp, 8 predicted proteins | sample 5204241 | NCBI WGS metagenome assembly WBZT01 (sample SAMN12344358, study PRJNA552823) | activated sludge metagenome | biome: Activated sludge suspended growth; feature: Nitrification reactor; material: Wastewater; isolation source: activated sludge from nitrification reactor of wastewater treatment...
GAGCGCGCGATGCGCTTCGCGGAACACCTGCACCTTGTCGGGAGAAAGGTTGACGACGCAGTTGGAGATCACGACGTCGACGCTCGCATCGGCGACGGGCAGGTGCTCGATCTCGCCGAGCCGGAACTCGACGTTGGCCGCGCCGACGCGCGCGGCGGTGGCGCGCGCACGCGCGAGCATCTCGGACGTCATGTCGACGCCGATCGCGCGGCCGGTGGGGCCGACTTCGCGCGCGGCGAGGAAGCAGTCGATGCCGCCGCCCGAGCCGAGGTCGAGTACGACCTCGCCGGACTTCAGCGCCGCGTACGCGACGGGATTGCCGCAGCCCAGGCCGAGGTTGGCGCCGTCGGGAATCGCCGCCGCCTGCTCCGGCGTGTAGCCGATGCGTTCGAGCGCGGCCTCGACGTCGATCGGGCCGCCACAGCCGCATCCGCAGCCGCCGCCGCTCGCGATCTCGCCGTACTTCTCGCGCACCACGGCGCGCGGGTCGGCGCCCTCGGCCAGCGTTTCCGCAGCGGACCCGCCACCGCAGCAGCCGCTCGACTTCACCTCGACGACCGGGATCGACTTCGCGTTCGTGCTCATCGCCTTCTCCTATCTCGCCGGCAACCCGGCCACGAGTTTCTGGAAGCGCTTCACGGCCTCGGGATCGATGCAGTAGCAGACGCGCGGCCCGTCGATCTCGCCCTGCACGAGGCCGACGTCCTTCAGGACCTTCAGGTGCTGCGACACCGTTGCCTGCGCGAGCGGCAGTGCGCTGACGATCTCGCCGCACATGCACTCGCCGCGATCGCCGAGCTGGCGCAGGATCGCGACGCGTGCCGGATGGCCGAGCGCACGCGCGAGCTCGGCCAGCGCGGTGTCGGCGGCGGTGATGCCTTCTCGGGATTCCCGTGTGGTGCGCATCGCGACTCCCTTCTCGCGTCGGTCGACGCTCTTATCGTTCATCGGCAATATACGATGACTGCTTGACCGCGTCCACACGATTCTTCTCCCGGCGGCGACGAATGCACGGCGCGTGCTGCTCGCCCGCGGGGGCGCGGGTATGCTGCGGACATGATCCAACTCATGGTCGACCAGCCCCTGTTGCTCCTGTTCGCGGTGCTCGCGGTGGGATTCGCCTTCGGCCGCGTCAAGGTCGGCGGCGTGAGTCTCGGCGTCGCCGCGGTTCTGTTCGCCGGCCTCGCGGCCGGCGCGCTCGACGAGCGCCTGCAGCTGCCCGAGATCGTGCAGCGCCTCGGCCTCGTGCTGTTCGTCTACACGGTCGGCGTTGCGAGCGGCCCCGGCTTCGTGGCGTCGTTCAAGCGGCGCGGCCTGCGCGATGCGGTGTTCACGACCGGTCTGCTCGTGCTCGCGGCGGTGGTCGCGTTCGGCGTGCACTTCGCGTTCGGCGTCAGCGGCCCGCGCGCGGCGGGCCTGTTCGCGGGCAGCCTCACGAACACGCCCGCGCTGGCCGCGGTGATCGAGCGCCTGCGCGCGTTTTCGCCGACCGACGCGACGACGCTCGCCGAGCCCGTCGTGGCGTACTCGCTCAGCTACCCGATGGGCGTGTTCGGCGTGATCCTCGCGCTGGCGATCGCGCGCAAGCTCTGGCGCAAGGAGCTGAGCGTGCCCGCGGGCAGCAGTTCGCTCGAGGTGCGCAGCGTGAACGTGACGAACAAGGACGTGTGCACGGTCAGCGTCGAGGGCCTGCTGCGCCGCCGCGGCTGGAAGGTGATCTTCGCGCGCCGCCGCCGGGGCGACGAGATGTCGGTCGTGGCGGGCGACGAGCCACTGATGGTGGGCGACATCGTCACGGTGGTCGGCTCGGCCGAGGAACTGGCGAAGGTGGTGCCGGCGCTGGGCGAGGTCGCGGAAGAGAAGATCGAGTTCGACCGCACGGATCTCGACTACCGCCGCATCTTCGTCTCGGAGCCGGCGGTCGCGGAGCGGCCGTTGTCGGCGCTGCACCTGCTGGAACGCTTCGGCGCGATCGTGACGCGCGTGCGCCGCGGCGACATCGACCTGCTGCCCGAGGGCGGCACGGTGCTGGAACTGGGCGACCGCGTCCGCGTGCTGGCGCCGCGCGAGAAGCTGAACGCGGTGGCGCGCTACTTCGGCGACTCGTATCGCGCGCTGGCGGAAGTCGACGTGCTCTCGTTCGGGCTCGGCGTGGCGGTGGGCCTGGTGGTGGGCCTGGTCCCGATTCCGCTGCCCAACGGCAGCACGTTCCAGCTGGGCCTCGCGGGCGGCCCGCTCATCGCGGGACTGGTGCTGGGCGCGCTGGGACGCATGGGCGTGGTGGTGTGGCAGCTGCCCTACGGTGCGAATCTGACGCTGCGCCAGATCGGGCTGGTGCTCTTCCTGGCGGGCGTGGGCACGCGCTCGGGCTGGGTGTTCGCGCAGACGTTCTCGAAGCCGGGCTCGCTGCCGCTCTTCGTCGCGGGCGCGGCGATCACGCTGGTGACGGCGCTGCTGGCGCTGGTGATCGGCCGGCGCGTGCTCAAGGTGCGCGCGTCGGTGCTGATGGGCATGGTGGCGGGCCTGCAGACGCAGCCGGCGGCGCTGGCGTTCGCGAACGAAGGCTCGACCGACGACGGCCCGAACGCGGGCTACGCGGCGGTCTACCCGTTCGCGACGATCGCGAAGATCCTGATCGCCCAGCTGATGGTCGAACTGTTCCGCTGACGCCGACGCGCGACGTCTTCGCAATGGCGTCGCGCGTGTGGCGTTCTCGCGCGTGACGTTCCACGCGCGACGTTCCACACGCGACGTTGCACCCGTAGCGTCGAGGGGCGTCCTGCGAGGCTGGAGTCGGAAAGAGCAGACGTTCGGCTTCGGCATCCTGCCTTCGCCTCACTAGGCGCTCCGGTCGCTCCGCCATCCTGGCTACGCTCCCTGCGCGACTCTGCTCTTTCCGACTCCAGCCTCTCCGGCCGCCGGCGGAACGAAGCACGTGCAACCACGAGCCACGGCCGTGTCGCTTGCGGCGGCCTGCCCTGACCTTGCTCGTGCTCGGCTCGCCGGCGGCCGCAGCGAGTGGGTCGCGAAAAGGGGGAGTCGCGAAACGAGCGTAGCCAGGATGGCGGAGCGAAGTGGAGCGCTAGTGAGGCGAAGGCAGGATGCCGAAGCCGAACGTCCCCCTTTTCGCGACCCACTCGCGGAGGCTGCCCCTCGACGCAACAGGTGCGACGTCGCGCGCAGGCCGCCCCTCGACGTGACGGGTGAGAACGTCGCACACGAGACGCCACGCCTGAAACGTCACGCGCAGGCCGCCCCTCGACGTGATGCGTGAAGCGTCGCGCGTGCGGCGTCGCGCGTGTGACTCCATGAGTGAAGCCGTCGCGCGCAGCGGCCCCAAGCTCAGCGCATCGGCGCCGTGATCACGCGGAGGCCGTCGCGCAGGTGGATGCGCCAGTAGCCCCAGTCGTGCGAGCCCGGGAACTCGTGGTACGTGTGCGGGATTCCGAGCCGGGTCATCGCGCGGTCCAGCTCGTGGTTCTCCGGCGCCGATTCGTCGTTCGCGCCGCAGTCGAAGTAGAACGTGCACTCCTTCACGCGGCTCGCCACGCGTTGCACGTACTCGAGCGGGCTGTACTCCGCGCGCAGGCGCGTCGCCTCCGGATCGTCGCCGAAGATGCGGCCGCTGCTGATGTCCTTCCGCAGGCGGAAGTCGCCGCTGTGCGCTTCGCACGCGCCGAACACGTCCGGGTGCCGCAGCACCAGGTTCATCGCGCCGGTCGCGCCGTCGGACAGGCCCACCACGCCGCGCCACGTCGCGCCCGGGCGCGTGCGCAGCGTGCTGTCCGCCCACGCCACCAGGTCGCGCGCCACGAAGTCCTCCATGTTCGAGCGCCCGCCCGACGCGTTCAGCCAGATCGAGCGGCCCAGCAGGCCCGCGCCGCCACCGTCGGGGAAGAGCGCGATCACTTCCGGGATCTCGCCCGACGCGCTCATCCGATCGAGCGTCTCGATCGCGTGGCCCTGGCCCGGCCAGTTGCCCTCGCTCCCCGGCCAGCCGTGGAGAAAGACCAGCACCGGGTAGCGCCGCGTGTGCGCGGCCGGCTGGTCGTAGGACTCCGGCAGGTACACGCGGCAGTCCTTCTTCGCGCCGCCCAGCGACGGCGCCGCGAGGCTGCGGAACTCGACGCGCCCGCCTGCGAAGGCCGGCAACGCGACCGTCAGCGCGAGGGCGAGCAGGCAGGCGATGCGGCGAAGCATGCGCGCACTATCGCACGCGGCTCCGGGCGGGCGAAGGCACGGGCGAAGGCGCGCGCTTGACTCCAACGCGAGCCGATCGACAGACTCGTCCGCGTGAACGTCCCGACTCCCGACCCCGCACTCGCCGCCGTCGAGCACGCCCGCACCATGGGCGGCGGCGTCCGCGCCAGGACCATCGTCGTTCTTCCCGCGTACAACGCGTCGGAGACGCTGCGACGCACCGTCGCCGAAGTGCCGCCCGGCTGGGTGGACGAAATGCTGCTCGTGGACGACCGCAGCACCGACGACACTGTCGCGGTCGCTCGCTCGCTCGGCATCGACGTCATCGAGCACACCGTGAACCGCGGCTATGGCGGCAACCAGAAGACCTGCTACGCCGAAGCGCTGAAGCGCGGCGCCGACATCGTCGTCATGTTGCACCCGGACTACCAGTACGACCCGCGCCTCGTGCCGCTGATGATCCTGCCCATCCAGCTCGGCGTGCTCGACGTGATCCTCGGCTCGCGCGTGCGCACGCGGCGCGAGTGCCTCGACTCGGGCATGCCGCTCTACAAGTACCTCGGCAACCGCTTCCTCACGCTGGTCGAGAACGTCGGCCTCGGGCAGAACATGGGCGAGTTCCACAGCGGCTTCCGCGCCTACCGGCGCGAGGTGCTGGAGACGCTGCCGCTCGAGCGCTTCTCGGACGACTTCGTGTTCGACTCGCAGTTCCTCGTCTCCGCGGTCGACGCCGGCTTCCGGATCGGCGAGATCCCGGTGCCCGTGCGCTACATGCCCGAGGCGTCGTCGATCAACTTCAAGCGCAGCGTGCGCTACGGATTCGGCACGCTGGCCGCGGTCGCGCAGTTCCAGCTCAAGCGTCTCGGCCTGCGGCCGGCGGGCATCTTCGCGGACCGCCGGTAGAGGACCGGAGCCTCCGCGAAGAGCGAAACTCCCGCCCGTCTCGTGCATCCCAAGACCGGAACCGTCCGCCCCGTTCCGGCCGCCTCCCGGATCAACACGCCCGCCATTCGGAACGCGTCGTGGCGTACTCTCGGGGCCGGGCAGCCCGATCCCAACCTCCCGAACCACCCACCCGGAGACCTCCGTCCATGGAAGCCACGCAGACGATGGTGAACACGTCCGTCAAGAACGGCGTGATGACGATCGAGCTCACCTTCGACCCCGGCAACTGCTACACGCACGAGATGATGCTGCAGCTCGACAAGGCGATCCTGCAGGCGCGCTTCGACAACGCGGTGCAGGCGATCGTGCTGCGCGGGGCGGGCGAGAAGTTCTTCTGCGCGGGCGCCGACATCAACATGCTCAAGACGGCCGATCCGACCTTCAAGTACTACTTCTGCCTGCACGCCAACGAGACGCTCAACCGTCTCGAGCACACGCCGAAGATCGTGATCGCGGCGATGAACGGTCACACGGTCGGCGGCGGACTCGAGATCGCGATGGCCGCCGACATCCGCATCGCGCGCAAGGGCGCCGGCAAGGTCGGCCTGCCGGAGATCAACCTCGGCGTGCTGCCCGGCACCGGCGGCACGCAGCGCCTCGCGCGGCTCGTGAACAAGTCGAAGGCGATCGAGCTGATGTGCACGGCCGAGGTGTTCGGCTTCGAGAAGGCGCTCGACCTCGGGATCATCAACGACATCTGGGAAACGAAGGACAACGCCGAGTTCCTCGACAAGATCCAGGCGTACGCCGAGCAGTTCTGCCCGCCGCACCGCGCTTCGAAGGCCGTCGGCCGCATCAAGCGCTCGGTGCAGTCCGGCGCCGACCTGCCGTTCGAGAGCGCGCTCGCCGTCGAGCGCGAGCTGCAGCAGCTGCTCTTCCAGGGCGAGGACGCGAAGGAAGGACTCGCGGCCTACATCGAGAAGCGCAAGCCGAACTTCGGCGCGAAGTGATCCGGCGCGGCCGCGAGGCCGCGTTCGTGACGACGGCCCCGCGACCGTGCACCGGTCCGGGGCCGTCGGCGTTCGTGCGTCGCGGCGCGCGGACGAACGCGCGCGCGTGAGCGTCAGACGCGGATCCAGCAGGGCCGCTCGTAAGCGGCCACGAACCCGGCGCGGGAGAGGTTGCGCCACGCGGTCGTGTCGACGTCGGGCCAGTTCGGGCCCGTGTCGCACGACAGCCAGCGGCAGCCGGCGGCCGCCGCGTCGCGGATGCGCGCGGCGATGAGCAGCGACTGCGAGCCCTTGCCGCGCTGCGATTCGCGCGTGGCGTCGAAGCACAGCCACGCGCCGTCGCCCTCGACGTACATCGCGGCGCAGCCCGCGGGCTCGTCGCCCTCGTACGTGACGTAGTGCGTCCAGCCGGGACGGCCCACGCAGCCCGCGAACCAGTCGCGCGCCGCGGGGAGTCCGCCCGCGAAGCCCTCGCCCGCGATGTTGCCGAACGCGCGCGCCTGGCGCGGCTTCACGCGCTCGAGCCGCAGCGCGAGTGCGCGTGGCGGCGCCGACTGGATGCCGCGCACCCACTTCACGTGGTGGAAGGGCGCGTCGAGTCCGCGCGCAGAGAGCCGGTTCGCGAGGTCGCCGGGCTCGGCGAGCGGGCAGAGGTTGACCTCGAACGGCGCGCCGCGATCGGCGTAGTGCGCCACGATCGCGTCGAGCATCGTGTCCGTCGCCGGGCGCGCAACCCCGAGGCCGACGACACGGTTGAACATGAACGAGTCGAGGGTCGGCGCCGACAGCGCGTACGCGCCGCCCATCTCGCGCCCCGCGAGTCCCAGCGCGGACGCCGCCAGCGGCGGCGCGGCGGCGAAGAAGTCGCGCCATGCGTGCACTTCGATCTGCTCGATCGCCCGGGCCTGCTCGATTCCGATCACGCGGCATCTCCCTTCGCGGGTTCCGGCAGGTCGGCCGGCGGCTCCGCGGCGTCGTCCCGACGCAGGTACGACCATAGCCCACCCGGGCTCTGCGCGCGTACCAGCGCGAACGCGATCCGCGGCAGGGCGAGGGGGTTCGGATAGACGAGGTAGCGGTCCTCGAAATCGGGGTCGAACTTCCGCTTCCAGCGGAAGAGTCCCTGGAAGTCGTAGAAGCGGCTCAGCCGGTGGAGGAGGAACGCGCGCGCCGGGTCCCCGGTGACCGTCGCCTCGCCCTCGCCGTCGCGCGGCATCGCCACCTTCACGAGCGCCGACAGCGACAGCGACATCAGATCGTCGCCGCGCTCGCGTGCATGCTCGACGGCGCGCACCACCAGCAGCTCCATGATGCCGGTCGGCGCATCGGGCCGCCGGCGCATGAGATCGATCGCCCAGCCGCGACGCGCCCAGATCGGCGTCCACGTGCAGAACGCCTCGACGCGAGACCTCGCGGGATTCCACGCGACCGACAGCCAGACATCGGGCAGCTCCGACGGTTCGAAGCGGCCCATGCAGAAGCCCTTCTCGCCTCCGACCTTTCCCTTCATCCACGCGTTGGAGATCTCGCGCAACTGGTCGAGCATGCGTTCGGGGTCGTGCGCGGGATCGAACGCCCGGGTGCCGGGCACGAAGTGGCGCACCTCGATGCCCGCCTTGTCGAGCTTGCGGACCTGGCGCCGCACGGTGCCGAGCGCCGGGCCCTCGAGCGTGAAGCGCGCCGGGCGCAGCACCGGATCCTCGCCGATGTGCACCGCGCTCCAGCCGCGCTGGTGATAGGGGCGGAGGCGTTCGGGGCGCACCTGGTAGAACGCGAAGTCCCAGTCGTGCTCGCGGCAGAAGCGCTCGAACGACTCGAGCAGCGCCGGCATCTCCTCGGGTGGTCCGATGGGATCGCCGATCACGAGCAGTACGTCGGCCTCGAAGCGGTAAGCGATCACGGCACGCTGGTTGGCGCTGAAGAAGTAGTCGACGTCGTCGCCGGTCGCGAACACGGCGATCGTGCTGTCGCCGTACTCCTTCGCGATCGCACGCACGCGCGCGACCTCCGCACGATGCCGATTGCGGTGCCCCGCGGGGCGCAGCAGCGCGACCACGAACGCCGCGAGCCACGTCCAGCCGAGCACGCTGATCGAGCTCAGGAACCAGCGCACGGCGTGGTGCGTGCGCGTCGCCTGCAGCACCGGCTCGCCGAGCCCGAACAGCTGGTAGAGCGATTCGGCGAAGGCGCGAGGCACCGACGCGTCGCCGGGGCTGTAGAGCCTCTCGACGATCCAGCAGCCCGCGACCGCGTACACGGCGAGCGCTGCGAGGAACGCCGCGAAGGGGGCGGCCATGCCGCGGAAGGTGAACGCGCGGCTCTTCACCGTGAACGCCTCGCCGTGGATGCCGAGCAGGAACATCAGCGCGGCCGCGGACGTGGCTTCCTCGAAATCGAACGCCTTGAGCAGGTTCACCGGCACCGACACCGCGGCGAGGAAGAGCGCGGTGACGAACGCGCGCCGCTTGCCTCGGCGCAGGCCGTTCGCGGTCAGGAGCAGCAGCGTTCCGGCGAGCAGCGTGAACGTGCGGCTCGTGTCGAGCACGTCGGTGGGGACGAGGTGCCGCAGCGCGAGGAGCCGCTCGGGCGGGCGTGAGAGCAGCGCGGACGCGAGATCCACGAGTCCCAGCGCCGCGACGGCCAGCGAGAGCGCGTGACGGACGAAGGACCGGTTCATGACAGGGGCGGTCACGCTATCACACGCCCAACCGCGACGTCGGAATCACGCGTGCTTGACGATCCCGGCCGGCGGACGTGTACGCTCCCCGCCGCATGTCCCGCATCCGCCGGATCGCACTCGCCCTCGCGTTGTTCGCCGCGCCCGCCCTCGCCGACGTCTCGCGGCTGCCCGCGCCGGCGTCGGACAGCCTGCGCGCGGAACGCCCGCCGGCACCGCTGATCGTGCCGGGCCGGCCGGCGCCGGCCGACTCGCTCGCGCGCCCGGCGGCCGACCGCGCGCAGGAGCAGTACGCCGTCGGGCGCGAGCTCGAGCGCAACGGCGCCGGCGCCGCGGCGATCTCGGCGTACCGGAACGCGGTGCGCATCGATCCGACGATCCCCGATGCGCACTACCGCATGGGACGGCTGTTCTCGAACGTGAGCCAGCACAAGTACGCGGCGCGCGAGTACGCCGCGGAGCTGAAGCTCCGCCCCGATCACGTGCCGTCCTCGCGCTGGCTCGGGCTCGAGCTCGCGCAGCTGGGCGACACCGCGGCCGCGATCGCGCGGCTGCGCTCGCTCGTGCAGGCCGATCCCGTCGACGAGCCGTCGTGGCAGGCGCTCGGCTTCGCGTACGCGACCGCGGGCCGGCCGCTCGAGGGCGAGCAGGCACTGCGGCGCGCGCTGTCGCTCGATCCGGGCGACGCCGACGCGTGGCGCGATCTCGGCGTCGTGCTCGCGGCCACGCATCGTGACGCCGAAGCGCGCGACGCCTATCGCCACGCCGCGCGGCTCGCGCCGCGCGACACGGGCACGCGCGTCAACCTCGGCAACCTCCAGCTGCGGGCCGGGCACGCGGACTCGGCACTCGCGGCGTACGACGCGGCGATCGACGTCGATTCGACCTCGGTGCTCGGCTGGCGAGGCAAGGTCAACGCGCTGATCGCCCTGAACCGGCTGGACGACGCCGGTCGTGCGTACCGCTCGTGGCTGCAGCTGCCCGAAGCGCCGCAGTCGCTGCGCGTCGAGGCGATGGAGTTCTTCGCGTCGCGCGGCCGCCAGGACATCGCGCTCGAGCTCGCGCGCGACGGCGTGCGCCGTACGCCGCGCTCCGCCGAAGCGCACCTGGCGCTCGGCATGGCGCTGCACGAGAGCGGCCAGGATCGCGCCGCGCTGCCCGAGCTGCGGCGCGCGGAGGCGATGTTCGTGCGCGCGGAGCCCAGCGCCCGCGTCGGCGCATTGATCCGCTCGCTGCGGGCGAAGGCACCCGACTCGCTGCGCGCCCTGTATCGCGCCGACAGCATCGCCAACGAGGCCGGGCGCGTGCGCGTGCCGCTCGATTCGCTCGACGCCACGCGCCGCCGGCGCTGAGACGCGCGTCGCGCCTCGCGCGTGGCGGGACGGCCGCGCGGTCGGCTACTCTGCCTCCCGCCGCGAACGACACGATCATTCCTCGCCCGCCGCGTCCGCGCCGGGTCCGAAAGGCAGCCTCGACATGTCCGCTCCCGCCCGCACGCTCCACCTCGCCGCGCCGCGCGGTTTCTGCGCCGGCGTCGACCGCGCGATCGACATCGTCGACATGGCGCTGCAGGTGTACGGCGCGCCCATCTGGGTGCGGCACGAGATCGTTCACAACCGCCACGTCGTCGAGGACCTCCGCCGCAAGGGCGCCATCTTCACCGACGATCTCGCCGACGTCCCCGAGGGCGCGGTGGTCATCTTCTCCGCGCACGGCGTGTCGCCGGCGGTGCGCGAGGAAGCGCGCGCGCGCAAGCTGCGCGCGCTCGACGCGACGTGCCCGCTCG
>WBZT01003349.1_pt1 | contig 10555 bp, 1 predicted proteins | sample 5204241 | NCBI WGS metagenome assembly WBZT01 (sample SAMN12344358, study PRJNA552823) | activated sludge metagenome | biome: Activated sludge suspended growth; feature: Nitrification reactor; material: Wastewater; isolation source: activated sludge from nitrification reactor of wastewater treatment...
TGGGTTGGAGCTACATGTGATGCCCAGGATTGCTGGAAAAGGAGTGCGTACGACCCCTGGCCGATCAGGCAGTGAACGGTCGTAAAGCTAGCAACCAAACAAACCAGTAACGCTGCGCCAGAACGTAGCAGGGTCCGGCGCGGCCGATCCGCTTCGCAACACCGGAACCACAGTAGCAGCGCCGCCATTGGCAGGTAAGCAGCAACGTTGAACTTGATGTGTAAGCCGCCGCCAAGAAGGGCGCCTGCCAGGGCTGCCGCAAGCAGAGTCTTTTTCGTATCGAGGAGCCGGAGTAGCGCCAGCGCCAATACGGGAATGGTGACGGCGGGGAGTTCCACGGTGCATGAGGATGCAAGTTCCAAGAAACCAGGCGACGAGATGAGCAATGCTGTGGTGAGCGCGGCAAAAACCCAGCCGCGAGTTTGCAGGGAGAGGAGGTACACTGCGGCTAGCAGAAGTACCGCGAACCCCACTGTGAGCAATCTTGGCCCGAGCACCGAGCTGGAAAGATGCTTTATGACCTCGGAAATAAGCACAGTGTGCAAGAGTGGTTGGTCATTCCATACTTCAGTGTAAAACTGATATCCGTTGAGATACAGCGTGGCCTTGGAGAGCGCGAAGCCTTCATCGGCGCCAATCAGAAGAGCCGTTCGCAGGGGAAGCAAACTGACCAGAACTCCGAAGAACAGCAAGAGTATCAACAGGGCAAGGGTCGCGGGAAGCCCCGGCCGCGTTAAGCAGCAAGGGGCGGTCTTAGGGCATCCAGGCTTGCTGGTTGAACTGTCGGTCTGGCGGGTCATTAAACAGCGCGGAAGTATGAGCTTACTGGGCGACTCACTGCAACACGGCAAGTGGAGACAGCGGCGGTTACCATTGCGCGCTCTGTTCGCGCAAGGAGAATTCCAACATTTCGGCTGGCAGAATGAGAATTCGCTTGCAAAACGGCTTTTCTAATAGTAGAAAAGCTTGTTTTTGCTCTCAAAGAGCATTAGGAGCCGAGTTTAGCAGTTAACCCACAACTGGCTAACGAAAAGGGAATGCGTTGTGCATACCTCGGGCGTCACGATTCAGTTCATACGGCGCTTTAAGCCGTGGAAGCTGTTGCTTCTTCCTGTGGTTGGTACCTGTCCGATGTGCATTGAATTCGGCCTCAGACCATAGTCCATGATATGAAAATTCACTATGTCCCGTTGCTACTCTTATTGGCGACCAACCTAAACACTTGGGGCCAAGCAATTCAGTCCACATCCGTCAACTCCACGGGCCGGCAGGAATGGAGTGTTAGGGAAAAAGACGGGAATTCGCGCACTTGGGTCGTGCCTTCCGGGAGCACCCAAGGGAGCAACAATCGCAACTCGCCTGACCGGCCCTGCGTCGTCGAGGTCGCCACCGGCATGAATTACTGGGATGGACATCAATGGTTGCCGAGCAATCCCGAGTTTCAGCCAACCGATTATGGATTTGAGGCGAATCAAGTTCAGCATCAAGTTAACCTACGGAGGAATTTGAACGCGACTGGGGCGGTAAAGCTGACGACCCCCGACGGAGTTGTTCTCGAGTCCACGCCAGTGGGTATCGCTCTGTATGACGCCGCCAGCGGACGATTCCTCGTGATTGGTGCGATTACGAATTGTCATGGGGTTTTGGTCGGCTCAAACCAAGTTTTGTATGCTAACGCATTTTGGGGTGTATGCGCCGATATCGTTTATACCCTGGATCAAGGTTCATTTCAGCAGGATGTCCTCATCACCGGGAGATTGAATCCGGCCGACTATGGATTCCCGAACAACACAACCCGCATTCAGGTGCTCACCGAGTTCTATCAAACGACTCGCCCAGCAAAGATCCGGCGGCCCATTTACGTGGAACGCAAGCAGGCAGTCCGCACGCAAATGGCCAGCCCAGATATTGTGGACGAAACGTTGAGTTTCGGCAAAATGGTCTTCGGGCGTGGGGTGGCCTATCGTGCTGGGGAATCATCGGCGAGCGGGGTCTCGGTAGCCAAGGAGTACCGAACCATCAACGGACGCACCTTCCTGATTGAATCGGTTCGCTATGGGTCGGTTGGGAAACTGCTGGATTCGCTCCCGAATTGCATTCGGACCGCCGCATTGTCGCCCCCCGCAGCCAAGTTCGAGACGGCGATGATCCCCAAGGCCAGGTCGGTAGAAGCGGCCGATTCAAGCCCGGGCGGTTCAGCAGGGCGATTGGCGAAGTTGGAGAAGCGGCCGGCGGTCGTCATAGATTACCTCGCGACCGTCGCCGGGAGCACGAGTCTGTTCAAAGGGGACACCACCTACCTCGTGTCCGGGACGGTTTACTGCAATGATCCCACAACCATTGAAGGGGGCACGGTTTTGAAGTACAAAAGCGGAGCCACGCTACATTTTGGCAACACTCTGACCTGCCAGACCAAGCCGTATCGACCGGCAATCTTCACCGCCGTCGACGACGATACCGTTGGCGAAACCATGAACGGATACTCCGGTTCGGGCTATACGGGAACCATTAGCGCCTCCGGTTACGCCAATCCCGCCATCGCTGCGGATTATGTCAGCGGCTCCGGCTGGTGGGAACTGAGTCATCTCGTATTTCGATATGCCCAGCAGGCTGTGAGTCTGCCGTACGCAGACGCGGCCCAAGTTGACGTGAGGCACTCGCAGTTCGTGAAGTGTATCCGGGGAATCGCGATTGGATCGGAAGGATCCGGGCTGGGTGGTTGCGGGTTCACAGTGAACGTTCTGAATGGACTGTTGGCAGACATTAAGTACCCGCTGACGCTGCTCAACGATTCGGATGACTCGTCAACCTTGGTGCAATGCTACCATTGCACTTTCGACGGGAGTACAAACTTGATTTCGTTGCCCGGAGGATATTCCAACTATGGCGTTTCCTGTTACAATTCAGTTTTTGCCAATATTACGAATCTATCCGGGAGCGTGGACGGAGATCGGAATGGCTTTTACAACAGCCCAGAATTCGGAGCCTCGCCGCTGACCGTCGCCGTGTCTCCGTTTCAAGCAGTCGCGGCGGGCCGTTACTACCTCACTTCCGCGTCTCAGTTTCGGGATCAAGGTTCAAGCGAATACTCGCCATCCGACCTGCCTGGGACGACGACCTGGCCACCCGTGATCTATTCGAACATAACTCTTACGAGCGCGACTACGCTGGAGCCGCAGGTGTGGCGGGACATTGACACTCCTGACCTCGGCTATCATTATGATCCTGTCGACGTAATTGCGCATCAAGTCGGGATCACGAATGCCACGTTGATTTTGACGAACGGCATTGTGGTTGGTTACTACGATTCGACCGGCATCTGGCTGCAAGACCGTGCCGAGATCAAGTGCGAAGGAATTCCGACAGCCCCCAATCGCTTTGTTGAGTACCGGGCTGTGCAGGAACAGCCGGTGAAGCTTGGGAGTACTAGCGGTGCATCGACTGGTATTCCGATCTTGCCCTACCGAGCGAATGGGATTGCCGGCCCGGGCCACTTTCGATTCACGGATTTTGCTCACCTCGCCGCGGGCTACGGAAGCAGGCACTTATACATCAGCGGCGATTCGCATAACTTCAGCAGTCTGAAAGTTTCCGACTGTCATTTCGTTGGAGGCGCGGTCGATTTTTACGGGGGAATCGACGCGGAATATGTATTCAAGAATAATTGCTTTGAGCGGGTGAGTCTCTTCATCAGCAGCTGGAACGCCTACAACCCGCTAATAACGTTTCAAAACAACCTGGTATGGTATGGTGCGTTGAGTTTTGATGGAAGCGTGAGCACGCCATGGTCGGTCACGGATAACGCGCTCGATAATTGCTATGTGGAGGACTGGTCAGACCCTCCCGTTTCGCATAGCCACAACGGATATTTCAACACCACTGGGACATTAAATGCGCCGTTTTCTGGCGATGTCACTAACGCGACCTTTACCTATGCCGGAGGACCATTAGGGGATTTCTATCACGCTTCAACGAATTTGCTTAATCGTGGCAGCCAGAGCGCCGCCAATGCTGGCCTATACCATTACACGACGAGCACCAATCAGGTGAAGGAAACCAATTCGGTTGTGGATATCGGTTATCACTACGTTGCGGTCGGCACGAATGACTGGCCGCTTGATTCAGATTTCGACGGCTTACCGGATTACTGGGAAGATACCAATGGCAATGGGACTAACGACAGCGGGGAGACGCATTTCGCGTCATGGGATACGGACGGAGACGATCTCAGTGATGCCGATGAATTGTTTTCGTTCGGAACCAATCCGCTCAATATTGACATGGATGGCGACGGTTTTTCCGATGGAGATGAGATCTTCTGGGGATTGGATCCTTGCGAAGCCGATCCGCCTTACATTTGGGATTTGTCCAATGGGATGACAGTCTTTAGTGGCAGCAACGCGACGTTGACAGTTGCCATGTGGGGCAGTGTTACCACCAATTATCATTACCAATGGCGGGTCAACGGCCGGCCAATTGTGTCGGCGACGAACAGCACACTGACTATCACCGGAATCGCGTTCACCAATGCCGGTGTTTACGCAGTTACGGTTTCCAACCTCGCCGGTTGTGTAACAAGTCCGTTAATACGATTTACCGTATGGTCACCCAGTTCGGTGTGGGCCTGGGGCGATAATATCTCCGGTCAAGGTGATGTCTCTCAAAGCATGACTAATCTGGTCGGCATCGCCGCTGGGTACGACCATTGCGTGGCAATCAAGGCAGACAAGTCGCTTTTGGTCTTGGGCAGCAATTTCCTGGGCGAGACCAACCTCCCCGAGAATTTGACGAACGTGGTCGCGGTGGCGGGAGGGGGATGGCATAATCTGGCGCTAAGAGAGGACGGCACCGTAGCGGCGTGGGGATGGAACCAGGCCGGTCAGACGAATGTTCCTGATGGACTGAATAGCGTGGTTGCCATAGCTGCGGGCCATGACTTTTCTTACGCGCTGCGGAACGATGGAACAGTCGTGGCGTGGGGGGATAATTCATCCGGCCAAACGGACCTACCGGCGGATCTAACCAATGTGGTTGCAATTGCGGCGGGTGACCTGCACGGACTGGCCATGACCGGCGATGGGCAGGTCAAAGGATGGGGAGCAAACACTTGGGGTCAGGCGAATGTACCGCCGGGTATGACGAACGTGATCGCAGTCTCAGCCGGAGCCACCCACAGTTGTATCGTGCGTGAAGGCGGAACAGTCGTGGCGTGGGGGGATAACGGTCTTAACCAGACCAATGTTCCGTCAGCGGCCTCGAACGTCATCTCGATAGCCTCAGGCCTGAACTACACTATGGCGCTTCGGCAAAACGGAACCGTGCTTTTGTGGGGCAACCAGAACACCGCGCCTTCTGGTTTGAGTAATGTGGTTGCGATCGCGACCAAGCAGTCCGTCAATTTTGCGCTTGCTGCAAATACTTCAGTATCAGCTGCTGCCAGACTCGATCCGTGCGATTGGTATTTCAGTTGGGATCCGAATGATTGGGACCAAGATGGACGCAGCAATGCCCGGGAGATTTTGGATGGAACGAACCCGCTCGATACCGATGACGCGGTCCCAATCCGCCTGGCGCACTGGGCGTTTGACGATGTCGGTTCCTGGTTTGGGAATCGCGGCCAGCAACCAGTATCACCTCCGAATTTGACGCCGGTTGCTCACGGGTCAGGATATGCGGCCCAAATCGCTGGTAACGGAGCAATGATCAGATACCGGAGTCTTGAATCTGACGGGTCCTACAATATCTGTTTTAACATCGGCACATATCGATTCTGGTATAAACCAAACTGGGTCAGTCAAGATCACGGGGGAAGCGGTCCAGGACATACAGCCCAGCTAATTTATTGCTCTGGGTTTGGCTCATCCGCATGGTCGCTGAAAATAGACGCTTCGGGCAACAATCTGGTTTTTGTCACCTCGTACACCCCGCCTTACAGTCAGAATGGTTGTAATAGCTACAGCGTGTCGGCGTCACTTGATTGGAAGTCCAGTCAGGAGTGGCACCAGATAACGCTTACGTGTGGCGATTATCAAGGGGTGTCAATTTACGTTGATGGCGAGCAGTTGCAGAGTAATAGCTCCATACGCCATTACGTTCCGCGAGTATACGCCCATGCTACCGGCTTCATTATCGGCAACGATTCCTCCGGAACCGCTTCCGCGGAGGGCGTCTTCGACGACTTGGAGACTTTCAACTACGAAAAGTCTGCCGCTACAGTTCTGCTGGAGTATGACGCCTCGGTGATTGTTGATTCCGATTCTGACGGGGATGGAATGGACGATGCTTGGGAAACCTCATACGGGCTCAATCCTCTTTCGGCCTCCGACGCGAATTCAGACGTGGACGGCGATGGGTGGACCAATCTCCAGGAGTACCGAGCCGGCACCAATCCTAATGATCGTCCTGCCCTGAATATCTGGACCGCCCGACCCAAAGCAACCTCCAAACTTCCCTGACGCGGATACTTGCCTTGCTACCATGAATAAACCTAACAAATCGATTGCGGGTGCGATGTCGGTTGGCGTCGCGCTCTTGTTCATTTTGGCGACTACTTCCAACGCCACAGTCACCACCTGCACGCACGCCAGGTTCAATGAGGCGCAAGATTTAGGCTGTCCGAAGAAGTGCGGACCGTGCGACGGCATGCCTCAATGGTGGGTGACCGAGCCCTACGAAAACCTATGGATTGCTGACGAACCGCTCAGCTACTACACATCCGACGGCCAGAAGATGACCTTCCGGTGGACCTATCAGCAGCGGGGACAGCTTTCGGGCGCGCTAAGGATTCGTGAGTTGAGAGGGACAGGCGAAGCAAATTCTGGAGCGGCGGACATCGCCCATCTGCGGTACCGCGAACAATATCGCTACGGTATGACCAATGCCGCGTGGTGTCACAACTGGTGGTCGGAGATCGTATTTTGGGATCCAGGTATTGAATCCGGCAGTGCCATCCAACAGGCGGTGAAGCATGAAACTGATGCATCCAATCATCCAGTTCGAGCCTATCGAGCCTTTACCAGCCTCTATGAGGGGATGGCCTTGTTGGGGGATGGGGGAACGGTGTTTTTCAACGCAATGAACGCAAGTACTCCAACCACCCAAACGAAACTGAGATTCGAGGTTATTGGGTCACAGGCGGCCGGAGGACCGGAGGTTCCGGTCCTAAATGATTCCGGCTATCCGAATCCCTATCCGGAAAGCGGCGAAATTTGGGTGGAGGATCCCAAGTACGGGTTTCGCATGATTTATCCGGATGGAAGCATAGCTGAGTATGGTTTTGTCCACAGTGTGTATCAATATCGAGCCACGTTGAGCACGCAGTGCCCATATAGGTTTGCGGATGCAGCGGGAAACAATGTGGTTATTAGCGCTCAATGTGGCGCGAGCTATCCCCCTAAGGATTTTACGACAAGGGCCTTGCTTACGCGCCATATTGACTCGCAAGGACGCGTGACGCGGATCGGTTACCTCAAGAATCCTGCCTTGGCGGCAGGCCGGCCAAATTATGTGGTTAAGTATGTCGTCGATCCCGACGGCAGAACCAACACTTACAATTACAATTCAGAATACACTCAGATTGCATCCATTGAAGATCCGTACGGTCGTACGGCCCGGTTCAACTTCGCAAGCCGTGTCTACCCCCAGCCGTTTGGCGTCAAAAGCGATGTGCTAAAGGAGATACTGGATGCTGAAGGAATGAAGAGTACATTTGAGTATCAACAGACATCATTCACCATGACGAGGCAAGTTAATGGTAAGACTGTCACTCAGGTCATTACGGTGCCTCTGAGCGGTTGGATCGAATCAATGACCACCCCGTATGGCACGACGTTGTTTAACCATTTTGAGGAAGGAGAAGGCGATGCATATTCCCGTCGTGCGATATTGGTGGCTGAGCAAAAAACTGATACCGAATGGGCTCGTCAGTTGTTCCTTTACAAACACAATTGCCAGAATGTGGGGGAGACTTCAACGCCTGAGCAGACCGTGCCGACGGTTAGCGGCGTTCAGTTTGATGATAGCACGCATTCTGGCGGTGATCATCCCAATCTGTATTACCGGAATTCGTATCATTGGGGACGGCGCCAATTTACCGCAATCAGCGGGGCTCAATCCGGCTTGTCTGGCCTTAACTCGGCGAGCTGGGTTGTAAACAACCTGCTGAATTCGGCGGCGGAGTACCGCAAGGCTCGGCTTAAGCATTGGATGCGGAGCAGCAGCGATGAGTTCGTGGTTGTGAATTCCATGTCCAGCGAACGGGAACCGTCACCGGATTCAACGGGAACGACTGCGGGGATCCGCACCTTCTACGCGTATAAGGGCCAGGCGGCGAACATGGCGTGCTATGAGGGTACCGAGCCGTATGAATATTGTGTGGCTCGAAGGCTGCCGGATGGCACAACTCAATATCAGTTACTCGATTACAACAGCTTGGGCAATCCCACGATGCAGCGGGGGAGTTACACCAAGTTCGACGGCACTATTGATGAGCGGACGAATCGGTTTGAGTACTACGCCAATAGCACTGACGTAAAGTCCATCAGCAATTCCATCGGCTTCTGGGCTGGCTTCACGTACAACTCCAGCCATCAAGTCACGTATAGTACCAATGCGCTGCGCCAGTGGAACAAGCTGACGTATCAGAACAAGGCGCCTGGTGCAGTGGATAAGCTGGTGGGGGCGGCTTTTGTTCCTGGGGAAGTGGCGACCCTGAATTACTACGGTTATCAGTCACCCACGACGGAGCAAAACCGGAGGTTCCTTTCAAGCATTTCCTGGGCAACGACCGGCCGTCAATGGGATTTCAGTTACGAAGGCGGATTGATCAAGACCGCCAGCGACGATCTCGGCCTGACGATGAATTATACATGGGACAATCTGCTCCGTCTCACGGGCGCTAAGTTCCCTGATCAAACTTACATCTCCAATCGATATGATAAGTTGGACCTTTTCGCCACGCGTGACCGGCTGGGGAATTGGACGTATTTTGGTTACGACGGACTTCGCAACCTTCGGGCGATCACCAATGCGATGGGTTATGAGACGTACCTCAGTTGGTGCAGTTGCGGCTCGTTAGATTCGATTGCCGACGCGCTCAGTCATGTAACGCATTTTACGTACAACAATCAGGGCCGGCTGACCGATATCACCTACCCTGATAACAGTTCGTTACATTACCAGTATGACAATGCTGGCCGAGCCACCTTGGTCTGGGATGTCACCGCACGTTACCTGAGGTTCACCTACAACAACCAGAATCTCGTTACGAACATCGATAATGCTTATGGCCGGGTGGCGCGCTTTGTCTATGATAAGAAGGACCGTCCGATTGAAATCACTGACGCCATGGGGATCACGGTCACCAACGAGTATGATGTCTTGGATCGGCTGATTGCCCGTTCCTGGCCCGATCACATGACCCGGAAGGAAGGTTTCCTTTACGAGACCAATGGCCTGGTTTGTTATACGAATCGGAATCTTGCGGAAACTTGGTATGCACGCGATGACGCTGGACGGCTGCTACGAATTACGAATGCCAACAACAAGATCACGTACCTTGGCTACGATTCAGCGAGCCATCTGACTTCCCTGATAGACGCGTTGAACCAGCCCACGACTTGGGATTATGACATTTACGGATTAGTCAAAAAGAAGCTCGAGAAGATCGGCGGTGCGACGCGGGAAGTACTTCGGTACACGTATGACCCAGACGGCCGGCTCACCAACCGATGGGCCCTGGCCACTGGCGATACCGAGTTCATCTACGACTTGGTGCACAACCTCACCAACGTCAACTACAAAACTCCCGATTTCAAAGTCAAATACAAGTATGACGCCGTCAATCAATTGACCGAGATGGTGGACGGCGTGGGCACCACCACATTCAGCTACTCCGACGCTGGTCGTTTGTTAAGCGAGGACGGTCCATGGAACTACGACACAGTCAGCTACACCTACAATCAAGGGCTGCGTAAGACCCTGAGTCTGTTGCAGCCATCAGTTCCAGCTTGGGAGCAGACATACGGTTACGACAACGCGTGGCGAATGAACGCCTCGACCGCGCCGTCGGGGACATTCGGTTACGATTACGGTGTGGGTGGATCCGTTTCACCCGCGTCAGTCATCCGCGCGATCGCGTTGCCCAATTCTGCCAAGGTGGTCAATACGTATGATGGCATGGGCCGGTTGGAAACCACGTCGTTGCTGAAATCCGGACAAACGCTGGACGCTGCGACGTACACGTACGACCTGATCGGCCAGCGGACGAACGTGGCGCGGAACTTCGGCATGACCAGCTCGGAGGCCGCGCTGACCTACGATGCGCTCGGCCAGCTAAGGTCGTGGAAAGCCAAGGAGGCCGACGGCTCGACCCTCCGGCTGAATGAACTGGTGGGCTACGCTTATGACGATGTCGGGAATCTACATCACCGCACCAATAACGATGGCATTTTGACATTTAATGCAAACGAGTTGAACGAACTAAGCTCCGTAACGCGACTCAACAATCTGTTTACTTATTCCGGTGCGACTCCGACACCGGGCACCAGCGTCAGCG
>WBZT01003351.1_pt1 | contig 10548 bp, 12 predicted proteins | sample 5204241 | NCBI WGS metagenome assembly WBZT01 (sample SAMN12344358, study PRJNA552823) | activated sludge metagenome | biome: Activated sludge suspended growth; feature: Nitrification reactor; material: Wastewater; isolation source: activated sludge from nitrification reactor of wastewater...
CCCGCTTGACCGCCTGTTCCTTGAACTCGGCGGTGTACTCTTGCTTCGGGATCTTCTGCATCATCTTCTCCAGTGTGACAGACAGTCTACGTCACCCTTGGAAGACTAAATTTCGGGGGAACCTCACACGTACCAACTATTGATCCGCTCGAGGCTCGTCTCCAGCGTCAGGTGGGTGCCCCGCGGGGTCAGCTCCTTGACCTTGTCCATTGCCGCTTGCAGGGCCTTGCGGGAGATCGCAATGGTATCCCCCACAATGGTTAGCCCCAGAAACTTGACCCGATCCGAACGGGCCACTTGGCTTTTCTCGCGGTTCACGACCAGTTTCAGTCTCTTCTCGATGTATCCGCCGATGCTTGCCATGACCCGTTCGGCCGCCTTGGGCGTCTTCACGAAGATGTTGCAGTCATCGGCGAACCGGCAAAATTCAAGACCACGCCGCTCCAGCTCCTTATCCAGCTCGTCCAGGACGATGTTGCTGAGCAGGGGACTGAGCGGGCTGCCTTGAACGGCCCCTGCCGTGGCGGGGGTCACCAGGCCGTTGGCCATGATGCCGCTGCGCAGGATCAACCCGACCAGACGCAGGATGCGCTGGTCGGGTATCGTCTGTCCCAGGCGGGCGATCAGCCGGTCATGGTGGATTCGGTCGAAGAATTTCGAAAGGTCCAGATCCACCACATAGGGCTTGCCCCCAGCCACGATCCGACGCGCCGCCTCGACCGCTTGGCCTTGGCACCGCTGCGGGCGGAAACCGTAGCTATGCACGGAAAACAACGGCTCGAAGATCGGCTCCAGTAGCAGTTTCAAGGTGGCCTGAACCACCCGGTCGCGCACCGTCGGCACCCCAAGCAAGCGGATGCCATGCCCACCGGGCTTGGGGATCTCTACCCGTCGCACCGGTGAGGGTTCGTAAGTCCAGCTTGCCAGGTCCGCTGTCAGCCGGCTTAGCTCTTCGTCCAGGCGCAATTCGAACTCGGCAATCGTGACACCATCAATGCCGGGGGCTCCTTTGTTCTTGCTCACGCGCTGGCATCCCGCCGCCAGATATTCCCTGGCGCACAGGTCCTCGAAGAGTCTGTGCTCGTCAGTCAATAGGTCTCTGCCGCTCATTTCACTCGCTCTTTCTGCATGGGCCCTTCAGCGATCACCGCACCCGCGATTCACCCGGCATCTACGTCCCGGGCACTCGCCGGCTCCCCTTGGGCTGGTCTCGGACCCACAGTCTCTAACAAGCTTCATCAACCGCTTACGTGTTCCGCCCTTCACCTCCGACATCCCGGTCGCTGATCCGGTGTTTTATCCTCCCCTACGTCACCGCAGGTTCTCCGGCACCGGCCTTTACGATTACTATGGCTTCATCTGCAGGCCCCCGTCCCATCACGCACGCGTCTCCGCGCCACTTAGGGCTTAAGGTGTCGTAGTTACACCGACCCAGGATCGACGGCTCTTCACCGGGTAAGCTCGCTACCTCTGTCCCCGCCCACCTACCTTCTTTACGCCCAGGGGTTACGAGGAGAATATCGGGCTTCGGTGATCGACGGCACCTCGCCCGCCCCTGTGCGCCTGACCAAAGGTTCGCTCGCGCTTAGGTGGCGAGTTTGGACTCCGGCTTCTTTCAGATCCCTCATTGGCTCCCGTCCGGCAGCGGCCTTGCCGTCCTCCTCATCCGTAAGGTGCAGGGGGAGTTTCTTCGGGCACCCTTGCCTTCGCCTACATGTTCCCTTCTCCCAAGGGCCATGGCTGGACTTGCACCAGCTAACCGGCGAGCATGCCGGTCACACGCCGCCCGACGGGCTCCTTCCCGTTGACCGCCAGCCCGCGCCAAGTCCCTCGACAATGATGATGCCCCATCCTCACATAAAATCTCCGACGGGGAGGTGACATCTATCCTGACACTGGGGGTTAATCAGCGTTGTTACACGGGCCGCCCTACGCCGGGGCTGGCGTAGCGCTGTGGGCGAGATCAGGAGGTCTGAACATAGGCCTTAGCTCGCTCTGGAAGAGCCCTGGAGAGGCCGGCTTGAGGAAACAGTGTTTGAAGAACCGCAGAACCTGGCGGCTGAACTTGGAGGTATAGCGGAACAACGGCACCGTCCAGTCCGGCCGGTCGGTGCCATCGGGTGAGTCAGGCTTGGCGGTTTGGCGCTTGTGTTGCTTCTTCAGCGCTTTCTCATCGGCGATACCATGCTGCCCCTTCGTGGTGTGAAGAGGATCGCGATCAGGATACCGGTGACGATGGCCAGGCGCACTTGGTATTCAATGGCGACGGGGCTCTTACCCCACGCCTTGGCCTGGGTGAAGTCGTTCTTCCAGATATCGAAACACTTTTCCTCTTCCCAGCGTTGGGAGTAGAGGAAGGCCACAACACCGGGCTGGAGATCGAAATCGTTGGTGAGGAATTCCACGGTACGCCCGCGGCGGGTCTGGAACTGGATGATCCGCCACAGGAGCGGGGAACTGGTGAGCGTGACCTGCAGGTCGCTGACAACGCCGGCGTTGACGGGATGCTCGGCGAAGGGCAGGCTTTCGGTGGAGTCCACGTGCAGGTTGCTCTTCATACGGGTGATCATCGTGCTGGCGAGTGCGCGTTTTTTTCGATCCCAGAAGCGGGCATCGATAAAGGCGCGATCAACCAACCAGAGTGTATTGCGCTCGCGAGTGAGGGCCTGCGCCCCCTGGTCATAGTCGCGCAGCAGGAGCGTTTCGTGGCGGCTACGGATCTCGACGTGGACATCCTCGGCGACCCCTAGCCTCAGGTTGTAGAAGCTCATCAAGGCATGGCCCTTGGCGTTGTCCTTGCCGCCCTCTTTGGGGGTCCGGCAGCGAAAGTGGGCGCTTTCCTTCTGGTAGGTTCCATCGATCGCCCGCACCGGGCGCAGGCCCAGGCCGGGGATCCCGCTCAGGCGGTCGGGCAGGAGCGTACGGGCATCGCCGACCAGACCCGGAATCGCCGAAGAGAGAGAACCACCAAACGCGTTGGTGCCGCGACATCGACCGCGCCAACGGGGCTTGTTTGGCTTCACTCGGATCGAGATGGAGCAGCGCCTGGATCTGCTCGCGCAGCACCTACATCCCCTGGAGCTGGCGCAGTACGCCCAGCGCGATGAAGTCTGGCATGTCCAGGACGCGGGCTACGCTGAGGCCCTAGCGTACCCGCGATAGGGCGCGCGTCTCTTATCGGCTACCGCCGCCCCAAACTCCATTCGGGAAAAATCTGCGGCGCATCCGGGGGAGCGCGTATAGGCCTTTTGGCGCACGCTCATGCCGCAATCTACCCGCCCCTGCAGCATACGAGGAGAACCTCCTTGCACCAGTGGAAAAATGCACGGCGAAGTAAGCTAACATGAGAAGCTCCTGCGTCGGAGTGTCGCCGTGCTCAGGATGCGAAACGGGACATCCCAGCCCCCCTTTCGCCTTGCGCTCGGCGACAACCATGGGGCCCCAGCCGCCCCGCTCCGGGTCACGGCACCGTCACGATGTGCCCCCTGCGGGGACGATCGGACTCGACCATGACCCGACGACGAATGGCTCGACGGCGTGCCGGATGCGCTCTGCATACCGCCTCCACGGCTCCGGGACCGGTGGCCCCTGCGTCCCTCCGGCGGCACGCTCGCGCCGACGCCTTCCGGGGACTACCGGCCTTCGCTTCGCTCTCCATGGCCGGCAGCGGTTGCTTCTCGCTAACAGCATCCAACTGCCTATAAAACAGATAAATTTCACGCTATCGACCTGTCTGCGGCGGTCAGTGCAATTACCAAAAAAGCGCACTAACGTGTTATCTTAGGCCTTAAATCTGTTGCCAAAATCGGAATTGTCTTCAAATAAGGTGGCCCGCAGAGATCATGTCACGTTACTTTTCGCACAACCCCAGCTACCTCCAGGATTGACGATGATCCCCATCAACGAGCCATTACGGGAATATCAGGCACTATCAGAGCGCATTGAGTCTTCGGTGCTTTCGGCAATGAGGGGGGGGCGGTGGCTTTTCGGGGAAGCCACCGGATCATTTGCGCAAGCTTTCGCGGCCTATGTCGGCGTTCGACATGTGTTGCCGGTAGGCAATGGTACCGACGCTCTCGAGCTAGCCTTGCGTGCGGTGGGCGTAGGTCTGGGAGATGAGGTCATCACCGCCCCGAATGCTGGAGGCTACAGTTCCGCCGCCTGCCGCGTCATCGGCGCCGTGCCTGTTTATGCTGACATTTGCAACGCAAGTTTGACACTAGATCCCAGTCGGATTCCGGCTTTGCTGACACCCAAGGTAAGGGCAGTGGTGATAACCCACTTGTATGGCAACTTGGGTGACGTCGCAGCGACACGCGAGCAGTTAAGCTCGGCGGGACGAGATGATGTCGCGATTATCGAGGACTGCGCCCAGGCGCATGGTGCACGACGCGCTGGGGGAACGGCCGGCAGCCTTGGGGACATCGCCACCTTCAGCTTCTACCCGTCGAAGAATCTCGGTGCACTCGGAGACGCTGGAGCGGTGGCGACAAATCGAGATGACCTGGCCCACCAGGTCCGACTACTTCATCAATACGGCTGGGAGCCACGCTATCACAGCATTGTGCCCTACGGTCGTAATAGCCGTATTGATGAGGTGCAGGCAGCCATTCTGGGCATCAAGCTGACCTGCCTTGATGAGATGAACAAGGCCCGCCGGGCCATTCTCCGTGCCTATCGAACTGCTCTACAGCCGTGCTACCGTCTCTGCGCGCTAGAGGGCGAGGAGACGGCTGGACACTTGGCCGTGATTGATTGCGAGGACCGCACTGCGGCAAGGACTCACCTTAGCCAGCAGTCTATCCAAACCGATATTCATTATCCGGTGCTTGATTGCGATCAGCCCGCGGGACGCGAACTCCCGATGCGAACAGGCGACCTGACGCGGGCGCGTCGTGCGGTTGGGCGCATACTGACCATACCCTGTTTTCCCTACATGACGGAGGCAGAGATTGGGACAGTCTGCTCCGCGCTTCAGACCCTCCCTCCAGCGAGCAGCAAGTATGTCATCACAGATTAACCGGTCGATCATCGTTCCCGTATATCGGAATGAGCAGAATATTCGAGATCTCCTGCAGGCACTTGATGTGCTTACCCGCTCACTTGCTGGAAAGACCGAGGTGGTTTTTGTCGTCGACGGCTCGCCGGACCGCTCAGGTGAATTACTACAGCAAGACCTGAGGTTTTGTACCTTTCCCGCCCGGCTGCTGTTTCACAGCCGCAATTTTGGATCATTTGCGGCCATCCGCACCGGTCTAGTGTGCGCACGCGGGGATAGTTTCGCGGTTATGGCTGCAGACCTTCAGGAGCCACCTGAGCTTATCCTATCGTTTTTCGAGTTCCTCGACGGCGACGAGGCCGACGTTATCTTTGGCCATCGCGCAGCCCGGCATGACCGCGCTACCGACCGACTGCTGTCGAATCTCTTTTGGGGCTTTTACCGGCGATTTATCGTGCCGGACGTGCCATCTGGCGGAGTCGATGTGTTTGCCTGCAATCGTAAGGTGCGCGATGCGTTGCTGTCTATCGAGGAAAGCAACAGTTCACTTGTAGCTCAATTGTTTTGGGTCGGCTTTCGCCGCAAGTATGCAACTTATACGCGACGCGCCAGGGAAAAGGGCAAAAGCGCATGGTCGTTTAGGCGGCGCTTCGAATATATGCTCGACAGTATTTTTTCTTACTCTGATCTGCCAGTAATGGTCTTGCTGTGGATCGGTCTGATTGGGCTACTATTCTCCGTTTCCCTCGCCATCGTAATCCTGTTGGCAAAGGCTCTTGGCATGATTGATGTTGCAGGATACACTGCCATAATGGTTACCATTTTAATTATGGGTAGCTTCCTGCTCTTCTCGCAGGGCCTAATGGGATGTTATCTCTGGCGCACCTTGGAGAACACCAAGCATCGGCCGCTGAGCCTGGTATCAGCCGATATAGACTTCCAAGGTCAAGCAAAAGGGTGATCCCAATGACGAAGCAAGACTATTTCGTTCACCCGGCTGGCATCTGTGAGAGCCATCAGGTGGGGGCAGGTTCTCGAATATGGGCTTTTTCCCATGTGCTCCCGGGCGCGCGCCTGGGGAAGGACTGCAACATCTGCGAGCATGTATTTATTGAGAACGATGTCGTCCTTGGTGACCGCGTCACCGTGAAGAGCGGAGTCCAACTGTGGGACGGAATTAGGATCGGCAACGATGCCTTTATCGGGCCCAACGCGACCTTTACTAACGACCCATTTCCCCGATCGAAGCAGTATCCTGAACAATTCGCGATCACTACTATTGAGGATAGCGCATCCATCGGGGCCAACGCGACGATTCTGCCCGGCTTGACGATCGGCTATCACGCAATGGTAGGCGCCGGAGCCGTGGTTACCCGTTCAGTACCACCGAATGCCGTGGTTGCAGGTAATCCGGCGCAGATTATTAGCTATCGGGGGTCTTCGGAGATGGCCTCAACCCCTATCAGTACCATGTCTGTGCTTGAGGCCAGCCAGGTCTGCAAGGGTGGTCTGCCGCCATTGTCACTGGACGGTTGTAGGCTGGTACCTTTGCCGGTGGTAAACGACATTCGCGGCGACTTGATGGTCGCTGAGTTTGAACAACATCTACCCTTCCCACCAGTTCGCATCTTCTTTGTCTACCATGTGCCCAACGACCGTGTACGCGGTGAGCATGCCCATCGAGAGTGCAACCAACTACTTGTTGCCATCAACGGTGAGCTTTCTGTGGTGTTGGATAATGGCGCCTGCAGACAAGAAGTGCGCCTTGATACGCCGGCTGTGGGTGTGTTGATTCCGCCAATGGTATGGGGTATCCAGTATCGCTTCTCAGCCGACGCTATTTTGGGAGTATTTGCATCACAACCCTATGACAAGCACGACTACATTCGCGACTACAACGAATTCCTACGCCTTGTCCAAGGCTGACAGGCTTATAATGCACAGGAACCTAATTTCGAAGGATTCACTCATTGGTGATGGCTTGCGGTTTGTCATCGTAGGGACTGCCAATACCTTTTTTACGCTAACTGTATTCCAGGTTTTGGTCTCTTTTGTATCGCCGCTGCTGTCATACTATACGGCTTGGGCCGTCGGACTGGTGATTTTGCTGCTGGCATTTCCGGCCTATGTCTATCAGGGCAGCAGGTTAACACCTAGGCGGGCCCTTGCAACCATTAGTATATACGCTACCAGCTTGCTCCTAGGGGGGCTAATGCTGGCGCAGGCCCAGGCGCAGGGTTTACATCCAAGGCTGGGTATCTTGCTTGTGATTATGTTGACCATGGCGTTTAATTTTGGAGCGTCTCGAATCGTCTATCGGCTAATGAGCTTATAGAGGATTCCTTTCGGACTATACAACAGGCCTGGTGCCCCAACAAGGATTCGGTCATGACAAACAGTGAAGTAAGCATAGCGAAGGCGGATGAATCGGTCAGCCAGCGTATTGATTACTATTTTTTTTCCTTATCTGATTTTTTCAGAAATAACGCAACATTAATAGTCTTCCTGGGTACCATTGCGCTTGCGGCCTATGGCTTCGAACTATTCAATTTGCATCTCACAATAGATGAAGAAGTCCATTCCTACGCCAGCAATTCCCAGGAGTGGATTAAGCAGGGACGCTGGGGTATGTTTCTGCTGAGCTATTTTCTTTTTCCGCAACCGGTCATTCCTTTCGTACCACTGTTTATAGCCCTCGCCTTTCAACTCCTGGCGATAGTCGTGCTTCTGGATGCTTGGGGCGTCAAATCAAATTTGGGAAAGATGTCGGGGGGGGCTATCGCCATGGCCTATCCAGGAATGGTCTACATTTACGCCTTTAGTACCATCAACTTTGGCATCGGTATCGGACTATTCATGGTGGCGTTGTCAGTGTTTGTCTTCGTGCGAACCAATGGTGCCATGCGTCTGATTTCGGCGCTTCCGGCGACCTTGGCCTTGTCCATATATCAAGGATTGGCCGCTGGTCTCGCTGTAGCGTTTATCGTCTATATTATCGCAAATACGATCAAGTCAGGACGTCATCGTGTTGATTTTAGTGAGTTGGTATTGATAGCCATAGTAGGTATATTGTCTATAGTTCTATATTCCGTGTCCCAAATAATAGCGATTGCTGTGTCGGGGCTTAAGATAGGGTATGTAGACCAATTTTTCGACTTAATTTTTCTCTGGCAGCATCCCGCAGAGGTCATCAGGCGTCTACATATAACGGTATCTGACATTTATACTGGCTCCGCGAGATACTTCGGAATTAGCGTTGGCATCTTCCCCGTCGTGACTGGTTTGGCAATCGGCAGCTTGGGTGTACGTTTGGTCCAATGCGAACTACAGATGGTTAGCAAGTTCGTAATCGGTCTTCTTTGTATTAGTATTACCTTGCTTCCGTTCGCCTTGGGATTGGTGATGCGCGGCGATTTACCACTACGCACAGTGGTTGCGATGCCGATCGCGCTTGCTGGTCTAATCGCACTCGGAGCATATGGACGTACATGGATCTTTGCGAATATTCTCGGTTTTGCTGTGGCGTTCTGTGTTTTTCAGTTCGTTGTCTCGACAAATGCCATGTTTTCATCGTCTGCACTGGCGTTGGAGTCTGACCGACTTATGGTAGCAAGACTTCTTGAGCGTATCGAGGCCGCAAGGATGGAAGCCGGTACCGATCAGATTAGGCATCTGGAGGTTGTAGGCTACCCAAATATCCCACCAACACGCCTAAAACCGAAGTCAGAAGTAATTGGCGCGTCATTTTTCGAGTGGGACCAAGGTAATGTGTATCGGATTTTATTTTTTATAAATACATTAGAATATATAGACTGGAAGCCACTACCTAGCGCAGAGCAACGGGCGCTAATTGAAGTAACTAGTATAATGCCTAGTTGGCCGTCGCAAGGAAGCGTGAGGGTATTTGGCGATACGGCTGTGATTAAATTCGGTGACTACTCGTATTCTCAACTTAGGAAGCAGTCTGCTACGCCCTAGGATTCTAGTGTGCTTCTACCACGGCACCTTATCGCTAGGTTAGGTAACATTTTAAGCGTCTTTCCCGTTGCCCGGACTTACCTATATGTCCAGTGCTAGGAATTTATCAACCTCTGTAACGAACATCCTGGTTTACTTTTTCCCAGGAATGCGTTTCTGGTCGAATACACCGATTACAGGAGAAAAATTATGCTGAGTCAAGCTGAATGGTTCAGTATACTTTGCGAAAGCTATACAAATCCTCCCGTATTATTTCGAGGCGAGGCTTTACCCTCTTTTCCTCCTGACAAAACCCAAATTAATACAACAGGGCAGGCTGGAATAGATACGCTAATGGAGGCATACATATTCTATCAAGATTGCGTTGAAATCTTCTTAAGTCTGGGAGCACCAATTAATACAGATAATAAGTTACTTGACTTCGGTGTAGGCTGGGGGCGTATTGCGCGTTTTTTTATACGAGAGATTCCTCTGTCGAATATTTATGGTTTGGATGTAATGGATGTATTTATCGAAATATGCAAATCAACGTTTAAGAGCAATAACTTTTATGTCACCAATCCTTTTCCACCTTCAACATTTAAAAATCAATCTTTTGATTTTATCGTAGGCTATTCTGTTTTTTCGCATCTATCTGAAAGGGCATGTATGGAGTGGATGCGAGAATTTTATCGTATTACAACCCCTGGTGCATTAATTGCGTTGACCACAAGAGGTCGTTCGTTCTTCGACTATTGTAAGTCTCGCAGGAATAAAGGGCTTAATGGATACGCCAATGCTCTAGGGGAAATGTTCCCCGACTTCGATGAAGCGATATCGCGATACGACAGGGGGGAATTTGTGCATTCCAATGCCCCTGGCGTAACAGGTGGGGGCGCCATGACTGCGGATTATTATGGGGAGACTTTTATTCCAGTGCAATATGCCCGAGAATCCTATAAGGATTATTTCGTTCTAGAGAAATTTTTATTTAATCCATCCCGGCAATCACATCCTGTACTATTCTTCAGGCGAAAGTAACAATCCTCAGGTGGGAGCGTGACCATACTTTGGCCTTTTGCTTTCCCGGAATTGGGCCTAGGGTTTGTAGGTCGTGGGTGCTTGCTGGGTGGTGATAATGGTAATGCCTCTCGTGTGGGCATCCGATCGTTAAACCGCAGGAATTGGGATTTGTGCATCAACGCGTCGCTACTACCCCGTACGCGCCATCACCGACTATCTAAACCACTCCCGGATCACACTGAGATTCCTGCCCCCCTATTCACCCAATTTGAATCTCATCGAACGGTTCTGGAAGTTATTTAAGGGGAAGGTACTCTATGATCATTATTACGCAACTTTTACCGAGTATAAAATGGCCTGCCAGCAATTTTTTGCGAACCTTGGCGTCATGCCCAGCAATTACGCACCCTGCTGACTAAGACTTGCGTGATCATTGGTCTGTTAAGGAGACACTGATTTATTCCACCCTTACTGATTGCATGTGATATAATGCTTTCCATCTTCTCCCCCGACCGCGAATTGCCCCATGCCCCAGCAGATCTCCTTCGCCCAAGCCGAGTATGACGCCA
>WBZT01003352.1_pt1 | contig 10547 bp, 9 predicted proteins | sample 5204241 | NCBI WGS metagenome assembly WBZT01 (sample SAMN12344358, study PRJNA552823) | activated sludge metagenome | biome: Activated sludge suspended growth; feature: Nitrification reactor; material: Wastewater; isolation source: activated sludge from nitrification reactor of wastewater treatment...
TCGGATCGGTGATCACGAACGACGATCGCCAGAACGGATGTTCCATCCAGGAGCCGCAGAAATCCTTGAGATACATCCCCAGGGTAAGCTGTTGGACGCTGATTCGCTTGAGCATGAGGTTTCCTGACAAAGAGGGACAACGACCAGGCTACTTCGGCAACAACAGGCGAAAAACGGCTCCATCGGCATTTTGAAGCCTGATTCTGCCCTGCCGGCCGCCGTTCTCGTGCATTTCTGCAATGCGTCGGGCCAGCCGGAGACCCAGTCCGGTGCCGTTCCTGGTCACCGGTGTCGCCACGCCGGCGGCATCGTCGAGCACCTCCTGGCGATAACCGTTGCCGTCATCACGAACCAGAAACTCGAGGAAACCGTCACGTTCAGCCACCTCGATGACGATGCGCGCGCGCGCATACCGCGCGGCGTTCTGTACGGCGTTGGCCAGCACCATGCGCACGACGTTTTCGTCGTAGAACCACAGCGTCGGTGCCTGCGAACAATCGAGGTCGATACGGCCGCGACCGCGAACGCAAACGTCATCGACCAGCTCGGCGGCCAGGTCAGCCGGAGCATGCGCGTCGATGTCCAGGGCGAGGCTGCCAACGTCCGATCGGTAATAGGTGAGCAGCCGCGTCAGGGTATTCGAGGCATCCATGGTTGCACGCAGGGTATCCACATCGCCCCGGGCCTCGGCGCGGCCGGCCAGTTGGGCAAGGCGGTTCTTGACGTCATGCAGCGTCAAGGCAGCAATATCGGCGAAGCTCATCAGGCGGTCTCCAGGGAGAACTTGCGCTGCACCTTGCAGCGATGTCGGCGATCGCATGCTGGCGGCTGGTCTTGCGGGTTGCCAAGCGGCGCATCCTGGACCGCTTGGCAAGCCGCGATTGTCCGGGGTAATGCGGCATCAGGCAAGACCCTCGTGATCATTTCCGCGTGCCATGGCTCGCGGCGGGGCCCCGGCGTCCGGGGTCGAGTCCGCCGGCGTTTGCGGGCGATGAATACGCGGGCGTGCCTGCCCTGCGGATTCAAGCGAATTCAAGCGGGTACTTGTTGAATCAGCGATACTTGGGCATGATGTACGGACATTTCACCAGCGCCACGCTTATTCACGCCATGAGAAACAACCAACCCATCACCATGATTGAAACTTTCATCCCCGAAGGCGAGTTCATCTACTCGCGCACCAACCTCAAGGGGGTGATTGAGGAGGCGAACGAGGCTTTTGCCGCGATCAGTGGCTACACCCGAGAGGAGATGATCGGGCAGCCACACAATATGGTTCGCCACCCGGACATGCCGGAAGCCGCATTCGCCGACCTCTGGACCGATCTCAAGGCCGGTCGCCCCTGGCGTGGTCTGGTCAAGAACCGTCGCAAGGACGGCGGCTATTATTGGGTCGTTGCGAATGCGTCGCCGGTCCGTGAAGAGGGTCGGACAGTCGGCTACCAATCGGTGCGCGCACGCCCGACACGCCAGGAAGTCGCGGCAGCAGAGGAGGCCTATCAACGAATCCGCAAGGGCGATCGCTCCTTGCGCATCCGGCATGGTCGGGTGGAGCGCGTGTTGCCTGGGGTGGTCGAGTGGTTCGCCAGTTTACCAACGCAAATGCTGATCATGGGCCTGCTGGCCGTGCTTCCTGGGGTTCTGGAGCTTGCCGCGGGGTGGATGGATGGGCGACCGCTGGAACGTGTGCAAACCATTCTGTCCGCCATTGCCGTGCTTTATGCCTTGTTCTTCCTGTTCTGGGTGACGCCAAGGGTATCGCGCGATCTCCGGGCCACGGCAGACTATCTCGATTCGGTCCTGTTGACCGGCGATCTCAAGACACGTTTCGACCTTCCCCGTCGTGACATCGTCGGGCGCATCGCCCGCCTGAGCGACAAGTTCATTGCTTCGGTGCAGGCCACGATTCAGGGGATGGCGGACACCGCCAAACAGGTCGACACTGCCAACCACCAGGTGCAGGCCGGCGTGCAGAACGTCAAACAGTCGGCGACCGTGCAAAGCGACGCCACCTCGGCTTCGGCAGCCGCCGTCGAGGAAATGACGGTGTCCATCGGAGAAGTGGCGGCGCATGCCGCCAGCACCGAGACTGCAGCCCTCAAGGCCGGCGAAGTCGCGCAATCCGGCGAGGAACTGTCGCTACGCGCCAGCCAGACCATTCTTGCGCTGGCCGGAACGGTGAAGGCGTCGGCACAGCAGGTCGAGTCGCTCGGCCAGCGCTCGGAGGAAATCAGCCGCATTGTCGCCGTCATCAAGGAAGTGGCCGACCAGACCAATCTCCTGGCACTCAACGCCGCCATCGAAGCGGCACGGGCAGGTGAGGCCGGACGCGGCTTTTCGGTCGTCGCCGACGAGGTGCGCAAACTCGCTGAACGAACCGGCAAGGCGACCCACGAAATCAGCTGCATGATCGGCAGCATTCAGGACGAAACCAAACAGGCGGTGGAGTGCATGCGCAGCGGCGCAAACGAAGTCGAGGAGAGCGTTCGTCTGGTACAGGAAGCCCGCCAGGCACTGTGTAACATCAATGAGCAGATGCAGACCACGGTGAGGATGGTGAGTGAAATTACTTACTCCTCGAGCGAGCAGCGAGCCGCCATGACCGAACTGGCGCAAAATGTCGAGCGCGTTGCCTTGATGACCGAACAGAATGTGGCGGTGACCAAAGAAACCGGAGCCATGGTCGATACCTTGACCGCAACGGTGAGCCGCATGCGCAAGGCCGTTGGGCAATATCTGGTATGAACGTCGAGTAGCGTTGGATTGGCCTGACTGACGGGCGGGTGTCGAGCAGCGCTGGTGGCAACGCCACCCTGAACGCGAAGATTTCACGAGGCCGGCATGAGCGGACAGGATGACATGAGCGGGCAGGATGTCGAGATTATCGGGCAGGAAATTTGCTATCAGGGCTTCTTCCGGCTGGAGCGCTTGCGGCTGCGCCACCGCTTGTTCGCCGGCGGCATGAGTCCTGTGATCGTGCGCGAGACCATCGAGAAGGGCGACGTCGCGGCGGTGCTGCTCTACGACCCGCAGCGCGACGAAGTGGTGATGATCGAGCAGTTTCGCATCGGCGCCCGCGCTGACCCGCGCGGACCCTGGCTGCTGGAGATCGTCGCCGGCCTGATCGAAGACGGCGAGACGCCTGCGGCAGTGGCATGCCGTGAGGCGATGGAGGAGGCTGGCTGCACGGTTACCGATCTGCTGCCGATCAGCAGCTTCTACACCAGCCCGGCCAAAACCTCGCAGCGTACCCATCTCTACCTGGGACGCGTCGATAGCCGCAACGCCGGCGGCATCCACGGTCTGGCCCACGAGGGAGAGGACATCCGCGTCGTCTGCCTGGCTGCCGAAAAGGCCGTCGTCCTCGCCGAGCAAGGGCATACTGACTCCGCCTGGCCACTGGTCGCGCTGTGGTGGTTCGCCCGCCACCACCAGGAGGTGCGCAAGCGCTGGCTGGCCGGATCCCGTTAATGTGAAAGTCGCGTCAGCGACTCACGAATCTCCCCTCCCTCTTGCGGGGGCGAAGGCGGGGTTTCGCGGAGCACTGCTCCGCGCCGCCGTAGCCGGCCCGCGATGCCGCGCGGGCCGTGGGATGGGTTGGGGGAGAGGGCAACGGTCATGACTTTCATGATCGGGGGTGCCCGGAAAAGTCATGACCGTTAGCGGCAAGAAAAACCGTTCCGCCTGACACGCTCCCGTCACGATGACATGCGCTGACGCATATAGTCAGCCAGCAAGCCGGTCGCTGCCAGCTCGCACAGATCCAGGACCCGTTCAAAGCCCGAGTCGGCACCGTAATACGGATCGGGAATTTCGTTGATTCCAAGAGCGGGGGCATAATCGAGAAAATAGCCCAGCTTCAACCGGTGTTCATCTGGGCACTGGCGTTGCAGAGCGAACAAATTGCTCTCGTCCATCCCGAGAATCCGGTCAAAACGATCGAAATCGGCGTCGATGACCGGGCGTGCGCGTAATCGGGAGAGATCGTATCCCCGCTTGGCAGCGATCCGGCGCGCCCGCAGGTCCGGCGCTTCGCCGGCGTGGAAATGACCGTGCGTACCTGCCGAGTCGAGTTGCAGCACCGCCGCCAGCCCCTGCCGCTGCGCCATCGTTCTTGTCACCGCTTCCGCGATCGGCGAACGACAGATGTTGCCCATGCAGACAAAGAGAATCCGGTATGGCACGTTCACGGTTTGCCTCCCCGGCAAAGATCAATTCCGCGCGGTTCAGGCCAGACCGGCGCAGACTCTTGGCGTACCGGGAGCCCGAGGCTACTCGACGGCACCGGCACTCCCTCCTGGAAAAAGCTCGTCGACAAAACCGAAGCGGCTGAAGTCCCTGATCCGCATCGGATAGAGAATGCCGTCGAGGTGGTCGCATTCGTGTTGCACCACGCGCGCGTGGAAACCGGCAACGCAGCGGTCGATTGCCCGGCCGAAAGCATCACAACCGGTATAGCGCAGCCGACTCCAGCGCGGTACCCAGCCACGCAGACCAGGGACCGACAGGCAACCTTCCCAGCCTTCTTCGATCGTCGGTGCGAGCGGTGTCAGTACCGGATTGATCAACACCGTCCTGGGCACCTGCTCGGCATCCGGGTAACGCGGATTGCCATCGACACTGAAAATCACCACGCGCAAACCGACACCGATCTGCGGGGCGGCCAGACCGGCGCCGTCGAGATGGCGCATGGTTTCTTCGAGGTCATCGATCAGCGCGTGCAGTTGCGGAGTGTTGAACTGCTCGACCGGCCTGGCCTTCTGCCAAAGGCGCGGGTCGCCCATCCTGAGAACGGTTCTAATGGTCATGACTTTTCCAGGCACCCCCGATCATGAAAGTCATGACCGTTTCCCTCTCCCCCGACCCCTCCCCCACGAGGGGGGAGGGGAGGTTCGTGAGTCGCTGACGCGACTTTCACATTAATCATGGTTGGTCAGCATCCTCTCGATAATCGCGAGTACCTGCTGCATTGCCCCCTCCAGGACTGCGAGGATGGCGTCCATGCGGATGACCTCGCGACTGTCGCCGCGTCCCGCAGCGTAGTTGGCCACCACATTGATTGCCGCGTAGGGGATCGCCAGTTCGCGTGCCAGCACCGCTTCCGGCATGCCGGTCATGCCGACCACATCGGCGCCATCGCGTTCGAGGCGGTTGATCTCGGCGGCGGTTTCCAGACGTGGCCCCTGGGTTGCCGCATAGACCGCCGCCTCACTGACCCTGGCCCCGATCGCTGCCGCCGCGTCGACGAGCCGCCGGCGCAGAACGCGATCATAGGGCTCGGTGAAGTCGACATGCGTGACCGCACTGTGCGGCCCTTCGTGGAAGGTCGAGGAGCGCGCCCAGGTATAATCGATGATCTGATGCGGGATCACCAGATCACCCGGACTAAGGTCGGAACGAATGCTGCCGACCGCCGCCACCGCGACGATGCCGGTTGGCGCGCACTCGCGCAGGGCCCAGAGGTTCGCGCGATAATTCACCTGGTGGGGCGGAATCGTGTGTTCGTCGCCGTGACGCGCCAGAAAAACCAGCGGCCGGCCACTGAGCAGTCCAAAGGTCAGCGCCGCCGAGGGATTGCCGTAAGGCGTCGCCACCTGCCGGCGTTCCGCCTCCTCTAGCCGGGTGAAACGGGTCAGCCCGCTGCCGCCGATGATGGCCAGCATCTCAATCCTCCCGCATGGCGTAGATCGCCGGCAGGTTGCGCCAGGCACCGCGAACGTCCATGCCATAGCCGAAAAGAAAACGATCGGGCACGCTCAACGCGACGAAATCGGCCTGAATCGGCTTCGTTCTGCCAATCAGCTTGTCCGCGGCGACGGCCGTGTAGCAGGCCGCAGCACCCAGCGTCAGCAGGCGATCACGAATCGCGGCCAGGGTCAGCCCCTCGTCGAGGATGTCGTCAAGGACCAGAACGGTTCTGCCGCTCAGCGCAATCTCCGGCTCGATCCGCCAGGACAGCTCACCGCCGCTCTTTGCCTGGCCATAACGGCTGACATGCAGGTAGTCGAAATCCAACGGGAAAGTCAGTTGCGTCAACAGATGGCCGGCGAAGGGGAGGCCCCCCTTGAGCACACACAGCAACACCGGGTTGCGGTCACGCAAGCGTTCGCTGATTTCGCAGGCAACACGGCGAACCGCGGCCTCGACGGTATCGGCGGTGTGGATGAGGTCGGCCGAGGCGAGAATGGCCATTGCCTGCCGGGGATCGATCATGGACGTTCCGAATGGGTTGGTGAGGGTAAAGCGGGACTGTCGCTGGAGCACCGCCCGATCGATGCCATGAACAGCCTCATTGCACCGGTTGCGCCACGTTCAGCAGATCCAGCAACTGCGCCTCGTTGATGACCGTGACCCCCAGAAGCCGGGCCTTTTCGAGCTTGCTGCCAGACTCGGCGCCGGCGACGACAAAATCGGTCTTTTTCGAGACCGAACTGCTGACTTTGCCACCCGCAGCTTCGATCATCTGTTTGGCGGTCTCGCGAGTCAGCGTGGGTAACGTACCGGTCAGCACGAACACCTTGCCAGTGCTGTTGCTGACGGTCGGCGCCGGCGCCTCGCCGTCGCGCCAGACCACTCCGGCAGCACGCAATTGCTCGATGACTTCGAGGTTATGCGGCTCGCTGCTGAACTGGCGAATGCATTGCGCGACCATCGGGCCGACGTCGGGCACCTGCAGCAGATCGGCCTCGTCAGCAGCGAGCAGACGATCAAGATTGCCGAAATGACGCGCCAGATCCCGCGCCGTGGCTTCGCCGACGTTGCGGATTCCGAGCGCGTAAATGAAGCGCGCCAGCGTTGTCTGTTTGCTCTGCTCGATGGCCGACAGCAGATTGCTCGCCGACTTGTCAGCCATCCGTTCGAGATTGGCGAGTGCCAGCAAACCCAGCCGGTAGAGGTCGGCCGGGGTACGCACGATGGCGCTGTCTACGAGCTGCTCGACGAGTTTTTCACCCAGCCCTTCGATATCCATCGCCCGCCGCGAAGCAAAATGCAGCAGCGCCTGTTTGCGCTGCGCCGGGCAGTAGAGGCCGCCGCTGCAGCGCGCTACCGCCTCCTCTGCGTTACGGACGACCTTGGAAGCGCATACCGGACAGTTCGTCGGCATGCTGAATTCGGGCGCCCCGGCAGGTCGTTTCTCCCACTGCACGCGCACGATTTCGGGAATCACGTCGCCGGCACGACGAACGACGACGGTATCGCCGATGCGGACATCCTTGCGCCGCACCTCATCCTCGTTGTGCAGGGTGGCGTTGCTCACCGTCACGCCGCCGACGAATACCGGCGCCAGCCGCGCCACTGGGGTCAGTGCGCCGGTACGGCCGACCTGGATCGAGATGTCGAGCAACTCGGTGAGCGCTTCCTCGGCCGGAAATTTGTGTGCAATCGCAAAACGTGGTGCGCGCGATGCGAAACCGAGGTGTTCCTGCGCCGCGAGATCATCGAGCTTGTAGACCACCCCATCGATATCGTAAGGCAGCGACGCGCGTTGCCCGCCGATCTCGGCATAGTAGCCGAGCAGACCAGCGAGGCCTTTGACCCGACGACGTTCCGGTGCGACCGGAAAACCCCATTCGGCAAGCCGGTCGAGCCATGCCGAGTGCGTTGCCGGCAAGCTGTCCCCTTCGGCCAGGCCGATACCATAGGCAAAAAAGCGCAGCGGCCGCGTCGCCGTGATGCGTGGGTCGAGCTGGCGCAGACTGCCGGCTGCGGCATTGCGCGGGTTGACGAACGCCTTCTCCCCTTTTTCGCGTTGCTGCAAGTTCAGCCGCTCGAAGTCGCTGCGCCACAATAGCACCTCACCCCGTACCTCGAGTAGCGCCGGCCAGCCACTGCCCTGCAGGTGCAGCGGAATACTGTGCAAGGTGCGCAGATTGGCGGTGACGTCTTCGCCCGTGGCGCCGTCGCCTCGCGTCGCTCCACGCCACAGGATGCCGTCCTGGTAGGTCAGGCTGACGGCGAGGCCGTCGAACTTGGGCTCGGCCGAATAATCGAGATCACCATTGATCGCCAGCCCTTCCCCGACACGGCGGTCAAATGCAGCCACCTCTGCGTCGGCAAAGGCATTGTTGAGCGACAACATCGGCGTCGCATGCGCTACTGCCGCGAACTCGGGCAGCGGCGCCGCGCCAACCCTTTGCGTTGGCGAATCAGCGCTCACCAGTTCGGGGTGGGCAGCTTCCAGCGCCTGCAACTCGCGGAACAGGCAGTCGTACTCGGCGTCGCTGAGCAGCGGGGCATTGAGCACATAATAGCGGTGGTTGTGCTCCTCGATTTCGGCCCGCAAGGCCAGAGCGCGCTCGCGGGCAGGCATGCGTGGTGCTTCCAAGTCAGGAGAACAGGCGCAACGCCAGCGCACCGCCAGCCGGCACCTGGCGTGTCGCCATCGCCGTCTGGTACTGCACCACCTGCCGACGAATCGGCTCGATGCTTCCCTCCGACAGCGGCCGTCGGTTATCGTCGACCAGCGCGCCGTGCAGGGCGTCGGCAAAGCGTCTTGCCAGTTCGACCATCTGGATCAAGACGCGATCGCCGTTCGCCACCCGCGGCACGTCGAGCAGGAAGGTCACCCCATGCGTCGTCACGGTGCGCATCGATTCGGCCGAAAAGCCTTGCGTTTCCTGGTTGATGAGCACGTACAGCAGCCTGCCTTCGTCATCAAAACGGGCAAACCGACCTTCCGGGTCGATGGTCATTCCCGCTGATTCGGCGAGCGCACGCAACTTGGTGCCCGGAAATACCTGCCCCTGACTGATCACATTGACGCCGATCTGGATGTCGACACCGGCGCAGAACTCGTCGAGTTGCGACGCGATCCGGAGGGCGGGCTCGCGTAGCGGCAGCTCGGCAAAACCCATCAATTCGGTCGCCAGATCCTGCATGGCCAGATGAAAAATCGACAGGTCGCCATCGCGAACCGGGCCCTGGCGGTCGACCAGTTGCAGCCCGATACGGATGTGCCGGTAGGCGCTGTCGGCGTCTTCGAGAATCGGCTCCCACTCGTGTTCCTGTTCGTTGAAGCCGATCCAGTGCACGGGTTTGCCCAAGCGGGCCAGCGCAGCACGTTGTGTTTCACGGATCTGGTAGGCTGCTGCCGGTTCGGACACCTCGATTGCCGCGATGTAATCGATCGTTGGCGATAGCAGATATAGCGGCGCCGTGATGTCATGGATGGTTTTGGCTGCTGGCCTGTCCTCGTCAGCTCGCGCTGGCCGTGCGCTGGCCGGCAGCGCCTCGTCATTGTCAACCGGTACCGGACTCGCCGCAGGCACCCCGTTCGGCTTGGCAGCCGGGTTCAGCAGCGGTTCGACCCGCCCCTGATCCGGGCGGGCGGTCATCCCGTCCGCATCATCAACCACCGCTGTCGGCTCATCGAGCAGAACATCTGCCTGGCGAGCACTCAACAAGGCCTCGGCAAGTTTGCGGTGCTTGTGCTCCTGCCATTTGTTGTAAGCCAGCACGCCAACGACGGCGGCGGCACCGAGGCCGATCAAACCCATCTGCAAGTCGGTCATATCCATTCCTAAACGAGTTGCTCGCGCATGCGCAGTGCTTCTTCCATATCGACTTCGACGATGCGCGAGACGCCGGATTCCTGCATGGTCACCCCGACGAGTTGTTGCGCCATCTCCATCGTGATCTTGTTATGGCTGATGAACAGAAACTGCGTATGGGTGGACATGCGCCGTACCATCGAGCAGAAACGTTCGGTGTTGGTATCGTCCAGCGGCGCATCGACCTCGTCAAGCAGGCAGAAAGGCGCCGGGTTAAGCTGAAACATCGAGAATACCAGTGCAATCGCCGTTAACGCCTTTTCACCGCCCGACAGGAGATGAATCGTGCTGTTCTTCTTGCCTGGTGGCTGCGCCATGACCTGCAGGCCGGCGTCGAGAATCTCCTCGCCGGTCATCATCAGCCGCGCCTCACCTCCCCCAAAGAGTACCGGAAACAACTCGCCGAAGCTGCGGTTGACCGAGTCGTAGGTGCTCTGCAGCAACTCCCGTGTTTCCCGGTCAATGCGGCGAATCGCGTTTTCCAGCGTCACCATCGCCTGTGTCAGATCATCTGACTGGGCATCGAGATAGCCCTTGCGTTCGCGGGCTGCTTCAAGTTCGTCGAGTGCGGCCAGATTGACCGCACCGAGCGCATCGATCGAGCGCTGCAGCGCGGTCAGCGCACTCTGCAGGGCAGCCGGGCGCGCCGCGGCAAGCTCGGGGAGCAGCGAGGATTCGTCGGCGCCGGCAGTGGCCAGTTGTGCCGCGAACTGCTCGAAACTGAGACTGGCCGCCTGTTCCTTGAGTTTCAGTTCGCCGATCCGGTGGCGCAGCGGGTCGAGGCTCTGCTCGACCTTCAGACGCTCCTCGTCCAGCGCGCGCAGGCCACTCGCTGCAGCTTCAAGCGCATCGCGGGCGTTCGCCAGCGCATGCTCGTGGGCGACGCGATGATCCAGGGCAGCCTGCAGGCTGGGCTCGAGATCGTCGGTTTGCCGAGCGCTGGCGCTTTCCTGGCAGCGCGTCAGGTCGGCGTCGATGCGTGCGAGCTGCTGGCAC
>WBZT01003356.1_pt1 | contig 10541 bp, 14 predicted proteins | sample 5204241 | NCBI WGS metagenome assembly WBZT01 (sample SAMN12344358, study PRJNA552823) | activated sludge metagenome | biome: Activated sludge suspended growth; feature: Nitrification reactor; material: Wastewater; isolation source: activated sludge from nitrification reactor of wastewater...
AAAGCAGAAGCAGGTGACCATCTCGCACCAGGCGATCTTCGATCCCAAGGAAGTCCGCGCCGACTTGGGCATCGCGCTCGACGCCTGGGACGAGTTCCAGCACAAGGCCGGGCTGATGGCCCAGCGGAAACTGACCGACCTCGAAACCGATGCCTGGCTGCAAGAGCTCTTCCAGCCCTTCATGCCCTACGGCCAGACCTACTCGCCGGAGCAGGTCCGGAAGTCGAAGGGCTACCGCCGCATCCTCGACCTCTTCGCCGGCGAGATGATCGGTGGCGGCCAGGACGCCACTGACCAGACGCTCTGGGGTCTGCTCAACGCCACCACCGAGTACATCGACCACGAGAAGGGTCGCATCCAAGACAACCGCCTGAACGCCGCCTGGTTTGGCCCGGGTGCCCGGTTCAAGGATCACGCGTATCAGTTGGCCGAGAAACTGGTGGCCTGACCGCCAACCACACCACCAGACGCCCGGGTGACCGGGCGTTTTTGATTGACGAAGCGCTTGGCTTCTGTTTTTGCCAGCGCAATCATGTGATCGTCATCAACGCAGCACCAACCAGGAGAACCGCCATGACCCAGACCACAGACCAACGCATCGCAGCCCTCAAGCCATCGCAAACCATCCGCCTGACTGGCGACGAGCAAGTTTGGGTCACCGCAGAACGCAGCGGGGATGGCAAGAATCTGCGTTTTGTGCGTCACACGCCGACCACCAGCACAGTCTTCAAAACCTGCCGCTTCTGAAAAACCACGCACCACCAACCGCGCCGGGGAAACCCGGCACACCACCAAGGAGACCACCATGTGGACAAACGAAAAAGCAGCAGGCCGCAACTGGATGACCGCCGACAGCGCAACACTCACGGACCTTGGTGATTGCGCCAGGATCAACCTTTACTGGAACGACGGCGGCGAGGCCTACTCGCTGGAGGACACCAAGGCCATTGCAGTTAAAGAGCTTGAGCTACTCGGTTTTGCGCCAACCAAGTAATCAACCACTCGCCCGGTCCACCGGGCGTTTTTGATTGACGAAACGCTTGGCTTCCAACCTGGAAAGCGCGTTCATGTGCTTGTCAACCAACCAACCAGGAGCCAGCCATGAAAACCTACCAAGTCACACTCACCATCGCCCCAAAACGCACCATCCTTCGCAACATCCTCGCGCCCGATCTCGACAAGCTGTACACCATCATCCAGAACCGCTACCCCTGCTACCGGGTCCTCGGCCCTTCGGCGATCCGATGCATCGACAGCGCGCGGTGACCCCACCGCACACCACCCGAACCCGGTCACGCGCCGGGTTTTTTGCGTCAGCTATCAACCATGCCAGCCCGATGCGAACGCCGCCACACGGCGCGACGGTGCGAGCCCCAGGGCCAACGTGGAGGGCTGGCGAGTGTCGCGTCAGGCCAGGCGCCGGATGAAGATTGACGAAACGCTTGGCTTCGGCAGCGAACAGCGCGTTCATGTGCTCGTCATCCACCACGCCACCCGGAGAACCGCCATGACCCCGACCCAAGCCAGCCACCTCGACACCCTCGCCAACCAGCTCGGCACCGCCGCCCTCACGACGTTGATCCGGCTTTGCCCGGAAATCCGGACCGCCAGTGACGAACTACGCGAAGCGGTGTGTGCAGCGATGCGCGCGAAGTCGGGACAGGCCATCGACGAGTTGCTCGACGACGGCAAGGCCTGCCCCTGGATGGCCGAGACGATCTTCGCCAGCGCGGTGCTGACCCTGGCCCACGCGGGCGTCAAGGTCCTGCGCGGCAACTGACCGACTCACGCAACAGGCAAGCCCGGCCACACGCCGGGTTTTTTTGCGTCCGCGAACAACGATTGCCACCCCGAGGCAAACGACGCCACACGGCGCGAACGTGCCAGCCGCAGGGCCAACCCTGATGCGGTGGCGAGATTCCGGCTGCCACGCGCCCGAGCAAAAGATTGGGAAGGCGCTTGGCTTCTCAATCACGAAGCGCGTTCATGTGCTCGTCATCAACGCAGCGCCAACCAAGGAGAAGCAACCATGAACACCCAGCACATTCCCGCCACGCAAAACGAATCGTGGGGCTTTTTTGGCACGCTCGACGAACAAGCCCAGGCCGCCTGGCCCATCGCGATGACCGCCATCTCTGACGCCACCTACCAGCCACTCGAATCGGTCAGAACCTTCCTCGACAGCCGCCACGGACGGCACTTTGCTGACGACGTGCTCAACGGACTGCATAGGGGCCTGACGCTGGCCGATGCGATTCATGCCGCCACCCAGCAGTGGATGGGCTGGACGATTGGTCGCCGGACCAGCAAAGACTACGGCATCCCGAAGGGCATGCCCTACTTGACGGGGTTCGTGATTCACTGCGAGATCACCGAGGAAGCACTCTCAACCTGACCCACCAGCGCATCGAACGCCACGCCATCCGACTCACGGGTGGCTTTCTTTCCGCTGTGTTCCTGCCAGCGGCGGACAACAACGTCGACGTACTTCGGATCGAGTTCCATCAGTCGGGCCTGACGCCCCGATTTCTCGGCGGCGATCAGTGTGGTCCCCGACCCGGCGAAGCAGTCGAGCACCGTGTCGCCCGGACGGCTCGAATTGCGGATCGCGCGCTCGACGAGTTCTACGGGCTTCATCGTCGGGTGCAGATCATTCTTGACCGGCTTCTTGATCTGCCACACGTCGCCCTGGTCACGGTCGCCGCACCAGTGCCGCTTGCTGCCTTCGCGCCAGCCGTAGAGCATCGGCTCGTACTGCCGCTGGTAGTCGGCGCGGCCCATCGTGAAGGTGTTCTTGGCCCAGATGATGAACGTCGACCAGTGACCACCGGCGGCGCGGAAAGCAGACTGCAGCGTGTCGAGTTCGCTGGACGACATGGCGATGTAGACGGCGCCGTCGCAGCGCGCCAGTGCCGGAGTGAGGGCGGCGATCAGGAACGGTTCGAACGCGTCGCCCAGGTTGTCGTTGAGAATCGGACGGTTCTTGCCGCGCAGCTTGTCCTTGGCGCTGTTGGCGTAGTTCACGGAGTACGGCGGATCTTGAAACACCATCGCCACATGATCGGCGCCGAGTAGCCGCTCGTAGCTCTCGGCCAGCGTCGCATCCCCGCAGAGCACACGATGCGTGCCGCAGATCCAGACATCGCCGGGTCGAGACACCGGCGTTTCGGTAACCTCGGGCACCGCGTCGTCGTCGGTCTGGCCTTCGGTAGTGGTTTCCTCACCGGCCTTGATCGCCAGCAACTCGTCGGCATCGAAGCCGGTCAGCGCCAGGTCGAAGTCGTCGAGCTTCAACTCATCGAGTTCGAGGCGCAGCAGGTCGTCATCCCATTCGGCCCAGGTTGCCGAGCGGTTGGCGAGCAGGCGAAACGCCTTGATCTGCGTCGGCGTCAGGTCGTCGGCGAGGATCACCGGGACCGTGGCCAGCCCGAGCTTGCGGGCCGCTTTCAGGCGCAGATGACCATCGACCAAGCGTCCATCGGACTGCGCGACGCAGGGAATCCGGAAGCCGAACTCCTGGATCGCAGCGGCCATCTGGTCGACAGCGTGGTCGTTCTTGCGGGGGTTGCGCGCGTATTCGATCAGCCGGTCGATCGGCCACTCTTCAAAGGTCAGGGCGGTCATCGTGAGGCCACCGCAAGTGCTTGATCATCCTTATCTATCGGAATCCCGATAGATGACAGGCGATCATCATCGCCCTTCAATCGTTCGGCAGTGACCTTGGCAAAGGTCTGGCCGGTCGCCACCAACGTCACCGTCACGCCGGGGAAGTTCTGCTGGAAGCGCTGGATCGCCACATCGACGTACTCGGGAGCGATCTCGACCGAGCGGGCGATGCGGCCGGTGCGCTGCGCCGCGACCATCGTGGTACCCGATCCGCCGAAGGGGTCGAAGATGATTTCGACGGTGTCGGAGTAGGCTTCGAGAATGAACTGCGGCAACGCCACCGGAAACACGGCGGGGTGGTCGAGGCCTTCGCCGATGGATCCGCGTTGGCGGGTAGCGGTCACGACCGAATCGGGAATGCGGAAGTCCTGCGTCACCTTGCCGGCATGATTCCAACCGGTGCGCTCGCCTTCCCGAGTACGCAGTCCGCCGCTGCTGCTGCCGTCGGCCTGCAGATGCTTGTCCTGACCGGCAAACTTGCACGGCACGGTCTTGTTCGGCTTCCTCGCCTCGCGATTGAAGTGGAAGAGGAACTCGTGCCGCGGGGCAAGGCGTCCGGCCCAATCGCCGGGAACGGTCACGCCCTGGTCCCAGACGTACCAGCCGAAGAAGCGCCAGCCCTGACGGGGCATCCAGGTCAGCCAGTCGTCCCAGTAGCGCACCACGGTGCCGTCGCGATGCACGAGGCCGAGGTTGACCAGCATCTGTGCCGCACGGGCCATCACGGTCATGGCGGCGGCGAAGACGCCCTGCATCAGCCGATCCCAGTCGGCAATGCCACCCGTCGTGTAGGCGCGCTGGTTGGCGTACGGCGGGCTGGTGAACAGCAGGTTCGCCCGATCTTCGCCCATCAGGCTGGTGACCACGGCAACGTCGGCAGCGTCCCCGCAGATCAGGCGGTGCTTGCCCAAGGCCCAGACATCACCGGTGCGCGAGACGGGATTGACCGGGACCTCGGGCACGTCATCGGCGGCATCGGGCCGGTCACCGTCACCCTGATCGCCGTCGGTACCGGGATGAGCATCGGTCAGCAGAGCCTCGATCTCGGTAGCATCGAACCCCGTCAGTGCGAGATCGAACTCGGCCAGCTTCAAGTCTTCGAGTTCCAGCGCCAGCAAGGCGTCATCCCAACCCGCCCAGGTGGCTGAACGATTGGCAAGGAGGCGAAAGGCTTTGATCTGCGCATCCGTCAATTCATCGGCCAGCACCACCGGCACCGTGGTCAAGCCGAGTCTGCGCGCCGCCTTGAGCCGGAGATGACCATCGACGATCTCACCGGTGCTCCTGGCGACCACCGGAATCCGGAAACCGAATTCGGTGATGACCGCGGCCATCTGCTCGACGGCGTGGTCATTCTTGCGCGGATTCCGGGCGTAGTCGATCAGTCGCTTGATCGGCCACTGCTCCAGCGTGAGTTCGGATGGGGCCAAGTTTCACCTCTGCAAATGGAAACGGCCCGGACGGGTCAGGTCGCGGGCCGTGAGCGGCGCTGAATGCAAAAACCCGCCACAGGGGCGGGTTCGATGGGGTAGGTGGAAGGAGGGCGTTCTCGGGCTTGAGGACCGCGTCGCTGCTCTCGCAGCTTTCCCAACCCTAGCCGTGACTGTATCCAAAAACGGCCCGAGATGCGACACCCCCTCCAAGCCTCGGAAGCCGCAGATGCCCGCAGGCTTACGCTCCAGCCCGCTGATGTACTCCAAAATACGCGGACTTCCTCACGACACCATGACCCTCGCTTCGTTGAGCCGATCGGCCACGCTCTGGATCGCCTGTTGCCAGTGACGTTGCGCTGTTCGGGTGCAGCAGGCCGCGCGAATCGCGATGTCCCGCCAGCCGTAGCGCCTGGCGCGCATCCAGACGACGTGGCGCTGCTCGACCTCCAGCCACTGCACCCAGCGCATCGTCTCCAGCATCCGCTCGATGGCCTGCGGGCTGGGCGGCAAGGGACGGTAGTCGGGCTCGTCGGCGGGATAGGCTTCCCAGGACTCCCGGGCAAAGGCCGGCCAGACGTTGAAGTAGCCCTGCACCCGGACGCGTGGCAGTCGTCTTCCGGTGTCAGCCGCCTCGGCGAATCGTGCCGCCACCTCCTCGATGGTCCACTCAGCCATGACGCCGCCCTCCCAGTCCGTACAGCCGTTCGCCCAACCGCCGAACGAACTCGCGTTCGACGAAGTCCAGACGCTCGTCGGTGTCGGACACGACGAGGATGTGCTGCTCGCGCCAGCCGGTCTCCTTCACCGCTTCGAGATCCGTGACGTTCGGCTGCAACCGTCCCAGCGGGCAGCGATAGCGTTGCAATGGAATCTTCATGCGACGTCCTCCTGAGCCACTGCCCACGCCAGCAGGGCCAGCGCATCAGCTTCGTTGTCGTCCTGCGGATTGAAGCCGCGTGCCCTGGCAGCGGCAATCATCTCGGCCTTGCCGGCGTTGCCTTTGCCGGTGGCGTGTTTCTTGATCGTGCCCACCGGCACGCCCTGATACGGGATCTGGTGGTGCTCGCACCACGCGGTCAGGTGCGCCAGGAATCCGCCGTAAGCGTGTGCCGCATCGACACCGGCGTGCCGCCGGACTTCCTCGAAGTACACCGCGTCGATGCGGTCAGCGCACTGCTTGACTTCGGTGAGCCAGCGTTTGAATCGCAGGTAGCGCATGCCGCCACCCTCGAACCGGCTGGGCATGAACGATTCGGAGCCACTGGTGATGTGGCTGTCGCGGCTGGACAATGCCCAGCCGGTGGTCGTGCCCAGGTCGAGGGCCAGCAGACAGCGGGGCGATTCCGCCGGCAGTACCAGCGTTCGGTTCATGCCGCTCCTCCTCTATCGCCCATCGGCTTCGTCGGACGAGTCGGTTCCACCCCATGACAAAATGGTTGCTTCTTCATCGTTGACCCTCCTCGACCTCGGCATGACATATGGGTTTGGCTAGAGGTGGGCAATGCCGCGTTAGCGGGCATTGCCCACCTATCTGTAAGATAGGGTGAACGCGCGCCAAGCTAGAATTGCGATAACCGCATGATTGAAAAGCGTTTTCCAGCTTGGCGGAAGCTTGGCATGACAAATTCATGCCAAGCTGGGAATTTTCGTTAAGCGCATGTTTTATCATCGTTTTTGCTCTTTCTAGCTTGGCGCAGCTTGGCAGCTTGGCAGCCAAGCTCCTAGCTTGGCGGACCCGTTTATCTGAACGTCATGCCTATTCCCGGCTGAATTGCCGAGATTGGCAGCCCTTTTTTTTGCACTCGTCATGACTCGTCTTCCTCCTGGTAAACCCACTCCTGGGGGTTCTCGACCGGCAAGTAGATGCCTGTCTGCGGGCACAGGTAGTGCGTCGGCAGGACCGCAAGCTCATCTACCGCAAGCTCTCCGGTCTCCGGATCCGGCTCTCCGACGACGCGCTTCAGATGCATGTCCTCGACGCAGAGGTACCCTTGCCGGGTGCCTTTCCGACGAGGCAATCCGTATGCCTCGGGGTTGCGGAAGAACTTGATATAGCCCTTGGTGGCAAGCACCGCGATGCGCTCGCGAATCGTCCGGTCGGCGCCCAGTCCGCCCTGGTTCTCGAAGGTCATCGAGAACTGCCCCGCGAGGTAACAGCGCCCCTTGGCAGCCTCATCGAAGATCATCTGCAGGATCACGTCGTGCTTGCGCCGCCGCTCCGCGTCCAATTTGGCGCCGTACTCGCGCCGGACCAGCCGCTCGCTGGCGGTCACTTCCCGCCACCCGCCCTGAATCTTGTCGACGTGCTTGGTGGGTATCGCCGGTCCATTGCGCAGCTCGAAGAGCACCTGCCGAGGGCTCTGTGTCTCGTCGGCGCGAAACAGCAGCATCCCCGTCGAGTAGTAGCCGCGCAGACTGCTCGCGCCGGAGAGTGCCTGGAACGGGTCCTCCTCGAACTGGCGCTTGCCGAGCTTCTTGGTGTGATGCACCAGCACGATGCCGGCGTCGGGATTGACCGCATCGCGCAGCCGCTCGATGCGCTGCGACAGGAAGAACAGCATCGCAGCGTTGTCGTTCTCGCCCGCACCGCCTTCGCCGCCGTCAAAGACGTTGCGGATCGGATCGATGGCGATGAGGTCCGGCGCTTTCCCGCCGAAGGCCTGGGCGATGGCCGGAATCACCTGCGCCAGGCCGGCGTCGTTGAGGAGCAGGCGCAGCTGCGGGGTGGCCACGAAATTCACCCGTGCCTCGGGAATCCGGTGCGCCGGCAGCTTGATCGCCTTCACCCGCTCACGCAGGTAGTGATACTGGACCTCGGCCTGCAGGTAGAAGACGCGCAGTGGCCTCGCGGGCTCCAGGCCCAGGAACGAGACGCCGGCGGCCATGTGGGTGAGCCAAGACAACAGAAAATCGCTCTTGCCCACCTTCGGCGCGCCGCCGAAGACCAACATGCCCGCGGGCGTCAGTACCCTTGGAGCGATGAGGTCCGGGGGTACCGGCGAGTCATCATCGAGCAGGGCGCCGAGACTGAAAGTCGGCAGCACCGGCGCCGCCGCCTTGATCACCCGCCGTTCACCCTCAGCGATGAAGGCAGCGACACCAAACCCTTCGCCCGATGCGTCGGCCGCGTCCCATTTCTCGGGCTTGTCCGTCGGCGGCACGAGGATCGCCACCGACCGGCAACCCGTCACGACACATGCTCTCGCCGCGGCTTCGGCGTAATCCCACCCTGGCGCATCGCGATCGGGCCAGATCAAGACTGCCTTGCCGGCGAGCGGTGTCCAGTCGGTCTTGTCCACCGGCGCTTTGGCGCCGTTCATCGCCGTGGTGGCGACGAGGCCTTGGCGAATCAGGGCGTCGGCACACTTCTCGCCCTCGACCAGCACGACCGTGTCGGTCTGAGCGACCGCCGGCAGGTTGTAGAGCGGCCGCGGGTCGGGGGCACGGCACATCCGTGCCCGCACGTCCCAGGGGCGGAACGCTTTGCGTCCCGGCGCAGGGTCGTAGCGATAGACGCAGGCGATCAACTCGCCGCTGGCGCTGAGGTAGTCCCACTTGCCGGTCGGTGGCCCGAGTTCGTCGAGGGGCGCCTCATGTCTCGCCAGTGCCGGATGGATCAGTGCCCGACCCAGCAGACCGGCGGCGGCCTCCATCACCGCAGGAAAGGCGGTGCGGGTATCGAGTCCGTGGTGGCGGGCGATGAGCTCGAACACGTCACCGCCTTCACCGGTCGCGCGATCGGTCCACAGCCCGGCCTTCTCGCCGGAGAGCACGATCTCCAGGCTGTCGCCTGGATTGCCGTCGACATCGCCGATCACGAAGACCTTGCCGCGGACCCTGCCGGCGGGAAACAGCGCCATCAGCACCGACGGAAGGCGCGCCAGCAGATCAGCCCGCAGGTCGTCGCGTTGTGCGGCCAGATCGACCCGCTGACCGTTGGGTGCGTCATTGAAATCAAGCATCGGCGACCTCCAGTGCGGTTGCGGTGACGCCCGGCCTAGCCTGACGGGGGCGCGAAACGTTCACCCAGTGCGCCTCTTCGCTGGCGAGATAGCCGCCCTTGCGGGCGATCTCGCGCACGAACTCCGGATGCAGGCCCACGAGATCCGTCCATCCCTCGAGCGGGCGACCGGTGACAAACCGCCGTGCACTGGCCCGCAGGTAGGGCTCGCGATCGAGACAATCGACGATAGCCAGCGCGATGACCGCCACCACCAGATCGGCCTCGGGGCCCTGGACCGAGGCATGCCGGCGCAGCAGCTTCACGATGACCTGTGATCCCACCAGCGGCCTCGGCGGCGCCCAACGCTGTTGTGGTGTGCTCATCGCGCCCCTCCTGCGCCGGCACAGCGCGCCTGCCAGTTGCAGAACCGACACTCAAAGTGGCTCGGATCCACAAAGCCACGCGGCAGCAGTTCGCCCGCTTCGGTAGCCTGAATTACACGCACCCCGCGATCCGACATCCGTTGCGCCAGGCCGCCGTCGAATGGGACGAGTTCGAACCACAGTTCCTGCGTATCCTTGTTGATCGCGGTGAACAACGCCGGGTGCTCGGAAATGCCGGGAATCGATGGCTCCATGTACGCCTGGTAGATCGCCACCTGGGCCGCATAGACGGGCTTCGCGACCGCCACGCCGGATTTGGCGCACGCCTTCCAGTTCCGGTCGTTCATCGTCTTGCACTCCCAGAGCATCGGGAACGCCAGGCCGAGATCGGCAGGGCCGTCACTGAAGATGCCGTCGACGTGTCCCTGGATACGCCCACCGGCGACCGAGAAGCCGAACTGGCCCCCGTCCTTCTTGCGGGTGTGGAGTTCGAACCCGGCCAGCCGCAGCCAGCGGATCGCCAGATCCTCGAGGACGTGCCCGACCTCGAAGATGCGCAGGGTCCGCCCCGAGAAACCCCGGCCGGGGTCGACCGGTGCGCCGGCGTACTCGAACTGCAGGGCGCGCTCGCAACTCACCCCGAGGCGCGAGGCCCCGAGATACTGGCGTGGCGTCTGCCGGGCACGCTCGGCGTCGAGCGCCTGGTCGATGACCTGCGTGAACCGCTCGTGGAGTCTGGGTTGATGGTTGAAGTCGAGCATCACCGCAGCCCTCCCGACGAAGCGGGCTGACGGCTCAGCTTCGTCTCAAAATACGCGCGCTCCTTCGCCGCCAGGCGTTCGTGCTCGAGGAGCATGTGCGCCTGGTAGGCGTCGACCACGACCTCGACCAAGCGCAGGACTTCCGCCTTGGCGTAGTCGGCGAGCGGGCGCGCCATGCCGAGGGAAGCCACATACTCACCCAGCGGCGGCAGGCAGGACTTCATGGCGGCTAGTTCCATCTCACTCGGGTCGATCATCTGGCCCTCCGTTCTTTGCATGAGGCGAGCGAAGGCGTCCTGGCAGCGCATCGAACAGAACTGCCAGCGATCGGTGGTGCGATGGGGATCGCTGCGGG
>WBZT01003357.1_pt1 | contig 10540 bp, 9 predicted proteins | sample 5204241 | NCBI WGS metagenome assembly WBZT01 (sample SAMN12344358, study PRJNA552823) | activated sludge metagenome | biome: Activated sludge suspended growth; feature: Nitrification reactor; material: Wastewater; isolation source: activated sludge from nitrification reactor of wastewater treatment...
TCGTTCGCGAGCTAGAGGGCGAGGGAGATTTTCTCTACGTCGAATCGCTCGCGTCGATCCTGCGACCGCAGTCGGACGGGAGCTCCACCGCAGAGATGCTCGAGCCGGCGATCCTCTCCAACCAGATCGCCGTCATCGCCGAGTGCACCCCCCACGAGCTCGAGCGGGCGGAGCGCGCCGCCCCCGCCCTCACCGGGCATTTCCACGTGGTGCGGGTCCACGAGCCCACCGAGACGGCGACGATGCAGATCGCCCGGGCCTATGCGGAGCGCAGGGGCGCCCCGCCCATGCATCCCGACGCCCTGAAGCTCCTCGTGCGGTGGCTCGCGACGTTCTTCACGAGCACCGCGTTTCCGGGGAAGGTCGTGCGCTTCATCGATTGGCTGGTGCAGGACGAGCGTGATCGCCTCGCCGCCCCCGCGCGTACGGAGGCGCGACCGCCGCTGTTGCCGCGCGATCTGTCGAAGCTCTTCTCCCGGTTCAGCGGCATCCCCACGGACGTCCTCAGCGACGACGTCGGCCTCACCGTGAGCGGCGTCGCGCGCGCCCTCGCGGGGGCGGTCGTCGGGCAGGACGAGGCGTGCCATGCGTGCGCCCGCGTCGTGACCCGCTTCAAGGCGAACATGGCCGACCCGGACAAGCCCTACGGGTCGCTCCTGTTCGTGGGCCCCACCGGCGTCGGCAAGACGGAGCTCGCCAAGCAGCTCGCGCGCCTCCTCTATGGCACCGAGTCGCGGATGATCCGGCTCGACATGAGCGAGTATCGCTCGCCGGGGGCGGCCGCGCGCATCCTCGACGCCTCGCCAGGGGTGCACAGCCTCGCTCGCGCCGTCGCGGAGGAGCCGCTCAGCGTCGTGCTCCTCGACGAGATCGAGAAGGCTCACCCCACCGTCTTCGATCTCTGCCTCGGGATCCTCGGCGAAGGGCGCCTCACCGACTCGAGCGGCCGGCTCGTCGACTTCCGCGGCACCATCGTCGTGATGACCTCCAACCTCGGGGCCCGCGACGCGCCGAGAGTCGGCTTCGGGGGCGGCGAGCGCGACTACGGGCGCGCCGTTCGGGAGGCCTTTCGGCCCGAGCTCACGGCGCGGCTCGACGCGATCGTGGCGTTCTCGCCCCTCTCGCGCGTCGACATTCGCCGCATCGTCGCGATGAGCCTCGCCACCATCCCCGAGCGAGAGGGCATGCGCACCCGAGGGATCCGGCTCGACGCGAGCGCGGCCGCCGTCGATCGCCTCGCCGCGCTCGGGTACGATCCCGCCCGCGGGGCGCGCCCTCTCAAGCGCGTGATCGAGGAGCGCGTCGTCGTCCCCCTCGCCGCGCGCCTCGCCAGCGATCCCGCCCTTCGCGGCGCGACCGCCCACGTCGTCGCGGAGGACGAGGACAGCGCGAGCGAGGTCGTCATTCGGGTGTGATCGAGCGCGGCACGGGCCTTGAAGCCTCGGCTGGGCGATGCTCACCGAAAGCCACCGATCGCCCCGTCCGACCCGCGTCTCGGTCGCCGCTTCGCCTCGCTCGAGCAAGGGCGCCTCGCTCGCCCGTCGTGCCTTGCTCCTCTTCGCGATAGCCCTCGGCCTCGCCGCGCTCGGGCCTGGATGCCAGGGCTACGACACCCTCGTGGACAAGGACCAGGTCGCGGCCGAGCGCTGGGCCAACGTCGAAGCGAACCTGCAGCGCCGCGCCGATCTCGTGCCCAACCTCGTCGCGGTCGTGAAGGGCTCCGCCGCCCACGAGAAGGAGACGCTCGATCGCGTCGTCAAAGCCCGCGCCGAGGCCACGAGCGTGAAGCTCTCCGCGGAAGACCTCACCGACCCCGAGAAGATGAAGGCCTTCGCGGACAAGCAGGATGAGCTCTCCAAATCCATCGGGAGGTTGCTCGTGGTGCAGGAGGCCTACCCGGACCTCAAGGCGAACCAGGCGTTCCGCGATCTCCAGGTGCAGCTCGAAGGGACGGAGAACCGCATCCTCCGCGCTCGCGAGGAGTACAACGCTGCCGTCCGCGATTACAACGCCGAGCTTGGGCGCGTCCGCGGCAAGGTCGTGAACAAGGCCACCGGCAAGCCGTTCCAGCCGCGCGCCTACTTCAACGCGTCCTCCGGCGCGGAAGCGGTCCCGTCCGTCGCGTTCTGAGGCCCTCCCGATGCGCGCCCTCGCCCGGCTCTTCGCCATCTTCGTCGCGGTGCTCGTCACCTCGATCGCCTCGCCCGCGACGGCGGCGCGCTTCGAGCCGCCTCCCCTCGACGGGCACGTCGTCGATCCGGGGGCGACCCTCTCCGTGGAGCAGCGGACCGCGCTCGATCGAAAGCTCGAGGCCGTCCGTGAGAGCACTGGCTTCGCCGTCGTCGCCTTCATCGTGCCCTCGCTCGGGGACTTCACGATCGAGGACGTCGCCTACGACACCTTCAACACCTGGAAGATCGGCGATGAGAAGGCAGACAATGGTGTGCTGCTCGTGCTCGCCCCCAACGACCACAAGAGCCGCATCGAGACGGGCAAGGGCGTGGGCGGGGATCTGACCGATCTCGAGTCGAGCGAGATCCTCCGCACCTATGTCACCCCCGCGATGAAGGCGGGCGACCTCCCGAAGGCGGTGAGCGACGGCACCGACGCGATCGTGCGCGCCCTCGCCGGCGACCTCCCCATCACCCCACGTCCTCACGCCCCCGCCCCCGAGCCGGCCCCGTTCACCTCATGGTTGTTCCTCGGGATCGTGGCCGTGCTCGGCCTCCTCGCCGTGGTGTTCCCGAGCTTCCGCTGGATCCTCTTCGGTCTCGTCCAAGCGCTCCTCTTCCGGCGCGCGAGCTTCGGCGGGGGCCGTGGACCGGGCGGGGGCGGAGGGGGTGGCGGCTACTCGGGAGGCGGCGGCAGCTCCGGCGGCGGCGGCGCGAGCGACGGCTACTGACGCTGTCGGGATCACCCCCGACCCTGCCAGGCGGCAACGCTCGACGAGCTCGCTCAGGCGCTCTTCGCCTGGGTGGGGAGCTTCTCCCGGAGCCGCGCTTCGAGCTTCACGAAGTCGAACCGCTCCGGGCGTCCTCCTTCCGGCAAGACGCTGATGTCGAACGCCGCCGCGCTCGCCCGGTCGCACAGCGGCTTGTCCAATCCGAGGCGCGACGCGAGCTCACCGAGGCTCGTGCGCTCTTCTGTCGAGAGCACGCCGTCGAGCCGCGCGAGCCAGCACGCGAGCGCGTAGGTCACGATCCGCTGCCACTCGGTCATGTCCCCCGGCGTGAACGCCCCGAGGTCGGTCTTTTCGGCGATCGCCTTCTCGATGCGCCCCATCTCCCCCTCCGCGACGCCGCACTCCCGCGCCGCGCGCAATAGACCGGTCCGCTCGAGGGGCCTCAACGTGTCGTCCGCCCACCCGAGCGCGGCGAGGGCTACGAATGCATCCGTCGGCAAAAGGATCGCCATGCGCGCAGGGTACACCGCGGCTCCGACCTTGAAACCCTCCTCTCAGATCTGAAACGCGCTCCTCGTCCCAAGCCCCATTGGCGCCCGCATCCGCGCTCCCCCGACCTCGCTTTGTCCATCGAATCCCATGGGTCGAGCTCCTCCCCTCCCGCTCCCGGGGCGGTTGGCCCGGAACGAGCTTCGTACTTGGTAGATCTACTCTGTCTTGCAGAATTGAGAGGGACTCGTGAGCTCCACCCTGACCGCCGAAGAAGCCGCCTCGGACCTCGAGGACAAGCTGCCTTGGGTTTGCGTCGATTGCGGAGCACCCTCCCCCAAGACGCGCTCTGCCCACAACCTCATCAGCTCCGAGCACGGCTGGCGGCTCTCTCGCGTGCCCGACATCATGGGCGGCCATCGCTTCGAATGGCGATGCCCCGCCTGCTGGGCGGAGTTCAAGCGCACCCCGAAGCCCAGCGTGAAGCCGCCGCCTCGGAAGGCCTGAACCCCTCGTTCGAGCGGCCCCGGCTCAAGCGGCGCGGCTCTGACGGGTCGGGGCGAGCTCGCGGATGTACGAGGTCGGACGGGCCTTCGGCGCCTTCGACCAGGCCGTGAACGCCTTCGCGAGCCGTGACGTCGCCTCGTCGATCCACAGCGGGCCGATGTTGGAGAACGAGATCCGCATCGTGACCGGGGAGGGGGGCAGCTCGTGGGCGAAGCGCGACCCCACGTCGAACGAAACCCCGTGCTCGATCGCCATGTCCAATAGCGCCTCTTCGTCCCTCTCGACCCCCGTCTCGACGAACACCGAGAAGCCGCCCTCCGGCTCGTGGAGACGGAAGCTCGGAAAGCGCCGCGAGAGCGACCGCACCATGCGCGTCGCGCGCTCCTGATAGATCCTCCTCGACCGGGCGAGGCGGGCGTCGAAGTTGTCACGCTCGAGCAGCTCCGCGAGGACGCCCTGGGTGAGGGCGGCCGCCTCGAGATCGACCGTCTGCTTCAGGGCTCGCGCCCGCTTCACGAACAAGGGCGGCGCCACCAGGTAGCCGACCCGAAGGCCCGGGCTCAGCGATTTGGAGAAGGTCCCGATGTGGAACGTCCGGTCGCGGGCGTCGACGAGCAGCGGTCGCTCGATTCGCCCGTCGAAGCGCAGCTCCGCGTAGGCCTCGTCGGCGATGATGCGCGCCCCGCTCTTCAGGAGGGCGGCCCGCTCTTCGGGCCGGATGCCCCGCCCGTACGGATTGGACACCCCCGGCATGACATAAGCCACGCGCGCTCGTGCTCCCGGGTCCGAAGTCATCGCCGCGCCCGCGCGCCGGAACAAATCAATCGCGCCGGGGTAGCTCCGCGCTTCGATCGCTACCGTGTCGCCCGGCTCGACGATCATCTCCGTGGCGATCGCGAGCGCCTGCTGCGCACCTGCCGTCACGACGATATCGTCGGCGCCGACCTTCGCCCCCCGCGCCCACAGGCGGGCCGCGATGAGCTGGCGCAGCCTCGCGTTGCCCTCCGGCCAACCGTATTGGAGCGCGCCCCCGTGATGACGCGCGATCGCCGCGGTGAACGCCCTCCCAAGCGCGCCGCGCGGCAACAGCTCGTCTGCGGGGAACCCGCCCGCGAGGCAGAGGAGATCGGGTCTCGAGGCGGCGCGGCGCTGCTGTTCGTCCATGGCGAAAGCCTGGGCAGCAATCGACATGCCTCTCTCCAGGCTGCGATCGCCGCAATCATCCGCGGGTGCGTTGATGCGTTCGAACGCGCCACAGCGGGGCGCGGGCGGGGCCGGGTGAACACGCCAAAACCACGGCGATTGGCGCGCCGGCGGGTGGCGCGTCGATTGCCATCATCGCGAGACATGATGACTGGGTCTCTGCGCAACACCACACTTCGAAACACTCCCTTCTCCGCGACGTCGACCATCTACCGATCGATCCTCGTCGGCCTCGTCGCGACGTGCGCTGCCGTCGGCTGCGGCGGCGGATCGGGCGACAACGGCGACACGGGCAACGGCGGTGACGACGGGTCTGGTGGGTCAGGCACCGGATCGAGCACTGGCAGCGGCGCCGGCTCCAACGGTCCTCAGTGCGGCACCGCCCCGGTGGTCGGGGAGGACAAAGACGACGTCGTCAAGCAGATCGACGGCGTCACCGTAACGACCCTCGCCGGAACCAACCAATCGGGAGAAGCGGACGGGATGGGCCCCGCCGCCTCCTTCTCCAATCCTGTCAACGTCCTGCTCGACCCGACCGGGGAGCTCGTCGTCGCCGACTACGACAGCGGCCGCCTCCGCATCACCACGAGCAACGGCGCCGTCTCGACGCTGGTGAACCAGGCCTCCTTCCAGCACCCCTTCGGCCTCATCTGGACGATGGACGGCACGCTCATCGCTCAGACCGACTACAACGAGCTCGGCGAGAGCGCGGGCCCCGAGGCCGGCGTCATCTGGGAGATCGACGTCGACGCGGGCACGGCCACCCCTCGCGCCACGAACGCGGGCCGCCCCCGCGGCATGGCGACGCTGCCCTCCGGCAAGATCATGGTCGCCGATATCGAGCGCCACGACATCCGGCTCTTCGATCCCGCCTCGGGCGAGCTCACCCCGCTCGCCGGTCAGCCCGGCTGCTCCGGCTTCGCCGACGGCAACGGCGCGGAGGCCCAGTTCGACCGACCCTATGGCATGGTCGTGCTCCCCGACGGCGACGTGCTGGTTGCCGACTTGAACAACAATCGCATCCGAAAGATCACCGAGGCGGGCGAGGTCAGCACCTACGCCGGAGATGGCTACCCCGACATGATCGACGGCGACCTCGCGGACGCCCGCTTCAATCAGCCCAAGGATCTCGCCATCGACGAGAACGGCAATGTCTTCGTCTCCGACACGGGCAATCACCGCATCCGCCGCATCACCCCCAATGGCAAGGTCGAGACGGTCGCCGGTGACGGCACCGCCGGCTACGACGACGGCGACGGCGGCGCGGCCATGTTCTTCGGCCAAGAGGGCATCGCCGTGACCGGCAATGGCAAGGTCGTCTACGTCGCTGACGGCTCCGGCGGTGAGGTCGAGCCCTATCACCGCGTTCGCAAGATCACCTTGCCCTGAGCGCGCGGAAGGGGGACGATCCCGGCTCCGTCCTCTTCGATGCGATTCGAATACTACGACCGGCTCGGCGCCAAAGATCGACGCACCTATCGAAAGAGCGACGCGGTCTCGGCCATCGAGCTACCCAGTCGCGCCGTCCGCGCGCTCCGCGCCCTCGCCAAAGAGACGGAGGCGGCCCTCGCGACCGAGAAGCCGCGCTCCGTCTCGGCGCCGGTCAAAAAGCTCGTCAGCGGCCTATGCGAGGCGCTCGAAGCCCCTGCCCTCGAGGTGAAGGTCCGCGCCCGCCGCCCCCGCTCCGCCGAAGGCGAGCTCCACGGCTTGTACACCCGCTGGGAGGACGGCACGGCTCGCATCGAAGTGTGGATGAAGACCGCCGCCCACGCGAAGACCGTCAAACCCCGCACCTTCGTCCGTACCCTCCTCCACGAGGTCTGCCACCACCTCGACTATACCGTCCTCGGCCTCGCCGACTCCTTCCACACCGAAGGCTTCTTCAAGCGAGAGTCGAGCCTCGTGCGCGCCCTGTTGCCGGCGCCCAAGAAGAAGCCCATACAGCTCTCCCTCTTCTCCCTCGCCGAGAGCGGGCCCAGCCGGACAAAGCGGTCCTGAGCCCCAGCGTCGACGACCTGAGCGGCGTCACGAAGCGTTCGATCCGCGAGGGCTGCCCACCCCCCTCCTCGCTATCGCTCGTCGGCCCCTCCCAAGCGTCACGCCAAGCGTGCCGCGGGAGGGGACGCTGCTCGCCGTCTACGCCACATGGACGGCGTCGACGCTTTCGAGCTCATCGATGAGCGCGGTGGGCCGGATTTGCACTCGGCATTCTTGCGGGTAAGAGCCGCATGTTCTGACTTTGAACCACCACCGCAGTCCCGGGAGCCGGGTTTGCACTCGGCGTCCTCGCGGTCCCGAGCCGCGCGCTCTATCTGCTGAGCTATCCCGGGGAGAACGGCGCCGCTCCCGCGGCGCCATCCATTGCTAACAGTGTGCTGAAAAAAAGGCGCTCGTCAGGACACTGGGTGGGCAGTTGCTGCTCTTTCACCCCCGGGGGGGTGAATGGGCAGCCACTCCGGTGCCGAGAGGCATGACGCCGACTCTTTCAGCAGCCTGCTAAGTTGCGTGCTTCACGAGGAGGGCGAATCCATGCTCGTCGCGTACGACGTCGATGGGCTCGCTCCGCTCGATCGGCTTCTGTGCGTGGGTCGGGCCTCCGAACACCCCGAGCTTCCTGAGCGTCTGCGCGAGGGCCGGGCTCGAGACGGCGACCCCATGAACGAGCTCCGGGGTGGGACGGAACGGGACCGCCTCGCGACGCTCCCGCGGCCCGACCCAGCCCGCGGCGGAGACCCCGTGCGCTCGGCAGACGGTCTCTACCATCGCCCGCGGGCACGGAGCCTCGCCCGAGAGGACCTCCCACGGAAGCGGCAGCGCTGCGAACACGGCCGTGTCCGGGTGGGTCCCTCCGCCCGAGATTCGATGCCAATAGGCGACGTCCGCGGCCATGAGGCGGAGCGCCTTGCCCGGCAACATCGCGTCGAGCAAACCGTCCAATCCCATGACGTGGACCAGGGTGATCCAGGCCTCCCGCGCCTTGTTCCAGGCGCCGGCCGCCTCGTTCCAGGTCGAGGAGTCGTTGCCCCTCCGCACGATCATCGTCGACCGATCGATGCTCGACCGACAATACACCTCGCGGAGAAACTCGGACGCGTCCACCATCGCGTCGAACGCGACCGCGAGCAGCCGCCCTCGCTCCTCGTCATAGAGTCGCCGCACCACTTCGCGGTCCGGCATGACGTGGGCAATGGCGAGCCAGCACGGCTCGCCGCGCTCACAGTGGGCGAGCAGCGCCGCCGCGATCTCGTCGAACGGCCGCTCTTGCGGACCATTCGTGAAGACGGAGCGCATGCTCATCCGGGCCGTCAGGTAGGCGACCAGGCACGCCGAGTCGAGGTCCCGCGCGAGCACTTCGAGCGGGATCTTGGTGGCGAGACACGACTTCGCGATCCGCGAGAGCGAGAAGCGGCGCTCACCGCGCACCATTCGGTCGATCTTGTGCTCCAATCGCCGCAGCAACCGGAAGCGCTTGCCATACCAGCGATGGCCCTTCATCAGCCCCATCGCGTAGCGAGCCTGCTTGTCCAATCGACGCGCGTCGCCAAACCGGCGGTGAATGAGCGCCCCCGCGATTTCGACGAATCGGCGCACCGCCTCCGGATCGCGTGCCTCACGCTCCGAGAGAGACGGCAGGGCCGCTTGGACCGGCGGCATCGCCATCAGCGTCCGCGTCAGCTCGAGCTGTCGCTGCGGCTGGACCACCGCCCGAAAGAACTCGCTCGCCATCGACGAGTAGGCGCCTGCTTGGCGGGCGAGAGAGCCGCGCGCGGCGCGATCGAGGAGGCGCCGGGTCGGCGCGTCCAATCGGTCTCCGATCGCGCGCAGCACCGTCTCCGCGACGTCCTCCGGGCGCGAACGGCCCTGCGTATGTCGATAAAGCTCTTGCATGAAGTCCATGACGCGCCCTCCTTTTGGGGGGAGAGCGACGCGAGGGCTCGCCGCGAGCTGACAGCCTTCAGAACGGGACGCGCATCGAGCCGAACCCGCCATTCGGGGTCGGCACGAAGCCGATCGACGCCGCGTTCACGGTGACGGTGGGGCGCGTCAGCAGCACGACGAGCGCGGCGCCGAAGGTGACGCCCCCGGCGATGGTCAGCACGTCGCCGACGGCGAAGTCGCGCGCCATCTCGTCCACGTCCTCGGGCAGGCAATGGCCTTTGCACCCGTCATTCTCGCTCTTCTTCAGCAAGCCGGCGATCTCGAACCCGGTCCCCACCGTCGCGGAGGCGATCCCCACCGCGCCGATCACCCAGGCCGCGATGGGAACGGGGCGCTCCGTCCTCCCCACCGGTCGCGCCGGCCCCTGCTCCTTGATGAAGCTCACCGAGATCTTCTTGCTCGTCTCCCCCTCGCGAATCACGACCGGGATTTCTTTGACCCCGAACGCCCTCGATTCGAAGCGGGCCACGTACGTCCCCGGATCCACCGGCACCGCGCGGGTCGACAGCTGCTCGGCCACGACCTCCTTGTCGAAGGAGACCCGAACATCGGTGAGGTCGGCGCCGTCCGGTCCGGTCGCGGAGAAGACGACGCTCGGGAGAGCGGCGTCGATCTGTCCCAGCCATCGTGTGCAGTCGGCGGCGACCGGCTTGGGGCAGGCGTCACGAGAGCAGGCGATCGCGCTCTGGCGCGCGGCGCGGAGGTGGCCCTTCTCTCGCTCGGACTGCGCGGCCTCGTACGCGGCGAGGCACTCCTTGGTCTCGGGGGAGGAAGGCCCCGCGCTCGCGATCCGCGGAGAGCGTACCGCGACGATCGCGCCCAAGGCCCCGAACAGCACGACGGCGGACAAGGTACCATTGCGCATCAGAAGCACCCCGGCTTTGGTCGCTTTCGACCGTTCGCGTCGACGATGAATGGATTGTCGCAATCGGGCTTGGGGGTCGCCGGCGCCTGCGGGCGCCCCCCGCCTGCGGGTCGCCGATTGGAAGGTTGCGCCGAGGGCGCGGAGCTCGTCGCGGCAGCGCCCGCGCTGTTGCTCTGAGCGGCGGTGGCCGTGCCCGCCGAGGGGGCGGGGGTCATCGGGGCGGTCCCCACGGCGGACGCGACGGCGGAAGAGCTCGCGCTCGCGGGGGCTTCGGAGTGGGGCGCGGGAGAGGGACCGGCGGCCGCGCTCGGGGCCGTGCCATGCGACCGAAGCTGCAGATAGAGCCAAGTCGAGAGCCCGCCCACCGCGACGGCGGCGAGCGCGATGCCGACCATTGCGCGGGCGCTCCTCGGCCCGGGCGCGCCGACCCCCGTCAACATGGCCACGTTCGTCTGCCCGCTGCCCTGGGGTGGGTTCGCTTGCGCGTTCGTCGCTTGGTCTCCGAGGGCCGAGCCCGAGAGCTCGGACGCGGCGACGGGGGCCGTCGACGACTCGCTCTCGATCTCGGCGACGCACTGGGCCCGCGCGACGAGCGTCGCGCCCGCGACCGAGGTCACCCAATCCGCGACTCGCAG
>WBZT01001576.1_pt2 | contig 10534 bp, 12 predicted proteins | sample 5204241 | NCBI WGS metagenome assembly WBZT01 (sample SAMN12344358, study PRJNA552823) | activated sludge metagenome | biome: Activated sludge suspended growth; feature: Nitrification reactor; material: Wastewater; isolation source: activated sludge from nitrification reactor of wastewater...
GGCGAGCGAGAGTTTGTAGGCCCGGTAGCCCGGTAGCAAACTGGCAACGAGGCCGACGCCGACCACGGTGCAGAGCAGGTGAAGTTCGTCGACGGAAACCCAGCGCGGCCGGATCGCGATGCCGAAATGGGCTTGGGCGACGGGTCCCAGAAATAAAGTCAGTGCGGTCAGTACTGCCACACCCAACAGTGATCCCAGCACGGTGATTGACAGGCCTTCCGCCGTCAGCAACAGAAATACGTCCATGGGTCTCGCACCGACCGACCGGAGAATGGCCAGTTCGCGTCGCCGTTCGCCCAGACTGGCGAGGACGACGGCCACCAGGCCGGCCAGACCGACGGCCACGACCATGGCCGAAACTGCCAGTAGCGTTCGCTCGGCGATACCCACCACCTGCCAGAGTTGATCCAGAGCGACGCCGGGCAGCACGGCCAGCAAAGGCTCGCCCCGGAACTCGTTGACCTGGCGCTGCATCTTGAAAACCCCGGCCCGGCTTTTCAGGCCGACCAGAGCGGCGGTGATTTCCTTCGGTGTGAGGTCGAATTTCTTCACATACTCGGGGGCAATGGTGAGCCCGGGGAGCGGCGCCCCGCCTTGCCAATCAAGGTGGATCGCCTCCATCGCGGCGAGGCTGATGTGTACCGTTCGGTCTACCGGGGTTCCCGTGCGGGCCAGAATGCCGACCACCGTGAAAGGCTTGTCGCTATGCTCGGCTAGGCCGACATGGCCCATGCCGTGGTTGAGGACGATGCGCTGATTCAAATGGTAGCCGAGACGTTCCGCCACCTCAGCCCCAAGGACAGCCTCGAAGACCTCCGCAAACGGCTTGCCGGAGGAAAAAACCAGGGGCTGAGCGTCGCCGTAGCGAAAATGCTCGAAGTACCCGGTTGAAGTACCCAGTACCGGAAAACTGCGATGGGAATCGCCCAGCGACAAGGGAATGGACCAAGCCACGGCCGGATTCTCGGCGATGGCCTGGTAGCTCTGCCAGCGGATGTTATTGGTGGCCTCGCCGATGCGGAATACGGCGTAGAGCATCAACTGCACCGGGCTGGTCCGGGCGCCGACGACCAGATCCGTTCCCGATACCGATTGGGCGAAGCTGTTCCGTGCCTCGTGACGGATACGTTCGACCCCGAGCAGCAGGGTCACGCTCAAGGCGACCGCGACCAAGGTCAGTCCCAGGGTCAGGCGCCGGTTCCAGGCGCTCTTGGCAGCCAGCACGAACAAATGTCTCATGCCGATGCTCCAACCACCGTCGTGGCCTGGTTGATCGACGGCAAGGCGATTTCCCGGCTGAATCCGCTAGCCAGCCGCCGGTCATGGCTGACGAACAGCAGCGTACTGCCGACCTCGGTGCATTCCCGGGCGAGCAGATCGAGGAAGGCGCCCTGCCGTTCGCTATCGAGTGCCGAAGTCGGCTCATCGGCGATCACCAGTTCCGGACGGCCAATCAGCGCCCGCGCGGCCGCCACACGCTGCTGCTGGCCGACACTGAGTTGAGTCACCGCCCGATGGTGCAGCGATGCGTCGATATCCAGGTGGTCCAGCAACCTGATCGCTTCCGTGTCCAGGCCCTGTCCGGTGGCCATGGCCCGCTCATGCCGGCGAGCCGAGAAGCGGCAGGGTAAAAGGACATTGTCGATCACCGAAAGATAGGGAATGAGATTGAACTGCTGGAAAATGAAACCGACGTGGTCAGCCCGGAAGTGATCCCGGGCAGAGGCCGTCAATTGCCTCAGGTCCGTGCCCAGCAACTGCAGTCGTCCGTGCTCGGGCACCAGTACGCCACCCAGCACCCCCAGCAGAGTGCTCTTGCCGCTGCCGCTGGGGCCGTGCAGGAAAATCCGTTCCCCGGCCTGAACTTCAAAACGCGGGATATCGAGACAAGGCTCTCCACCCGCCATCCAGCGGAAGATCAGATGCTCGATCAGGACGATGGGGGTGGCCACGATTTGCCCTACCAGGCAATGCGACGCTGCTTGGGCGACAAACGGGCAGCGGCCTGGCCGCGGGGACTGGCAACCTGGACGTCAAGCTGGCGCAGGTTGGGAAAACCGTCGAAGAGCTTGACCTCGATATCCCGCAAGGCCTCGGGCTTTTCGCAGCGGAAAATGTATTCGCCGGCGAGATCGGCATGAGCACCGCCATCGGCCTTTTTTGTGGGTCCAAGCACCGGGGACCCCAGTTTTACCGATTCCGGCGTACAACGGGCGGCAAGCGTGGGTGCGAACAGGGTCGCTGCCTGGTTCAAGCGCTCGGCCATTCTGCGTACGGCAGCCGTCTGTTTTTCGCTGCGCGGCGCATGTTCGAAACCCAGTAGATTGTTCAGAGGGCTTTCAAGATTGAGCGTCAGAACCTTGCCATCGATAGCGACCTGCAGATTGGCCGTGCCATGGACGTGCGCACCGGGCTCATGGGCCAGGGCGGGCATGGCGATCACGCAGCAGAAAAACAGTGTCGAGTGTTTCATGGGCCACTCCTAGAGGGTCAGACATCCACCGGCTGCGTCTGGCAAAACATCAGGAACGCCTTGTCGATGTATTCCCGAGGCAACTGACGAGTAATGAAGACCAGCCGGGTCGAATGATCGGCGTCCGGCCAGGCGGGCAAGGCCAATTCCGGATAGCGCACGTGTTGGACGCATTGCACGATGCGAGGTTGCGCCTCATTGGCGATGCTGACCAATCCCTTGATCCGGAGAATGCGGTCGCCAAGCGTGGTCAGCAGCACGTCCAGAGCGGTCAGAAATGCTCGCCAGTCGAGTGCCTGGTCGATACGCAACACGTGGGCCTGGACCAGTGCGTCGTGACGGTTCGGGTCGTGATCATGACTGTGGGCATGGGCCACTTTGGCGGCTTCCGTGGCGAGCCACTGGCCCACCTGTTCGGGCTTGGCGGCTGCGTCGTAGAGGCCGCAACCAAGGATCGACTCGACCGCCGATTCGCCGCGATGGACGAATATCTGCGGCGCACCGGGATTGAGACGCGCCAGACGCTGACTGGTAGTGTCGATTTCCTCGGCAATGGCGAGGTCGCATTTGGTGAGGAGCAAGCGGTCGGCCATCGACACCTGCTTGACCGCTTCGAAGTGCCGTGAAAGCTGGCCGACGACATGGGTTACCGCAGCGGCGGTCACTACGCCATCGAGCCGGTAGCGTTCGGCGATGAAGAAGTCTTCCTGCAGGGTGTGAATCACCGGGGCCGGATCGGCGAGACCCGTGGTTTCGATGAAGATGTGCGAGAGTCCAGATATCTTCCGCTGCAGCCGGCGCATGAACAACGACTTGAGCCCGCGGCTCAAGTCGCCGCGCACGCTGCAACACAGGCAGCCGGAATCGAGCAGCACCAAGTCGTCGTCGATTTTCTCGACCAGCAGATGGTCGATGCCGATCTCGCCGAACTCATTGATCAGCACGGCCGCATCCTTCATGGCCGGTTGCCGGAGCCAGTGGTTGAGCAGCGTCGTCTTGCCGGCACCGAGAAAGCCGGTGAGAACAGTGACTGGTATGCGGAAGTCCGTCATGGCAGCTAACCGGCGGTTGCGGGACGCAACGCTCTGTACATGCCTCGTTCAATGACCTTCCAAGGCAGGTTGCGTCCGATGAAGAGCATCGTCGATTCACGCCCCTCGCCATCTTGCCAGGGCTTGCCTGGCATGCCGCCCATCAGCATGTCGATCCGCTCTTCGTCCTGCACCAGCAGTTCGTGGTCGATGCCGGTCTCACCGAATTCGTTCTCGATGACGGCGATCTTCTCGCCATGGCGCTCGCTGAGGATACGGTTCAGAAGCGTTGTCTTGCCAGCGCCGAGAAAGCCCGTCAACAAGGTCACCGGAATGAAAGGGTTGTGTTCCGAGGTCGTCACGGCGCGTGTTTTCAGTGCAGGAATTGCATGCCCAAGGGAACCAAAGCGACTCCGGCGGCCAGGAAACTGCTGTGCCAAGCGAAGCCGCCACGTTCGCGGCGCAGCCAGGGCATCAGGTCGGATACTGCGATATAAATGAAACTGGCCGCTGCTATGACCAGAATGAAAGGCACCCAGGCCTGGGCTCCCTCCAGCCAGAAATAGCCGGCAATCCCGCCAGCGACAGAGGTGAGGCTGGAAATACCGTTCCAGACGAAGGCCCTAGTCTTGCTCCAACCGGCAGCAAGCAGCAAGACAAAATCGCCGGCTTCCTGTGGAATTTCATGGGCGGTGATGGCCAGAGCGGTCACCCAGCCAAGGTGAATATCCACCAGAAAGGCGGCGGCCAGCACGGCGCCGTCGGTCAGGTTGTGAATACCGTCGCCGATGATGATCATGGGCGCTGCACTGGCTACCGAATGTTCTTCGCCTGGATCATCATGCCCGTGGCGCCACAGGGCGATTTTTTCCAGGAAGAAGAAGCCGATCAGTCCGGCCAGCAGGAGCGCAAACAATTGATGTGGTTCCAGCCCGGCTTCCCAGGCTTCCGGCAGCAAGTCGAGCAAAGCCGTTGCCAGCAGGACGCCGGTCGAGAAACTGACCATTCGCGTCAGCCAGCGCCGGGGCAATCCGAAGGTCAGTAGCGCTGCGACCGCCATGCTGAGCAAGCCACCAGCCAGACTGGCGGCGACGATCTGGGCCAGCAGGTTCATGGCTGAGGATGGGTGCAATCCGGGCATTCACCCCGGATGTCCATATCCATGGCGACCAGGCGAAATCCCTTTGGCATGGTCGGCAATGGTGGCGGAGGAGCATCAAGGCAAAAGACGCTGCCACAGCCTGTACACCGGAAATGCATGTGCTGCGCGTGCTCAACGTCGAGTTTCGCCGCGCTGAATCGGAAAACGCCACGGGAATCAGTAGCTTTATGGGCAAGACCGGCTTCGATAAGCCAGTCAAGTACACGGTAGATCGTGACCCGGTCGATTCCCGGTAGCAACTCTTTGGTCAGTCGCTCTTCGATTTCGCCACGGCTGAGTCCTCCTTGAGCTGACTGGAGAACGCCGAAAACACGGACGCGAGCCGGCGTTACACGCGCTCCCGTCGCACGAATGGCTGACTCGATAGCAGAGAATGGTGAATCGTTAGGAAGCTTCATGCGGAAATTTAAACACGACACAGATACAAATGCAACTTGATTGCATTTGTGGCCTCGACTATCAAGCTGCAGGCCACGTTCTGAAATCGCTACTCAGACCTTTGGTGGTCTGCCGTAGTATCAGCACGGCGCTGATCACCCTCGGCATGCAAATTAATGGCCGTCGGGCAGTGCAACCTTTTTCCTGCGAATATCCCGATGAAACGTCATCGGGATATTCGGATCAGGATTGAGTCCGTAAACTGCTGTAAATCGGGTGGCTGGGTAGCCATTGCTTCGGTTCGGCGGGATGACGTTGTCGAGACGTTGATCCACCGAAGAAAGGCGGGTGAAGCGATGGCTGGATATGAGGTTAGCGTAAGCAGGGATTTGTTGCCAGAGTTGTTGAGTGGTCAGGACGGTCTGGCGAAACTGGTGGAGGCGGTGCTGAACCAGATACTGGAAGCGCAGGTAACGGAGGCGCTTGGGGCGGAGCGACACGAGCGGACGCAAGAGCGAGCCGGCTACCGCAACGGCGCGCGGGCGAGAACGCACTACACGCGGGTCGGGCCGGTGACGCTCTTGGTGCCCCAAACCCGCGACGGCAGCTTCTCGACGGAGATCTTCAAGCGTTACCAGAGAAGCGAACAGGCGTTCGTGCTGGCGTGATGGAGATGGTCGTACCAGGCGTCTCGATGCGGAAGGTGACGGCGATCACCGAGGAACTGTGCGGAGCGAGCTTCTCGAAATCGACGGTCAGCGTCCTGAGTGTTGGGCTGGACGCGCGGGTCAAGACATTCGACGAGATGCGGCTGGAAGGCGAGTACCCGTTTGTGCTGGTCGATGCGATGTTCATCCAGAGTCGGCAGGAAGATCGTGTCCTGATTAATTCTGATTGCGTAGAGTAGCCATGAGAGAAATCAATAGGTTGCGAATGTATTCTGCTCTAAATTTGGATTTAATCAGCGTTTCCCTAGGGCTACTGGGCCAGTAACGGCGGTAAAGAGCCACCCTGCGGAGCAGAAGCGTGCCGCTGGGCCAAGGCCTCCTTACCCGCTGGCGCATAGTCCAGATTTTTCAATCCAGCCAAACCAGCACCCTTTTGGTCGTTCGCCAACAGGAAAGAACCCACGCTCGGCTTATCTCCCCTTGCCACCACAACGTAATACCCTTGCCCTTGCTTGGCACTGAGCATCAAACGGTCACCAGATTTTTGAATGCCTTGGGCATGCAGCCGCCCCACCACTTCGACAGGAGGTTGTTCCCTCTTGTCGCGGTCCCAAAGTTTGACATCTTTGAAAACGGCACCAACTCCCCATTCGGCCTGCGGCTGCCCGGTCGCGGCATTGCCCTCAAGGTTAAATCCCAATGTTCCGGCATCATTCGATGTCCAGCGGTTATGTTGAGCCATAGTCATGACCTGTCCGGTTGCATCATCTCCAACGGCAATGCGGTCGCCCACGATTCGTGTTTTTTGGCCAAAGGCTGCCATCGCTTTGTTGATTTCTGGGGTGGTGTAACAATCCCCCGGCTCAATACCGCGGCTGGAACTAAAAACTCCAGGCAAACATTTGTCGGCCGCCAAGACGGGATTAGAATTCGCAGCGAGGGCAAAGAAGAGGGGAACAGCAGCCAAAGCCGCGCGACGCATAAAATTCTGACCAGCGAGGGACATGGTTAACCTCCTGTTAATTGTTTCGAGTTGGATAAAATATTGATTGAATCCGTAACTGCTGTAAATCGGGTGGCTGGGTAGCCATTGCTTCGGTTCGGCGGGATGACGTTGTCGAGACGTTGATCCACCGAAGAAAGGCGGGTGAAGCGATGGCTGGATATGAGGTTAGCGTAAGCAGGGATTTGTTGCCAGAGTTGTTGAGTGGTCAGGACGGTCTCGCGAAACTGGTGGAGGCGGCGCTGAACAGTATTAAAGAGGCCAGGGTCAAATAAAGTGAAATTTGAATTTGAGCCTGGCTCCTTTGTTGCAAGAGTAAAAAGGAAGAAAAAGGGGACACGGTAAATTTTTTTAGTGGGTGAGGCAGTTTGAAGTCTGAAGTACAACGAGTTGATGAAATTGCATGTCGCATCGTGCGCTTGATGCCAGTGCATACCTGGGTAGTGCCATGGGAGCCTCCAGGTTGATAAAGTCGTGGTCTCTGAAATCACGTCTGTCAACAAGTAGGATCGAGCATCGTGGGGGCTATCAAAAAATGCTTGCGTCGAGGTGTCGAGCAGTTCCACCAACAGTTTGGCGATCAACCGACGCAATGCTTGGGCGTCGTGTTGCCCACGACCGAATTGCAGAAGCTGGTGGTTGAGAGGTCGGCACCTACCGGGAGAGGATCTGTCCTCCGCTGACGACCTTGGGCCTGTTCATTGGCCAAACGTTGAGCCAGGACCAGTCCCGCCAGGATTCCGCCACCCAAAGCGCAGCTTTGGGCGGTCGGCTGGAACGAGGGGTTAGCCCGCAGCCTTGAACACCAAAGGGAAAGCACTGGGATGACGGATAGACTCAACTGCAAGGTCAATATCAAGATCAGGCCAGAAAAGATGCTCTGGTGTAGGCCATTCGACACGAGAAATTTGCTCTATGGTTGCATGTCGAAACCAAGGGAATTGCTCGAAGGGCAGAAACACCTCTTCATCAGCAAGAAGCAACCAAAATCCGTGCTTCGAAACGTGTGTAACCTCAGGCGCTGAAATGACTGTGCCAAGCATGGGTAATCTCCCCAAAATGGGTTTCAACGATGGATCGAGCCTCGCGGACGAGCCTTGGGGTCAGACCAACGGAGGTTGCCAAATGAACATGAGGCGTAAGCCAGAATTTCGCTTCACCTTCAGAGTGGGAAACGTGCACATGAATACGCGGCTCCTCGCGAGACAAGAAAAAGAAACGAAACTGACCATCGCGCAGAACTGTGGGTGACACGCTGCCACTTCACATTCTGTGCCATATGAGAGCCAATCTTTTACGCACAAGCTACGGAGTCAGGTCTTCCAATATGGCATCGCCCCAGCTAGACTCCGCGCACGGTGAGAGGCTACGGCGTCAGGTCTTGTACTATAGGGGAAGCGATATGAGAGCAACGAGATGCGATTTTGCAAGACCTGACCCCGTGTTGTAAATTTGACCCCGTGTTGTAAATTGGAAAAATATCGTTAAAATATAACTCGTCATTATATCATGAGTTAATGATGGTTTAACGGCGCTACTCACAATGGGAACCGGAAATGCTTAATAAAACGCTTGCAATGTTGAAGGACATCAAACCTGGAACGTACTTGCCTGATGATGTTGTCTGTTATGATCAAGCAGAAATTGATGCTTTAGGAGTAGTGTTAAGAAGGCTTGTATACGCGCCGTCACAAATTCGTCGTGTATTACAAAATGACTACGGAACGACGATAACAAGATCGGATTTTTATTCAGAGATACCGACAATTTCAGATGTTGAGAAATCCTTTGTGACACCATCGCTCCTGACTCTGGATGGCATTTTTCCTGAGCACGATGTCATGGTAGAAAACTTGCAACAACTTATGGAAGTGTCGGAAGAATTTAATCCGCCACTGAAAGCCACCCAGCCGGGAGAATTTTCATGGGAAGGCGGGCCGTTTTCTTACTCTGACGCCATGGCATATTATGGCATGATTAGAACCATTAAACCAAAAACGGTTGTTGAAATTGGCAGCGGCTGGTCAACTTTGGTCGCTCGAATGGCATGCGCCAAAAATGGAATGGGACGCATTGTTTGCATTGAGCCGTATCCAAATTCATTCTTGCTGAATATGGGAAATATTGAGCTGATCAAAAAACGCGCGCAAGATATGGAAACGTCGTTTTTCGACAACATTCTTCAAAGCAATGATATTCTATTTATTGACTCGACTCATACAGTAAAACACGACAGCGATTGCCTCCATATCTACCTACGCATTTTGCCTTCTGTCAAAAAAAATATTTTTGTGCATGTCCACGACATAGATTTGCCACAGACTCTGTCGCTAACCGATATGCGTGACTCGCAGATTTTCTGGAATGAACAATATCTCCTGTATGCTTATATGCTCATGAATCCAAGAACTCGTACAATTTATGGAAGTAAATATCATTGGCTGCGTAACAAAGCGATGTTGGAACACTTCATGAGGGGACGCTATCATGCGGGGGGAGCAAGTTTCTGGTTTGAACAATTGGCTCCTTAAGGTCATATCCTTACACATAACTTTAAGTTTCTTTCGTAGCATGAAGCTTTGATCTGAGATTTTGAATGGTTATGAGTTGGGCAGCGGAGGAGTTCAGGGAAATTGACTTGGGGACGAGCGTTTGGACAAGCGCGATCGTGCTGATGGACAAGCTCTCGGCCAGGCCAACGGAATCAAAGGGGTCAGGGTCAAAAAACGAAATCTTAATTCATGCGCCTGTTGGCCCAGAGAATCCAGTTGCCTCAAAATAGGGTTTTTCTACCCTCCTAACAGGAGTCTCGCGATGTCCGTGCAGCGTATAGCCGTCATTCCCGGTGACGGAATCGGCAAGGAGGTCGTTCCCGAAGGTTTGCGCGTGCTGCAGGCGGCCACCACCCGTTTCGATCTTGCTTTCCAGTGGGACGAGTTCGACTGGAGTTGCGACTACTTTCTCGCGCATGGCCGGATGATGCCGGAGGATTGGCAGGCGATGATCGGCCAGCACGACGCGATCTTCTTTGGCGCCGTCGGCTGGCCGGCGACCGTGCCGGATCATCTTTCGCTGTGGGGCTCTTTGCTCAAGATTCGCCGTGAATTCGATCAATACGTCAATTTGCGGCCCGTGCGCTTGATGCCGGGGGTGCCGACGCCGCTGGCCGGTCGTCAGGTTGGCGATATCGATTTCTACGTCGTGCGCGAAAATACCGAAGGCGAGTATTCGAATGTCGGTGGGCGTTTTTTCGCGGGCAGCGAGCGCGAAATGGTGTGTCAGGAGAGCATTTTCACCCGTCGCGGCGTTGATCGGATCCTGAAATTCGCGTTCGAACTGGCGCGGCAGCGGCCGAAAAAGCATCTGACATCGGCGACCAAATCGAACGGCCTGGCGATTTCGATGCCGTATTGGGACGAACGTTTCGCGGCCATGGCAGCGCATTATCCGGACGTGCGCAGCGACAAATACCATGTCGATATTTTGTGTGCTCATTTCGTCGCGCATCCGGACTGGTTCGACGTCGTCGTCGCTTCCAATCTGTTCGGCGACATCTTGTCCGATCTCGGGCCGGCCTGTACCGGGACGATCGGCATCGCGCCGTCGGCGAATCTCAATCCCGAGCGCGTTTTTCCGTCGTTGTTCGAGCCGGTGCATGGCTCGGCGCCGGATATTTATGGCCGTGGAATTGCCAATCCGGTCGGCCAGATCTGGTGTGCGGCGATGATGCTCGACCATCTCGGTCACCCGGTAGCGGCAGAAGCGGTGATGCAGGCGATCGAGAGTGTGCTCGCCGAAGGTCCGCGGACGCCGGACATG
>WBZT01000775.1_pt2 | contig 10531 bp, 8 predicted proteins | sample 5204241 | NCBI WGS metagenome assembly WBZT01 (sample SAMN12344358, study PRJNA552823) | activated sludge metagenome | biome: Activated sludge suspended growth; feature: Nitrification reactor; material: Wastewater; isolation source: activated sludge from nitrification reactor of wastewater treatment...
AGATCGCCCAGCCCTGGGTGTTGACGTGGAAGAACGGCAGATAGCAGAGGTAGCGGTCGTCGGCACCGAACTCGATGTTGGTGGGGTTGACCTTGGCCGCCCAGAGCACGTTGCCGTGGGTGTGCACCACCGCCTTCGGCTTCGACGTCGTGCCCGAGGTGAACAGGATGCCGACCGGGCGCAGCGGGTCGGGGGCGACCGACGGTGCATCCGCGGGATCGCCCGCCACGTCGGCGAACGGCACCAGCGACGCGGCCGCACCGGCCTCGTCGTCGCTCGCCGCGTCGCCGGAGTTGTCGGCGGTCGTGACGACGAACCGCAGGCCGGGTCCGGCCTCGGCGACGATCGCCGCGAACTTCGGCTGCGTCAGCGCCGCGACCGCGCCGGAATGCTCGATGAAGTAGGTGAGTTCGGCGGCAACGCTGCGCGTGTTCGTGGTGACGCTCACGCCGCCGACCCGGGCGACGGCGTACCACATGACCACGGCCTCGGGGCAGTTCTCGGCGTGGATGAGCACGGTGTCGCCCTCGCCGATCCCCCGCGCGGCCAGGCCGGCGGCGACCGCCTTGGTCTGCTCGACGAACGCGGCGTAGGTCCAGGTGACGTCGTCGCCCGAACGCGGTTCCCACACCAGGAAGGGATGGTCGCCGCGGTGCTCAGCGCGGTGATCGAGCAGCCACGAGACATCCTGGCCGTGGAACTGGTACCGGGCCACCTCGGCCGAATCGAACGTGGTCATGGAACGTCGCCTCCCCCGTTGTGGTGCTCAGAGCGTCCGCCGATGCTACCGGTTCTGACGGGTCGTCAGGTCGGGGTGACCGGGCCGTCGACTACCGTTCGCCCCCATGAGTGCCGTGCCGAATCACCCCGTCACCACGCGCCCGAGCGAGTGGGTGCACACCGCTCCGCTCGTGATCCAAGCGACCCGCGTGCTGCCGGCATCGGCGGCCGATGTGTTCCGCCATGTCGCCGCGCACGAGGACTGGCCGCGCTGGTTCACCGACGTCGTGTCCGTCGAGGTCACCGGCGAACGGAGCGGCGTCGGCGGCAAGCGGCGAGTCGCGCTGCGCGGCCTCGTGGTCGACGAGATCTTCACCGCGTGGGAGGACGACCGGCTGTTCGCCTTCACGGTCGAATCCGCGACGCGACCCGTTCTCCGCTCGCTCAACGAGCAGCTCGCACTCGAGCCGATCGACGAACGATCGTGCCGAGCCGTGTACACCCAGGGCTGGGACCTTCCGCCGTGGCTGGCGCCCGTGTTCCGCCTGCTGTCCCGCCCGATCGCGGGCCGGATCACCAAAGCGCTCGACAACCTGGGCGCTCTCGCCGCCGGCTGATTCGCGCCGATGGGCGGCTCAGCCGCCCTCGGCTCCTTCGGCAGGATCGGCCGGCTGCTCCGAGCCGTCAGGCTGGCCCGGCTCGTCAGGCTGTTCCGGCTCGTCAGGCTGTTCCGGGTCGGCACCCCGACGCCGAGCGAGCAACAGCCCGGCCACCGTTGTGAGGGCGCCGGCGCCGATCGCGACGATCGGAATCCAGGTACCGTCCGACGGCGACCCGTCTCCCGATCGGCCGCCGTTCCCGCCACCCGAGCCGGCCGGAGCGTTCGGGTTCGACGCGCCGCCCGCCTCGTCCGAACCCGCCGCGCCGCTCGCGCCGTCGGCGCCTGATTCCGACGACGGCGCGCCGGACGAGCCGTCCGCACCGGCACCCGCACCGGCGCCGTTCCCGGCGGATCCGCCGCGGCCCGTGGAGCCGCCGCTCCCGGACCGGTCCGACCGCGCCGGGGCGGCCGCGTCGCCCGAGGCGGGCACGCGCCGCGTGGTCGACGTTCCCGTTCCGGCGCCGTCGACGCGACGCGTCGTCGCCTCGATCGCCGTGGCCGCCCCGTTGACCGCCGCCTCGCCCACGTTCGTGAATCGCCCACGAGCCGGGTCGGAGATGGTCGATCGACCCGACAGCCGCACGAGTGAGCCCTCGCCGACGCTGGTGACCACGGCTCGCGCTTGCGTACCGGAACACACAACCGACACTCGCGCCCGGTCGACCTCGGTCGGGGCCACCGGTTCGTGGAACGCGTCGAGGCGGCCGCTCGAGGTGACCACGACCGAGGCGCAGTCGAGGACCGACCCCGGACCGGGCGTGTCGGTGAGCACGACCGTGCTCGACCCCGCCGGCGTGACCGGTGAATCGACGCCCCACACCAACGCCGCCTGCGACGCGTCCTCCCACAGCTGGTACTTGTGCACGGCGGAGCGACTCGGTAGGCCCGAGCTCTCCACCCGAACCGCGTCGGAGTAGGACGTCCCCCCGGCGACGAACACCAGCTCGACGGTCGAGTCGGGTGCCACCGTCGACCGGTCGAGCCGGGCCTCGAAGTACGCGCTGCCAGCGACGCCGGCGTTCGCATCCACATACGGGGCGAGCGCGAAGGTCCACACGTCGTTCACCACCACGGCGGTGGCGATCGTCGAGCCGTCGGCCGCGGCGATCCGCAGGCCGGTGGTCAGACTGTCGAGCTGTGGCGGCAGCGCGAGCGTGAAGGTGTCGCCGGAGCGGGCCGAACGGGGGACCTCGAACCGCAGGTCGATGCGCATCCACTCGTAGGGTCCGACGGCCTTCTGGCGCACCGACACCGAGGTGATGATGTCGGGGATCGTCCCCGCGCCGGCGGGCGGTGAGGCGCTCGGCGTCGCTGCCAACAGTCCGGCACCCGCTGCGAGCAGCGCCGCGCAGCGACGGAGGGCGCGACGCGCCCCGTTCCACCGGTTGACCACGTGCGCGCGCCTACCCACACCGTCAGGCTAGGGATCGCCGGCCCGAATCCGACGCTCAACCAGCCCGGCACGACGGCGATGACCCGTCGAAGTGGGTGGTGAACGTCCGGTCCGGGTTCATCTCGATCCAGCCGTCGCCGCTCGTGCCGCCAGCGAGGGAGAACACGGCACGTGTTCCACACATCCGAGGGGGCGATGTGGGCGCTCCGATCGCCGCCGTCAAGCCGGTCGTCGAGCGTTCGATTCTCTGCAGGACGGCGCCCGAGATGTGCACGGGTGTCGCGCCGCCGGTTGGCATCATGAGTGCCGACCATCCAGACGCGAGACTCCACAGATCCAGTGACCATGCCGCCTCGGTCCAACCGTGGACTCGACCCTTCGGGCACCCGAACTGCTGCAGGCGTTCACGCCGATAGGTGGCCCGGAACCGCTCGACGACCGCTGCCGGGGTTCCCTCGTCGCCTGCGATCATTGCGGCACAGTCGGCCTCGGCCGCCGGGTTGGCACAATCGACGGCGCCCCGCACGGTGAGCGTCGCCAGCTCTGCGCCGGTAACCGGTTCCTCCACCAGCGTGTTGGGCCCGGTCAGCAGGCAATCGCGGACGTCGCCTGCCGGCACCCACCAGCGGCCACCCGACTCGTCTACCCACCATTGGGTCACGCCTGTCGGGTCCCTCACCAGCGACCGAGGCTCGATCGGCGGCGCCGCCTCGGCGGGCCACGGCGAGAAGCTGACCGTGGGGCGTGCATCGGCGTCGACCGCAACGAGCGTGAACCGCCCACGCTCGAAGTCCTGCACCGTTGCGCCGGGAACAATCGGTCCGTTCAGGTTGCCGAGCGGATACCCCCGAACCTCGAACGGCACGGCCGCCTCGATCCACGATGACAGGAAGTAGGCGGGCACGTCGGGGCGCTGGGCGACCAACCAACCTTCGGTCAGCGGGTAATCGGTCGAGAGCTTGGACCACGCCGATCCGTCTTCGTGGATCGCGTACTGGCTCGGGAAGCCGAGCGGGAAGAAACGGTTGAGCGAGACCCACGCGTCGAACGTCGGACCCGGCACGAACGTCGGCGTATCGCGTTGAGTCGCGAACACCGCGCCGATGAACCCCCATCGATCGCGGTAGCGCTCGACCGCCACTCGTGTCGGAAGCCCTGACCGCACCGAACTCCGCGGGTCCGCTGTGAGTTCGGACCACTCCGGGCTCCCTGTGCGGCACATCACTCCGGCATCACGCCCGTGTTGCGCGACCCACGCTCGAATCGAGCGAGCGATCGTGGCCAGTTCCTGGTCCGCGAGGTCAAGGTCGCCGTCACCCTCGCGGCACCCCCCGTCGACTCGGCGTTCGCGCTCGGTCAACGCTCTGCCGGGTAGTGCCGTTGCGCTCGAACGCCGGAAGGCCAGGCCCGCTGCCAGCGCTGCTCCAAGCACGCAGAGCGCAATCCCGACGACAACGACCCGTCGAAAGGTCGTGTGCTGTCGGGTTGATGGGGCGCCACGGGGCTGTCCCTTCTCAGCCTCAGGATCGGTCCCAGGCTCAGGATCGGCAGCGGGCTCAGGATCGGTCGCGGGCTCAGGATCGGTCGCGGGCTCAGGATCGGTCGCGGGCTCAGGATCGGGATCGGGATCGGATGCGCTCCGATCGCTGGCCGCGACGACGTCCTCGCTTGCCTGCCCGGCTTGCACGAACTCGGCGAGCTCGGCGAGGAGCCGATACTCGTGCGACTTGGTCGCATCCCCGCCCGGCCGGTAGCGAAGTGCCGCCTCGGTGTATCCGATCCTGGCGGCGGCGTCGGATCGACGCGCGGTGATCGTCCGGCGATCATGACCGAACAGCTCCTCGAAATAGATCGCCAGAGCGTCTCGCCGATCCGGCGCCGGCACGGCGGCGATCGCCTCCTTGATGATCGAGGCAACCGATCGACCGCAGCGATCGGCGATCGTCTGCAGTAACGGCGTATCCGGCGACGGTGCGGAGCGTCCGCGGGTCGCCCACGCGACGAACTCCGCTGCCAGACCGGCCCGGGGGTCCGATGCATGAGCAGTCATGGTTCAGGGGTATGCGGGTCAGAGCAGAACACCGCCGTCGCCGCAGCATAGCGACTGGTCGCGGGCCGAGCGCGGTGGCAGCCGGATACGCGATACCCGCCGAGACCTACCAATTAGGTAGGCGAGATTGTCGAGCATCCGACTCGGCCGACGCGCTGATTGTTCGCCGATCCGGCGCGCCTCGACCAAGACCCATTCCACCCGTTCAACACCGGCTTCGGCCAGATCTCCGAGTCCACCAGGACTGTGGTGGAGCGTCCCGCCGTGACGCGACTGCGCGGATCCTCCGAGTTCGCGCTGACGCCGCGGGGATTCACGCCGATTGCGTGGAACGCGATGCCAGCTTCGATGAAGGTGACGAGCAGTGGCCATCCAACGACAAAGAGAGAGAGTCACTTCGGTGCCCGCTGGACCGAGTCGGCCCTCAGCACCGCAGCGCGGGACCGAGCAGCAGAACGAGATGTCGCCCACGAAGAAGCCTCGCACACCGACCATCACCTATCCGAACTGGGCGGCCAGGTCGCCACGACGACCGTCGCACCCACCTCCACCGGGTTCTCACAACGCCGCGTGCTCGCAGCCAACCAGCAGAATCAACGACCCAGCAGGTGTTTCGGCCGCACTTGCGGTCGACTGTATGGGGCGCTGGGCCGGAGTCGGCGGCTCAATACAGGGGCGACAGGAAGCCACCCAGGTCCGAGGCCTGGGCGCCCGCGCTGCCAGGAACCCCCAGTCAGCAGAAAGGCACCAATGAAACCATCTCAACTTCGCGGGCTGCGTCACGGCGCCACCGCGCTCCTCACGTTGGTCGGAGGCCTCGCAGCCTCCGTGAACCCCGCAGCGGCCGACACCACCCGCTACGTGGAACACACCGGCTCTAGCCTCAAGGAGAGGAGCGGTCCGGGCAGCAGCTATGCAATCACCGGGAGCTACCGCGACGGAGCGGCGCTCAGCATCAACTGTTGGAGCTACGGATCGACATACACCGAGTGGCACGGCACCCAATACAACGTGTGGGACAAGCTCTCGAACGGTCGCTGGGTCGCTGACGGATGGGTTTCCGGCGACACTCGCGCCACCATTCCACAATGCGGGGCACAGCCGGGGCCATCGGTCCGTGCATCTGATCAGGTCGTTGCCAGGGCGAGAGCATACGTGGGCCAGCGATACCAGCCCGGCACTTCGACCCCCTGGGATGGTTGGTGTCTCCGTTTCGTCGGTGTGGTTCATGCTCGTTCGACGGGCGGCTACAACACGGCGTTGGATGCGTTCAACGCGTGGCGGAGCGCCGGGATCATCCGCTCCGGCACGCCGGCACCGGGCGCCGTCGTGTTCTGGAACACTCCTCACCCATACGAGCATGTCGGCATCTCCCTTGGTGGCGGCCGGGCCATCTCGACATCGGCTAGCGGAGTCATCGAACACTCGGTGACGGCTTGGCCGATCATGGGCTGGGCAGAGCCGCCAGCCTCCTGGTCAGGCCTGTACTAGCTAGCCAGCGCCTGAGCGCCTGGGCTCAGTCGGCGGCCGATCGGCCGAGCCCAGGCGCCTGGTCGCACTCGAAGCGCAGGCCGATGTCGCGCAGGAGCCCCATGAGGTTCACCGGAGCGTCCGGCGCGGGCTCGCCCGGTTCGATCGTCACGCGGTCGACGGCACCCGAGTGGCGATTCGCACCGAACCGCTCGAACAGCTCCCATGTACCACCCGGCGGACCTCGAAGTTTGCGCATTCAGCTCCCCGCTTCAGCCGTTTGCGGGATCTTCTCGGACGCTGCGCAGATTCGCACTGCTCGCGTCGACCCGCTCGGAGCATCTCGGATAGCCAGAGGAACACACCTACCGGCTTCCGCAGGCTCGACACTCATGTTCAAACGAATCGCACCAATCGAAGTGTCGGACGAACTCGCGGTTCCCGGCAGGCGACCGTGGGCGTCCGCTCTGCGGGCTCGGTGCGTCATGCCGCCACTCACCGTGTGCGTCGCTCCCGTCGGGATCACACCGCCCGCCGACGGGGGCACGCCACGTCGTTCCCCACAACGCACCTGGATGTGGGGAACGAGCTCCTCGGTCGCGCTCGTCGTCGACTGCGCGCCTCGGTCGTATCGGAACCCCGGCGAGTTCGAGCTCACCGTCTCCCTGCTCTGCTCGCTGGGGTTCCGTGCGTTGGCCGACGGAGCCGCCCTGGCGGTGATCGCACGCGGGCGAGCGTTCACAATCGGCAACGAAGTGGACCTGGTCGACCTTGCAGCGCGGCTCGACCTCGATGCGTTCGACCGCGAGATCTTCCCCGAACTGCATCGACGCACCGCATCGTTGCGCCCCGCACTCACAGTCCTCACCGGCTCCCGCTCAGCGCTCGCGCCGCTCGCAAGGCAACTCGCCGCGATCCCGAACCGTGGCGAACTCGCCATCGTCCGCAGCGAGCCCGACGCTGTCTCCACGCTCGCCACAATCGGCGGGATGACCGTCGCGATCGTCTCTGGGATCGACCCCATGAACGAGTTCGTGGACCGCGCTCCCCAGCCGGACGCCCTCGTCGACCTGTCCGAGTCGGCCGCGGCCGCTCCGATCGACCTCGCCGCCCGGCGCAGGCAGCGGGAACGACGGTCGGGATGAAGCCGGCGAGCCCGCCGGCAGCCCCACCGCGCTACTCGAAGCGCAGGCCGATGTCGCGCAAGAGCCCCATGAGGTTCACCGGAGCGTCCGGCGCGGGCTCGCCCGGTTCGATCGTCACGCGGTCGAGGGCACCCGAGTAGCGATTCGCACCGAACCGCTCGAACAGCTCCCACACCACCGGCGAGCGCGGATCGCGCCCCACCGAGAGCCCCTCGAACGGCGCCATGCCATAGAGCAACGGCACCCCCTCGATCTCGCCGCGGGGCTCCCCCGCGACTTCGAGCGCGACCGTCCACGAGCCGCCGCCCGGCGCGACCGTGCGGCACACCACCTCGCGCGCGCCCGACGGCACCGGTCCCCCGTCGAGGTGGCGCAGCCGCCCACGCCCGTCGTTGTGCACGTAGTGGACGCGACCGTCGTCGATGTGCACCAGGTAACCGCCGCCCTGATCTCCATGGGCGAACAACACGCCGCGATCGCCCGGCGAGTACCCACCGTCACCCAAACGCACCCGGTAGGTCGCGCCGCGGAACCAGATGAGCTGCACCGACCGCCAGCGCTCCAGGGTCGGCGTGCCCGCGAGGATCGTCACCGGCTCGCTGTACGCCGCCGAACGCAAGGGCCGCACCAGATACTTGAGGCCGGTTCCCTCGTCCAACGGGTAGATCTGGTTCTCGGCGGCAAGCTCCTCCCACCGCGCCGCCATGGCCGCAAGCCGGTCGGGCTCGGCCTCCGCCCGGTTGTCGAGCTCGGTTCGATCGTCGGCCAGGTGGTACAGCTCCCACTCGTGATCGCCGAAGGGCGTCATCGGCTGGTGAAGGCTCACGATCTCCCAGCCGTCGCGATACAGCCCGCGGTGGCCCTGGGTCTCGTACACCTGCTCGTCGTGCCCACTCGGCGCCGCCCCGTCGTACAGGGTCGCGGCCGCCGAGCGGCCCGACCGCCCCGACATCACGTCGTCCGGCGTATCGATCCCCGCGAGTTCGCACAACGTCGCGAGCACTTGGGTCACGTGCGTGTATTGGTGGCGCAGCTCGCCGCGCCGCTCGCCCAGCCCGGCGGGCCAACGGACCACCAGCGGGGCGGTGTGCCCGCCTGCATGAGTGTTGATCTTGTAGAGCCGGAACGGCGTGTTGCCGAGCATCGCCCAGCCGCGCGGCATGTGGGGGGTGGTCGTCGGCCCGCCGATCTCATCGAGACGGGCGCGGTCGGCGTCGATGTCGTCGCCCATCAGGAGATGCACGTAGTACGCAGTGGTGCCGACGAGTTCGCCCTCTCGTGACGAGCCGTTGTCGGACGTGAACAGGAACACGGTGTTGTCGAGCTCGCCGAGCCGGTCGAGCGTGTCGGCGAGCCGGCCGACGTTGTGGTCGATGCGCTCGACCATCGCTGCAAACACCTCCTGGTAGCGGGCGAAGAGCGCACGTTCGCCTGCCGGCACGTCGTCCCAGGCCTGCACATCGTTGTTCAGCTCGGCGTTGCGCGGAGCGAGCCGGGTCTCGGGATCGACGATGCCCAACTCGATCTGGCGCCGGTAGCGGCGCTCGCGCAGCGCATCCCATCCCTCGTCGAATCGGCCGCGGTTGGCCTCGATGTCTTCGGCGCGGGCATGCAGCGGTGCGTGCACAGCGCCGTGAGCGACGTAGAGCAGGAACGGCTGGTGCGGGTGCGACGCCCGAAGCTCGGTGACCATGTCGATCGCCCGATCGGTGATGTCGTCGGTGAAGTAGTAGCCCTCGGGGTACTCCTCGATCTCGACGGGGCTGTTGTCGCGCACCAGACGATGCGGGTGATGCAGATTGGTGAAGGCGTCGAGCACGCCGTAGTAGCGGTCGAAGCCGCGCTGACACGGCCACGAGTGGCGCGGCCCGGCCGCGGACTGGTCGGAGTCTTTGGACAGGTGCCACTTGCCGACCATGAACGTGGCGTACCCGGCCGAGCGGAACACCTCGGGCATGGTCGACACGTCGGGGCGAAGCTCCATCGCGTAGCCGGGATAGCCCGAGTCGGAGTGGGCGACGTGGCCGACTCCGGCCAGGTGCGGGTTGAGGCCGGTCAGCAACGACGCCCGCGTCGGGGAGCACATGGGGGTCACGTGGAAGTTCGTGTAACGCAGGCCTTCGGCGGCGAGGCGGTCGACGTGCGGCGTGCGCAGCTCCGAGCCGAAGCATGCGAGGTCGCTGTAGCCCAGGTCGTCGACCATCACGATGACGACGTTCGGCGCGCCCTCCGGCGCCTCGGCGCGCGGCGGCCACCAGGGCTCACCGCCCGCGAATGTTCGACCGACCGTGCCGTGGAACTCGCTGCGTTCGACCATCGCCGCAGTCTGTCATTCCCGCCTCGCCGATTCGGCGCTCCGCAGATTCGCCGCCTCGCCCGATTCACGGCGACCTCCGACCGACGGAATACCCCCAGGGGTATGATGGTTGCAGCTGAGCATCCGGCACTCGGAACGCCGGACCGAAAGGAACCGACCATGACTGTGACCCAACTCACCGGCGACACCTTCGAATCCACGATCTCGGGCGACGGCATCGTGCTGGTCGACTGGTGGGCGTCGTGGTGCGGACCGTGCCGCATGTTCGCTCCTATCTTCGAGGCCGCCGCCGGCGCCCACCCCGACGTCACGTTCGCCAAGGTCGACACCGAGGCGAACCAGGAACTCTCGGGTGCCGCCGGAATCATGTCGATCCCGACACTCATGGCCTTCCGCGACGGCATCCTCGTGTTCAATCAGGCCGGAGCGCTCCCCGCAGCGGCGCTCGACGACCTGATCTCGCAGGTCCAGGCACTCGACATGGACAAGGTGCGCGAATCCGTCGCCGCTCGCTGATGCGCTGATGCGCTGATGCGTGGTCCGTCACGGGTCGAGCCCGCACGCCCGACGGATCGCCGCGAACAGCGCCGGGCGATCCGCGTCAGGAATCGTCAGGTCCACCCCCACGGGCGCACCGCCACCGATGCGAACCTGCGCCTGGAAGCGGAAGGTCTGCTTCGACTCTCCCAATGCATGGCCGTCGCACCGTCCGGACGGCGTGACCGCCAGCGGTGCCGAGCCGGCGGCCTCCCCCGGATCGAGCACGACCGTCGAC
>WBZT01003362.1_pt1 | contig 10521 bp, 10 predicted proteins | sample 5204241 | NCBI WGS metagenome assembly WBZT01 (sample SAMN12344358, study PRJNA552823) | activated sludge metagenome | biome: Activated sludge suspended growth; feature: Nitrification reactor; material: Wastewater; isolation source: activated sludge from nitrification reactor of wastewater...
TCGTTACGGTACTGACGTACCTAAACGAACGCCCAAGACATGTCTTGGGCTACAGAACAGCGAATGAAGTATACTTAGAGCAATTAACAATACAGGGTTAGTGTCCTACTTGGGGGTATCCTGTACGAACTCAATCATAATTATATTATATCACATAAAGTAACAATTAGTCAATACTTTACCTCTGTTACGATTCGTCACGAAGGCTGATAATCTTCGCCGCAGAAACATCAATTGTACCCTTGTAGATAATATGTGGCACAAATTGGTAGTTAAACACTGGTTCACCAGTATCAACCATGCTTTTGTAATAGTTTTCGGTTGCCGGAGGGATGTCTTGAATATCATCTAGATTGACATCACTGAGCCACTTAACGGTGACACCTTCTTCTCCAGGAGCCGTCTTGAAGTAGACAACTGTTTTTGCTGGATCGAGCTTACTAGCATCAATTTGGAAGTATTTGTAATCTGGAATCTCTGTCACAATTCCTAGCTCTTGCTGGCGGCTGAAGAGCTGCTTTGGGTGGAGTGGCAAGAGCTGCACGACATCGTTCCATAGACAGTCGAGGAGTGGAATTGTACGCTGTAAGATTTCCTCACGACCTTTGTATTTTTCAAGATATTTTGTTCGTAAGTCTGCATCTACTTCAAGCATTTTGCTCAAGGGAATCAGTTCACTCCCTTTCATTTCCTCTGGTATACCGTGATAAAAATACGTCATGTAGCTCATTATATACATAATGGGCATGACTTGCCCCTATGGCGCATAAAGGGTAGATGATATTATAAGCATAAGGATTTATATGACCGATAATTTTCTAATAGGAGTTGAAGCTCAAGCTGATAAAAATGCGTTTGTCTTACCTGGCTCAGGTAAGCGCGTAACATTCAAATCTGATCGTAATTTTCAAGGAAAAGTAGACGTTCACCAACAAGTAATACTTATGCCAACCGAGTATGGTATTGAGGAGTACAGGGAACGTGATAATAAAATTGCTACCTTTTGCAAATACGATAAAGTAGAGAGAAATGAAGACGGAGTCTTCGTAGTCACATTTGAAGGCGTTAGCTTATGTCTCGTGAAGGAACTGCGGTATGACAATTCATCTTCCTCGTATTACGCAGATGTTGAACTATTACCTAAGCAGCCAATCAACCAACTGAACTTTGAAATCAGGAAGTTAGTTGAGTCAATTCAAACAGGGTTTAAGGAATATCTAAAGGTTGGGCTGAATGCCAGTGAACGCATAATACAAGGTATTAAAAACCCTGAATCCATTGATAGTCTCATTAGTGATGTAGTACTAGGCGCAAAATTCGACAACGACATGCAGCGCAGCCTAGTGAATGAGCGCGATCCCCTGAAAAGACTCCAAATATTGAGCTCTGGCCTTGAGACAAGAATATTCGAGCAAGAGGCGGAAAAAGGACAAGATCTTGTTGCCTACTACAAACATCAGCTGGCCACTCTTGTAGTTGATGCGGAGGTAAAAAAGCGCATCTATCTAGAGATGAGTCGCCTGAAGAATCTCAAGAAAGACACGTCAGAGTACGGCAACGTGATTGATTGGCTTGATAGAGTGCTGGCGTTCCCCTGGAATATCGAAACTGGAGACAGCAAAGATTTGAATGCCGCAAAAGAAATCCTCAATGCCAGCCACTTTGGTCTAGAAAAATTGAAGCAAAGAATTTTCGATATCATTGCTATTCAAAAGTACACCCAGAAGCAACCACCACAGATCCTCTGTTTGTATGGGCCGCCAGGCGTAGGTAAGAGTACAATAGCAAAGTCCATTGCCGAGGCACTCGATAAGAACTACTATGCTATTTCACTTGGTGGATCAAACAAATCTGAAGATATTGCAGGAATGAAGCGTTTCTTCATTGGTGCAAAACCAGGAAAAATTATTGATGGAATTACGCAGGCAGGAAGCAAAAACTGCGTCATATTGCTCGATGAGATTGACAAGATGAGTTCTAACCAAAATCATAGCGATCCTACGGCGGTCTTATTGCAAGTGCTGGACCGAAACCAAAATAATGCCTTCAAGGACGACTATTTTGATATTCCTATGGATTTATCGAAAGTATTCTTCATAGCAACCGCTAACGATTTATCGACCATACCGGGGCCACTACGAGATCGCCTAGAGATCTTGACTCTTGATGGCTACTCATTGAATGAAAAGGTTCAAATTACCAACAACTACCTAATCAAGAAGGTAGCGACCGAGTTTGGACTTGATGAAAATATTATTTCATTATCGCCGGAGACGATCAGTAAAGTTATCGAAGAATATACCTTTGAAAGTGGTGTTAGAAAACTCGAGAATATCATTAGAGAGATCATTAGAAAACATATTGCTTACAAGGCAACTGCCAGCGAGTCACTAGAACCCGTCGAGCTATCCATAAGCGACATCAATAAGATGATTGAAGACGCCTACGAAGAAGAGCCGAATGTGGCCGAAGAGGGCGAAGTCGGCGTTGTTAATAAGATGAGTGTTAAGAACGGCAATATCGGTGATGTCGGTCGTTTAGAAGTTGTTATTACCGAGAGCGGTAAGGGTGAGCAAATTATTTCAGACAATATAATCGGTACAGCACTTAGTACACTGAAGACAACCGCAGGCCTTTTGCGATATCGGGCTAAGGACTGGCAGATACCTGAAGAAATCTTTTCGGATTACGATATCTACATACACTCCCCAATCCACGAGGTAACGCATGACGGCTCTTCAGGGGGTATCGCAGATGTTATCTGCATCCTGTCAGCCATAAAAAATCTCCCCGTTCCCCACACGATCGCTATTACGGGTGCAATTACTCTAAAGGGTCGAGTAATGCGTATTGGTGGTGTTAAGGCAAAAGTGCTGGCAGCACAACGACATAAAATGAAGACTATCATCCTGCCACTTGGGAATAAAAAAGATGTTGATGAATTGCCTCCAGACGTAGTTGGCAATATGGAATTCAAGTATTTTGAAGACATGGTCGATGTTTACGACTATATCTTTGGTGGGACTAGAGCTTAGCTATCGTTACGATACTGCGAAAGAAACCAGTCTTTGAACGGCTGGGGATTTTTTCCGAACATTGAGCCTGTTCCTCTAGACAGAACTTGACCGTTGTCTGCCAAAAAGGTACTTGAGCCTATAAGACTATTTGGCTTATCGTCAGGGATTTCTGGGTTAACATAGAGTATTTGCCAGTATCTTATATCTGTACCTTCCAGAACCCGGGGCTCATCCACGACAACCGGACTAGCATGTCGCATACCCTGCACGTGTTGCTTTACGAAATCATTAGCTTCTTGGGTAGTTGTGATGACTACGGTGTTGGTAGCATCGCCATGAGATTCTACGCTTGCAGATGACTGTGATGGGGTTATGTCGTCATTCGCAGGCAACTCTTGGACTGACAGTTTTTCGCTTAACGAGTTTTGGATCAACTCAAGATTTGCGCGTAAAACAGTAAGTGCGTGTTTAGGGAACTGCTGGTCAAACATGACATCCTCAGACTTATTCATTAGGAAGCCCCTTGTGTAAGATGGGTCGTATGGATCAGCCGCCCAGCCAGGAATCGGTGCGCCTTGTGTGAGTGTTTCGCCGGTAGTTGTATCCGTAGTCTTTGTTAGTTCTTGAGGCAAGTTAGATGCTAGTATCATAGCTTCTCGCGTTCCGGTCATGCCCACTTCTTTACTGATGAGTTGCACGACAAACCCTGAGCCATCATCATTCTTGTGCTGTAATCGTGCTACATACATAGGTAAGTGGTTTAAAGACTCCTTGAGAATGGTTCGTAGCATTTCGCGCCCTGAGTTTGTTTTGACCACGGATACTTCAATAAGTCCACGCGTTTCGTCCATCTGGTCATGAGCTCTTTTGACGACAGTATCCACATCAAATGGCTGAAGGTAGTCTATATGTTCGGCGGGAACTTCTTGAATAATGAGTTGCAGGAGGTACGTTTCAGTTTGCTGCTTCCAATAACCTGCCACTCCTGGTAGATCTTTCGATATGGCGGTCTTGTCTACTTCTTGCCATTCGCCAGGCACTTCAAATTGGTATTTATTGGCTGTAAACTTCATTCAGTACCCTCGTGGTTAAATGTAACATTATCATATTGAATCTAGGCGAATACCGCTTGTCCTAATGATACCACACCATAATATGGTACAATCGTGTTACAAGTACATATCACATAGAAAACAAAAAATATGGATGAAACGCTACCAAAGCAAGAGCAACTATCGAAGCCAGAATCACTGGCTACGCCTGATGTCACAAAAGCTCTCGACACCATCAACGACACTGAGACCAAAATTGGTGAACACTTTGGGCTTCAACCGGATGCGCCCGAGCTTCCAGATCTCACTGATGACGCTCTAGTGCATATTGCCGAAAGTAGTACAGATTCCGTTAAAGATCACCCTGAACAGTCTGAAACGGCCGAAGATGCCGTTGAGACAGTTCTTATTGAAGGTGCGCTGGAAGTTACTGGTGACAGGCCGGAAAGTTCTGAAAACCCTATCCTAAAGCTTGAAAAGGATGGCTACGATCAGCAAGTGACCGAGGGTGTTAAAAAACTGCACGAAGAAGGTGCAACGCTACCCTATGGCGAGTCTGTCGCCGAAGTAGTCGCTAATACCGTTGATGAATACGAAAAACAAGCCGGACAAACTGAACGGCTTACGGCTGGCGACCAGCTTGATGTGGCAATGCAACAGTATATGCAGGGTGCCTCTAAAGAAGATGTCTTTGAAAAAACAGGCATGGATCCGGCAGAGCTAACCAAGGTCATTCGGGATCTCCCGCCCGAAACGCAGGAGTACCTAAAAGACATGCGTAGGAAGTCGCTCGGTGAAAATACACCAGTGGAATCACAAGAAGTACCTCAGTTCAGTAACACGGAACTAGAGAGCGCCTTCGTATATGGCATTCAAGAAGATAGTGGCATGACTCAGGAGCAAGTCGATAACTGGTATAACTCCCTGCCTGAAAATCAGCAGCAGTATTTCGCCGAAGGCAAACGAGAGATGAGCCAACAAACCGAACAAGTCCATGAATTAGAAACGAGAGTTGAGGCAAACCTTGAGGCTTCCGCCCCTGAACTGCTTGAAGGCAGATTGCCGAAGGAATTAGCCGACCGTATTGGCTCGGAATATTTCATTGGTCTACGACAGCTTGGTAGCGATGAAGCTACTGAAGCCCAGGAGAAGCTTGCCGCCGATGGTGGCGTCGATGTAGCCAACCTTGGCTTGACGCAAAGCTTTAATGTCATCAAAGAAACGGATGATGACTGGACCACCAAAGGTACAGTTATTCGAGGCTACTACGGCGTACAGGGTGGCGGTAAGTTTGTCATCGCCGTACCGCTTCACGGTGCCGATAGCCCTACGACCGCTTATGAATCCGTGCCGGATATGCAGCAAGAACTCCGAACAAGCTCAGACTCCAATCACCGAGCGGTCAATCCGAAATACGTTGCAGGCTTCATCGATGGCGAGGGTGTCTTCCATCCAAACGAGAACTTTATGCGCTCGAATGAGGCGAAACTATCCGGTGAATCTGCCCCCAGCACCCCAATGGTAGAGGCAGTAGAGCCTCAAGAATCCACCAATCCTTACGAAAAATTAAGTGCCGAACAACTCACAGCAGTCCGCGATAATATTGCCGACTCAATCGTACAAGGTATCCGTAAGTATGATCCTGCCGAAGTGATCCGAGCGAGTGCAAATCTTGCAGCAATCCAGCGAGAAATCCAAGCTCGCTCTCCTGAGCAAGCTACTCGCCAGCGCGGAGAAGTCGATGGTGCCGTTACCTACATTACCGAACCAGACACAGCAGTCATTCAGAAAATAGTTTCAGAACTTCAGAAGATCGACGGTGCGCCGGATATTGCCCGTAAGCTCTACGGAGGCCTTGAAATACCGGCACCGAGTGAAGAAAACCAAGAAGCCCGACTGCAAGCCATGGAACTACAAAGCTTACTAGCTAGCGTATCTCGTGAGATACGAAACGTGACTGGATCTGAATTTAGTGAAAGTACCAACCCTTACGCATCCATGAAGAATGAAGAGCTTTCTGTAACTGTTGATCGACTGAAGCAAACTATTCAAGATCTCACCGCTCAAGGTGCAGATACAACGGAGTATAGGAACAGACTAGCCCAAGCGGGACAGGTTATTAATGCTAGAAGATAGCTTGCATTGATCTATAATGCACCATTCGCAAGCGAATAGTGCCAACCTCCCAAATGGCAAGCCATTTACGAGGTTACGGGTATTAGCGCCCTTAGTGTTGTGAGCTCAGGCGTATCATCCATATCAACCTTGCTCCAAATCTTGTCAGTCAGCTTCGTAGCCTCGCTAAACTGTTGGTTAGTGGTCGTAGCAAATACAAGCTCATCATCCCACGCATTGCTCAGAATACGCTTCATCTGGCGACTAAGCTTCTTTTGGAGCTGCGTATTTTCACAAATAGCAAGTACAGCTGGGAATTGCTCATCTTCTTCCAAATCACCACTCTCCTTGAAGTTCACATAGTTTCTGGTTTTTCTAACACTCACAAAGAATGGTTTTGTACCATCCCATATATCTATGAAGTAATGCTTGGCTGGAGTTTCACCACGAGCTGGTATTTTTAGATGTAAGTCTGGTATCCATGTCGGGTAGGAATCAAACTGCGCCATGTAGCTTTTCGTAAGAATTTCAATCTTGTTGCCGTAGATAGCGCGGAGCTGCTTAGATGCATCGGTAACGGCAACCGTGTGGCGTAAGAAATCATCTGACACTGTTTTGTTCTTGTAGAGGCTTTTGGTCGACCATTGGTTGGTGGTGTTTGGTTGTGCTACTTCAAGTGCTCGTGCGCCTTTAGGTGTGATGTAATACTCGGCAGGACGACCAGCAAGCTTGTATGACTTTTCATAACGTTTACCAATTAACTGCTGTTCTTCGAGAATCTGGAGCTTGTTCTGGATAGCTTTGGGGCTGGGCTTCTTAAATGAGTGGGCTAGTTGTTTGGCTGTGCAGAAGCGATACCAATACAGTAGGTGTAATGTTCTGACTTGCTGCTTGTTTAATGGTCTGCGATACTTCACACCCGACTTATTCTTACTAGCTTCAACAACTACTACTTCACTCATATCCAACAACCAATACTTACTAATTTAGGCCTAACTACATCACTATATCTACTCAAATACCCAACTAAACCACTAACCATATAATTCACTAAACCTACACCAAAACTACTACTCACAACCATCTATCCATCTCATCGTATCTTCTTCTCTATATTTATATAGAAAGAGAGGGGGAAAAGAAAGAAGAAAAATAAGGTGTTATTAGAGAAGTTATAGGTTGGGTATCGGTGGATAAGTTTAGTTTTATTTACGGATAAGAGAATTGTAGGTCAATCGTTTACCGTTTACATGGCTAAACCAGCTCTCAAAGCGTTCGCCATCAGTCATAGCCCGAGTGTTCCAGCGGTAACTATATTCGTCACAGTAGAGTTGCAAATGTTTGGCACTGACGTGATGATAAATGCCGTTAATGCCACGTTTCAAATGTGACCAGAAGCTCTCTGCTGTGTTCGTACTGGCCATGCCGTTCACGAATTCTTTGACGCCGTGATTAACGCTCTCGTGTTTAAAACCGAGCTTTGGTAGTGTGCGATACGGCATGTGCTCGTCTGTATAAATTGTGGCGTTGATGTCGATATGTTTACAAGCTAGCGTCATGAGCGTATTACTGCCGGTGTCTTTTGTGGTAATAGCTCGTAGATTGCCACCGCGTTCGACCATGCCAACAACCGGCGTTTTAATGTTCTTGCTACCATAGCCTTGTGCGCCTTTGCCGGTGAGGGTTTTGAGACGCTTGCTATGGTGCTTGTTGCTGTCTTTACCGCCAATGTAGGCTTCGTCCATTTCGACTTCACCATCGAGCAACTCAAAGCTGTCGTTTTCATATACATAGCGAATACGCTGAAGCATAAACCAGGCCGTCTTTTGGGTGACATCTATAAACTTACCAAGTTGAATTGAGGAAATACCTTTTTTGTAACTGCCACATAAGTAGATAGCAAGAAGCCACTTTTGCAAAGGCACAGGGCTATCTTCGAAAACGCTCCGAGTGCGGACGGTAAAAGTATTACGGCAGCTGGCACACTTGATGCGTCCACTCGCTAGTTTGTACGTTTTAACGTCAATCTCGCCACATTTTGGACAAGTTACACCATGAGCCCAACGACTCTTAAAGAGGAAGTCCTGACATTGCTCCTCAGTGCCAAACTTTTGATAGAATTGGATGAGATTGAAGCTTTCCATACCTCTAGTGTATCAGGGGTAGATGGTAACGTCAAGTATATAATTGCCTATATTTATGATATAATTTAATTCTTATGGACACTAGAGAAGTTGTAGTTCTAAGTTGGTGTAGAAGCAAAGATAATCCAGAAGAAATATCTTTGGGAATTATTAACAATTCCCAAGAATATATTGGTAATGTGGCGGTTGGAGCGGTATTCGAAGTCGATGAAGTTCTTGAAGATTATGAAAAAACTATCAGCCTAATAGGTCGAATTGCACTTGCAGAGCCAGACTATATAAAAGAGTCTATGCACACTGATTTACATCTATCAAAAGAGTTTAATGCAGCAGGTTATGGCGTAATCCGATACGAAAAATACTCAAAACTCTTATCTAGGCTAGATTACCTAGAAAGATTAAGTACACTAACAGAAGATTAAATGCTTCTCAATTTATCAATATATTGAGACATATTGCTCAGACCATTCATGCTAACTGCACGCTCTTCAAAGTCTTCTCGTTGAGCATTGGGCTTATACAAAACATCTCCATTATTAAACCTTTTGATTAATAATTCCAAGTCATGGTAAGTATCCTCACTTCTTCTGTCGGTAATCAACTCAAAGCCTGTGGGTGTTTTTGTATTAATTGGAGCACTCAACAAAAATTTTCCTAATCTTATCCTCACATCATCAGACTGAGCAGAATATATGGGGTCTATGTCTCCTATGCCCCTGCCGTAAACCGTATCTGCATCATACCAAAACGGCACCCAAGATGCCGCAAACTCTCTTGATTCAGTACCGTCATTTTCAACAACTGTCCAACTAATTTTTTTGGGGCTTGCCCAGTATGCAGTAGCAAAACTGGCTTCAGGAAAAGCCCTTTTGTATAATTCTAAGGCTATTTTTAATGTATAACCTGACGACTCTACCTCATCAACAATTAGCACTCTTTTGCCATCAAGAGTTGTCGGTAAATTCATGCAAGAGGATAGATCTTCTTCGTTAATCTTGTCAATATACTGAGGCTTAAGATAAATTGCCCTAAGTTGAGCTATCCTATCTTTAAGTAACTGCTGATCCATTTTATCAAAATCATAATCAGATGGCTTAGGGTTTTGCAATCTGTTAATTGGCACATTCATATACTGTAGCCATATCTCTTTGTCGATATTAACAAAACTGTGCTCTGGCTCACTAGAGCTCTCCGAAGAGAGCTTATTCCACAAACCAGAAACCAAATACTGAACTGGTCTAGCCGATTTATCTAGATAAACTACATGATCAGATGGGCTTCCTTCAAATTCAGAATAACTATACTTTGCGCTATCTCCAACTACTTCATCAGAAACCCTAAGTGTTCCATCCTGAATACCTATGAGACCGTCCGCAAGACTAACATACATTGACTCTAGTTTATTTATAGAATAAAACTCATTTCCCAACCCCTGAGCCGATCTTGTATTAATTTTCTTAATGGCCTGTAGTGGAAGAATTTTATAGCCCAAATCAAAGCCATATTGATCGGGTTTTTCGGGAGAAAAAGAATTCTTTCTTTTGATTTCTGAGGTTTTTGTTTGATTTTCCATTATATTAAAATATAGCATAAGCTTTGTATTTTGTCAATAATGTTGTTATTGTAGACATAATTTTATTAATGCAGCAAGAGTCTTGACGGCTACTAATTAGCTTTGATACTATAAATTAGCACTCTTAGCATTAAAGTGCTAATTTATCTAGAAATACACTAATAATTAATAAATAGGAGGGACAATGAGCTCACCAATTTCACCATTAAAACACTTTGTAGTAGCCCAAACCGAGGAAGCATCGAACCAAACTGCGAGTGGCTTGTATCTACCGGACAATGCTGCTGAAAAGCCAAAAACAGCCAAGGTTTTAGCCGTAGGTAAAAAGGTTGAAGATATTAAAGTTGGAGACCGCATTATTTACAAAAGTTACAGCTCTACAGATATAAAGCTAGATGGCAAGGAATACTTGTTAGTTAACGAAGAAGACATACTAGCAACCGTTAAATAATTTGAAAATTAAGGAGTAAATATGGCTAAAAAAGTTTTTTATGATGACGATGCAAGGCGACGAGTTCTAGCCGGCGCAGAGATTCTTTATAATGCAGTAAAAACAACTATGGGTCCTAAGGGTCGTAATGTTGTTATAAGCAAAAGCTACGGGGCACCAAGCGTAACTC
>WBZT01002585.1_pt1 | contig 10519 bp, 9 predicted proteins | sample 5204241 | NCBI WGS metagenome assembly WBZT01 (sample SAMN12344358, study PRJNA552823) | activated sludge metagenome | biome: Activated sludge suspended growth; feature: Nitrification reactor; material: Wastewater; isolation source: activated sludge from nitrification reactor of wastewater treatment...
ACATTGACCACGGAGAACGACAGGCCCGTGGTCAACAGCAACAGGGCGCCGATGAAGGGCCCCGGGACCGCGGCGATCAGCACTCCGCCGACCATGATCCCCAACGCCCGCCACCGCCGTTTTCGGCTCAACACAGCGCTGCGTTTTCCGGCCGCCCCGACTCGCCGGTCCTCAAGCACCGCCGCCGGGGTGGCAACAGCCCATCGGGGGATGAGGTACAACGCCAGCGGGATCAGAATGACCGTGATGACGCATAAAGCCAGAGCCACATACGAGGCGAGCGACCGCCACACCCCACGCCGGGCGGCGCCACTGCGCGCCATGGTCGCGGTATCCGGGTCGGGGAGATCCGGCGTGATCCCGATGACCGTCGAGAAGCACAGGGCGGCGAGCAGGACGGTGATCAGGCTCATCACAGTCAGGGCCAGCAGGTCCCAGCCCGATGTGTTGGGCGCCCCCACCAATGTCAGGTCCGTGGTGGGCGCTGGGCGCTGCAACACGAGTTGGATCCAATAGGAGACCAGGAGCAACGCCATCAGAGCAAAGATCATCGCGCTGTACGGACCGAGGTTATGCCGCACCAGGTCGATCCCCCCGAGCAGGATCTGCCCCGCCGACCGCTCTCGGTCCGGCTCCGGGGGAGAGCCGCGCCACTTCGTTGAACGGACGAGCAGGACGACGATTCCCAGCACAATGGCCAGTCCGATGATCACCGTCACCGGGTCGGCGAGCAGGTCGATGAACAGCAGCGACCCGCCTGCGGTCAGATCGCAGAACGCCTCCTCGGCGGACGACAGCGCCGCGGGAAGGGCGACGGAGGTCTCCCGCCCCTTGTCCAACTGCCAACTGACCGGGTTGTTCCACTGTTCCTTCAGGTTCGGGCCGGTCGGTCCATTGTTGAACGACGGCGCCTTCTCGCCCCATCTGCCTCCGAAGGCCAGCCACGGGGTGCGCTCGTCGACAAGAACCACCTCGGGGCGAAGGAGCGTCGCGTCCAGACCATCGGAGAGCCCCGTGTTGTCACAACCGAAACCGGCTTCGGCGCTCTTCCCGAACCACTGCGACTGCGTGTAGAACGCCGCATGGGACCCCTCGCCGGGGTAGACCGCCACGTGATCACCGTCGCGCAGCACCTTGGCCGATTCCCACTCCGCGACCTCAGAACCTTCGTGCTGGGCGAACGCCACACTCTCCGGTTCGCCCGCCAATGCCTCGGCGGCATCGTCGGCCTCGAAGAGCAACTGGATCATCTCCCAGTCGCCTTCGTGTTTGTCGTTCCAGTCGTTGAACACCCAGAAGAACCAGTACTGCAGCGCCAGCATGCCGGGGTGTTCGGGATCGGTGGCAATTCGTGCATTGACGGCGGTCGGGACGTCTGCCTTGGTGCGGAACCACTCCTCGTAGTCACATCCCGGGTCCAGGGGATCGCCAGGGAAGTCCAGGTAGTACCCCTCGCCCAGGCCCTTGAGGTCCTTGGCGGTGGGTGCTTTGGTGACGATCGAATCGTCCGGCGCACGTAGAACCACCTGCGGGTCGTTCAGGACCGCCGTGACCGGGACCGGGCGGTACGGCTCTCCGGGTCCGCACTCGTCCTCCTGGACGCGCACGATCACCACTGGGACGTACTGCTCGGCCAATTCCGCTTCGGCGCCCGCCTCGGTTTCGGCGGCACCGGACGAGTTGCGGACAGCGCCCACCACGAGTCCGACGACCAGCAGACCCAGTACCGCGAGAGTGATCAGGCGCCGGGTGCGGGAGTCCATCGCCCGCCGGTCAGTTCTTGGCGGGTTCGAAATCGAGGACGATGAGTTTCTCGCCGGCTTCCCACTCGGTGTCGCTGACCAGATTCACCTGTTGCGATTCGCCGGGTTGGAAATCCTGAACCTCGGTCTTTGCGGTGGCGATGGGCGTGCCGTCGGTGTAGACGTACGCCTTCACAGTTCCGGTGAGCGCCTGGTTCGTCGTGTTGGTCAACGTCCCGCCGACCTGCAGGATGCCGTTGACGGACAGGATCGAGTAGCCGCTGAGCTCCCACTGCGGCGTGACCGGATCATTCACGTCGGGGGCTTCGGGCGGTCCGCCCTTCTTGCCGGTGTCGGCGCCCACGTCCCCCTGCTGGGCATCCTCGGCCTGCCGGTCGCGATCCGACGCGAGTTCTTCGCCGGTGCCGTCGGCCTGCGAGGCTTCGTTCTCGGCGGTGAGCAGTACTCCGGGGCTGGTCATGACCTGCCAGAACCAGGCCCCCATGAAGATCAACGCCGCCCCGGCGATGATGGCCGCCACGGTCATCACCTGGGGATGATGCGGCACCTCGGTGGGGCGCCGGTCCACAGTGGTGCGCTTGTCCTCGACGTCGTTCACGCCATACAGGCTAAGCGTTGGAAGGGGCGCCCGGGTGCAGGACCCGCGACCGGGACCCGTCGGTGGCGGCGATCAGGCGGACAGTTGGGCGACGACCGCGTCGACACACCGGGTAAGGGCGGCGACGTCGTCGGGGTCCACTGCCGGGAACATGGCGACGCGCAGTTGGTTGCGGCCCAGTTTCCGGTACGGCTCGGTGTCGACGATGCCGTTGGCGCGCAGCGCCTTGGCGACGGCGGCTGCATCGACGGAGTCGTCGAAGTCGATCGTTCCCACGACGTGTGAACGGAGGTCCGGATCGGCGACGAACGGTGTGGTGACCGGGTTCGCCTCGGCCCAGGAGTACAGGTTGGCGGCCGACTCCGCGGTGCGCTCGGCACACCACTTCAGTCCGCCGTTTCCGTTGAACCAGTCGACCTGTTCAGCCATGAGCCAGATCGTGGCCAAGGCGGGGGTGTTGTACGTCTGATCCTTGGCCGAGTTGTCGATCGCCGTCGTCAGCGACAGGAACTCTGGGATGTAGCGGCCGTCGGCAGCGATCTGCTGTGCCCGCTCGAGGGCCGCCGGCGACATCAGGGCCAGCCACATCCCGCCGTCGCTGGCGAACGACTTCTGGGGGGCGAAGTAGTACACGTCGGACTGGGTCACATCGACCCACAGTCCGCCGGCGGCGGACGTCGCATCGAACAACATGAGCGCATCGGAGTCCGCGCCCGCCACCCGCGTGGGAGTGATTGCGACGCCAGTGGAGGTCTCGTTGTGGGGCGTGGCATAGACGTCCACGCCGGCTTCGGCGCTGAACTGCGGCGCCGAACCGGGATCTGACTTGATCACCGTGGGATCACCCAGGAAAGGCGCAGTCTGCACCGACTTCACGAACTTGCCGCCGAACTCGCCGAACGACAGGAACTGGGCCCGGTCCCGGACGAGCCCGAACGTCGCGACCTCCCAGAAGGCGGTGGTGCCACCGTTGCCGAGCACGACCTCGTAACCCTCGGGGAGGGTGAAGAGTTCCCTCAGGCCTTCCCGCAGCCGCCCCACCTGCGACTTCACGGTCTTCTGCCGGTGGCTGGTGCCCAGATAGGTGTCGGCCACCGCCGCGAGTGAGGCGACCTGTGCGGGACGCACCTTGGACGGGCCCGAGCCGAAGCGGCCATCGACCGGCTTGAGCTCGGCGGGGATCACGATGTCGGCGGGATCGACGGGCATGCGGGGGGTACCTCCGGAAATGCGGTGACTCAACGGTAATCCCCGGTGTCGACCGCCCTAAACGCAGGGACCGCCCGCTCCACCTCCACGCGCCCAACCCGGCCGCGCAGTGAACCGACCCGACACCCACCCCCCGGCCGCGCGGTCAGCAGACCCGACACCACCCCCCGGCCGCGCCGGTCAGCAGACCCGACACCCACCCCCCGGCCGCGCCGGCCAGCAGACCCGACACCCACCCCCCGGCCGCGGGGTGAGTAGCGGCGCAGCCGCGTATCGGAGCCAAGGCCGAGTCCGACCCGCACCAGCAGACCACCCCAGGCACGAGCCAACCTGAGCGGGCTTCGATACACCGCCTGACGGCGGCACTCACCCCGCAGAGCCCAGGCCGCGAATCGAGAGCGGCACAAGGCCGATTCACCCGCCCGCCGCGGGGTGAGTAGCGCGAAGCGCGTATCGAAGCCAAGGCGGACCACGACCCGCACCTACCACCCCAGCGCACCAGGCACCGACCGACACCCGCCGCGGGGTGAGTAGCGGGGCAGCCGCGTATCGAAGCCAAGGCGGAGTTCGGCCCGCACCAGCAGACCACCCCGGGTACGAGCCGACCTGGGGCGGTTTCGATACGCGCTGCGCGCTACTCAACCCCGCAGGCCCCTGGACTCCCGAACCGGGCTGGCGCGCGACCCCAAGCAGACCGAGCCGGGGTGGGGGTGGGGTCGAATCCGGCGGCGTCAAGCGGAACCAGCGTGCGCAGCCGAGCGCCAGCGAGGCGAAGCACTGATCCAATACCGCGCCGCCCGGAGGGCGGCGACCGCTACTCCAAGAGCCGCCGGATCGATCCCCGCCCCCACCCCGGCGCAGCGGCAGAAACCAGGGGCCAGCATCGACGCCCCAGTGGGCTTCGATACGCCGCCTCCGGCGGCTACTCACCCCGCGGAGGTGGGCGCTCCGGCGCTCACCCCACGGAAGGTGGGTGCTCCGGCGCTCACCCCACGGAAGGGGGCGCTCAGAAGGGCGGACTCGCTCCTGAGGGGTCTGGGCGGATCAGGTGTCGGCGGGAAGACCACCGGCGTGGAACATCTCCTCGTCCCAGCCGGGGACCTGCTCCGGCTTGCGGGGGGCCGGTCCGACGTAGCGGGCGGAGGGTCGGATGAGGCGGCCGGTCTTCTTCTGTTCCAGGATGTGGGCGCTCCACCCGGCGAGCCGGGCGCACGTGAACATGCTGGTGAACAGGTGAGCGGGCACCTCGGCGAAGTCCAGCACGATGGCGGCCCAGAACTCGACGTTGGTCTCCAGGACCCGATCCGGGCGCCGTTCGCGCAGTTCGGCCAGGGCGGCCGCCTCGAGCGCAGCCGCGACTTCGTACCGCGGGGCGTCCAACTCCTTCGCGGTGCGGCGCAGGACGCGGGCCCGGGGATCTTCGGCGCGGTAGACGCGGTGGCCGAAGCCCATGAGTCGTTCCCCACGGTCGAGCACGCCTTTGACGTAACCCCGGGGGTCCTCGGTGCGTTCGATCTCCTCGATCATCCCCAGCACCCGGGACGGGGCCCCGCCGTGCAGCGGTCCGGACATGGCCCCGACCGCCCCCGAGATCGCGGCGGCGACATCGGCGCCGGTGGAGGCGATGACCCGGGCCGTGAAGGTGGAGGCGTTCATTCCGTGTTCCGCGGCGGACACGAAGTAGGCATCGACGGCTTCGACGTGGGCGGGATCCGGTTCGCCGCGCCAGCGGATCATCATCCGCTCGACGATTGTGCGGGCTTCGTCGATCTGCACCTGCGGGACCATCGGGACCCCCAGCCCGCGGGCGGACTGCGCCACGAAGGACATGGCCATGACCGACACGTGCGCCAGATTCTCGCGGGCACTGTCGTCGTCGGTGTCGAGCAGGGGCTTCAGGCCCCAGCCGGGCGCCAGCATGGCGATCGCGGACTGGATGTCGACGCGCACGTCGCCGGAGTGGATCGGCAGCGGGTACGGTTCCGCCGGCGGGAGGCCGGGGTTGAACTCGTTGTCAACCAGTAGACCCCACACGTTGGCGAAGGAGACCCGGCCCACCAGGTCCTCGATGTTCACCCCTCGGTAGCGCAGGGCGCCGCCGTCTTTGTCCGGTTCGGCGATCTCGGTCTCGAATGCGATGACACCTTCAAGACCCGGAACGAACTCCGACATGTGCGTCCTCCCTCTCTCACGGCGATTCAACCTGATCGGTCCTGGCCCCGTACACCCACCCCGGCAAGGTCAGGGTGCCAGCCGGGACCGTTGCCAGTCGCTGGGGGTGTCCAGCAGGGAGGGGGTGTGCAGTGCTCGGAACAGAATCCGATCGTGCAACCGAGACGGCTGGCCCTGCCAGAACTCGACGGAGTCGACGGTGACGCGGTAGCCGCCCCAATGATCCGGCAGGGGGATCTCGGTCTCGCCGAACCGTTCCTGCGCCGCTGCGACCCGGTCGACGAGTTCGGTGCGGCCCACCAGCGGACGCGACTGAGGGGAGGCCCAGGCGCCGATCTGGGCCCCGCGGGGACGGGTGGCGAAGTAGGCCTGGGCCTCGTCCCGGGCCACCTGTTGGGCCGTACCGGTGAACCGCACCTGCCGGTGCAGCGGTAACCACCCGAACACCAATGCCACCCGCGGGTCATGGGCGATCTCTTGGGCTTTGTCGGACTCGGTGTTGGTGTAGAAGGTGACCCCGAGCCGGTCCACGGCTTTCGCGAGGACGATGCGCACCCGGGGTCCGTCGGGGCCGTTGGTGGCCAGACTCATGGCGTTGGGTTCGCGGACCCCGCTGTCGGCGGCGTCGCGCAGCCAGGACTGGAACTGGCTCAGGGGTTCGGAGGCGACCTCGTCATCGCCCAGTCCGGCCACCGCATAGTCGACTCGGGCGGAGAGGGGATCGCCGGAACTCACCATCGGCGCGGGTCGCCCAGCCATTCCACCAAGGCCTGGCTCACGATCTCGTCGACCGTCGTACCGCTGTTGTCGGCGATCGCCCGCAGTTCAGAGCGGACCCGTTTGGGCACGGTGATCTTGAGCTTCACCTGCTTGTCCGATGCTTTGCCATTGCGGAGCACATCGGAGGTAGCGCGGCCCGCGGACCGGTAGGGGCCAGCCGCCTTGGTCTTCTTGGCCTTGCCCTTGTTCTTGTTCTTGGTCTTCGGCTTGGCCGGTGTCGACCCGTTGTCGGTGCCCACCTCACGCGCGGCACGCGGGACCATCTGGGTGGGTGCCACCGATAGCGCCGGGTGCAGATCGGCATCCTCGGCTCGTTTCAGGGCCGGACGCGGCTGCGGCTTCATGACACTGCCCCCATCGTGTTCGTGGCGTTCACACGCCGGTCCAGTTCGGCGTACACCTGATCGAAGATGCGGGCCACCGAGGCACCCGCCCGACCCAACGCGGTCAGGGGCACTCCCGCTCCCTCGGCCCGCTGAATGGCAGAACGTTCCGGGATCGACGGTTCGACCAGCAGTTGGGGATAGGCGTCCTGCAGTTCGGCGAGGCGGAACTTCTGTTCCCCCAGGGTCTTGCGCATGCGATTGACCACCACCCCCAGGGCTCGCAGCCGCAGGTTGGTGTTGTCGCGCACCACGGTGACGGCCTCGAGCGCTTGTTCGGCCCCGCGCAGCGCGAAGTACCCGGGCTCGGTCACGACCACCGCGTGGCTTGCGGCCGCCAGGCCGTTTCGGGTGATCTCGCCCAACGACGGCGGGCTGTCCAGAAGGACCAGATCGTAATCGTCGGCGACCCCGCGCAGAGCCCGACGCAGCCGCAGCGCCGAGCCGGCATCACCGGGGGCATTGCGGTGTTCGAGGGCGGGTTCGGCGGCGATGAGATCGAGGCCGGGACCCCACCCGCTGGGGGTGATGGCGTCGGCGGCCACTCCGTCGCGGGCATCGGCCAGCACATCGCCGGTGGTGAACCGGATCTGGGCCGGGTTCAGACCGAGAGTGGCGTTGGCCTGCGGATCGAGGTCCACGAGCAGGACCTTCAGGCCCCGTTGCCAGGCCGCTTCCGCCAGGCCGAGCGACACCGTCGTCTTACCCACGCCGCCTTTCAAGGCGACCACAGCGATGGCCGGCACGCTTGCAGTCTGCCACCCGAAAGCCGTTCGTCGGGTGGGCGCGCCGAACTAGCCCGACTTGACCACCTCGTACGCAGCCAAGGCGGCTGCGCGCGCCTCCGCGTGATCGACGATGCGCCGTGGGTAGCCGTGGGCGTAGCCGTCGGGGTGGTTCCACGGTTCGTGCACGGCGGACCCGTGCAGGTGGCGCAACTCAGGAACGTACCGCCGCACGTAGTCGCCGTCCGGGTCGAACTTCAGACCCTGCAGCACGGGGTTGAACACGCGGTAGTAGGGAGACGGGTCCATCCCGGTCCCGGCGGTCCACTGCCAACCCATACTGTTGTTGGCGATATCGCCGTCGCGCAGATGGTCCAGGAACCAACGCGCACCCCGCTGCCAGGCGATCATCAGGTCCTTCGTCAGGAACGACGCCACCACCATGCGCGTGCGGTTGTGCATCCAGCCGGTCGCCGCCAGCTGACGCATCCCGGCATCGACCATCGGATAGCCGGTGAGTCCGTCGCACCACACGCGGAAACGTTCGTCGTCGTCCACCCACGGCAGGGCGTCGAACCGGCGGTCGACGTTTCCCCACGCCGCATCGGGGCGACGGAAAAGCACATCGGCGTAGAAGTCGCGCCAGCACAGTTGTCGCACGAATCCGCCGCCTCCGGCCGCGGCCACGATCGTGCGGGGATGGATCTCGCCGAACCGCAAGGCGGCGCTCAGCCCGCTCGTGCCCGCCAGATCGGTCCGGTTGCGATCCCGGTCGTATTCGGCGACCGGACCGGACACGAACTGGTCCAGGCGCTCCAGCGCCGCCGCCTCACCGACGCCGGGGTCGCCGGTCGGGATCGGGTCGGAGTCGAGGTCGGCACGCCATTGCGGGTGGCCGTCGGCGGGTGCGGGAACCGGCAACTGGTCCCACGCGCGGTAGAACGGCGTGAACACGGAGAAGGGGTGGCCATCGGACTTCGTCACCGAGCCCGGCGCGTGCAGGTAGGGCGTGTCAGCACTGCGCAGGACCCGGCCTGCGTCGTCCAGGGCGGATGCCACGTCGCGGTCGCGGCGCAGACCGTACGGGGCGAAGTCGCCGGACACGAGTACCTGTTCGGCCCCTGCTTCGACGGCCACCTGCGGTACCACCTGCCGCGGGTCACCAGTCCGGAGCACCAGGCGTCCCCCGCCGGCCGCCAGGTCGTTCGCCAGGCTGTTCAGTGAACCGAACAGGCGCCTGGTGCGCACGGGACCCGCACTCGCGAGCAGTACCGGGTCGAGGACGAACAACCCCACCGCAGGTGTGGCGTCGGCAGCAGCCACAGCGCGATGGTCACCCAGACGCAGGTCGCGACGGAACCACACGACAGTTGTCATGACGTTCACGGTAGGTGCTCGGTGCCGTCCGCGCTCGAGGGCGGATCGGCGCTGCGTGCGCCACAATGGGCGGGACCGTAGGCAACAAGCGACAGGGAGGCTCCGGTGAGCGAACTCATCGACACCACCGAGATGTACCTGCGCACCGTCTACGAACTCGAAGAAGAAGGCACTCCCCCCATGCGCGCCCGGATTGCGGAGCGGCTCGAACAAAGTGGCCCCACCGTGTCCCAGACCGTGGCTCGTATGGAACGGGACGGGTTGTTGACGGTGGGTCCGGACCGGATCATCGAACTCAGTCCTGCCGGGCGGACCATGGCAGAGCGGGTCATGCGCAAACACCGGTTGGCCGAGTGCATGCTCGTGGAACTTCTGGACCTCGATTGGGAATTGGTGCATGCGGAGGCCTGCCGCTGGGAGCACGTGATCAGCGAGGACGTCGAACGTCGGCTCGTGACCATCCTCGGTAATCCGACGGTGTCCCCGTTCGGCAACCCCATCCCGGCGCTGGACGAACTCGTACCCCACACCTCCGCAACGCCCGACGACTCCGGTCACATCACCCTGCTCGATGCTGCCGGCGACGAGATCTCGTATGTGTCCGTCCAGCGGATCGAGGAGACGGCGCAGGAGGACCCGCGCACGCTCGCGTCGTTCCACCGTGCGGGGATGTTGGTGGGCGCCGTGGTCAAGTGCCGCCGCACCGACGGCGCGATCCTGGTCGGTAGCGGCGGCGAGTACACCGACATCTCCCCCACGATGGCCGCGCACGTCTGGGTGCGGCCCACCCGAACGCCGGAGGCGATCGATGCAGCTCGATGACACCTGTCGGCAAGAAGTGACCAATCGGTTGAAGCGGATCCAGGGGCAGGTCAACGGGATCATCACCATGATCGAAGAAGGACGCGACTGCGCCGACGTCGTCACGCAGATGGCGGCGGCCAGCCGCGCCCTGGACCGTGCCGGGCTGAAGGTGATCAGCGACGGCCTGCAACAGTGCGCGACGGCCAAGGCTGCGGGCGAGGAGCCACCGATGGACCCGGAGACGCTCGAGAAGCTGTTCTTGAGTTTGTCGTGACGCCTGCCGACATGAGCGACAATGACCGCATGACCTCGATCGTTCGCGCTGCCGAACAGGTGACCCCTGACCCCATCTGCGCAGCCGCGGTCGAGGACGCCTGGCAGTCCGTACTCGTCGAGGCGGGGCCGGAGTCGGTGGGGGCCCACGTAGGGATGAGTGCCACCGAGGACCGCGTCGTCGTGCACCACTTCGCCTGCACCCTGCCGGGGTACCCCGGCTGGGAGTGGCATGTCAGCGTCGCCCGGGCCAAGCGCTCGCGGACCACGACCATCAACGAGGTCACATTGGCGCCGGGGCCGGATTCGGTGTTGGCGCCAGCGTGGGTGCCCTGGGCACAGCGGCTGCGTCCCGGCGACCTGACCCCTGGCACAGTTGTCCCCACGCCGCCTGACGAGGCCCGCCTCGCACCCGGCTTCTCCGGCGACGACGAC
>WBZT01003366.1_pt1 | contig 10518 bp, 12 predicted proteins | sample 5204241 | NCBI WGS metagenome assembly WBZT01 (sample SAMN12344358, study PRJNA552823) | activated sludge metagenome | biome: Activated sludge suspended growth; feature: Nitrification reactor; material: Wastewater; isolation source: activated sludge from nitrification reactor of wastewater...
TTCTTTCGAAGAGTTCGCCAAGCGACTGGAATTCGGTCAGATCAACCTCTGCGGGCACGCCTTTCTGATAGCTCTGCAGCCAAATCTTTTCCATCTGTTCTCCTCCTGCCTGTCTTGATTGAAAGTCGTCATCGCCGGCTCTTGTCCGGTCTGCCGTTCGCCCGAAAAAAGGGCAGCACGGTGAAAAGTATGTATTCTAGTCCAAGGGATATCGTTCGGCTCCGATCCGGTGCCTGGGCAAGACTGCGCGACGAGCGTCTACGGGTGGACCCGTCGGCAACGACCGGGGTCACTTGCGGACGCCGAGGTCGCGAGCGCTTCCCGCGGCGTGGGACCAGAACGCTACGCGCAAGCAGTGGCGAGCGAGTTCTGCGTCAACGCGCGAGCGCTTAACGCTGCAGGTATTTCAGCTTGTCTGGTTTGTGATTCCACTCGTCGGCATCTGGCAACGGTTCGCTACGCTCGACGATGACCGGCCAGTTCTTGGCCAACTCGGCATTGAGCGCGATGAACTTGCGTTGCACCTCCGGCACGTCGTCTTCGGCAAATATTGCCTCAGCCGGACACTCGGGCACACACAAAGTGCAGTCGATGCACTCTTCGGGGTCGATCACAAGGAAGTTCGGGCCCTCATGGAAACAATCCACCGGACAAACGTCAACGCAGTCCGTAAATTTGCACTTGATACAGTTCTCGGTAACAACGTACGTCATCGTCGCGCTTCTGCTGATGGAAACGACGGAGACTATAGCGTAATTGCCGTTCGCGAGACAGATGCGCGGCTTCCCTTGCGGCGATTTTTTCGCTAGGATTGAAAAATTGGCTGGCGTCGGCCGTGCTTCGGTTCGTCGTGCCATACGCCTCAGCCGAACATCCCATTCCAGATTCCGCAAGAGGCTTTTCATGAGCGAACATATCCACCACGTGACGGACGACAGCTTTGGCGCCGACGTGCTGCAAGCAGACGAACCCGTCCTAGTCGATTACTGGGCCGAATGGTGCGGTCCGTGCAAGATGATTGCGCCACTCCTCGATGACATCGCCACCGACTATGCAGGTCGCCTGAAAGTCGTCAAGCTGAACATCGACGACAATCAAAAGACTCCGGCGAGCTATGGCATCCGTGGAATCCCGACGCTGATGCTGTTCAAGAACGGCAACGTCGAAGCCACCAAGGTCGGCGCCCTGTCCAAGTCGCAGTTGATTGCCTTCATTGACAGCAACCTCTAAAGTCGATACCCTCGCCGCCTGAAGGCCTGATGGGAGCATCAGCCGACCCGTAGCTTGCGAGCCTGCAGAGAGCCCTCAGGCGCCCTCCCCCGTAGCAGCACCCTGTAGCAGCAAAACACCTGTCCGCCCCGCGGCACTCCCTTGGCACGCGTTTCAGTTGCGGCATTGCGCAAGCGCATTTCGTTCTCCCCCTTCCTTGTCTCCCGCACATGCACCTATCCGAACTCAAAGCACTTCATGTCGGCCAGCTTCTGGAAATGGCTGTCAGCAACAACGTCGAGGGCGCAAATCGCTTGCGCAAGCACGAACTGATTTTCGCGCTACTCAAGAACCAGGCCAGGAAAGGTGAAAGCATTTTTGGCGACGGAACACTGGAAACCTTGTCTGACGGGTTCGGATTCCTGCGTTCGCCTGACACCTCGTATCTGGCCAGCACCGACGACATCTACGTCAGCCCGAGCCAGATCAGACGCTTCAACCTGCATACCGGTGACACGATCGAGGGCGAGATTCGCACCCCGAAAGACGGTGAACGCTATTTCGCCCTGGTCAAGGTAGACAAGATAAACGGCGAAGCGCCGGAGGCTTCGAAGAACAAGATTCTCTTCGAGAACCTGACGCCGCTGCACCCGGCCGAACACCTCAAGCTTGAGCGCGACATTCGCGGCGAGGAGAACATCACCAGTCGCATCATCGACATCATCGCCCCAATCGGAAAAGGCCAGCGCGGTCTCCTGGTCGCCAGTCCGAAGAGCGGCAAGACGGTGATGATGCAGCATATTGCGCACGCGATCACCGCCAACCATCCCGACGTGAACCTGATCGTGCTGTTGATCGACGAGCGCCCGGAGGAAGTCACAGAGATGACGCGGTCGGTACGCGGCGAGGTGGTCGCCTCGACTTTTGACGAACCTGCAACGCGTCACGTGCAGGTCGCCGAAATGGTCATCGAGAAAGCCAAGCGCCTGATCGAGCATAAACGCGACGTGGTTATCCTCCTCGATTCGATCACCCGCCTGGCGCGCGCCTATAACACGGTGCAACCGGCATCCGGCAAGGTTCTCACCGGTGGTGTCGACGCCAATGCCCTGCAGAAGCCAAAGCGATTCTTCGGTGCGGCGCGCAACATCGAGGAAGGCGGATCACTGACGATCATCGCGACGGCACTGATCGACACCGGCAGCCGCATGGACGATGTGATCTATGAAGAATTCAAGGGTACCGGCAACATGGAGATCCACCTCGACCGGCGGATGGCCGAGAAGCGCGTTTACCCGGCGATCAACGTCAACCGCTCCGGCACTCGCCGCGAAGAACTGCTGTTGATGCCGGACGTCCTGCAGAAGATGTGGATCCTGCGCAAGCTGCTCTACAATATGGACGACCTTGAGGCAATGGAGTTTCTGCTCGACAAGATCAAGGCGACCAAGACCAACGTCGAATTCTTCGACTCTATGCGCCGCTGAGCGGGGGATTCCGGCGGCGGGCCGGTATTGGCCGAGGCCATGGCCATGCGCGAGTGCCGAGGACGGCGCGCCGCTTGGGGGTCCATTGCAGATGCCGGCGAAATCATCGATAATGCTCGTTTTTCTCCACATTTCATGCTCCGGTCGTCGCTTCCCGGCGACGGTCGAGCAGACGCAATCTACAGGAAAAGCACCTGATGAAAGACAACATCCATCCTGCATATGGCGATATCGCGGTGACGTGCTCTTGCGGCAGCACCTTCACGACCAGGTCGACGATGAAGAAGGCGTTGCACATCGAGGTGTGCTCGGCCTGTCATCCTTTCTATACCGGCAAGCAGAAGATCATCGACACGGCTGGCCGCGTCGAGAAATTCAACCAGAAGTACGGCGCGATACGCAAACCGGCCTAGTTCGAGCAACGGGGTCGACAGGAAAGGCAGCCCCATGGCTGCCTTTTTTCTTTTTCCCCGTCCAATGCGCATCCGTAGCGAGTGCCCGATGCCGGTTCAGGTAGAGCAGGCTCGTCCCAAGGGAATCCGGTTGCCGCCGAGCGGCTGGACTCTGGCCGTCCTGCTCGCCCTCTACATTTTCACCGGCTTGATTGGTCACGACCCGTGGAAGAACGACGACGCGCTCACCATCGGCGTGATCCATGAAATGGTTGCGACCGGCAACTGGTTGATGCCGGGTCTTGCCGGCCAGCCGTACCCCGACGATCCGCTATACTATTGGGTTGGCGCGACCAGCAGTTGGCTCCTGTCCTGGCTCCTGCCCGTGCATGACGCGGCAAGACTGGCCAGCGGACTGTTCACGCTGCTCGCGCTCGGTTTCATATTCCTTGCCGCACGCGAATTGCACGACCGCGAGCAGGCCACCGCGGCTCCCCTGTTGCTCGCCGGCAGTATCGGTTTCCTTTTTCACGCGCACGAAGCGCAACCGATGCTCGCAACGCTGACGGCGCATACGGCCGCCTACTGGAGTCTGGCGCTGCTCGACCGGAAACCTTTGCGTGGCGCCGTTTGCTTCGGTGTCGCTCTTGGCCTCGGTTTCCTCGCCAACGGCCTGGCACCGATGCTGCCATTATTGCCGGTGGCCGCTTTTGCCGTCTGGCGGTCCGCCAACCGCCAGCGCCTGGCGCTGTTGCTGCTCGGCTCGCTGCTGCTGGCCGGCGTTCTCGGCGGATGGTGGCTGGCATTCCTGTTTCTTGCCGCACCCGCGTATCTCGCGGGACTGCTGCAGAGCGAACTGACACAACTCGGCATCAACGTCCAGCCCTTGCTCAACCTGCGCGAGCTGCTGCTGATGCTCCCCTGGTATGCCTGGCCGGCCTTCCCTCTTGCCGGCTGGACGCTATGGGCGAAGCGTCGCCAATTGACGAGCATCTCGCTTGCCCTGCCCATTTTCGCCTTCGTGGTCTCGCTGGTAATCGTCGGCGTCACCCTCGGGGCACGCAGCGTACCCGCCTTGCTCCTGCTGCCGCCGCTCGTCCTGCTCGCGGTTCCCGGCGTCAATTCGCTGCGCCGCGGCGCGGCAAACGCTTTCGACTGGTTCGGCATGATCACCTTCAGTCTCTTTGCGCTGCTTGCCTGGATCGGCTGGAGTGCAATGGTCTTCGGCTGGCCGGAACGGCTCGCACGGCAGGCCGTTCGCCTGCAGCCGGGATTCGTTGGCCACTTCGGCTTGCTTGCCAGCGGCTTCGCCGTGCTCGCCACGCTGCTCTGGTGCTGGCTGATCGCGACGAGCGTGCGCTCGCCGATGCGCGGGATCATGCACTGGATGGCCGGTCTGACTCTCTTCTGGCTGCTCATCGTGACCCTCTGGATGCCCTGGATAGACTACGGAAAGACCTATCGCCACGCATCCGCAGCTCTGGCCAGAGCCCTGCCCGAAAAACGCGACTGTATCGCCGGAGTAAACCTGTCCGACGCGATCGTGGCTTCGCTGGACTACTTCGATGGCATCCGCACGGTTGCGGCGAGCCCCTCCGACCACCGCAAATGCGAATTGCTGCTGATTCACGGAACCGCCAACGAGAGCGGCGTGTCGGTTGCCGGCGGCTGGCGCCAGATCTGGGAAGGGGGCCGTCCGGCCGAACGGCGCGAAAGCGAAAAGCTCCACCTGTACCGGCGCGAGTTGAAGAAAAGTGCGATCCCCGGCAAGTAGAATTCCCGCCGACCGGCGCCTGTTTACAGCCGAAGGAAATGTTCGCGATAGTACTTCAGTTCTTCGATCGACTCGCGGATGTCGGCAAGCGCAGTATGCTCGGCGCGCTTGACGAAACCTTTCGCCAATTCTGGTTTCCAGCGCCGACAAAGTTCCTTCAGCGTGCTGACGTCAAGGTTGCGATAATGGAACCACGCTTCGAGCCGCGGCATGTACCGTGCCATGAAGCGACGATCCTGTCCGATCGAGTTGCCGCACAGCGGACTGGCTGCCGACGGCACATGCGTTTGCACGAAGTGCAGCGCAGCCGCCTCGACCGCCGCCTCATCGAGTGCAGAAGCGCGGACGCGATCGACCAATCCGGAGCGGGCATGCGTTTTCCGGTTCCACTCATCCATCGCGGCCAGACAGGCATCGTCCTGGTGGACCGCCCACACCGGTGACTCGGCGACAGTCTCCAGTTGATTGTCGGTGACGACCATCGCCAGTTCGATGATACGGTCGCTCTCGGGCTGCAGACCGGTCATTTCCATATCCAGCCAAACGAGGTATTGGGGATCCTGTGCCATATAATCCGTCTGAACCACGAAAACCACATTGTGTCACAGCCGCATGCTCAACGCCTTCTCCGTCTCCTTTCTCGTCGCCCTGATCGTGATGTGCGCCCTTCGCCTCTGGCTGGGCCAGCGGCAGATTTCTTGGGTGCTCGCACATCGCGCGGTGGTCCCCGCCGGATTCGCCGACCGCATCAACCTCGACGCCCACAAGAAGGCAGCCGACTATACCGTTGCCCGCACTCGTTTCGGAAGAGCCGCTCTGTTGGTCGAGGTCGCCTTGTTGCTCGCCTTCACTTTCGGTGGCGGCTTGCAGGACTTGCACGAATTCTGGTCTGCCCGCGTGAACGGTCTGCCCTACGGCATTGCGCTGATCTTCAGCGTGATGCTGCTGGCAGCGGTCGCAGACCTGCCCCTCGCTTTCTATCATCAGTTCGTCGTCGAAGCGAAGTTCGGTTTCAACCGCATGACGATCCGACTTTTCGTCGCCGATCTTCTGAAGCAGGCGATACTGGTCGTCGTCATCGGCACACCGGCACTGCTCGCCGTGCTTTGGTTGATGGAGCAGATGGGACCGCTCTGGTGGGTCTACGTCTGGCTCTTCTGGTGCGTCTTCAACTTGCTGATCGTGTTCCTCTATCCGAACTGGATCGCGCCGTTGTTCAATCGTTTTGTCGCGCTCGACGATGAGCGCCTCACGGCACGCGTCGAGCGCCTGCTGGCACGCTGCGGCTTTACCAGTTCAGGCCTTTTCGTGATGGACGGTTCGAAGCGATCCGGCCACGGCAACGCTTACTTTACGGGATTCGGCAAGAGCAAGCGCATCGTTTTCTTCGACACGCTGCTCGCGCGCCTGCAGGCGGCCGAGGTGGAAGCAGTGCTCGCGCACGAACTCGGCCATTTCAAGCACCGCCACGTGCAGAAGCGGATCGCGCTGCTGTTCGCCACCGCACTCTGCTTGCTCGCGGTGGTCGCGCAACTGATCGATTCCTCCTGGTTCTTCAGCGGGCTCGGCGTGCACGCGCAGAACGCCGCACTCGCCCTGATTCTGGTATCCCTTGCCGGACCGGTGTTCAGCTTCCTGCTGACGCCACTGTTGCGGTTCCTGTCCCGGCGCGACGAGTTCGCCGCCGACCGCTATGCGGCAGCCAATGCCTCGGCCAGCGACCTGATTGCGGCGCTGGTCAAACTCTACGAGGATAACGCCGCGACGCTCACGCCGGACCCGCTGCATTCGCTGTTCTACGATTCCCATCCGCCGGCCGCCTTGCGCATCGCCCGCCTGCGGCAGGCATGATTCGACCACAGGAGGCACGATCAGGAGCATGGAGACCGAGCTGGAACTTGCACGAGAGCATTGCCATCCGTTGCGCGGCAGGCAACACCTCCTCCCCCCTTCGCAGGCGCTGGCCCTCCTGGCCCACCTGCCGGGCTGGCAGATCGCCGAACCAGGCGTACTGCACAAGGAATTCACATTCACCGGCTACACGGCTGGCCTGCTGTTCGTAAACACCGTCGCCTGCCTGGCAGAGCGAGAAAACCATCATCCGGACCTCGAGGTGCGTTACGGCCGCGTCAAGGTCAGCTACAGCACGCACGACGTCGGCGGACTTTCGCGCAACGATTTCATCTGTGCCGCGAAGGTCGAAGCACTGACAAGTATTTGAAACTCACGGGCACGGTGGTCGCCGCGCACGGGCGACAGTACCGAATCGAACTGGCCGCCGGCGAAACCCTGCTTTGCGTTCCTCGGGGCAAGAAGAGCGAACTGGTCTGCGGTGACCGGGTGATCGTCGAGCGCACGAGCGCCAGCCAGGGCGTGGTCGCGTCGATCGAGCCACGGCAAACCCTGCTCTATCGTTCGGACCACTGCAAGCAGAAGCTGATCGCTGCGAACGTCACACAGGTCGTCGTCGTCGTTGCTACCGAGCCGGCATTTTCGGACGAGCTGATCACGCGCTGCATCGTTGCCGCCGAGAGTCAGAAAATCGGGATTCTGATCGTGCTCAACAAGTGCGACCTGCGCGAACGGTTGGCCCCGGCCAGCGCTGCCCTCGCCCCATACGAGAAGCTGGGTTACCGGGTCATCACGCTTTGCGCACTCAGTGACGGGGCGCACCTGCGCCCTTATCTGGCCGATCAGATCAGCCTGCTGATCGGCCAATCCGGCATGGGCAAGTCCACCCTGATCAATGCTCTCGTTCCCGGCGCCGGCGCCGCAACGCGGGAAATCTCGCGAACGCTCCATACCGGCAAGCACACCACGACGTACGCCCGCCTCTACCACCCGGACGAGCGCTCTGCACTGATCGACTCCCCCGGCCTGACCGAATTCGGCCTGCACCATCTTTCGGCGGAAGAGATTGCTGGGGCATTTCGCGAACTGCGGCCACTGCTCGGCCACTGCCGCTTTCGTGACTGCCGGCACGATCGGGAGCCCGACTGCCGTGTGCTGGCCGCCGTCCGCCACGGCGACATCGATCCGCGCCGCTACGCGGCGTTCCGCTCACTCTGTGCCGAAATCGGTTAATCTCCAAGGAGCTTTCGCATGAGCGACATCAAGATCCGCCGCCAACATGGCAAGAGTCTCGCCGAAGCGCGCGCTGCCGCCGAACACATGGCCTCCGAACTGGAGGAAGAGTTCGATCTCGACTACGCGTGGGATGGCAACGAGATGCACTTCAGGCGGCCGGGCGTGGTCGGCGAGTTGTCGATCGACGATCGCGAAGTCGCCCTCGACATTCGTCTCGGCTTCCTGCTATTTGCCATCAAGCCAACGATAGAACGTGCGGTCCACCGGTATTTCGACGAAAATTTCCCGATCTGAGCAGGCCTTGCCGGACAGTCCTGGCGGCGCCGACTCAGCCAGCCTGCAGTTTGTCGATCCAGGCAATGTAATTCTGCATCGCGTCGGCGGAAGCAATGCCCTTGACCGACGCCCAGGCGTCGTACTTGGCGCGACCCGCCATATCGCCAAAGCCCGGACGGCGACCTTGTACGTCGCCCTCGCTCGCCTGTTTGTAAAGCGCATACAGTTTCAGCAGGGTGGCGTTGTCGGGGCGCTCCGACAAGGTCTGGGATGCGGCCACGGCGGCCTCGAAGCGGGCTTGCAGTTCACTCACGTAGTTTTCCTCGGGTTGATGATCCCTTGCAGCTGCCTGCTATGATAGCGATCGTCTCGCAACTCTGCCACCGCGGAAACTGCCGCAGCGCAAGGGCAGCGGGTAGAGGGGGCAGTGGACGAATTCCAGGGTCGCGATTGCGGGAGTCTTGCCGACCATTTTCCGGGGAGTGCATGTCATGAGCTGGCGTGAAAGAATTTCCCGCGTCGACACCGCTTGGTTACGCATGGATCGCCCGGAGAACCTCATGCAGATCCTCGGCGTGATGATCTTCAAGGACCGGATCGACCACGAACGAGCGAAGCGCACCATCGCCCAGCGCATCGTCCGTTACCGACGCTTCCACCAGATCGCCACAACCGACGGCAACTGGTGGATCGATGACGACAATTTCGACATCGATGCGCACGTGCGCCACTCGCTTCTGCCTGCTCCCGGTGGCCCGGCCGAACTGCAGAAGTTCGTCGCACAACTGGCCAGCATGCCGCTCGCAGCGGCTCGACCACGTTGGCAATTCCACCTGGTGGACACTGCCGACGGGCGTTCGGCGGCGGTACTCCGGATTCACCATGCGATCGCCGACGGAATTTCGCTGCTCGGCGTCATCGACTGGCTGACCGACGAAGAAAAGGACGCCCCGGAAGCCGGGCGGGCGATCGCACGCAGCGATGCGCAGGCGAGCGATGGTGACGTGCTCCGGAGGTCCTTTGGCGAGCCGCTCGGCAAGCTCATGCTCGCGTCAATCCACTTCGGTGGCCAACTCTGGGGACAGTATCTCGGCCTGCGCAATGACCCGGCGGCGCTGCGCGAGTATGGCCGCGTGGCGGCGACGTGGACCGCGGACATTGGCAAACTCGCCTTGATGCCGGAAGACAGCCCGACCCGCTTCAAGGGGAAGGCCAGTAGCGTGAAGCATGTCGCCTGGTCGCAACCGATCGCACTGGCGGATATCAAGGCAGTCGGCAAGGTCCTCGGCTGCTCGGTGAACGACACCCTGCTGTCCGTAGTGGCCGGCGCCCTGGGCAGCTACCTAGTTGCGAAGGGCGACCCGGTAGTGAGCGATACCCAGATTCGCGCGATGGTTCCAGTCAATCTGCGCGCGCCCGACGACGTCGACGATCTCGGCAACCGCTTCGGTCTGGTTGCGCTCGACCTGCCGATCGGCATCGAAAACCCCCTCGCCCGGCTGTATGCGACGCGCGCCCGGATGGCTGCGCTGAAAGGCTCGTACCAGGCGATGGTGACCTTCGCCCTGCTCGGGGCTGCCGGCATGGCGCCAAAGTTCGTCCAGGACCAGATGCTCGACCTGCTGACCAGCAAGGCGACGGCGGTAATCACCAATGTGCCGGGACCACCGCAGGCGCGCTGCTTCGCCGGCAGCGAGATCGACCAGGAACTGGTCTGGGTGCCGCAGACCGGTGACATCGGTATGGGGGTCAGCATTCTCTCTTACAACGGCCGCGTGCAACTTGGACTGATCACCGACGCGAACATGGTCGACGATCCCGAACGAATCGTCGATCGCTTCGCGGGCGAGTTCGAAAAGCTCGTCTGGTTGCTGCTCCTCGAGCCGTGGGAGCGACTGGCAGATCCGGCTGCAGTGGAGCAGGACCTGACAGCACTCGTCACTGGCTGATTGCGGCACGCAAGCGGCCACCAGGCCGACACGCCATCCCCGTCCGGCGATGGCTCAGTCCGCCAGTTCGGCCTTGGCCGCTTCGACGTCGAGGCGTTCCATCGCGTCCATCGGCGTGCAGACCGCGGCTTCCCGATAGAGGCGCTCAGCGTCCTTCAGCTTCGCCTTGCCGTACATCAGGACCAGGGCGTTGGCATACTCGATGCGCGTGATCGCCGAGTCGGGGTTCCTGTCGAGCGCGTCTTCGAGCAGTTCCTTGCCGGTTTCCTTTTTTACGCCATAGGTGATTCCGCCGACCAGCGCGCCAACCTTGTCGATGACCTCGGCATGATAGGCGCCGAGTG
>WBZT01003369.1_pt1 | contig 10507 bp, 9 predicted proteins | sample 5204241 | NCBI WGS metagenome assembly WBZT01 (sample SAMN12344358, study PRJNA552823) | activated sludge metagenome | biome: Activated sludge suspended growth; feature: Nitrification reactor; material: Wastewater; isolation source: activated sludge from nitrification reactor of wastewater treatment...
TGCAGCGTGTATTAAATGAGCATGATGGCAATATTTCAGCCACGGCTCGTGCGCTTAACATGCACCGCCGCTCATTGCAGAGAAAACTGGCGAAAAATCCTAAAAAATAAGGTGTTTCCTGATCGACTTGGCTACCCACTTCTGGGACAATGTGACAAAAGTTTACAAGCATGTCCCTATTATAAATAAGGGCAAAAAAAATCATGCGACTTAATTGGTTCCGTGCTTGCAGTCTTAACTGCGCTTCCCAGTCAGCAAGTAGTAGGCGCCCCGACATGGCCTGGTGTGGGCAGGTGCCATGCTGAATACACCCTCAAATGGCGCTATGCCAGGTCAAGAGCAATCGTTCCAACACATCCTTGAACGCATCAAGGAAGTTATTTTTCAGATCGACCTGGAAGGTCGCCTTATTTTCCTAAGCCCAGCTTGGCGGACACTGTCCGGTCTGGAGCCAGCCCAATGTCATGGCCAGTACATATGGGATTTTCTCGAAGCTCGCGATGCGGAGCGCAAAAAAAAGGCGTTTGACAACATCATTGCAGGCTCTCGGGCACTCCCTAGTTCCGGGGAGTACCGGTTAAAAACTCCAGACGACCAAATGCGCTGGGTGGAAATTTACATCCAGTCATCACAACCCGGAGACAATTATTTTACCGGCAGCATGGATGACATCACCCAGCGCATCCAGGGACAAATGCTGGAAGACACCTACCACCTCCTAGGTGACATGGCGCTACGCGGCATGGGTGCGCAAACCATGCTGGAGCTGGCAACCATGCGACTGGGAGAGACCTTCTCCTGCGGCGTAATCGCAGCCCAATGGGTAGGCGATTATTGTGTCAAGGCAAGTTCCGAGGAATATCTACCTAGACTCGAGAGTCATCGCGGTTACCTTTCCCTTAAAGACTTCACCACGCCAGGTAGCTTGCGCTTCGCCGGTGACAACCTCCCTCCTACCCTGATGGAATTGGCCAAGCGCGAGTATGGTATCCAATCAGTACTGGTTGCTCCATTCTGTATCGGCCAGAACGCTATTGGACGCTTTATTTTCATGAGTCAAAGAGAAGGTGCCTTTTCCGACCAGGAAGGCAGCGCCATCCGCTTGGCAGTAGAGCGCATTCGCTTGTTATTGCAGGCCGATCATGATCAACAATGGTTGCACCTGATTGGCAGCGCCCTGGAAACTGCTGCCAATGCAGTGATGATTACCCGATCGGATGGGGTGATCTTATGGACAAATGCCTCATTGAGCGAACTGTCCGGGTTCAGTCGTGAAGAAATACTGGGTAAAACTCCCCGCATTTTCAACTCGGGAGAGCACCCCAAGGTATTCTGGAAGCACTTCTGGGAAACCGTTATCCACGGCCAATCCTGGCGTCATGAGGTACTTAATCAGCATAAAGACGGCACCCTTTACCCAATACGCCAGACTGTTACCCCAATACAAAACGCAAAAGGCGAGGTCACCCACTTCATCAGCGTACAAGAAGACATTAGCCTGGAGAAAGCCAGCGAAGACAAACTTCGTCACAGTGCTACACACGACTTGCTGACCGGGCTACCCAACCGCATGCTGATGCAGGAGCATCTGCAGCACGCCATCAATGCCGCGCAACGTGGTTCACATGTGGTCGGCGTGCTGTTCATAGATCTTGACCAGTTCAAGATCATCAACGATTCTCTGGGTCACCAGGTGGGTGACGATTTGTTGCGCCAGGTGTCCGCCCGCCTTTCTTCCTGCATCCGTGTGGGAGACACGCTCGCACGGCTGGGGGGTGATGAATTCGTGGTGATTTTACCGGGCATCAACACCCCGCTGGATGCGGCTGTAGTGGCCAGCAAAATGCAGGATTCCCTGCACACGCCCATCGTGGTCGAAGGTCACGACCTCACCGCCGGGTGCAGTATCGGCATCAGTGTTTACCCTTTGGATGGCGAAGACTCGGAAACCTTGCTCAAGAATGCCGACACGGCCATGTATACCGCCAAGGAAAGTGGTCGGAACAACTACCGTTTTTATGTACCGGACATGAATACGCGCGTGGTTCGGCGTATGGAGATGGAAAAAGATTTACGCCGGGCATTGGCGCAGAACGAATTTGAGCTCTATTACCAACCACAAACGGAGATCGCCAGTGGTCGCATTATCGGGGTGGAAACCCTGCTGCGCTGGCGACACCCTGAGCGTGGGCTGGTATCTCCAATTGAGTTTATCCAGGTAGCTGAAGAAACCGGTCTAATTGTTCAATTAGGTGAGTGGGTGTTATGCACAGCCTGCCAACAACTTGCAGAATGGCAGGCTGACGGATTGCCGGAAATTACTGTTGCGGTCAATGTGTCCGTGCGCCAATTCCGGCAAGAAGCCATTATCACTGCAGCTGAAAAAGCCCTGAAAGAATCTGGAGTTAAGGCCCATCAAATAGAGCTGGAAATTACAGAAAGCATGCTGCTGGACAATGCCGATATTAATACCGCCATTCTCAACCGATTGCACGACATGGGTTTCCAGCTCGCGCTGGACGACTTTGGAACCGGTTTTTCCAGCCTTGGTTACCTGAAACGCCTACCATTCCACGTACTCAAGATTGACCGTACTTTTGTGCATGATATTGGCCTGGAAGCGGACGATAACGCTATCGCGGTTTCCATCATCGGCCTGGCGCATAACCTTGGCATGAGAGCCATTGCCGAGGGGGTAGAAACCGCCGAGCAACGTGCTTTCCTGAAAAAACACGAATGCGACTATGAACAGGGCTATTTATTCTCTCGCCCCCTGCCAGCGGATGTTCTGGCGCAACTACTGACAAACTCGAAAGTCAGACAAGCATAAAAAAGCCCGCCAACCTGGCGGGCTTTTCAAGAGCCGCTTAGCAGCGTTTAGATAATCGCCACTATCAGCAGCGCCACGATATTGATGATCTTGATCAGTGGGTTGACAGCTGGCCCGGCAGTATCCTTGTAAGGGTCACCCACCGTATCGCCTGTAACTGCGGCTTTGTGGGCATCACTGCCCTTGCCGCCAAAGTTACCGTCCTCGATATACTTTTTGGCGTTATCCCACGCACCACCACCGGTAGTCATGGAAATTGCCACGAACAGACCAGTCACGATGGTACCGATCAGCAGGCCGCCCAGCGCCTGTGCGCCCAGCAGTTTACCTACCAGGATAGGCACCAGCACGGGCAGTAGCGACGGGATGATCATTTCCTTGATGGCGGACTTGGTCAGCATATCCACTGCACGCGAATAATCCGGCTTGGCGGTACCTTCCATGATGCCTGGTATTTCCTTGAACTGGCGACGCACTTCCACCACCACGGAGCCCGCAGCGCGACCAACCGCTTCCATTGCCATGGCCCCAAACAGGTAGGGAATCATGCCACCGATGAAGAGGCCGATAATAACCATGTGATTGGACAGATCGAATGTCACTGCGTTGCCGGTATGCAGACCCAACTCATGGGTGAAATCGGCAAACAATACCAATGCTGCCAGACCGGCGGAGCCGATGGCATAACCCTTGGTCACCGCCTTGGTGGTGTTGCCCACGGCATCCAGCGGATCGGTGATGTTACGGATTTCCGGCGGCAATTGCGCCATTTCGGCGATACCACCGGCGTTGTCGGTAATGGGGCCATAAGCATCCAGCGCCACAATAATGCCTGCCATGGACAGCATAGCGGTTGCAGCAATCGCAATACCATAGAGGCCAGCCAGATGATGCGCGCCCAGGATGCCCAGGCAGATCACCAATACTGGTGCTGCCGTTGCTTTCATGGAAATACCCAGACCCGCAATCATATTGGTGGCATGTCCTGTAGTGGAGGCCTGCGCCACATGACGTACCGGCGCATATTCGGTGGCGGTGTAGTACTCGGTAATCACCACCATGGCGGCAGTCACTGCCAGACCGATCAACGATGACAGGTAAATGTCGTTAGCCGTCATGGAAATGCCGGTGGACAGCGCCAGGTCAGTAATTTCGGCATCACCTATCAATTGTTGCGTGACATAGTAAAACGCCACAGCAGACAGCGCACCTGCAACAATCAAACCGCGGTACAGCGCATTCATGATCTTGCCGCCATCACGCGCCTTCACGAAATAGGTACTGATAATGGAGGCCACGATAGAAATACCGCCCAACACCAGCGGGTAGGTCATGGCATTGGCCGCATGCGGCATGAGCAGACCACCCAGAAGCATGGTGGCAATAATGGTCACCGCATAGGTTTCGAACAGGTCAGCTGCCATCCCGGCGCAGTCACCCACATTGTCGCCCACGTTATCGGCGATAACAGCGGGATTACGAGGATCGTCTTCGGGAATACCGGCTTCCACCTTGCCCACCAAGTCAGCACCGACGTCGGCACCCTTGGTGAAAATACCGCCGCCCAGACGGGCGAAAATCGAGATCAGCGAACTGCCGAAGGCTAGACCCACCAGCGGTGCAGTGCTGACCGGGCCGCCATTGGCCATGGAGACCAGCACGGCGTAATAACCAGCCACACCCAGCAGGCCCAGACCGACCACCAGCATGCCGGTGATGGCACCACCGCGGAAAGCCACTTGCAGCGCAGCGTTGATACCGCCATGTGCCGCTTGCGCGGTACGCAAATTGGAACGTACGGAAATGTTCATACCGATGTATCCGGCTGCTGCGGAAAGCAGTGCACCGATGGCGAAGCCAATAGCGGTCAGGCTATCCAGCGCAAACCAGATAACAGCAAACAACAGCACCCCGACCAACCCGATGGTGGTGTATTGCCGGTTGAGATAAGCGGAAGCACCTTCCTGCACAGCAGCGGCGATTTCACGCATACGATCATTACCTGTCGGCTGGGCCAGTACCCACTTGATCGTGACGCCTCCGTAAACCAGCGCGAGAACCGCGCAGGCCAAAGCAAACATCAAACTCTGCGACATTATATTTTTCTCCCTCTAGACATCCTTGTTTCCTCCCACAACAGGCAAGGCCGATAGACGGCACCGAAGAGCCGCCCGCAGTATCTTAAAGGAAGAAGGAGAGTTGCAACAGCCTAATTTTTAATAGCCTGCATTGAGGAACACGGCGCCGACTAGAAAGCCGGCTTGTCTTCGGCGCTGTTGTAACGCTCCACGCCGTTAAGGATTTCCTGGCGTGCTTCATCTATTCCGGCCCAGCCTTTGATCTTGACCCATTTGCCTTTGTCCAGGTCTTTGTAATGCTCGAAGAAGTGGGCGATCATGGTCAAACGCCAGCCGGAAACGTCGTTGTAATCCTTAAAATGGCTGTACAAGCCGCACACCTTGTCCACCGGGACTGCCAGCACCTTGGCATCGGGACCGGCTTCATCTTCCATCAGCAACACGCCTAGCGGGCGGCAACGTACCACCACGCCCGGAATCAGCGGCACCGGAGTTTGTACCAGAACATCCACCGGGTCGCCATCTTCCGATAGCGTGTGCGGAATATAGCCATAGTTGCAGGGATACTGCATGGCGGTACCCATGAAGCGGTCGACAAAAATAGCGCCGGACTCCTTGTCCACTTCGTACTTGACTGGGTCGCCCTGCATGGGGATTTCGATGATGACGTTGAAGTCGTTGGGGATGTCCTTGCCGGACGGTACATTATTGAGAGCCATGGTGATTCCTGATTTTCGTAGCAAGTATTATAAGCGATTCAAGGGGTTCTCCGCACCCTGAGGCTAGCCAGTATGGAAATTGCCAGAATTACCGCAATAAAACTGAGCGACATCAACACCGGCACGTGGTACCAGTAGGAAACCGCCAGCTTGACCCCGACAAAAATGAGCACGACCGCCACCCCGTATTTGAGCAGGTGAAAGCGGTCAGCCATATCGGCAAGCAGAAAATACAAGGCGCGCAGGCCAAGAATAGCGAAAATGTTAGAAGTGAACACAATAAACGGATCGGTAGTCACCGCAAAAATCGCGGGGATGGAATCCACCGCAAAAATCACGTCGGATATTTCGATCATCACCAGCACCGCAAACAGCGGCGTAAAAATACGCACACCGTCCTTCAGAACCACAAAGCGCTCTTCTTGCAGTTCATCCGTCATTCTCAAGTGGCGACGCATCCAGTTCAGCACCGGGTTTTTGCCGATGTCGGGCTGCTGGTCGGCAAACAGGAGCATCTTGATCCCGGTGGTAATCAAGAGGACACCAAACACGTAAAGCAACCAGGAAAACTGCTGTACCAGCCAGATGCCCGCCAGAATCATGATGGCTCGCATCACAATGGCGCCTAGTACACCATACATCAGCACGCGGCGCTGGTATTCGGGGGGGATGGCAAAGAAACTGAAAAGTGTGAGGAAAACAAACAGGTTATCTACTGAAAGCGACTTTTCAATCAGATAACCGGTAAAGAACTCCATGGCTTTGGTATTGGCAATTTCACGGCCTGCACTACTATCCAGATACCACCACAACAGCCCGTTAAAAACCATGGCCAGAGCAAACCAGAGCAATGACCATAGTCCCGCCTCGCGCAGGCTGACCTTGCGAGGTTTGTCGCCTCCCAAAGCCAGCACGTCAATCGCCAGCATCAGCAGGACAAAGGCAACAAAGCCCACCCACATCCCGCCATGGGCGAAAGACGTTTCCATTAATTGGCGGCTTTAAGCGCGGCGATACGTTCTTCCAGCGGCGGATGGGTCATGAACAGGCGTGTCAGCCCGCTCTTGCCACCACTGATACCGAACGCAGCCATTTTGTCCGGTAAGGGCTCACTGTGCACGCGTTGCAAGCGTTCCAGCGCCGCAATCATGCTTTGCCTGCCCGCCAGCTTAGCGCCACCTGCATCGGCGCGGAATTCGCGCTGGCGCGAGAACCACATGACAATAATGGAGGCAAGAATACCCAGCACCAGTTCGGCAATAATCATGGTGACGAAAAAGGCTGGGCCCTGGCCACGCTCTGTCTTAAACACCACCCTGTCCACCAAATGGCCAATCACGCGCGACAGGAACATGACAAAGGTATTCACCACGCCCTGGATCAATGCCAGCGTCACCATGTCGCCATTGGCAACGTGGCTCACCTCGTGTCCCAGCACGGCCTCGGCTTCCTCACGCGACATGTTTTGCAACAAGCCACTGGAAACCGCCACCAGCGCATTGTTCTTGTTCATGCCCGTTGCAAAGGCGTTCACTTCCGGCGAATTAAAAATTGCGACTTCCGGCATACCGATCCCGGCTTGTTTGGCCTGCCGGGCCACGGTGTCCACCAGCCATTTTTCGGTCGGGTTGGATGGCGTCTCGATTACCTCCGCACCTACCGATTTCTTGGCCGTCCATTTGGATATGGCAAGCGAGATAAACGAGCCCCCCATACCCATAACGAGAGCGAACATGAGCAAGGCCCCCAGGTTCAGGCCGCTGGCATTGAGGTAAGGCTCAACCCCGAGCAGGCGCATGGTAAAGGACAGCACCAGCACAATCGCCAGGTTAGTCATCAAGAATAGGAAGATACGTTTCATCTTTACTCCTTTTAAGCACGCATAACTGTCAGCAGTTAGTCATCACTCATGCCGCCCAGCAACTGCAGCAAGCTGGTGAACAGGTTGAATATGGAAACGAACAGGCTGACGGTCGCCATAATGTAGTTGGTTTCACCACCACGGATAATGTTGCTGGTTTCATACAGGATCATGCCGGACATCAGCAGAACAAACATGGCGGAAACTGCCAGCGACAGGCCGGGCATGTGGAAGAATATCGCACCCAAGCCCGCCAGGAATGCCACCAGGATACCTACCGTAAGGAAACCACCCATAAAGCTGAAATCCTTGCGGGTAGTTACTGCATAGGCCGACAGGCCAAGAAAAATGGCAGCGGTCATGCCAAAAGCAGTGGCGACGATCTGCCCTCCGTTAGGTAGATGCAGGTAATGGCTGACAATGGGCCCCAAGGTGTAACCCATGAACCCGGTCAGGGCAAATACGAATAACAGGCCTGTCGCGCTATCGCGAAACTTGGTGGTAAGGAACAGCAAGCCAAAATAGCCAACCAAGGTAATGATAATGCCGGGATGCGGCAGGTTGAACGCCATGGCAAGCCCAGCGGTCGCGGCACTGAACAACAACGTCATGGACAGCAGCATGTAGGTATTGCGCACCACCTTGTTGGTGGAAAGGCTACCAGCATAACCAGCCGTCATGGTCACGGGGGTTTGATTGTCAGACATAGTAAAACTCCTTTTTACGTAGTAGGGATTGACCCAGAAAACAGGCATTAGTTTACATTGACAACATGACAATAAAAAATCGAATATTACTTAATCTCAATTCGTATAATCCGAATAATGAGCAAACTTAACTACAAGCACCTCTATTATTTCTGGGTAGTCGCCAAGTCCGGCAGCATTACCCGCGCCTGCGAGCGCCTGCATTTAACGCCGCAAACCGTCAGCGGTCAACTCAGCCAGTTCGAGGAGGTGCTGGGCGAGCGCCTGTTCAAGCGAACCGGGCGCAGGCAGCAGCTGACGGATCGCGGCCAGGTCGTTTTAAGTTATGCCGAAGAAATTTTCACCCTGGGGCAGGAACTGGAAGACGTGTTCCGCCACAAGACCAATACACGCCAGCTACAGTTCCGGGTTGGTGTTTCTGATGCCGTTCCCAAAACCCTGGCCTACCGGCTGATTGAACCTGCGCTACGGTCACAAGACACCCTGCGCATGATATGCCGCGAAGGGAAAGTCGGTTCACTGCTGACCGAGCTGGCCGTACACCGGCTAGATATTGTGATTGCCGACAGCCCCATGCCGCCGAGTGTCGAAGTACGTGCTTTCAACCATCTGTTGGGGGAATGCGGACTAAGCTTTTTTGCCACCCCTGAGCTTGCACAGCAACACCCCGGTGCATTCCCCGCCGTGCTGGACGGCGCCCCCATGCTGATCCCCGGTGATGATGTTGCCAGCCGCCCCAGGCTGATGCGCTGGTTCGAAGAGCAACATATCAGGCCTAGGATAGTTGGGGAGTTTGACGACGGCGCGCTGATGATGGCGTTCGGGCAGGCAGGCGTCGGCATTTTTACTGCCCCTTCCGCCATTGCCACACAAATCCAGCAGCAATTCGGCGTGGTTAGCCTCGGTAGCACCAATACCGTCACTGAGAAATTCTATGCCATTTCGGTGGAGCGCAAACTGACCCACCCAGCTGTTGTCGCCATTAGTGAGGCAGCCCGACTGGAGCTGTTTTCCTGATTACTGCAGAGGTTCGAATTCTCCGCTGAACGGATTGTAGGCTTCCAACTCCCCTGTCTCGATATTGAAATACCAGCCATGCAGCATCAGGGCGCCCTGCTGCACACGCTGTTTGATCCACGGAAAAGTCAGCAGATTTTCCAGTGACACCAGGATGGCCGCCTCTTCACAGGCATGCCACTGTTGCTCTGGAGATGCGTCTGGCAGCTCTGTCAGCACACGTTCCTTGGCACGCGCGGCAATACCCACCCAGCGGCCGATAAACTCGTCGCTGGCCTGCTTGGGGATGCCATGCATCAAGGCATGCACCCCGCCACACTGCCGGTGTCCCAGCACGATGATATGCTGCACGCCAATCACGCACACACCAAACTCCAGCGCTGTACTCACACCGTGCAGGCCGCCGCCGATTTCATACGGCGGCACCAGATTGGCCACATTACGCACCACAAACAGGTCACCCGGTTCAATATCCATCAGGATTGCCGGATCCACGCGTGAATCCGAGCAGGCAATCACCATAGCGCTAGGCTTTTGCCCTTGCTTGAGTTGCCCAAACAGTTCCTGGTCGCCGCCAAAATAATTATCCTGGAAGCGCTTGAACCCGGTAATGAATTTCTTGATATTACTCATATGTTTTCTCAACCTCTTTACGGCATTCGTCCACCACGGTTTGCGGGATCAGCCACAGTGCCAGCACTACCAGCCCCGGCACAATCACCAGATCATCCAGATGACCAATCACCGGGATAAAATCCGGGATCAGGTCAAACGGCAACAAAGCATACCCTATTGCCAAACCGAGCAAGATTTTTGCCAGAAGTGGTGTGTGGGGATGCTTCAACACCAGCCGGTAAACGGCGAACTCTTTCTTGAATCTGGCTGCAACTTCCCTTAAACCCATTAAATTGTCTTGCCAGTCAGCTGGCGATACGCCTCGCAATATTTCTCGCTGGTTCTGGCAGCCACCTCGGCAGGAAGTTCCGGCGCGGGTGGTTGTTTGCCCCACCCGCTGGATTCCAGCCAGTCGCGCACATACTGTTTGTCAAAGCTGGGGGGGTTACTTCCCACCTTGTATTGATCAGCAGGCCAAAAGCGTGAGGAATCAGGGGTTAATGCTTCGTCTATCAGATAGAGCCTCCCGGCAGCATCCAGCCCGAACTCGAATTTGGTATCCGCAATGATAATCCCCTTAGTCAGGGCGTATTCGGCGGCCGCCTTGTAAAGCGCAATCGCCGTGTCGCGCACTTTTTCAGCCAACTCCTGGCCGACCAGGGCCACGGTTTGCGCAAACC
>WBZT01003370.1_pt1 | contig 10507 bp, 9 predicted proteins | sample 5204241 | NCBI WGS metagenome assembly WBZT01 (sample SAMN12344358, study PRJNA552823) | activated sludge metagenome | biome: Activated sludge suspended growth; feature: Nitrification reactor; material: Wastewater; isolation source: activated sludge from nitrification reactor of wastewater treatment...
CCGCCCGGCCGCAGGACCCGATGGATCTCGCGTGCGGCGGCGTCCGGATCGTCCACAGAACACATCACATAGGCGACCAGTGCCGAGTCGACGCTGGCATCGGGAAGCGGGAGGTCTTCTGCGACGCTGTCGAGCAACTCGACCGGCCGGTCGAATGCCGCGATCCGCTCGGTGGCCGCCCGGCGCATCGGTGCGCTGGGTTCCACGGCCACCACCTCTGTGACGGTGGGGGGCAGGTGACCCAGATCGAGACCCGGCCCCAGGCCCACGATGAGCGTTCGTCCCGACAGGTGGCCGGCCACCTGGGACCGCATCTGTCCGACCGACCCGCCCTCCTCCCAGCCGGCCAGGAGCGTGTAGACGCGGCTGAAGACAGGATGATCGTGGCGAGCCATGATCGTCATGCTGCCATCAGCGACCGCTGGGCCGCCGGTGCGGTGGATATAGTCGAGGAATGCCGCAGGTGGTCGCTTCACCGCCTCGCTGCGCCCGCGGCCTCGGCATCGCCGCCGCGGTGATCGCCTGCTCGGCACTGGTTTCGTGTTCGAGTGGCCCGCCGGCCCAGGAACTCACGGTCTTTGCGGCGTCGTCGCTGCGGACGCCGTTCACTGAGCTGGCCGCGACGTTCGAGGAGCAGCATCCGGGCGTGGTCGTCCGGGTGAACGCGGCCGGATCGGCGGACCTGCTGGCCCAGTTGAATGAAGGCGCCCCGGCCGACGTGTTCGCGCCGGCCGATCTGACGACCATGCGCCGAGCGGCAGCTGCCGACCTGGTGCAGCGCCCGGTCCGGCCCTTCGCCTCGAACACCATGACCATCGTCGTGCCGCCCGCCAATCCGAACGGGATCACGGAATTCGCCGATCTGAGCGACCCGGGCCTCACCGTGGTGGTGTGTGCGCCAGCGGTCCCATGCGGCGCTGCCACCGAGCGGGTCGAGCAACGCACCGGCGTCGAACTCGCGCCCGCCAGTGAGGAGACGGCGGTCGCCGACGTCGTGGCCAAGGTTGCCGGCGGTGAGGCTGATGCGGGGGTGGCCTACGTGACGGATGTGGCGGAGTCCGACAGCGTGGTCGGCGTCGCCATCCCCGCCCGGGACAACGCCGTGAACCGGTATTCCATCGCAGTGACCACCGCCGACGGGACCACTGACTCTGCGTTGGCCGAGGAGTTCGTGTCGCTGGTCGTCGGCGCGCAGGGCAGAAGGGTGTTGGCCGATGTCGGCTTCGGCCCCCCCTGACCTTCGCTCGCGGTCGACCCTCGATGTGCCCTGGTGGCTGTGGCTTCCGGCCGGTGCCGGTGTCGTGCTGGTGGCCGTCCCGCTGCTCGCCCTGCTGACCCGGGTCGAGTGGGGCGACCTGCCCGAACTGCTGTCGTCGGAGGCGTCGCGCACCGCGCTGCTGCTCAGCCTGCGGACCTCGGCTGTGGCCACCGTCGTCTGTCTGGTGGTGGGACTGCCGTTGGCGCTCGTGCTGGCCAGGCTGCGGTTTCGCGGTCGTGACGTGGTGCGCGCGGTGGTGCTCCTGCCGCTCGTGCTGCCCCCGGTGGTGGCCGGTATCGCGCTGTTGACGGCCTTCGGCCGGCGCGGACTCCTGGGGGAATCGCTGGAGGTGCTCGGTATCCAGATCGCTTTCAGCACCACTGCGGTGGTGCTCGCGCAGACTTTCGTCGCGCTGCCCTTCTTGGTGCTGAGCCTCGAGGGCGCCCTGCTGACCCGGCACGCCGGCTACGAGGAGACGGCGGCGACGCTGGGGGCGGGGCCGAGCACTGTTCTGTGGCGGGTGACCCTGCCGCTCATGGTTCCGGCCATCGTGTCGGGGCTGTTGCTGTCGTTCGCGCGGGCGCTGGGGGAGTTCGGCGCGACGATCACTTTTGCGGGCAGTTTGGAAGGGGTCACCCGCACCCTGCCGCTCGAGATCTACCTGCAGCGCGAGACCGACCCCGACGCGGCTGTGGCGCTGTCGCTGCTGCTGGTCGTCGTGGCGGTGCTGGTGATGCTCGCCACCCGCGTCTGGCGGCGGTTCTGATGACCGGGTGTCTGCGATGACTCTGGCGCTGGACGTCCAAGTGGTGGCGCGGGACCTGGCCGTACAACTGACGGTGCCGACCGGCCAGACGTGTGCCGTCCTCGGACCGAATGGTGCGGGCAAGAGCACCCTGCTCGATCTCACCGCGGGCCTCCTGCGCCCCGACTCCGGCACCATCGAGCTGGCCGGGCGACGCCTGGTCGGTCCGGACACCTGGGTCCCGCCCCATCGGCGCAGAGTGGTGCTCCTGTCCGCCCAGCCCCGGTTGTTCCCCCATCTGTCGGTGTTGGCCAATGTGGCCTTCGGCCCCCGCAGTCTCGGCCGATCCCGGCGGGAGTCGGTGGCGATCGCCCGGTCGTGGCTGGCCCGCGTGGGCGCCGACCAGTGGGCGGATCGGCCCGTCACGACGTTGTCGACAGGGCAGGCCCAACGCATAGCGCTCGCCCGGGCCTTGGCCGTGGAACCCGAACTGTTGCTGCTCGACGAACCGTTCGCGGCGCTCGATGTGGGGGTCGCGGCGGCGATGCGCATGATCGTCGCCGAGGTCCTCGCCGATCGCACCGCGATCATGGTCACCCACGAGGTGTTGGACGTGGCCGTCCTGGCCGACATCGCGGTCGTCCTCGACCACGGAAGCGTCGTCGAGTCCGGTCCGGCAGAGCGGGTGCTGCGGCGGCCCAGCAGTCCTTTCGCGGCCGACCTGGGGGACGTCAACCTGCTGCGGGGGGTAGCGGCGACCGCTGACACGATCGAGGTGCCCGATTTGGGGTCGGTCCGGGGAATGGTGGATCATCCGCTCGAGATCGGTGGTCCCGCCCTGGCGCTCTTCCCGCCCGCTGCGGTCTCGGTCTACCGGCACCCGCCCGATGGCAGCCCCCGCAACCGGTTCTTCGGCACGGTCGAGGGGCTGGAGCCGCACGGGGCTCTGGTCCGGATCCGGGTCGGTCCCGTGATCGCGGATGTGACAGCAGATTCGGTGCGGACCCTGCATCTGCGGCTTGGCGCGGAGGTTCACCTTGCGGTCAAGGCCGCCGAGGTGGCCGTGTATCCGGGGTGACGCTGTCCTCGGACCTGGCCCTGACCCGGATTCGTGCCCTTGGCTACCCGTCGGTAACATAGGGAGGGTCGGCATACGCCGATTCACGACCGAGGATCGTTGGAGGTCGCCGGAATGAAGATCGCCGTCTGCGTGAAGCAGGTGCCTGATACCTGGGCAGAGAAAAAACTGACGGACGCCGACAAGACGCTGGACCGCGAGTCCGCCGACGGCGTGATGAATGAGCTCGACGAATACGCCGTGGAAGAGGCGCTGCAGCTGACCGAAGCCAACGGCGGCGAGGTCGTGGCGGTGAGCATGGGTCCGGCGAAGGCCGAAGAGACCGTGCGCAAGGCACTGCAGATGGGCGCCGATTCCGGCATCCACATCGTCGACGACTCGTTGCACGGGTCCGACGCCATCGCCACGTCGCTGGTCCTGGCCAACGTCCTGGGCGACAAGGGCTTCGACCTGATCGTCTTCGGTTCCGAGTCCACCGACGCCCGCATGAGCGTCATCCCGGCCATGGTGGCAGAGCGTCTCGGGGTGCCGCAGATGACCTTCGCCAACAAGGTCGAGGTCGACGGCACCGCCATCAAGATCCAGCGCCAGACCGAGTACGGCTACGACGAGGTCGAGGCGAGCACGCCGGCCGTGGTCAGTGTCGTCGAGAAGATCAACGAGCCGCGGTACCCGTCCTTCAAAGGCATCATGGCCGCCAAGAAGAAGCCGATCGAGACCGTGACCATCGCCGAGGCCGGCGTCGACGCGAGCCAGGTCGGATTGGGAGCTGCCTGGAGCCAGGTCGCCGATTTCGCCAACCGTCCGCCCAAGGCAGCGGGCGTGAAGGTCGAGGACGACGGTTCCGGTGGCGTCAAGATCGCTGAGTACCTCAGCGAGCAGAAGTTCATCTGAGGCTGAGGAGAACAAGAAACATGAGCGAGATTCTGGTTCTGGTCGATCATGCGGACGGCGTGGTCAAGAAGGTCAGCCTCGAGCTGCTGACCCTGGCGCGCGGTCTGGGTGAGCCGGCCGCCGTAGTGATCGGTTCGGGCGTCGACACGCAGCCGCTGGCCGAGTACGGCGCAGCGACCATCTACGTGGCCGACGACGGCGAACTGAGCAACTACGTGGTCGGTCCCAAGGTGGACGTCCTGGCGCAGTTGGTGACCGAGAAGTCGCCCGCCGCCGTCCTGGTGAGTTCCAGCGCCGAAGGCAAAGAGGTCGCGGGCCGCTTGGCTGTGCGGCTCGGATCCGGCGTGATCACCGACGCGGTCGGTGTGGCCCCTGACCTGTCGGCCACACAGAACGTGTTCGGCGGCGCCGTGATCGTGACCTCCAAGGTCGCCACCGGCACCCCGATCATCACGGTGCGGCCCAACTCGAGCCCCGCCGAGGCGGCTCCGGCCGCAGGCACCGTGGTGCCGGTCTCGGTCGAGTTGAATGAGTCGTCCAAGGCCGCCACGATCACCAACCGCGTGGTCGCGCAGGCCGGCGGACGTCCCGAACTCACCGAAGCCGCGATCGTGGTCTCCGGTGGGCGCGGCGTCGGCGGCGAAGAAGGCTTCGCGGTCATCGAGGGCCTCGCGGACTCCCTGGGTGCGGCGGTGGGTGCCTCCCGTGCCGCCACCGATGCCGGCTGGTACCCGCATCAGTACCAGGTGGGCCAGACGGGCAAGACCGTCGCGCCGCAGCTCTACATCGCCAACGGCATCTCCGGAGCCATCCAGCACCGGGCCGGCATGCAGACCAGCAAGACGATCGTCGTGGTCAACAAGGACCCCGAAGCTCCGATCTTCGAGCTCGCCGACTTCGGTGTGGTGGGCGATCTGTTCCAGGTCGTGCCGCAGCTCACCGAGGAGATCAGCAAGCGCAAGGGCTAGTCAGGTCCGGCTGGGGCTCGGCTGCGAGGAGCGGCCATGGCCTGGGTGACCTCTATCCTGAGTGAATGGTCTTCCTTGATCATGCCGCCACCACCGACCTGCGCCCCGAGGCGCGGGACGCGTGGCTGAACGCGGCCGCCGTCGCGGGTAATCCGGCGTCGCTGCATGCGCGCGGCCGGGTCGCCCGGCGCATCGTCGAGGAGTCGCGGGAACACATCGGCGAAGCGCTGGGAGTGCCGCCCGCTGCCGTGGTGTTCACCTCGGGGGGGACGGAGTCCGACAACATCGCGATCTCCGGTTCGCTTTCCGACGACCGGTCCATCGCCGTCCCGGGCACGGAGCACAAGGCCGTCCTCGAACCTGCCGAGGGCTTGGGACCGGACCGCGTGCGCTGGCTCGAGGTCGATTCGGCGGGTCGACTCGACGCCGCCGAGGTGAAGGATCTGTTGGCCGACGACTCACGCATCGGACTTGTGACGGCCATGGCGGTCAACAACGAGACCGGGGTGATCCACCCAATCGCGGAACTCGCGGCGGTCTGCCGCGAGGCCGGCGTGCCGCTGCATGTGGACGCCGTCCAGGCCCTGGGCGTGGTGGATGTGGATCTATCGGGCGTGACCACGTCCGCCTTCAGCGCCCACAAGGTCGGAGGGCCCATGGGGGTGGGGTTGCTGACCGTTGCGCCGGGCGCCACCGTCCGTCCTCTGGTCCGCGGCGGAGGCCACGAAGGCGGCCTGCGGGCCGGGACCGTGAACGTCCCCGGGATCGCCGCCACTGCGGTCGCCGTCGAGCTGGCGGTCAACGAGCGGGACCGGCACCACCGGCACCTGGCGGCGCTGCGCGACCGACTGCTCGCAGGGCTCGCGGCCGACGGCTCACTGGGTGCGCGCGTGAACAGCCCCGCCGATGCCGCGCCGGGGATCGTGAACGTGTCGTTTCCGGGCTGTGAGTCCGATGCCCTCATGCTGCTGCTCGATGCCGCCGGGATTGCCGTGTCGACCGGTTCGGCGTGCACCGTCGGGATCCCGCGACCCAGTCACGTGCTGGTCGCCATGGGGCGCGACCCCGTCGACGCGCGCTCGGCGCTGCGGGTGTCGTTCGGTCGCACCTCCACCGCCGACGATGTGGCTGCCCTGCTGCGGGCGTTGCCCGAGGCCGTGGCGCGGGCGCGCAGAGCGGCCGCCGCAGGACGAAGGACCGTGGGATGAGGATCCTGGCCGCGGTCTCCGGTGGGGTCGACTCCGCCGTGGCAATGGCCCGTGCGGTGGACGCCGGCCATGACGTCACGGCCGTGCACATGGCGCTGTCGCCCGACCCGGCCCTGACCCGCGACGGGGCCCGTGGGTGCTGCACCATCTCCGACGCCCACGACGCCCGCCGGGCCGCCGACGTGGTCGGGGTGCCGTTCTACATCTGGGACCTCGCCGACGAGTTCCGCACCACCGTGATCGCGGACTTCGTGGCCGAGTACGAAGCGGGTCGCACTCCCAACCCGTGTATCCGGTGCAACCAGCACATCAAGTTCGCGGCACTGCTGGACCGGGCACAGGCCTTGGGATTCGACGCGGTCGCGACCGGTCACTACGCGCAGCTCGATCAGGCCTCCGACGGGCCGCGGCTACAGCGTGCGGTGGACCAGGCCAAGGACCAGTCGTACGTGCTGGCGGTGCTGGGAACCGACCGGCTGCGCCATTGCCTGTTCCCGCTGGGGGACACGACCAAGCCGCACGTGCGTGCGGAAGCGGCCCGGCGCGGGCTGTCAGTGGCGCACAAACCCGACAGCCACGACATCTGCTTCATCCCTGACGGGGACACTGCCGGGTTCCTCGCCGCCCGGCTGGGACCTCGCCCGGGGGACATCGTCGATGCGGCGTCGGGCGCGGTGCTCGGGCAGCACGACGGCACCTACGGCTACACGGTCGGGCAGCGCAAGGGGCTGGGGGTGGGACAGCCGAGCGCGTCGGGGCGCCCGCGCTACGTGCTCAGTATCGAGCCGGTCACCGCCACCGTCGTCGTGGGGGAGCGGGAACTCCTGGCGACGGAACGTATCACCGCCCAGCGGCCGACCTGGTGTGCGCCGGTGCCGCCCCCCGGGAGCGCGTGTTCCGTTCAGATCCGGGCGCATGGCGCGGCGACCCCCGGTGTCGTCGACAGTGCCGACGGCGAAGGTTTTTCGGTGACGCTGACGGAATCCATCGACGGCGTCGCGCCCGGGCAGTCGGCGGTCCTCTATGACGGCGATCGCGTCATCGGCGAGGGCACGATCCGCGTGCCGGTAACTCTTTCCGCTGCTGCTGCGTCCCAGTAGCGGAGGGATCATGTCACGTCATCTCGCAACGGCCCTGGCAGGAGCCGCGATGGCGGCGCTGGTCCTGGCCGGCTGCGCCACGTCGGGGGCCGGCGTCGCGGTGAGGGATGGGGAGGCCGCCGCCAGCCTGCCGATCCCGCCGCTGCAGCGCGGAGATCAGGAGTCGGGGCGCCGCATCTTCCACCTGACCGCACAGCAGGGCACGCACCAGTTCGGTCCCGGCCTGGACTCGGCGACGAAAGGTTTCGACGGCACCTACCTGGGTCCCACCCTGCTCATGCGGCGCGGCGAGGACGTGCAGGTCGACGTGCGCAACGAGTTGGACCAGATGACCACCGTGCACTGGCACGGGCTGCATGTCCCCGCCCGGATGGACGGAGGTCCGCACCAGATGATCGCGCCCGGCGCGACCTGGCAGCCACGGTGGCGGGTCGATCAACCGGCCAGCACGCTGTGGTACCACCCTCATCCGCACGGGCAGACGGCCCAGCAGGTCTACGAAGGTCTCGCGGGGCTCCTGCTGGTCGAAGATCCTGCTGCCGCCCCCGCCGGACTGCCGCATCAATACGGTGTCGACGACGTTCCCCTCGTCGTCCAGGACAAGACCTTCACCGATTCGGGCGAGCTGGTCGTGGACCCGGTGGGCAAGGCCTCGACCGGGTTCCTAGGCGACACCATCGTGGTGAACGGCGCGACCGGTCCGTATCGCGAGGTGACCACCGAGGCGGTACGGCTGCGCTTGCTCAACGCGTCGAACGCGCGGTTCTACGACTTCGCGTTCGACGATTCGCGGACCTTCCAGGTGATCGCCTCCGACGGTGGCCTGCTGTCCGGACCGGTGACGACGGACCACGTCCAGTTGTCCCCGGGGGAGCGGGCCGAGATCGTGGTCCGGTTCTCCCCTGGCGAGACCACCACGCTGATGAGCCGGCAACCCGACTTCGGCCACGGCATCCAGGCCTCGGACCGGTTCGGCGGCGGGGGCTTCGACATCGTCGAGTTCCGTGCGGCTGCGCAGCTGGCGTCGTCGCCGCACGTGGCCGACCGGTTGGCGGACCTTCCTGCCGCCGACGAGGCCGCCGCCAGGACCACCCGGCAGTTCGCCATCATGGGGCGTGCCATCAACGGCCGCCCGATGGACATGGGACGCATCGACGAGGTGGTCCCGGTGGGGCAGTCCGAGGTGTGGTCGATCACCAACCGGGATCCGCAGCCGCACAACTTCCACGTGCACGACGGATCGTTCCGGGTCCTGTCGGTCGACGGTGCGCCACCGGCCCCCGACCAGGCGGGCTACAAGGACACGGTCTACGTCGCGCCCCGCTCCAACGTCCGGATCCTGGTGCGGTTCAGTGACTTTGCCGATCCGACCATGCCCTACATGTTCCACTGCCACCTGCTGCTGCACGAGGACATGGGCGTCATGGGCCAGTTCGTGGTGGTGCGTCCCGGCCAGACCGTCGTCCCGCCCCAGCGGCCCGACACGGAGAATCTGGCGCCCGAGGGTTCCGTGACGGTCCACGAGGACCACTCCTCGGCCGGAACCACCAGCCACGACCCCGTGCGGCGCTGACGATTGTCGGCACTGTCGCTTGCATGAGCGCCATGTGCCTGCTGTCCTGCTTGCGCGAGGCACGGCGTCGGGACGAGTGAGGAGGGCGGCGGTGGGACACGATCACGGCAGTGCGGGCATGAGTAACCGCCCCCAGTTGATCCGGGCGCTGCTCATGGGACTGTCCATCGTCGTGGTCCAGGTGGTGGGGGCGATCTGGTCGAACTCCCTGGCGCTGCTCGCCGATGCGGCACACACCCTGACCGATGTGGCCGGAATCGGGCTGGCGATCGCGGCGATCACCGTAGCGGCGCGGGCCACCAAGCCCCACCGGACCTACGGTCTGTACCGGCTGGAGATCATCGCCACCATTGCCAACGGACTGCTCCTGCTCGGGCTCTCGGCGTACATCCTGTTCGAGGCGATCCACCGCTGGAGTGATCCGGAACCGATCAAGCCGGGCATCATGATCGCCGCCGCCCTGTACGGAGTGGTCGTCAACGGCCTCGCGCTCGCCATGCTGCGCCGTGGCAGCGGCGAGTCCCTGGCGGTGAAGGGCGCCTACCTGGAGGTCATGTCCGACACCCTCGGGTCGCTGGGCGTCGTCCTGGCCGGCGTGGTCGTACTGGTCACCGGGTTCGACCGCGCCGATGTCGTCGTGTCGGTGGCGATCGCGCTGTTCATGATCCCGCGCACGCTTCTGCTCCTGCGGGAAGCATTCGGAGTGCTCATGGAGAACGCTCCCCGGGAACTCGACCTCGACGGCATGCGCGAGGACATGCTGGCGGTTCCCGGCGTCATCGCCCTGCACGACATGCACGTGTGGACCATCACGAGCGGCCTGCTGGCCATGTCGTGCCACGTGACGGTGTCGGACGACCCGTTCACCGGCGGCTGCGGCTCACAGGTGCTGGACGACCTCCAGGAACTGCTCCACGACAAGTACGGACTCACCCACACCACCCTGCAACTGGAACCTCCGGCTCACGCCGAACACGAGGTGGGTCCGCACCACTGAGCGGGGGCCGGGAGCAGCGGGGTCAGGAGGCCGGGCTGCGGACCGTCCGTTCCCGGCCCAGGCCGAGCCAGCGACGGAACCGTTCCGAGGCGTCGACCGCATCAGGGGTGATCCAGTGGAACCGTGCCGACAGAGCCCGCAGCGTGGTGGCGCCCACGATGGCCGTCACCTCCGCGATGGGCCGGTTGCCGGTCAGCGCGAAAAGGGACACGAACAGCAGGGCGGCGACGATCGCCGCGGCCGCCACCCACTGGCCTGGCATCAACGCCGTGGGGATGTTGCGGCACAGGACGTCCCGCAGGAGACCACCGCCGATCGCGGTGGTGAGGCCCAGGAACACGGCTGCGCTGTAGGGCAGGTCCAGGGCCAGGGCCTTCTCCGCGCCGATCACGACCCACACGCCGATCAGGAGTGTGTCAAGAACGTAGATCGCCGGTTCGAGCTCCGAGACCAGACTGCCGAAGAAGTACCCCGCCACCGCGCCGATGAGTGCCATGAGGACGAAGTTCTGGATGAGGAAGACGGGGACCGACTGGCCCAGGATCACGTCGCGGATCGCACCGCCGCCGACCCCGGTACAGATGGCCACGATGCCGATCCCCATCAGGTCCATGCGCTTCTGTTTGGCATGCAGCGCGCCCGAGATCGCACCCCCGGTGACGGCTGCGATCTCCACGATGCCGGGC
>WBZT01003371.1_pt1 | contig 10506 bp, 7 predicted proteins | sample 5204241 | NCBI WGS metagenome assembly WBZT01 (sample SAMN12344358, study PRJNA552823) | activated sludge metagenome | biome: Activated sludge suspended growth; feature: Nitrification reactor; material: Wastewater; isolation source: activated sludge from nitrification reactor of wastewater treatment...
CATAGGGGGTGGAGAAGGCAACCTGTTTCTGCCGCTCCTCGGTCACCGCCAGGGCCGAGGCGATCAGGTCCAGCTTACCGGACAGCAAAGCCGGGATGAGGGCGCTAAACTCCAGCGGCGTCAGGTCTAGACGCAGCCCTTCGTGGGCGGCGAAGCGACGCGCCAACTCAATGTCGAAGCCGACATAGTTGCCATCCACCATGCCTACATAGGGCAGACCAACAAAGACCGAGGTACCCAGGCGCAGGACAGGACCCGTTTCCGGGAGTGGGATGTCGGGCATTGAGGCCTGTTTAGCATCAGCCTCGAACCAGCGCGCCTGCATGTCGGCATGGGTGCCATCGGCGAGGATGGTCGCCATGAAACGGTCGAATCGTTCCCGTAACGCCTGGTCACTTTGACGGAAAGCCACCGCCTGAGGCACGGGCAGAATGGGCTCGCCCAGCAGGCCGATCTCGGGATTTGCCTTCAGGATGTCCGGTGCGCTGGTAGCGATAATGATACCTGCGTCCACCTTACCCGTTTTTAAGGATGTTATGAGATCCGCATGACCGTTGAGATGGATGACCTGTGCCTCGGGATAGGTATGCACCACATAGTGATCCTGTATGGCCCCGGCAAAGACGGCGATACGTCCACTTGCCAGGTCATCCAGGGACCGCCAACCGCCACCAGTAGGGGTGGGCCTGGACAGGGGGTTGCCCTGAATTTCCCTGCCCCCCGGCACCGAGGTCGGGGTCACCGACGCGAAGGGCGGGTCGGCGGGCCTGGCATCCTCCCCCTTCGCCAGGTTGGAATTGAGGGCAAGCGCCACCGCACGCCCCTCAGCATAAGGGGCGGAGAAGTCTACAGCCTTGCTCCGTTCCTCGGTGATAGCAATGCCGTCGGTGATGATATCCACCTTGCCAGTGGCGAGGGCCGGGATCAGGGCGCCGAAATCCAGGGACAGGATTTTCAGGCCTATGCCCTCCTCCGCGCCGAAACGCTGGAGGATCTCGATATCCAGGCCCACATAGCGGTCATCCTTGAAGGCAACATAGGGCAAGTCGGCAGCAGACACGCCCAGGACATAGCTTTCCTGGGGGTCCTGAGCCTGGTAGTCGGGCATAACCGCCTGTTCGGGATCCTCGACCAACCAGCGGCGGTGGATCTCCTCATAGCCGCCATCGGCGCGGAGCCTCTCCAGGAAGCGATTGAACCTCTGTCGCAACTCGGGCCGATCGCGGCGAAAGCCGATGCCCAGGGGATAGGTGAGAATACCCTCCTCCAGGATCCCCAGATCAGGATGGGTTTGGATGATGACCTGGGCACTAATGGCGTCGAAAATGGCCGTGTCCACCTTGCCGGTCTTGAGGGCAATCACCTGATCCGTGGTGCTGTTGAAGTTAGTTACCTGGGCCTGGGGATAGGCCCGTGCAACATAGGAGGCAAAGAGGGTCCCCACAATGACACCCATACGCCCCCGTGCCAGATCATTCAGGGAACGCCAACCTCCTGCCCGGCCTTCCGCCTCACCGGACTGGCCCGCACCTGCCACTAACTCGGTACCTTCCTGGGTCCGCTGACCACCCACCCCGCCGCTCACCGGGCTCTCGGATGCCCCAGCGCAGGGCAGCAAGACCAGCATCCCCAGGCTGATGGCCAGGAAACGCGGCACAGTCTTGTGATTGAGCGCCGAGCAACAGCTACCCATGACAATATCAGCCCTCCTCTTCGCCTAAGTGCTTGATCAGAGTGAGTTGGTTGTGGCCATTCGTGCGTTGGTAGGCGACTTCATCCATCAAGATGCGCATGAAATGAATGCCAAGTCCACCAATCGGGCGCTCCTCGATCGAGCCATCAAGGATGGCAACCGGAGCCTCCTCCAAGGGATTGAAGGGCTTGCCGTCATCCGTCAGGACGGCGGTCAGGCGTCCGGGTTCCGCACGCAACTGCAGGCTAATGTCATGGGGCAGTTCATCATGGTAGCCATAGGAGATGATGTTGGTCAGCAGTTCATCCAAAACCAGGTTGAGTTGGTAGATGTGCCTGACCGAAAGATTCCCCTCCTCGCCAAAGGCCTCGATCCGACCTGCGAGTCCTGAGATCTCGCCAAGTTCATTGCGCAAGGTAAAGGTTTGTTCCAGGACCATGATAAATAATCCCTTCAGAAGTAGGGCGGGCCCTGCCGCCGCAGGATGAGCATGGGGGTAATTTTGGATTTAGCGGTCCCGGTAGCGCCTGGGAAGGTAAAAAAATCGGGCTATCGGTGGATGATGGGTTGGCAGTTTATCAAAAACCCTAGGAGGTTGGCGTTGAAGATGAGACCTCGCTGAACGTTATGGCCGAGATGCCAAATTGCCAGCCAGGGGCGGCTGTGATAGCGTCTTTGCCATTAAGGCGCGCCCTATTCCAACCTTTTCTCTGGTGCCAATATGCTTACCTTCGCCGAAGAATTCCTGCTGCTGGCTCATGACGAGAAGACTGGCGACTTCGCCGATGCCGGCTTCAGTGTCATGAACGCTGCCCTCGCCGGGGCTGCCCTGATGGATCTGGCGCTTCTCAATCGTATTGACATGGACCCCGACCGGCTGGTCCTCATTGATCAAGGCGAGACGGGCGAACCCGTGCTGGATTTTTGTCTGGCGCATATCGGCGCCAGTACCGACCTCAGCACGGCCGAGGACTGGGTTGATGAGCTATCTCGGCACGGCGAGGCCCTGCGCGACATGGTCCTGGACCGGCTGGTAGCGCGGGGCATCCTCAAGCGCGAGAACAAGCGTTTTCTCTGGGTATTCAATTCCCGCGTCTATCCCCTGATAGACGACCGCGAGACGGTCGAGGTCAAGCGGCGCCTCTCCAATATCCTCTTTAGCGAAGAGATTCCTGACCCCCGCGACACCTTCCTCATCGCCCTGGCCGACGGCAGCGACCTGCTGAGCCGGGTCTTCAACCCCGACGAAGTGGATCGACGCCGGGAACGCATCAAGGCCATAGTACGGCTCGACATGCTCGGCCAGGTCGTATGCGATTATGTGCGCGATACCCTCAACGCCCCGCTGATTCCCCCCCCTGGGCTCTGACTCCCATATCCGCGTCTAGCCCCGCGTCGATGAAGGTGAAGTGGTCGAGGTCAAGCGCCGCATCACCAACATCCTTTTCACCGAAGACATTCCCGATCCCCGGGTTTGAGGTGACCCTGACCTGATGGGTATCAAGCCCCACGCAAGCGGGGATCGAAGGCATCCCGCACTACGTCGGCCAGGAGGTTGGCAAAGAGCACCAAAATAAACATGAAGAGGAAGGCGCTGGCCAGGGACCACCAGACGATGGGCTCCCGTGCCAACTCCAGGCGGGCCCCATTGATCATGTTCCCCCAGGAATTCATGGTCGGGTCCACGCCGATGTTGATATAGGACAGCACCGCCTCCGCCAGTACCAGCCCGCTGAAATCGAGGGCTAGGGCGATGATGACCAAATGCAGAACATTGGGCAGAATATGGCGGGCAATGATGCTCAGGCTCCCCACCCCTAAGGCCTGGGCGGCCTGGACATAATCCACCTCACGCAATTTGAGGGCCTCGCCACGCAACAGACGGCAGAGCCCGGTCCAACTCGTTACCCCCAGGATGAGGCAGAGAAAAAAGAGACGCAGATCGGCACGTTGCGCCAAACTGGTAAATTCCGCCTCATGGTTGCTCATGTGGACCTGGAGCATGAGCACCGCGGCGGCGATGAGCAGGACGCCGGGGATGGAATTCAGGGTGGTGTAGAGATACTGAATGATGTCATCGGTCAGGCCCCGGTAATAGCCGGCCATGATGCCGAGCAGGATGGCTGCCGGCAGCATCACCAGGGTGGTAAGGGTACCGATGACTAGGCCCGTGCGGATACTCTTGAGGGCCTGGTAGAGGACATCCTCACCCACCTTGTCAGTGCCGAGGACGTGGTACTTGACCGCCAACTCGGCGGTGATGGCCCCCAGGACCAGAATCACCCCCAGGGTCAAGAGCCCGGTCCGCCACGGCAATTGGGTACGGCCAGTGGCCAGGTCGCGGAGCGCCAGGCCCCAACCCCCGACCAGACTCCGAAGCGGATGCCGCTCCCGCTCCCTATCGTTACCTGAATCCAGGCCCCTCAATTGGACCGGGCTCCCTCCCCTAGAGGGTTGGGGATTCCGGCCCATCCCCCGGTGCCAGGCCAGCAGGGCCCAGGCTGCCGTTGATACCAGGACCCAGAGGACCAGACCCTTCGTCAGGCCGGACAAGCTATTGATCAATATATCCCGGCCTCGGTCTCCCTCCGGCGTCGCCAGGTGGGACCCACCATAGACCAGGCGCGGATAGCCCCGCCGGCTGGTGCCATCGGGTTGGGCGAGGGCCTCCATGGCATGCAGATGGGTGGCGAAGGGCGCTGAATAGGTCTTCTCCTGCCGCTCGCGCAGGGGCGCCAGCCAGAGATCGAGGAGGCTCATCACCTCCGACGAGGCACCCCTCACATCGACCCCCGCCGTAGCCTCCAGCCGCGGATGGAAGTGGACGGTATCCAGCAAGCCGATGGCCGCGTAACAACCCAGCACTACCAGGGACACGACCCCCACCCGGCTCTGGACCACCCGCCCCCAGGGGGCACGTAGGTGCTCGTGGCGGGCTGCATAGAGGCCGTAGGCCAACATAAGACCCAGCAGCAGAAATACAAAGGTGTCGGTCAGAAGCAGGACGGGCATGCGTAGTTCCAGGACGACATCAATTCAGGCGCACCCGTGGGTCCACCCAGGTGTAGGAGATATCTGTCAGCAGCAGACCCAGAATGTAAAGCACCGACCCCAGAAAGACCATGGCCCGGACTATGGCAAAGTCCTGATTGTTGATGGCATCCAGGGTGTAGCTACCTAGCCCGGGGATGCCAAAAAAGGCCTCCGTCAGCAGGCTGCCCATGAAGAGCAGGGGTAGCACCACCACCATACCGGTCAAGATGGGAATCAGGGCATTACCCAGAATATGTCGAAAGAGCACCAACCGCTCCCCCAGGCCCTTGGCGCGGGCAGTGCGCACATAATCCTTTTGGGCCTCCTCCAGAAAGAGGGTGCGGTACAGGCGCGCCCCGGAGCCGATGCCGCCCAGAACCCCGATGATCACCGGCAACACCAGAAACTTCCAGGCCTCCAGCCCCTGATCGTACCCGGAAATGGGTGCTAGGCGCAGCAGCTTGCCCAGCACGAACTGACCGCCGATGATGTAGAAGAGGCTGGAGATGGAGAGCAAGGCCACCAGCAGTACGACCCCGGCCAGGTCGAGGGTGCCACCCCGAAACAGGATAAGGAATAGGGCCAGACTGATGTTGACCAGCAGGCCCACCAGCAGCACCGGGACCGCTACCGCCAGACTCGGCCACATGCGTTGGCCAATATCGTGGCTGATGTCCCGTCCCGCGTCCGAGGCACCAAAGTCGAATACGAAGAGCCGCAGGGACTTGTCAAAGAAGATCGTCTCGGTCAGCCGTTCCAGCCCTTCGGCCCGGCCGTTGAACAGCAGGGGGCGGTCGTAGCCCCGCTCCGCCTTCCAGGCCATGACCGCCTCGGGCGTGACCCGCTTGGTCCCCAACTGCATCCGCGCCATATCGTCGGGCGAATTCACCACGAAAAAAAGTATGAAGGTGATCAGATTCACCCCCATCAGAATCGGAATGGCATATAGGAGGCGGCGCAGGATGTAGGCCGTCACGTTATTACCCTCATAAGGCGCGCTCTCGCTCCCGCCGCCGCCAGTTCAGAACGGCCAGCAGGGCACCCAGTCCCAGCAGGACCAGCCCCAACCAGATGGGCCAGAGGACGGGCTGGTTCCAAGCCTCCCGCAGCCGTTGGCGCAGCTCCGGGTTCAGGCGGCGATATTTGAGGGTGTTGTTGGCCATGAGATTCGGCTTGAGGTTCGACAGCCAGGCGTGATGCAGACTGAAGCCCTTGGGGAAATAGCCCCAGACCCAGGGACCATCGCGGCGGGCGATCGCGATCATCTCATCGATGAGGGCCTGGCGCTCTGGGCCATCGTCCAGGTTCTTCATGCGCTCAAAGCGGGCGTCGAATTCTGGATTGGCATAGTTGGAGGCGTTCTCCCCCTCCCCCGTCATCTTGCTGTTGGGGCCATACAGGAGGAAGAAGAAGTTCTCCGGGTCCGGATAATCGGCGTTCCAGCCCCAGGTGTAGATCTGACCCGTACCCTGACGCATCTTCTCCTGGAAGCGATTGTAGTCGGTGGCACGCACCACCAGCTCGATGCCCAGCTTGGCGAACTGCTTGCGCAGCCAGTTGAGCCGGGCCTTGTCGTCGGGACCGCTGGCCACGGCCTCGAAATTCAGGTTCAGCGCCAGGCCGGTGGCCGGGTCCCGCCCTTCGGGATAGCCGGCCTGGGCCAGCAGTTCCCGCGCCTCTTCCAGGGTCCGCCGCACCGCCTGGCCCTGTTGCCAGCGATAGACATAAGGGTTGAGCCCCGCCTCCCCCTCCCGGTAGCCGAAGATACCCGGAGGCAGGGGCCCCTGGGCGATGAGGCCGCGACCATTGGCGAAGATGGCGATGTACTCCTCGTAATCCACGGCGATGGCAATGGCCTGGCGCAGCAGGCGGACCCGCTCCGATTCCCCGCCCACCACCGGATCGCGCATGTTGAAGCCCATGTAGGAGATGGAGGTTTCCACCGCGGTCAGCAGGCCAATCCCCTTGGCCGCCATGGCCGCCGTCAGGCCAGCGCCGCCCTGGGCGTCGAAACGAATGGCCTGGTCGAAGGCGTCGGAGGAGATGCCCGAGCTGTCATACCAGCCCTGCAGGAACTTGTTCCAATAAGGGATGCCCTCCTTCTCCAGGGCATAGACAGCGCGGTCGATAAAGGGCAGGGGCTGGCCGGCATCCGCCAGCAGGCCCGCAGCGGCATCCTCGGGCATGCCCTCGCTGGGATAGGTCTCGCCCTGAAAATGAGGATTACGCGTCAACTCCATGCGCAGGTTGGGATTGTTCTCGCTGAGATAGAAGGGCCCGGTGCCCACCGGATACCAGTCCAGGGTCAGGTTGCGCGCCTTCATGCCCGGCTGGTCATAAAAGCGCTCCGCCTCCCAGGGCATGGGGGCGAAGAAGGGCATGGCCAGCCAGTAGGCGAACTGGAGATACTTGCCTTTGACGCGAATGCGATAGGCGTAGCGATCCAGAACCTCGGCGCCGGCGAAGGGGATGGCATCCAGATCCAGATAGGGCCGCTCGCCATCCACCCCGGTTGCGGGGGCCAGAGCCTCGACGCGGGCCGTCAGCTCACTAAAGTCCTGGATATGTTCCCCCAGGACCCCCGCAATGGGCGAATGCCGCCAGGGGACCGCCAGCCGCTTGATCTGATAAACATAATCCGCCGCCGTCAACTCCCGGGTGCCGGTCTCCGGAAAGTCCGCCAAGCGTTTGACGTTCTTCAGGTCGTCGAGGGTCAGATGATGGTAGCGGTAGTCCCCGGCGGCGTCCTTGGCAAAGGCCGGATGGGGCTGGTAGTGGCTGCCGGGGCGAATGGAGATCCGATACTCGGACCAGGCGATGGCCTCCGCCGGGGCATTCTGGGGCAAGGCCTGACCCGCGGCGTCGAAATAGGCCGGCTCCGGCAGGCTCTCCGCCGTCAGCGGGATAAGCCGGTAAGGCCGCAGCAGGAAATGGTACTGGAGGGGCGGCTCGTAAATCTGGGCCAGGAAGGCGTACTCATTGGAGCTATAGGACCGCGCCGGGTCCAGATGCTTGGGCCGCTCCTCGAAGGAGGAATAGAGGACATTGGCCTCCGCCTCCCGCGCCGGCCAGGGGTTGTTCCAGGCACCATCACCACAGCCGGCCAGGAGGATCAGGGCCAGCACCGCGCCCGACAACCCCGCCATCAGGCCTTTTTGCATCGCCCGCCCTTCCGCCCGTCGCTCAGTTTCGGTAATGTTGCCGGCCTAAGGGGCGTCCGCGCCGCCCGTGCCCGGCCGCCACGTCCTTGGGCCAGGCCCTGGATTTTTCACCACCACTCGAGGTTTGAACGTCATGGGGTTCCTGCAAGACAAAAAGATTTTGATTACCGGTGTCGCCAGCACCCGTTCCATCGCCTGGGGCATTGCCCAGGCCATGCATGAGCAGGGTGCCACACTCGCCTTCAGTTACCAGGGCGACAAGCTCCAGGGCCGGGCGGAGGAAATGGCCGCCAAGTGCGGATCGGACCTGGTCCTGCCCCTGGATGTCTCCAGCGATGACCAGATCGCGGAATGCTTCAAGGAACTTGGGCAGCGTTGGGACGGCCTCGACGGCATCATCCATTCCATCGGCTTCGCCCCTCGCGACCAACTGGAGGGCGATTATGTGGATGCCGTTACCCGCGAGGGGTTCGCTATCGCCCACGACATCAGTTCCTACAGCTTCGCCGCCCTGGCCAAGGCCGGCCGCGACATGATGGCGGGCCGCAATGGCGCCCTCCTCACCCTGAGCTACCTGGGTGCCGAACGAGCGGTGCCCAACTATAACGTCATGGGCCTGGCCAAGGCGAGTCTGGAGGCCAATGTCCGCTATCTGGCGGCCTCCCTGGGTCCCAAGGGCACCCGCGTCAACGCCATCTCCGCAGGTCCCATCCGCACCCTTGCCGCCTCCGGCATCTCCGACTTCCGTTCCATGCTCAAGCAGGTCGAGGAAAAGACCCCCCTGCGCCGCAACGTCACCATCGAAGAGGTGGGCAACGCCGCTGCCTTCCTCTGCTCCGACCTCGCCTCCGGCATCACCGGCGAGATCATCTACGTTGATACGGGCTACCACATTCTGGGGCTTGGCTGACCACCTTTGGGACGAGGATCAGCCAACTGAGCGGGGTCCGCCCCGGGCGGGCCCATCCAGGCAATCCATCAGAAAGCCAGTCCCCCATGCCTCACCGCCGGAACCTGAAATTCACCTATAGGCGTCACGCCCGGTCATTCTGGCTGGCCGGGGCCTGGCTCGCGGCCTGGCCGGCCTTCGCCGGAACGCAAGCCTTGCCGGTCTCCACCGGCGCACCCATCCCCGTGGCGCGACCCTTTGCCACGGTCGAAACCAAGGACACCACCCCCCGCGGCATGAGCGGCCTGGCTTGCCTGCCGGCCGCCACAGGCGTGCGCGCCTGCCTGGCCGTGAACGATGAGGAACGATTCGCGGAATGGGCCAACTTCGACGGCCAGACGCTTACCCCCACCGGCCAGCGCCTGCAACTGCTAACGCCGGCCAAGAAGCAACAGGATGACATCCTCGGGACCAGGCCCCGGGGCCTTTGTGACCGGGAGGATGACTTCGGGGAGTTCGACGGCGAGGCCATCGCCATCGCGGGCGACCGGATCTACGTCACGGGCTCCCATGCCTGCTCCCGGGCGAAAGGCAAATTTCGGCCCTCCGCCTTCATCCTGGCCCGGGCCCCGGTCACGGCACAACCCCTTGGAGCAAAGGACGTGGAACGGAGCTGGCGCCTCGCCGAAATGATCGGCAACAGTCCCATGGCCAGCGCCTTCGGCAAGGCAGGTGACGAGGGGGCGGGGATCGAAGGCATGGCCCTGGTCGGCAACCGCCTCTATCTGGGCTTTCGCACGCCTGCCGCGGCCAGCACGGCGACAATCCTGAGCGTCGAGGTTACGGAGCTTTTCAAGCCCGGCGACCAGCCCGCCACAGCCAAGCCCGAGGTGCTGACGCTGGCCCTGGGACCCAACACCGGCGTCCGGGACCTGGCGGCCCTGGATGATGGCCGTCTGCTGGTGCTATCAGGGCCCGCCAATTCCGCCGCTGGCGCCTACGTGCTTCATCTCCTGACGCCCGCGAATGGCACCTCCCGTCCGCTGGTGGAGCTGCGGACCGATGCCATGGGCGAGAAAAAGGACCGGGGCGGCCGCGAGATCCCCAAGGCGGAGGCCATCGCCGTCATTCAACAGACCCCGGACGCCGTCACCCTCCTGGTGATGTACGACAACATTGATGATGGCGGCCCCCGCCTGCACCACATCCAACTGTCCGCGGATTGACAGCACCCAGGCCGGGTGGAATTGCGCGCAACCTCAACTTCTTCATAGGGTTGCCTGATCTTCCGCCCTACCCTGCCAGCTCCCTACCCTCCCCAGGCGCCCGCCCAAAAGTCGCGGCGTACTCCGCCGCATAGGGCCGGGTGGCCTCATAGAGGTGATAGGGCACGATTTTGGCCTCCATCTGGGGGAACTTGTCGCGCACGTAACTGTAGTTGCGCAACAACTTCATTTCGATGATGGCCCGGGCAAACTCCAGGCCCTTGGGGCCGCGCCGGCGTTGCAGGAAGGCGATGAGCAGGCGGACGAGCTTGGGCGGTTTGCCCGGGGTTTTGGCCAGCGTCTGGATATAGCGAGGCATGCCCCGGGTGCGGTCGCCGCTCTCGCTCAGGGGGCGGGATTCCAGGCCCGGACGCAGTAAGTCCAGCAGTTCGGCCCCCCGGGCGGTGCGGGCCAGCACCCATTGCCAACCCAAGGGCGCGCCCATGTAGCCGATGGTGAGGTCCG
>WBZT01003372.1_pt1 | contig 10504 bp, 9 predicted proteins | sample 5204241 | NCBI WGS metagenome assembly WBZT01 (sample SAMN12344358, study PRJNA552823) | activated sludge metagenome | biome: Activated sludge suspended growth; feature: Nitrification reactor; material: Wastewater; isolation source: activated sludge from nitrification reactor of wastewater treatment...
AAGCAGCTTTTTATACTCTTCAATATCCAGCTCGCCTTTTTCATTTACGGGTACTACCTTCAGCGCTGCTTTTTTGTTCAGGCAAAGCACCTGCCACGGCACAATGTTCGCATGATGCTCAAGCTCTGATACTAATACTTCGCTGCCTTCGTGTACGTTTGTGAATCCGTATGAATACGCAGCAAGATTTATTGCTTCGGTTGTGCCGCGTGTAAAGATTATCTCTTTCTCGCTAGCAGCGTTGATGAACTTCTTAACATTGATCCTTGCATTCTCATAAGCCGCGGATGCTTCCATGCTGATTGAGTAAACGCCGCGGTGTATATTGGCATTGTAGCGCGAGTAATAATCAGAAATTGCATTTATTACGCTTGCGGGTTTTTGCGACGTTGCGGCGTTATCAAGATACACCAAGGGCTTGCCTTCAATTTCCCTGTTTAGTATGGGGAAATCCCTGCGAACCTCGTCAACATCAAATATTTTTTTTGTCAGTGTATCCTGCAATTGTGTAGTTTAAATTATTTTTTTCCAGTATATCCAAACTGCCCTAAATATTACCTCACCCCCGTCCCCTCTCCTGAAAGGAGAGGGGCGCAAGGACAAATCTGCTAAAGCTACTTCAGCTTTTCGTGTACTAAGTGATTCAGGTGATCGTGAAGCACTTCATTTTCAATAGTTTCGAATATATCATTAGCGAATGCGCGTATCAAAACAGTTTTTGCCATTTCTTCACCTATCCCGCGTGAGCGCAGATAGAACACCGCTTCATCATCAAGCTGTCCGATCGCCGCGCCGTGCGAACACTTCACATCATCAGCGTAAATTTCAAGCTGCGGCTTTGTATCAATTGCTGCTGTATCAGAAAGAAGGATTGCTTTGTTTGACTGGTACGCATTTGTTTTCTGCGCGTCTTCCCTGACGAATACTTTTCCGTTGAAAACGCCGCGCGAGTTATCATTCAGCACACCCTTATACATCTCATTGCTCTGGCAATGCGGTTTGGCATGGTCGATTAGTGTGTGATTATCCACATGCTGGCTGCCTTCGGTGAGATACAATCCATACAGGTTTCCTGTGGAATTTTCGTCATCAAGCAGGATATTGGTATCATTCCTGACAATGCTTCCGCCCAGCGTAACGCTGTAGTGAGTAAAAGTTGAGTTTCTGCCAAGGCGCGCCTGGGTGCGGTTTACCTGAAATGACTTCATGTTCTCGCGCTGCAGCCTGTAGATCTCAACATAAGAATCATCGCCTACAGAGACTTCGTTTACTGTATTCGTGAAGTTCTCTTCCTCTGAAAGGCTATGATAGCTTTCAATTATCTTAACCCGTGAATTTTTACCCGCGGCTATTATATTCCTCGGCTGGGAGATAAGGTTTTTGCCTTCCGCACCGGTTAGGTTCAGAATATGTATATGGCCATCAACTTCGGTATTATCCGGTATCAGTATTACTGTACCCTCTTTCGCGAATGCTGTATTCAAAGCTGTGAACCCGTTATCTATACCGGCAAACCTGCCGAAATATTGCATAACAAGTTCCGGCTCATTTTTGAGCAGAGTGTTCAGATCTTCGATCCTGATTCCTGCAGCCTGTTTGGTTATGTGTGAAAGCTCTTTGGAATAGCTTCCGTTCACAAACACTACCAGGCTCGCTTTGAGTCCGGGTATTAGGAACTGTTCAATAGCTTTTTTATCCGTCTTAACATCAGCCGAAGCCACAAAATCATGTTTCAGAATCGGCGAAACATTTGTGTATTTCCAGTCTTCGTTTTTAACCGTGGGAAAGTCCAGCTCATCGAATTTTTTGATTGCGGCCTTGCGCACCTGGTGAAACGGTGACTTTGATTCGCCGTTCATGCTCTCTTCAATATGATTGAAGGCGTTTATAAACTTATTTTTTGATTGTGAATTATCCATTTTTCCTTTTTAACTGAAATGATTCTTTAAACCTGTAGCCTTTAACCTGCAACCTGCAGCATGAAACCTGCCACCTTTAACCTGCAGCCTTAAACAGCAGCTTCAACCGGTTCAGTTATCCAATCGTATCCTTTTTCTTCAAGCTCCAGCGCAAGCTCTTTGCCGCCGGATTTAACTATTCTTCCGTTAACCAGCACATGCACAAAATCAGGAACTATATAGTTCAGCAGCCTCTGGTAGTGTGTTACCACTATCACTGCGTTATCTTTGCTACGGAAGAGATTCACTCCGTTTGAAACTATCTTTAAAGCGTCGATATCCAAGCCGGAATCTGTTTCATCAAGCACGGCAAGCTTTGGCTGCAGCATCTGGAGCTGGAATATCTCGTTACGCTTTTTTTCGCCGCCTGAAAATCCCTGGTTAACCGAGCGGTTTATCAGCTTCTGATCAATGCCAACAAGCTGCATTTTTTCCTTCATGTATTTCAGGAAATGCATAGCGTCAAGCTCTTCCAGGCCGTGATGTTTGCGTATCTCGTTCAGCGCCGTTTTAAGGAAAGTTGCATTGCTTACGCCGGGTATTTCAACCGGGTACTGGAATGCAAGGAACACGCCTTCTCTTGCGCGCTCTTCAGGCGACATTTCAAGGATATCCTTGCCCTCGAGCAGTACTTCTCCGCCGGTTACTTCGTAACCGTCTTTTCCTGCAAGCACATTCGCAAGCGTACTTTTGCCTGAGCCGTTAGGTCCCATAATGGCGTGAACTTCGCCTGCATTAACCTGCAGGTTAATTCCTTTTAGTATCTCTTTTTCTTCAACCCTCGCAAAGAGGTTTTTTACTGTTAACATTTTGAATTGCTTCCTCTGTATTTATATTTTAATATTTTATTCTTACTCTGTGGATTTTTTGTTGAATCTTACTGCAACCTGCAGCCTCAGATCCGCAATCAACAATCCGCACTCCGAAATCAAATCAACATTTGCTATCTGGTATTTGTTATTTGGTATTTGACTACCCCACGCTTCCTTCAAGCGAAATGCTCAGAAGCTTCTGAGCTTCAACGGCAAACTCCATCGGCAGCTCGCGGAAAACATCCTTACAATATCCGTTCACTATCATATTGATAGCATCTTCCTGCGCAATTCCGCGCTGCCTTAAATAGAATAACTGGTCTTCGCCGATCTTTGAAGTGGTTGCTTCGTGTTCAACTTTTGCCGAGTGATTGCCAACTTCGATATACGGGAAAGTATGTGCGCCGCACCTATCGCCAATCAGCAATGAATCGCACTGTGTAAAATTCCTTGCGTTATCAGCGTTCTTATGTACTTTAACAAGTCCGCGGTATGAGTTATTACTGAGGCCCGCTGATATACCTTTTGATACAATCGTACTTTTTGTGTTTTTTCCAAGGTGGATCATCTTTGTGCCTGTATCTGCCTGCTGGTGATTGTTTGTAACTGCTACTGAATAGAATTCACCCACGGAATTATCGCCCTGCAAAATGCAGCTTGGATATTTCCAGGTAATTGCAGAACCGGTTTCAACCTGGGTCCATGTTATCTTCGAATTTTTCCCGCGGCATGCTCCGCGCTTGGTTACAAAATTATAGATACCGCCCTTGCCTTCTTTATCGCCGGGATACCAGTTCTGCACTGTTGAGTATTTTACTGTAGCGTCATCCATTGCAACTATCTCAACTACCGCAGCGTGAAGCTGGTTCTCATCCCTCATTGGCGCAGTGCAGCCTTCCAGGTAACTTACATAACCGCCTTCATCGGCAACAAGCAGGGTTCTCTCAAATTGTCCCGTGCCGCTGGTGTTAATGCGGAAGTAAGTTGAAAGCTCCATGGGGCATCTGATGCCTTTGGGTATGTAACAGAAAGAGCCGTCGGTGAATACCGCCGAGTTAAGCGCGGCGTAAAAATTATCTGTGTAGGGAACAACGGAGCCGATGTATTTTTTTACAAGCTCAGGGTGTTCCTGAATTGCTTCGCTCATCGAGCAGAAAATTATTCCAAGCTTTGATAACTCTTCTTTGAATGTAGTGGTAACTGAAACACTGTCGAAAACGGCGTCAACGGCTACGCCGGTCAGCCTCTTCTGTTCCTGCAGCGAAATACCAAGCTTCTCGAATGTTTTCAGCAGCTCGGGGTCAACTTCATCAAGTGACTTCAGCTCAGGCTTCTGTTTTGGTGCCGCGTAATATATAATGTCCTGGAAATCAACCGCGGGATATGAAATGTTTGCCCATGTTGGTTCTTTACTGCCGCTTAGTGTCAGCCAGTGTTTATATGCTTTTAATCTCCACTCCAGCATCCATTCCGGTTCATTTTTCTTTGCGGAAATTAACCTTATCGTATCTTCGCTTAATCCCTTAGGAACGATATCCATTTCAATATCTGTCTGAAAGCCATATTTATAGTCTTTTATGGCAAGCTCTTCTACATTGCTTAGTTCTGTGCTCATCTATATATAGAGTGAAAAATTTAGGTTAAATTGATTTGATTTAGGCAAAAATACCGTATCTATACAAAAAAGTCAAGATTATAAATAAGGGATAAAGTATGAATGCAACTTACTGCTAAATCTGCATTTTATCTATTTGTTCAAGCAGCCAAACGCGGTTTTCTATTTCCTCGGGTGCCATTGCCTGCAGATCTTTACGGATCTCATACAGATTTTTTCTATCGCCGCCAAGATGTACATTCAGAACTCTCCTGGTAAAATGAAGAAAATTGCTATTCCTGACCTTCTTGAACCGGGTCAGAACTTTGGAGCGGGAAAGGAAGTGAAGGCATGAATCTATAATATTTGTACAAATTTCAAAATCTCCTTTTTCAAAATGAATTCTTAAACGGAGATTGGTCACCCTGCCCTGGTAATCGTCACTTGCGATGGATACTTTGGAAAGAAACTTCAAAGCCTCATCATAGTTTTTCAGCCTGAAATTCAACTGGCCTTTGCAGTATGTATATGCGTTTTCTTTCGGATCGGGCCTAAGCTGAAACCTGTACTTCTCTATGAACTGTTCAGCCCATTCATAGTCTTTTCTGATGGTTGCAGTAGACGCAACCGAAATATATGAAGTATCCGAAAAGTATTTTCCTTCACGCGGGTACAGTTCATGTTCTACTGAATATTTCAGCAGCCTGTAGTGCTCTGCCCTGAAAAACGAATTCCCGCGGGAATACTGCACAGTACAATAATTATAAAGCGTTACGAAAACAGTTCTCTTCTCTGACGCAGAAATCTTATCTTTGTGTTCTTCCAGCAGGCCAATAACTTTTTCGTAAGTTTCCCTGTCCGTCTCTTCCTTATCAAGAAGCATGATATTGTAGAGTATATAAATCGTAGGATTCTCTGTTGGAGGGTGGCTATTAAAATAGTTAATTATAATCTTGATTATATCATACTCCGGCCTTTTATCACTGCTAAAGCGGCCTGAGAAGTTAAGAATTGCATATAGCAGGAACCTGTATAGTGCGTAGTTTGTGAAGTGATAGATATCCCTGTCTTCATAGTCAGTCATTGACTTTTTTCTTTTGTTGGATTCAATAGCGAAGTAAAGGTCATTTTCAACTCTTGAATAATAATACTCAGTCATAAAATACTCTTCATCCAGTATCCCGGAAGCGTAGAGCTTTTTTCTTGCATCCTTAATAACACTGTTGAAGCTGTTTTCAAGCTCGCGCACATAAAGCTGCTCAAGGGTAAGCTTCTTTTTAGTATGTACTTTCTTTTCGAGCTCACATTGAGCCAGGAAATCATGGCACAGCTCAAGCAGCCTCGAAAAAAGGTCTCTCACTCTTTTATCTTTATACGGCTCACTTCCGTAAAATTCGCTGTATATTTCTTCCCTTGTTATACTTTCAAATGCAGGATGGTGCCGTCTCAAAATCCCGAACATTTTGGTCATTTGCGAGCTGGTATTGAAGTAGGGGGAGTTCAGGAATACCCCAAGCCTTTCCATCTCTTCTTCGTTCAAACTGCCAAGCAGTTCCGCTATTTTTGTGTTTTCTATGCCCATATTATTTCGACATTCACCATAAAAATAGCATTATTTATTCACTTTTTCTATACTTTTGTAAGTATTTACTTTCGACAATCCTTAATATTTTTCTTTTACATGCCTTTAAATTGAATTATATATTTGAGCAATTCAAACATTCAGATTCAATAAAAAATACCACTATGAAGTCAGCAGCTATGTTTTACATAAAAAGCATCATGGCATTGGAACAAGCAATGAAAAAAAAGTAAAAAGATGCCTGCACATTCATTCCAGATAAAAGAGCGATACTTCATTGAACCCGGTTATGGCATCAGCGGCTGGGTGATGAGGAAAGAAGGTTCCGGCTCCATTCTAAAAAAAGCTAAACACAGGAACCTCCTTCTCTACTTTGCGGAAAAAACTCTTTTCCGGAAAAATGCGGAGCTGAGGATCTGTGACAGCAATGGAATGATAGAAGACATAATAGACTTTTCGAGGACATTCTCGTTTTAAAGATTATCGGCCCCCCTATCTAACCTGAAAGGGCGAAATGTTAAAATTCATATAATTATTTAGTATATTTATGAATGTAGTTTCGCCTTTTTTGAATAATTTATGAAAGGGTAATATATGTCCAAAACTAATGTACAGAACTCTGTTGATCAGGAAGTGATCAACATAACCGCAGAATATACTCATACAAAACCCGAAGATCTTAATGACAGCACTGTATTAGCTACTTTGGGAATCGTTACGGAAGAAGAACGTACCGCATACCTGGAAGAAGTTGAGGAGCGCTTCGGGTTGATTTATGAACCGGGTGACCAGGACGGCATTTACATTATTGGTGAAGTCACAACATTTATCGAAAAAAAGCTTGGTGAGGGCGCGGCATCCGCTAAGTAAGAACGACTATCATTTATTCAAAAAGCCTCCTTCAGTTTATGCTGAAAGAGGCTTTTTCATTTCTATATTACCCGAAAACCCGGCAAAACATAAACATATCCTGATTTTGGGCAAAAAAAAAGCAGCAGGTTTTTTCGGAACACTGGGAGCGTTCGTACTAAAAACGTTAGCCACCCTTACCTAGCTAACTCCTGCTGCATACTTTTGAAGTAATACTTATAAAGAACTATGTCTCTTACTTCTGTTACAAATATAATAAATTGATACCATATGTCAATAGGAAAAAATCCGGTATATGCAAAGTTTTTTCTCCAATACCGCCGTAGAATGACGGCAATGGCATTTAAAAGCCAATTTGCGCATTTTTATTGAAAAAAATTTCATAACTTTATTTTTCATTACATAAAATTACATAACAATATGTCAACAGGACCGTCAAAAGAGGATCTCGAGCAGTACTGGCAAAACAGCCGCCAGTACTTCGATGAACTTGCCCGGCACTACCAAACCGCAGACCCGGAATATTACCGTAAGTTCATAAAACCGTTCTATGATAATCCTTTTCGTTCAACTTATACCGCTCCCGGCCAAACCAAATCCACCGGCGGGGGTGCGAGATTCCTGGTAATGATGATAGCAGTTGCAGTTATGGGAATTGCCGGCGCGGGAGTATATTTTTTCCTTTCGGCTGGAGATCCCATTACGAAAAAGCTCGAGCAGTTCACTGAGCCTGATGAAAAAATGACACAGCGTGAGCTAAAAGCACCGGAAAACAAAAAAGTTGACCCGGTTGAACCAAAAGAAGAAACGCCTGCGGAAGAGCTTTCGGATGATGACCTGTTCATACTGGGCGCAAAGCATATCTCTGAAAAAAAGTACGATGAGGCCGTATTTGAGCTGCGGAAGATAAAACCCGGCAGCAAAAGATATAAAGAAGCACAGCAGCTTATTGAAAGCGTAAAGTACCTGAAAAAAATGGGAAAATGAAATTTAAAAGATTAATATCTTTGATAAAAATTGCCGGTACTGCTTTTTCGCAAAATGGATCATTCTGTACATAGATTCAAACAAACATACATAACTAGAGTATATAATGAGCAAAATATTACTTGCATTAGCCCTCTTTATGGTGACAACATCAGTATATTCACAATGGAATAAACTGAACTCCTTCCCAACAACTAATGTAAATGATCTGTTTATAACCGGAAATACGGTTTTTGCTGCAACTTCAGGCAGTGGTATCTACAGGTCAACTGATTTTGCGGTAAGCTGGCTGCAATTAAACTCCGGTTTAAATAATCCGCAGGCTATTAACTGCTCACAGGTAATACAAACCGGCGGCATGCTTTACGCCGCAACAATAGATGGTATTTACAGATCAACCGATAATGCCGCAAACTGGGTTAAAAAAAGTAATGGACTTATAATAGGGCCGGGCTCAACTTACTTAAGCGCTCAATCAATTTTTGAACACAACGGTGTGTTATTAACCGGGACATATTCAGGAATATACCGATCAACCGACGGAGGAGAGAATTGGATACCTACTAACATATCCGGTACGCACATTTGGGCTAAGAATTTTACATCACATAATGGGATCATTTTTGCAGCAAGAGAGAGTATTAACAATCCTACAGGGTACACTTCGACTGATGGAGGGTCAATATGGAGCGATCTATCGGGGCCATCTTTTTTCAGCACTATCACCTTTTTTTCCGAGCCGGGTAAATTATTTACCGGCACTATCCATGGAGCATGGCTCTCAACGAATAACGGGATTAACTGGATCGAACGATCAGCGGGTCTCAACGCCGATCCGTATAATTCCTGTTTCATTCGAACCAATGGGGTACTTGTTTCATCTCTAAAGTTTGGCGGCTCGGGAATGTTCAAATCCAATAATGATGGTATTCTTTGGGAGAATTTTGGCCAGGATTTGCCGTTTCTCAATTCAATAAACGAAATTATACTGTTCAACAACAGGATCTTAGCGGCAACAAGCGCAGGCATTTACCAAAGGAATTCTTCCGATGTTACGGGAGTTACGCAGATAATATCCGAAATTCCCGGTACTTTCTCACTTTCGCAGAATTATCCAAACCCGTTTAATCCAACAACTAAGTTCAGATTCACAATACCAGCATCAGCAGGCAGCGGATTAACTGTTCGCGCAGAAGTATTTGATATAACAGGCAAACAAACCGGTATGCTGTTTAATTCTGCTGTTGATGCAGGCATATATGAAGGCAGCTTTGATGGAACGGGATATTCATCCGGTATATATTTTTATAAGCTTTCTGTCTATTCCGGCGGAAACAAATTGCTTTACTCTGAAGTAAAAAAGATGTCACTGATAAAATGACAGCCACGGTTTAACAAAAACCACCAGGCTTCCTGAAAAAATCTGAAATTTACAAAGATACTATGAAGTTTCCCAAGATCATCCCGCTTTGGCTTTTCCGCACTATAGGCATTACTATGACATTATTCAGCCTGTTAATAATGCTGTATTTTGTTGTAACCGATTCAGGTCCATACGCTTTTTTCGCTGACTTTTTAACCGATGACAGGAATTCATACCCGCCGGTTCTCGCTGGACTGCTTACGCTGCTTGTGATCTTGATGCCTTGCCTGGTAGTTGCATTGATACTCCGCCCGTTTTCCAATGTACCTTCTTTCAGGTCGCAAATGACCGATATGGGGCCTTTCACAACGAAATTCAAAACCCCTGCCGATACTTCTGTATATGGCGAGCTTCCTTCAGTGTTTTCACGCATACTTGCGTTTATTATTGACAGGTTCATTGTTATAATGGTAATTGCAATCCCGGGCGGACTGCTTGCCGCGGTTATGGATCAAACACGCAGCCGCGGCGCATTATATATGATCATGCTCGGCGTATTTATTCTCTTTACAGTTGCCGCTGTGATTTATTCGTATTCAAGAGATATGTTTGGCGGAAAAAGTATAGCCCGCAGGCTGCTGAAGCAGAAAGTTGTAGATATTTCGACGGGCAAACCTATAGGCGGCTGGCGTTCTTTCAAACGTGAAATAATTATCCACTTCGCTCCGCTTATTTTTATTGAGCTGATCCTCATCAGCTCCAACAAAGACCGCCGCCGCATGGGCGATAACTGGGCAAAGTCAATCGTCATCAAAGATAAATCCGGTACGCAGTAAAGAAACCCCTCACACCTCTGTACCTCCGTTTCCCTGTTGTTCCCTCTTTTGCCCCTGCTTCAGCCACTGTTTCTGCTTCTGCCTCTGCTTTTGCTTCTGCCTTTCGCTTTGCTTTTGCTTTTGCTTTTGCTTTTGCTTTTGCTTCTGCTTCACACTTTTTGCCTTTTGCTTTTTGCCTTTTGAGTATGATTCCGCTTTTCGCCTTTTGACTCTGCTTCTGTTTTTTATCTAATTCTTTTCTTTGCGCCTTTGCGGGAAATTCTCTGTGACTCCTCCGTGTACTCTGTGGTTAAAGCTTTTGATTCTGCTTCTGTTTTTTGCCTTTGCTTTTGCCTCTGCTTTTGCCTTTGCTTCTGCTTTTTGCCTAATTCCTTTCTTTGCGCCTTTGAGTGAAACTCCCGCGATCTCTCCGTGCTCTCCGTGCCCTCTGTGGTTAAAGCTTTTGATTCTGCTTCTGCTTCTGCTTCTGCTTCTGCTTCTGCTTCTGCTTTACACTTTTTTG
>WBZT01002887.1_pt2 | contig 10503 bp, 6 predicted proteins | sample 5204241 | NCBI WGS metagenome assembly WBZT01 (sample SAMN12344358, study PRJNA552823) | activated sludge metagenome | biome: Activated sludge suspended growth; feature: Nitrification reactor; material: Wastewater; isolation source: activated sludge from nitrification reactor of wastewater treatment...
GGATATTAAGAATTTCCGATAATCTGCACCCTGTATTCAGGCCAAATAATGCCATTCTGCCAATTAACGGGTCACTAATAACTTTAAACAACTTTTCCAGGTCTTGCTGAGAAAATGAAAGCTTTTCCTTTTCCGGAAGCTTGAATTGTTTAATCTCTGCTGCAGGATTTTTTGTTATAAATCCACTTCTCAATGCAAAGTTTAGTATAGCTTTTATTGTCCTGATCTCCATATTTGCAGAAGTTTTGCTCACTGTTTCTGCCCTATGGTTTTTAAACCTCTCCAGCTCTAGATAAGAAATACTCTCAATTGATTTATTGCCGAGAAATTTTATAAGGTTATTTATCGCTTTTTTGTAAAGCTCAAAGGTAGAATTAGCCATATTGTTCCTGGCATATTCCAACACTTCTTTTTGAAGACATTCTAAGTTTGAAATTTTGTGTTCGGTAATGGGGTTTTTGGGGATAAAATCGGGATCGAATTTATTTCTGAATTTTATGGCATCCCGAAGAGTGGTCTTTCCTGTTGTGACCTTGGTTCTTTTTCCTGTATTTGGGTTTACGAAATACAGGTCATAGATACCCTTGTAACCTTTGGATAGATACATTAGATTTTCCTTTTCTAATGTCATTATCATTTTCGGCGGCATAGTTAGTCACTAAACATGTCACTAAAAGCAGATTGAAGGGAGAAAAAGTGGCTAAATTCTGTCGGGATAGCAGGATTCGAACCTGCGACCTCCTGCTCCCAAAGCAGGCGCGATAACCGGACTACGCTATATCCCGTAATAATTAACTTTTGGGCAAAAAAACTGTGGACAGGGCCGGAATCGAACCGGCGACACACGGCTTTTCAGGCCGTTGCTCTACCTACTGAGCTACCTGTCCAGATTAAAACTGGTGTTGTGAATCTCTCTATTTGCGACACATCCCGCTTGCGGGATTGCTCTACCGGATGCCAGACTGACTTCAGCAGTAGCTACCTGTCTAAAAATCAAACTAATCTACCGTAAAACACAAATATCTCAAAAAAATACAATAAAATCAATTTACTATTTTGTCACCTCCCTATCTATTATACTTGAATTTATCGTATATTTGCACTTGATTTGTAATGCATGCAGCCAATTTCAACATCTAAACTAGTCGTTTCTTACCTCACTAGATTTCTGGGGATATTCCTTGTTGCCTTCTCATTGATGGCAGCTATTCAGGGACTCATTTCTGTTTTCAACATCAACAAAGATGGCAGCACCGGCATAAGGTATGTGAATGAAACTGAAAAGTTTGATTACCTCATTGTAACCACAGTTTCTGAGTATTATCCATCATACACCTCCGGCATTCAGCCAGGCGACACCCTGGTTATGATCGATGGGAAACCAGTGAGTGATATGAAAACTATAAGGTCAGATCTTGCCAGAAAAGAAATCGGAGAGAAAGTTACATATACAATTCGCAGAGGACCTGAAATAAAAAATTATGAATTGACTCTTGCGCCCATGTATCCCATGGAAAAAGTTCTTGTCTTCTTGTTCAGAACTGTACCTGTATTTCTTTTGATGGCCTATCTTGTTGTGGGTCTGTGGGGAGTCCTTAAAAGTCCATATACAACAGAAACAATAATCATAGCCTTATTCTGTTTTTGCTTCGGATGTTTCATGTACGCAACGGTTAATGTAGGAGACGTGCCGGATACGTTTATAAAAAAGTACCTGTACTTCGATTCGATTAGAGAGTTTGTAACCTATATAATGTGGCTGGGCCCAAGTTTTTGGGTTATGCTTTTTGCCACATTCCCAATGAAGAACAGGATCTACGAAAACAATAAGTTCATTTCATTGCTGTTCATATTTCTGCTTCCATTAATTGTTGTAATATCCTCCCTGATGAATATAGACAGCAATACCCTCACCATCTTAATTTTTGTCATGCTGTTCCTGCAAATGGGAACCGGGGTCGTGCTGCTTTCGAAGAACCTGAGAAAAGTCAGCACAGCTTTGGAAAAGCGCCAGGTAAGATTGATGCTGTTTGGTGTCAAATATGGTTCTCTCGCGATTGGCTTCGGGTGGCTTCTTATAATTGTAACACAATTCCTGCTCGCAGGTTATATAGGACCGAATCTCCTGCTCGTTTCACTTTTTGTCTTTTTGCTATGCGAAATTGGGGGGCTTATAATCCCGTTCACATTCCTCAATTCGTTCTTCCAGAACAGGTTACTTGAAACTGAAAGCGCTCTTAAAAGACGCGTCAGGGTTTTTGCAGTTACCGTTGGCCTGCTTGGAGTTTACCTGTTTGTAATTTTTGTCATCGTAAGGCTTTCTGTGAGCCTTTTCGAAGTCCGCGATCCATCAGTAATTATTGTATCGGTTCTGCTGCTTTCGCTTACATTCACACCAATTAATAAGAGAATACTTAATTGGATCGATGAAACTTTCTATCCCGAAAAGACGAAATATGCTGAATCGTTGAAGTCATTCATAAACCGTATAGCGGGAAGAATCGAATCCGGTGACCTGTTTAACGAGCTTACGGAATGGGTTCAGAAAACACTGGGGATACAATCGGTAGTTTCTTTTGCCGTCAGCGGAAATTCATCCGTGCGGATTCCCTTCCGTCCAAATGACCCCGACAGCGTGGTTCACCGTATCCGCAACGGAAGCAAATTCTTCTGGGACGAAATTTCCGAACGCTCAAGGATCACAGTAGATGAAAACGAAATTGAATGGGTACGCGAAAATGACATTGCGGTAACAATTCCGATGATCTCACAGGGTGAGCTGGTTGGAGTTCTGAACCTTGGGAAAAAACAAAACGAGGAAGATTTCTCCGCCGAGGATCTTGATATATTGCATCAGGCATCAACACAAACCGCGCTGGCGCTGCAGAACCTGAATCTCCAGTCTGTTTACATTGATAAGAAGCGTATGGATAAGGAGCTTGAAATGGCGCGTGTTATCCAGCGCAGGTTGATGCCGCAGGAAATCCCACAGGTGCACGGACTGGACATTTACGGTGAATCGCGGCCATGCTACGAAGTTGCGGGTGACTATTATGACATCATCAATAACGATGAAGGCAATACTTTCATGGTAATTGCCGATGTGAGCGGTAAAGGAGCAGGTGCAGCGATGATAATGGCAAACCTGCAGGCATCTATCAGGGTGGGTCTTGAGATCACAGAAGATTTTGAAGTTTTTATCTCACGTATAAATAACCACGTCTACAAAAACACCTCATCATCAGAATTTATTACTTTTTTCATAGGCGCATGGGTAGCAGAAAGCAACAACTTTCATTACATAAACGCTGGACACAATCCGCCTGTTATGATAGATAAAGAAGGCAATGTTTCTACTTTGGATGCCACGGGCCTGATACTTGGCGTACTGCCTGATCAGAAATACGAAAGAAGAGTATTAAAAGTTGAAGAAGGCTCTGTAATTGCTATTTATACAGATGGCCTTGAAGAGGCGATGAATCCAAGAGATGAGATATTCGGGCAGAAAAGGATAATCCAGTGCTTAATGGAACTGAGGCACCATCCGGCAAAAGAGATTGTGAAGAAGATCCAGAACAGCGCCATTGAATTCTGCGAAGGTAAACCGCTTCATGATGACCTGACCATGATAGTGATCAAAAGATAACCTGCGGTTTTACCCGCTTTTCTTACGTATTGATCTATAAACAAAATATACCAGGGGAAATAATCCCAAGGTTGCAACTGATGCAAAAAAGAACGCTACCTTAAACGAAAAATCCCTCTCATTTTGTTTATTATTTTCTTCGGGGTTATGAGCCGGCTTCCCAATTCTGATAGAGTAATAAACAGTTAATGCGGTTGAATAGGTGAAGTTCAGGATCAATAACACAAAACCGATATCCTCCGTTGAATTATTCGCAGATAAAAATGCAATTGTAATTGCAAGAGCTGCCGAACCGAACAATACCAGAAAAAACGGTACAGAAATTGCACTATGATATAATGCTCCAATTGAGTAGTATCCCGCAGCCTTAACAGTAAAGTGACCCTCATTAACATTTTGTTTACGCTCAAAAATAACAGAGTAAAAATTCCAGTATGCTGTAAAGATAAACGGAATTGAAAATCCCGCCATAATAATGAACATACTGTCCTTTTCGCCGCTGCCAATAATGATGAGCGCCGCCGCCGCAACAAGGAACAATACACCGCTTGAAACTAATAGAAATATTCTCACAACAATCTACTATTCTACCTTTAGTATCTGTGATTGTTCATTAAGGATGATTTCCGGCTTACCTTTGTACTCTTCGATCTTCCCGGAAATTGTAAGAATTGATCCCTTTTTCACGTCCCCGTAAGTTACACCGTTGTTACCGGTTTTAATAACAGCAACAAATGTTGCATTGGGATATGCTTCATCAAAATTAATGAGAACGGTACCTTTATTAGAAACAAATATTGAGGCAACAATCCCGGTAACGATTTTGGTCTCACCGATGAAGTTTTTTGCATCTTTTGATGATATTGTATCCTGCGAGTAGCTAAACGCAGAGATAAGCAGAATTGCTAATACAACAAAAATTAATTTTGATTTCATTTTGCCTGTGATTTATTGTTATTCTATTTTTTTTAGTACTTACCTTCTTTTAACTTATCATAAGTGTAGATCCCTGAATCATGGCCATCCTGCCAAACAAGCTGTATGGCATATGAACCTACCGGTTTCACTTCTTTCAGTGTAAGCTGTGCTGAAGAAAGCAGCGGGATGTATGTTTCGGGACGGTTGCTGCGGTCTGCCATGCAGTTTGCGCACGGGCAGCTCTTTCTAAGATTCGCAAGCATTAACATGCTTTCACTTCCGTCATCCCACTTCAAAACCAGGTAACGGTTATCTTTTATATTTATCTTTAACGGAGTTATTTTTCTATGCTGATAATTTTTGGCTGCGGATCAATTGCCTGCCAAATACTTTTCTGCTTCCAAGACATCTTCTTCACTGCCTATAAAGAGCGGCGTCTTCTGATGCAGATCAAGCGGCACGATCTCCAGTATCCTGTCTTTTCCGTTTGTAGCCCGGCCGCCAGCCTGCTCAACTATGAACGCTAATGGATTTGCCTCATACAGCAGCCTCAGTTTGCCATTTGGATTCTTTGTATCACCGGGGTACATAAAAATACCGCCATATAGCAGGTTTCTGTGAAAATCAGCAACCAGGGAGCCAACATATCTTGCGGAGTATGGCCTGCCTGTATCTTTGTTAGCTGATTTCAGGTCATCAATATACTTTTTCAGGCCGCTTTTCCATTTTGAATAATTGCCTTCGTTGATGCTGTAGGTTTTGCTTCTTTTGGGGATCTGGATATTTTCATAAAACAGGAGGAACTCGCCAACCGTAGGGTCAAGAGTGAAGCCATGTACTCCCCTGCCTGTTGTATAAACCATAATTGTACTTGAACCGTATATTATGTATCCCGCGGCAACCTGTTTTGTGCCAAGCTGCAGGCAGTCTTCCAGTGTACCCGGCCCGCTTTCTGTGGTGCGTTTGTAGATCGAGAATATTGTACCAATACTGATGTTTGCATCAATGTTAGATGACCCATCAAGCGGATCGAAATGTATAATATACTTACTCATCGGCCTCTCGCCCATGAACTTTTCATTCACGGGAATAAAATCCTCGCTCTCTTCAGATGCGATTGCGCAGAGATGACCGCTCACTTTCATTGCTCTTACGAGCATATCATGCGCGAACTCATCAAGCTTCTTAACCTGCTCGCCGTGCACGTTTTCAGTGCCTGTTAAACCCATTATATCAATTAATCCCGCGCGATTCACTTCCAGTGAAATAACCTTACATGCAAGCGCAATATCAGCCAGAAGGTCTGAAAGCTCGCCGGTTGCGTCAGGATATTTTCGCTCTTCATCAATAATATGCCTGTATAATGTAATAAACTTCTTATTCATATATAAATATATTTAACAGAAATTAATAAACTAGACCTCTAACGGTGCTAATATTGGCATAAACTGAAAATAAATCAATTGTTTTCCTGTGGCTTATTTGCTCCAGCTTTAACTATGCCTTTGCCGGAAACATTGGGTTCAGTTATGAAGTTAAGCAGCTTCTCAAGCTCTCTTTCGGGATTATTGAACCAGTTTACCGACCAAATTCTGATGAACCTGAAACCAAAGCTTTCCAGATGCTTTTCTCTGAATATATCCCATGCGTAGCTTTCTGCCGAATCATGGTAATTCGATCCGTCACACTCGATTGCTACCATTTTACCATTCAATGATTCGGGTAAAACCGCGATATCGATATTGAATCCGCCGGTTACGTGATTTTGTATCACCCTTGAAGAGTGAATGACTTTCTTCAATGCTTCGGAGACAACATCCTCAAACTTTGTTGCCGAATCTCCGGATTCCTGTGAATGTTCCTCAAAGTTTTTACCCAATAAGTTGAGCAGGAGCTCTTTCGACTTCACATCGCCGCTTTCTATTGATTTGGCGTAAGCAAGGAATGCGTAAAATATGCCCTTTCCCCTGTTACCCGAAGTTTCAAGCATAAGCGGATGCTCTGCAATAAATTCATCGGGAATTGATGAACAAACTATCATCATATGTTTCGCGCGGGTAATTATTACATTCAGCAGGCGGAATCCTTTTTCCTGGTTGATAGGTCCAAAGTTCTGCAGGAAGCTGCCGTCAGCCCTCCTGCCGAAAGTAGTTGAGATGATTATAATATCCCGTTCATCTCCCTGTATATTCTCAAGATTCTTTACAAAGAAAGGCTCTCCCTGCTTGTTTTTAAGAATGTTTAGCTTCTCAGCAAAGATGCTGTTCCGGTCAGCTTTCTCATTCAGCAGGTCAAGCACATAATTCCTTTGAAAAATATTAAATGTTGCAACCCCGATACTTGGATTATCCATCCCTTTTGTCGTTATTACAAGCTCATCAATAATAGCAGCAACTTTCATTGCCTCATCACGATTGATGCTCTCTTCCGCGTCGTAAACTCCGTTTACTGGGAAAAAGCGCATTGCCTTATATTCCAGCACTTCAGGCATTGGGCTGAGCCTTGAGCCGTAAAATGCCGCATTGGAGAACCTGATGAGATCAGGATGCTTTGAGCGGTAATGTATATCAAGAAATGTCTCGCTGTAGCCACGCTGAATTGCAAACTCCAGCAGTGACTCTGAATCGGCCAGCTCAGAATTCGCGCTTTTCGATACTTCATCTTCATCGCCCGTATCACCGCCATCGATCAACACCTGCGCGGAAGCAAAGTAGCCTGAAGGCGGCATTTGGTTACCGTCACCTGAAACCACGCGGTGCCTTCCTCTGAGCTTTGCGGCATATACATCTTCTGTCCGGAGCTGGCTTGCTTCATCAAATATCACAATATCGAACAGCCCTTCCTTCATTTCAAACAGGCTGCTGCATACTGTTGGATTAACCAGCACCACCGGGAAATAATCTGTGAAAAGCTCAATATCAGTGTTGATGATCTTTCTTAGCGAATTCCGTTTTTGAAATTTGTTGTTTCTGGCTTTGTTGTAAAGAGTATTTATGTTTATTCCAAGCCTTTCCTCAAGCTTAGCAGCAGAGTGTTTTTGACGCGACGTCCAGTGTTCTTTGATCACATCAACCTGGTAACCGCTTATCTTTTCAAGGTTATCTTCAAGTGCACCGAAGAGGCTGTTATCCCTCAGGCTAATCTCCTGCTCATAAGCGAGCAGGATGTTAAAAAGATACCAGGTTTCAAAATCACCTGGCCAGTCTGATGAATCGACCGCTATCAAAGCATTTACTATACTTTGAGTAACCCCGTCATTTTGGATATAGTCATTCCGCCAGTTTGAATATTCATACAGATTCCCAATCTTTTCAAGTACAGCTTTTACTATTGAAACAAAATGTTTCAGAACGGCCTGTTTCGAATAGAATGGCTTTTCGGTATATTCTGCCTTTCGGGCAAGAATAGCTGCTGTATTTACCAGGTTTATCAGCTCATCAAGCCTTTTTTCAAGCGATACTATTTGAGTGCCATCATTATATGCCTCTTTGTTGTAACTGCCCGAATGGAATACTGAAACTTCGGATTCAATTGTATTCGGCAAACGTGCATACCAATTATCCAGGTCAGCTTTAAGTGCAGATAGCTGCGGCTCTATCTCCGCAAGGGAGACCAAAACACTCTTCAGCTCTGCATGGAAGTTTCCTTTGCCGGTAAGCACGCTTAGCTTATTGAATGCCGGCAGAATCAGTTCCTTATCCGCTTTGAGCTGTTTATATTTTTTTGAGAAGATTGAATATACACCCAGCCTGAAACCTGCAAATCCTGTGAGTGAGGTGAATAGCTTACGGTTGATTGCTGTATTCCGGTTATATACCTCTGCAATACTATTTATTGAGCTGCTGAAGTTCGCGTAAAACTTTTCATAATGCTCAGTTAATGCGGATTTATATCCTTCCAGAAGTAAATTAACATCTGATATCGCTGCCTGAAACTGTTCTTCGAACCTTTTGAGTGAACTGCCGACTTCAATAGACTTTTCTTTTGATGTTCCGGACCTGAATAGCTCATCATTCAATGCTTCAAAAGCATTGACATCGCTTTTCACGGCTTCATACAGTTTCTGCTCTCTCTTTATTGCAGAGTGCCTTGTGTTATAATCTTCCGAAAGCTTTTCACTTTTAAAATCTATGGCGGAATCCTTCAATGCTTCATAAAGTTCTTCGTAGTTCCGGTGTTTTTCCTTTAACTGCAGGAACTTGCCCGCTATATCAGCCCAGGTCAGGTTATTTAGCAGATACCTGCCCAACAGCCTGTTATTTGAATTTATCCGGCTGATATGCCCATCGGTTTCTTCGAAAAGTGAATTCAGTATATTCTCATTAACATACCTGCCTGCCAAACGGGGCTCGCGGATAGCATCGACCACTTTTTTGCGGTCCCTGTTAACATCTTCTATCAGGCAGCAAAAGCTTCCAAGTCCCAGCATATTGAGATTCTTTTGGATCACTTCCAAAGCCGTTCTTTTTTCGCATACAACCAGGCATTTAGCTCCGTTGAACAATGCATTAGCTATGATCGCAGTCAAAGTCTGGCTCTTGCCTGTTCCGGGCGGTCCGTGTATAATAAGCTTTTTAGAACTTCCCACGCTTTTCAAAGCCTGCCTTTGGCTGGGGTCTGTATCAACAGCCGAGTATTTTACCTTCTGGTAGTGTTCTGTATCGTCATTGTAATCAAATCTGTAACTCTCTGCATCCTGCAGGATCTGCTTGACATCCTTTATGATAGCTTCTTTTTGGGTCTTATACAGCCCGAATACACCCGAGAACATAACCTGAGGATTGCCCTTTGAATGTATGAGGGCAGTTCGTTTTTCTTTATCAACTGAATACTCCGGCATCCCGATGAAATCCAGAACCGGTACATTATTGCTCAGCTTACCGGTAATTTCGTTTACAATTTTCAGAAGCTCATTTTTATCGATAAGGGCATCAGAAAGCAGCTCGTCATTCAAGCTGAAAAAGCCGCTGGTGTTCAGGTCCTGTTCCAGAAAATTCAGCAAGACATCGTTTATGGATATACCGAATTCCTCATCGCGTGAAATGATCCATTCGTTTTTGCCGCGCTGAAGTTCCAGTTTCCAAAGCAATAAAGGAGCATTTATTATCTTGGCGGGATCATTCTGAGACCTGTATATAAGGGTTGGATAGCCGAAGGCAAATGTTTTTATACCATGCTCAAGAAAAGTATCTTCATTTTCGTAATAGATGGATGAGAGCCTTTTTGAGAGCAGCCTCTTCCTGCGGTTAAGTTCCTTGATCTCTTTTTTGTCTTTGGATCTCTTAGGCTTTTCATTCGAATCCTCTGTGGATTTATCTTCATCCCTGCTGCCGGGCGAAGAATCGGCGCTTGAATCGATTACGGGCAATGAGAGCGGCTGCACCTCTTCCCCTGATTCTTCCGCTGATTCTTCTTCTATTTCAATTTTGAATTTCACATGGAATGCCGGCTGGGATAGGAGTTTATCGATGAAGCTGCCGGGTAATGAACTATCAATAAACTCAAGGTCACAAATATCAAGCCGGGCGGCATACCTGCCCGGGTATGAGTTCAAATGAATCGTGCGGGCATTGCCCACCTGCAGTTTCTGGATAATTTTTTTAAGGAAGTCGCGGTTCAATTTACAATATTAATCTGATAGCATCCTGTATATTCTCAACAGGAATGTATTCAAGTTCTTTGGACTGTTTGAAGTTTTTCATGTTGCTTTTGGGCAGCACTATTTTTTTGAATCCAAGCTTTACTGCCTCTTGTATGCGCCGTTCAGCGAAGCTGATGCCGCGTATTTCGCCGCTTAAGCCAATTTCTCCCAAAATGAGCATATCAGCGTCTATTGAAGTATCCTTAAAACTTGAGCAGATACTTAGCGCGGCAGCAAGGTCTATCGATGGTTCATCTATCTTTATACCGCCTGCTATATTTAGGAATACATCGAACTT